>Ga0123356_10002619_pt1 | contig 19160 bp, 20 predicted proteins | sample TergutEmb28metaG_2_FD_92546 | JGI IMG/M metagenome (GOLD analysis project Ga0123356, IMG submission 92546) | Embiratermes neotenicus P3 segment gut microbial communities from Petit-Saut dam, French Guiana - Emb289 P3 | ecosystem: Host-associated > Arthropoda: Insects > Digestive system > Gut ...
CGCCGGTCACAGATCGGCGCGATCACGCTGTTCGGCAGCTACGTGTCCTTCCAGTTCCTGGTGACCCAGTACCTGCAGTCCCTCAACCACTGGTCGGCGATCTCCACCGCGCTGGCGTTCCTGCCGGCCAGCGTGCTGGTGCTGGTGCTGTCGCTGCGCATGGCCGGGCTGCTCACCCGGTTCGGTCCGGGCGCGCTAGTGGTCGCCGCGTTCGTCGCCCTGGTCGCCGGGTACGCGCTGTTCCTGCGGGCCGGCACCGCACCGGATTACCCGGCGGTCATGCTGCCGTCGGTGCTCCTGCTCGGCGCCGCGTTCGGGTTCGGCTTCTCCGCGCTGACCGTCTCCGCCACCGCGGGCATCGCGAACGAGCAGCAGGGTCTGGCGGCGTCGCTGTTCCAGGCCGCGTTCCAGGTCGGCGGCGCGGTGGTGCTCGCCGTTGTTACGGCGGTGGTGGACGCGGGCGGCGGCACCACGCTCACCTCGCCCGGAGCGGCCCTGTCGGCCTTCCGGCCGGCGCTGTACCTGATCACCGGCGTGGCGGCGGTCGGCCTGCTTGCCGCCCTGCCCGGCCTGCGGCGCCCGAACGGCACGCCCACCGAGCAGCAGCTCGAGATGGCCGAGCTGGAGACGGCGGAAGCCGAGTCGGCCTTCTGAGTGACCGGCACGGCGACGCGCCCCCGGCTTCTGAGCCGGGGGCGCGTCAACGCGGTCAGACCCGGGAAGCAGAAAACCGAGGCGTCGCCCAACCGGTACGCTGCGCACTGTCCGCCGCACCGAGCGGCGGTGAGCGTCGGAGCAAGCCATGACGTCAGGGCCGCCTGTGGCTGCCTCACTCCCCCTGTCCGCGCTGCTCTCGCAGGCGCTGGTCGCGTTCACCGTCGAGTTTGACAACGCAGCCGAGCTGGAGATTCAGCACTGGACCACCCGCGAGGGTCCAGGCCGCGGCGGCGTCTGGCTGACGTCGATGGTCATGTGGCTGAACTGCATGCGCTACGTCGGCGCCGAGCCGATTACGCTCGGCGAGGTAGCCAGGCTCGCCCGGGCCGACACCAACCTGGATGGCATGCGCCGGTGGGGTTACATCACCGTCGAGCCTGGCAAGGGCGACCCAGCGTACAAGGCCGGGAAACCCGGGCTGGTGCTCCGGGCAACCAGGAAGGGCATGCAGGCACGCGAGGTCTGGCAGCCGCTCACCGGGGTGATCGAGCAGCGCTGGGCCGACCGGTTCGGCTCGGACGACATCGGCCGGCTCAAGGCAGCGCTCGCGCAGCTGGCCGGCCAGTTCGGTGCCTGGCTGCCGGACTGCCTGCCGATCCTCGGCTTCGGTCTGTACACGCGGGGCGGAGGTCCGCGCGAGGATCGCTACCGGGAGCCGCAGGCAGCGTGGGAGCAGAACGGCCGGCGTTGTGATGAGGACGCCGCCGCGCTGCCACTGCCGTGGCTGCTCGCCCGGGTCCTGCTCGCGTTCGCGATCGCCTACGAGCGGGAGTCGCGGATATCCCTGGCCATCGCGGGCAATGTGCTGCGCGTCCTCGACGAGCACGGCATCCGGGTCCGCGACCTGCCCGAGCTGACCGGCGTGTCCAAGGAGGCGATCTCCATGACCACGACCTTCACCCGCAGCACCGACATCACGGTGACGGGCGCGGACCCGGACGGCGGCCGCTGGAAGGTCATTCGTCTTACCTCTAAGGGCACGAGGGTCAGGGATGCCTACGGCGACCGGGCCCAGTCCCTCGAGGAGCGCTGGCGCCAGCAGTACGGCGCCGACGTCATCACGGGCCTGCGGGCCTCGCTGGAGCGGCTGGCCGGAGGTGGCGGGCCAGGCTCGCCGCTGTTTACCGGCCTCGAGCCCGCCCCCGGCAACTGGCGCGGCGACGTGCGGCCGCCGCAGACGCTGCCGCACTTCCCGATGGTGCTGCATCGCGGCGGCTATCCGGACGGCAGCTAGGCCTGGCTACCCCGTTCCCATCCGGAAGTACTATCGCATGGTGCGCTCTTTCTACTACGCCTTGTCGTCGATAACGTCCGGCCGTCGTCGGCTCATCGCCCTGTTGCTGGCGGCCGCGGCCATCGCGGCTACCGGGTGCTCGGCGGCGAGCGCGGGCGACAGCCCGGCCAGCCAGCAGCGGGCCGCGGCGGCCAACCCGGATCTCGATCCCGGGTCCTCGCTGGGTGCCACCCCTGCCCCGGCTTTCACCCTGACCGACCAGTACGGCCGGGCAGTCTCGCTGAGCTCGTTCCGCGGCAAGGTCGTGATTCTCGCCTTCACCGACTCGCAGTGCACCACCGTCTGCCCGCTGACCACGCAGAGCATGCTGGCCGCGAAGGATCTGCTGGGCGCGGCCGGGGACCACGTCCAGCTGCTCGGTATCGACGCCAACCCGGAGGCGACTTCGGTCGAGGACGTGCTGAGCTACTCGCAGGCACACGGCATGGTCAATCACTGGGACTTCCTGACCGGCAGCCTGCCGGAGCTCAAGGCTGTCTGGAGCGCGTACCACATCGCCGTGCAGATCGAGCAGGGCCAGATCGACCACACCCCCGCGGTGTACATCATCGACACCCGCGGCCGCGAGCAGAAGATCTACCTGACCCAGATGAACTATGCCAGCATCACCCAGGCCGGCGACGTAATGGCCCAGGAGGTGTCGAGCCTGCTGCCCGGTCACCCTGCGCTCGCCCGGACGCAGTCCCTGGCCCACATCGCCGGGCTGGGCCCGGCCCGGCCGGCGACGCTACGCGCGCTGCCATCCGGCTCGGTGACCCTCGGACCCGGCAAGCCGCGCCTGACGGTGTTCTTTGCTACCTGGCTCGCACAGACCTCCGATCTGAGCTCGGAACTGACCGGCCTGAACCAGTACGTGCAGGCCGCGCGCGCCGATGGCCTCCCCGGCCTGGTCGCGGTCGACGAGGAATCGTCCGAGCCGTCGCTCGGCGCCGTGACCAGCTACCTGGCCGGCTTCCGCGGATCCCTGACGTACCCGGTCGCGCTCGATGAGACCGGGCAGCTGGCGGACGGCTACGGTGTGCAGGACCAGCCGTGGCTGGTGCTGACGTCCGCGTCGGGCACCATCCTGTGGAAGCACGACGGCTGGCTGCCGCCGGAGCAGTTGCTCAGCGCGGTGCGGACCGCCGCGGGCTAGGCCCTGTGCTCGTAGGACGCGCGGTCGTGCTCGCCCGCGATCGTGAGCCTGCCCTTGCTCATCACCGCGATCCGCTTCGCCCGCCGCGCGACCGTGGTCTCGTGCGTGACCAGGATCATGGTGAGACCGCGCTCCCGCCACAACTTCTCCAGCAGCGTGATGATCTCGTCCCGGGTGTCTTCGTCGAGGTTGCCCGTCGGCTCGTCGGCCAGCAGCACCTTCGGCTCCTTGACCAGCGCCCGGGCGATAGCCACCCGCTGCTGCTGACCGCCGGAGAGCTCCGACGGCAGGTGACGGGCCCGGTCTGACAGGCCAACGCTGTCCAGCGCCTCGAGCGTTCGGCGTCGCCGCTCCGCCCAGCCGGCACCAAGCGGGATCAGCGCCGCCTCGACGTTGTCGGCCGCGGTCAGCGTCTGAATCAGGTTGAACGTCTGGAACACAAACCCGATCGCGCTGGCGCGCAGCTGCGTCATCTGCGCCTCACGCAACCGGGTCAGGTCCCGGCCGTCCAGCTCGATCCTGCCGGAGGTGGGGTGATCCAGCCCGCCGAGAAGCTGGAGCAGCGTCGTCTTGCCGTGGCCGGTGCGGCCCTGGATGGCCAGCCAGTCCCCGTCCGGGATGATCAGGCTGACCTCCCGGACCGCGGGCACCGTGTGCCGTCCCTTCTGGTAGAGCCGGGTTACATCGGTGAGCGTGTACATGTCGTCAGTGGTCCTTTCAGTCAGGTCAGTCAGGTCAGTCAGTCCACCCGGGCCAGCGCGTCGGCCGGCCGGAGCTGGGAGATCCGCCAGCTGCCCAGGGCACCGGACAGCAGGCCGCCGACGATCGCGAGCAGCACCGCGAGCCCGATGACGCTGAGGGTGACCGTCGCCGACCAGTGCACCGGGATGTTCTGCGTGGTCGTCCCGAGGGGGCCGCCCGGGCCCACGGCTACCGGGCCGGCACCGCCAGCGCCCGACCCGGTCTGGCCGAAGCGCAGGCCGGTGTCGGAGACGATCGTCGCGGTCAGCTTCGGCGCGACCTTGTCGATGATGGCCGCGCCGGCCAGACCGAGGCCGATCCCGGCCGCGCCGCCGATCAGGCCGATCGCCAGCGACTCGCCCATCACCTGGCCGATGATCCGCCGGCTGCGCCAGCCGATTGCCTTGAGCGTGCCGAACTCGCGGGCCCGTCGCGACACCGCCGACATGGTGAGCAGACCAGCCACCGCGAATGCCGCGATCAGCACGAGGATCGACAGCCAGGTACCCAGGGTGCCGGCCAGCTTCGCGGCGCTGCCGAGCGACCCGTTGATCTCGCTGGCCAGGCTCGACGGCGTGGTCACGGTCGCGTGCGGCAGCAGCGCCTTGATCTCGTGCTGCACCGCCCCGATGTCCGCTGTGCTGTCGGCCGTGACGTAGATCGCATTGACGTAGCCCTTGAGGCTGCTGCCGCCCGGGCCCTGGGTGCCGAGCGCCTGGGCGGTGGCGAGCGGGATGTACACGTTAGGCGGACTTGTTGCCTCTGGCTGCGTCACGATGCCGATGACCGTAAACGTGTGCTTGGCGATCGTGATGTGCGAGCCGACCTTGAGCTTGTTCGCCGTCGCATAGGCCGAATCGACGAGCGCGACGTCGGCCTTGGCGTCGCTGGTGGTGAACGACCGGCCGGACTTCAGGGTGCCCGAGCTGAGCGGCCCGAGGTTCTCGTGCGCCAGGTCCACGCCCTGGACCGAGAACTGCGTCGGCGGCGAGAAGCTGCTCGAGCTGACGGTGACCTGGTTGTCGTTCAGGCTCAGCCCGCCAGCGGCCGACTTGACGTGCGCCAGCTTCGCGATCTTGCCGACGTCCGCGTAGCTGATAACTCCCTTGCCGCCCGACACCAGGTTGTCCAGGGTTTGATTTCCGGTGCTGCAGTTGTTGTTGATGCAGACGGTCGGCTTCTGGCCGGGCCCGCCCTGGATGGCGATCCGGCCGCCGCCCTTCGGCCCCGCCAGCCCTGACCCCTCGGCCGGGGACTGCGTGACGGTGATGTCGGTGCCGACCCCGTACAGCGAGTGCAGCACGCTGGCCTGGGCGTTCTTGACGCCGGCCGCGGCCGCGGACACTGTGATGACGAGCCCGATGCCGAGCGCGAGCCCGAGGGCGATGACAATGGCCTGCCGCGCTCGCCGCCCCAGCTCGCGCCCCAGGTACCTGAGGAAGAAGGACCGGCCGCCCGCCTGCGCGCGGGCGGCCGGCACCTCCGTGGTCGTGGTCATGGACAGGTGCTCCCCTCCTGGCCGCACCGCGCGGCCGGCTGAGTCCGGTGTATCCGGTGACCGGTTGCACTGCGGTTACGCGCGCTTGCAGGCTCCTGCGAGCGTTCCCTGAGCGAACTCCGAGGCAGTACTGCGCAGCATGGAGACCATGCGCGTGCTAGTGATCGAGGACGACGCCGAGCTCGCGGCGGCGGTCGCGGCCGGCCTGCGCCGCGAGCTGCTCGCAACCGACATGTCGCTGAACGGGCATGACGGGCTGGACCGGGCCCTCTACACCGACTACGACGTGGTGGTGCTCGACCGGGATCTGCCCGGCGTGCACGGCGACACCGTGTGCGCCGAGCTCATCGCGGCCGGCTCCCGCAGCCGGATCCTGATGCTGACGGCCGCCGCCACGATCGAGGACCGGGTCGGGGGCCTGACCCTCGGCGCCGACGACTACCTGCCCAAGCCCTTCGCGTTCGCTGAACTGGTGGCGCGCGTCCGGGCACTCGCGCGGCGGGCCCAGCCTGCCGTGCCGCCGGTGCTGATCAGCGGCGACGTGTGCGTGGATCCCGCGCGCCGGACCGTCCGCCGCCGCGGCTGCCCGGTCGACCTCGGGCCGAAGGAGTTCGGCGTCCTTGAGCTGCTGCTGGCCGCGCAGGGCCGGGTTGTATCGGCCGAGGAGCTGCTCGAGCGGGTCTGGGATGAGATGGCCGACCCGTTCAGCTCCGCGGTGAAGGTCACCATGAGCCGGCTGCGCCGCAAGCTGGGTGATCCGCCGCTCATCGAGACTGTCGCCCAGGCCGGGTACCGGGTGCCGGAATGCTGACGCCACGGCCGTTCGGCGTGCCGCGGCGATGGCTGCGACTACCCAGGCGCACCATCCGGCTGCGGCTCACGGCGCTGTACGCGGTGCTGTTCCTGGCCTCCGGCGTCGGCCTGCTGGCCGTCACCTACGTGCTGGTCGACCATCACACCCCCGCCGGGGTTGGCATCGCTCGAGGGCAGGCGGGCGGGAAGGTCCTCCAGGTGCGGACCGCTGGCGCCGGGGCAGCCGGGATAGCGAGCTCGCAGCCTCCCAGGTCCTGCCTCACCACCGGTTCGCTCGCCACCGTCCAGCCGGGCGGCGTGCCGCTCGAGGCGCCGCCGTCAGCGAGCACGGAGCTGACCACGCAGTGCGCCACCTGGGTGCAGGGCCAAGTGAACGCCGCCAGGGCCGGCTACCTCACCTCGCTGCTGACCGACTCGGGGATAGCGCTCGGCCTCATGGCCGTCGCCGCGCTCGGGCTGGGCTGGCTGGTGTCCGGCCGGGTGCTGCGCCCGCTGCGGACCATCACCCTAAAGGCCCAGCAGATCTCCGCCAGCAATCTCAACGAGCGCCTCGCACTCAGGGGGCCCGACGACGAGCTGAAGGAGCTCGGCGACACTGTGGACGGCCTGCTGGCCCGGCTGGAGACCGCGTTCGCCGCGCAGCGGCAGTTCGTCGCCAACGCCTCGCACGAGCTGCGCACGCCGCTGGCCCGGCAGCAGGCGATGGTGGAGGTAGCCCTGGCCGATCCGAACCGCAGCGTCCGCTCGCTTGAGAACGTCTGCCGCCGCGTCCTGGCCGCTGGCCAGCAGCAGGAACGCCTGATCGAGGGCCTGCTCACGCTGGCCCGCAGTCAGCGCGGGCTGGATCGGCTCGAGCTGGTGGACCTGGCCGCCACCGCGCGCGAGGCGGTGCTGTCGCGGTCGGCGGACGCGCACCAGCGGGATGTTCAGCTCGCGCTCCTGGACATGCCAGCCACGTTCCCCGGCGATAGCCGGCTCGCCGAGCGCCTGGTCACGAACCTGCTCGACAATGCGATCCGCCACAATCATCACGGTGGCCGGGTCCTGGTCAGAACGGACGTGTCGGCGGGCCAGGCGGTGCTGTCGGTCGTCAACACCGGACCCCGGCTGGACGAAGCCGAAGTGCCAGGCCTGTTCGAGCCGTTCCGGCGTTGCGGTACCGCGCGCACGGGCGGCGCGCCCGGCGGCGGCCTCGGCCTCGGGCTTTCCATCGTCGCCGCGATCGCGGCCGCGCACCAGGCAGAGGTCCGGGCTCGCGCGCAGCCGGGCGGCGGGCTGGACGTGGCCGTCAAGTTCCGCGGTGCCGGAGACGCGCCGGCCGCCTGCGACGCCGGCTCGCAGCTCGAGCCCCGGCATCCGAGTGTCATCGAGATGACAGCGCCGCAGTCAGCGCGATGACAGACCAGTCGCGGGACCCCGCGAGATCCTCTGTGACAGAGGCAAAGCCTCAGGGGACTTGGGGAGGGAACATGAACTGGCTCTGGATGAACGTTCCGCTCATGGTGGTGTTCTTCGCGGCGATGACTGGCATCCCGCTGTGGCTGTCGCTCCGGCACCCGGACACGGGCCCGGAGACGCTGGCGACAGAGAGCCTGGCCGGGGTTGTGACTCCCGGTCCGCTGCTGAAGTCTGAGGTCGCCCTCGCGCGCTAAGAGCGGGACCGCCCTGGTCGAAAGTCGGCTGGCGGAAGGGCTCAGCCACCGGGCCTGAGCCCTTCCGTCAGCCGGCGCGCGGACGTACGATCGCAAGCAAATGGCTGAGTGGTGGTCGATCGAGGTCCTGCACGGGGAGTTCTCGGCTTTCCAGTGGCAGCAGTCCTACGATTCCGAGCTCATCGAGGCGGCGCTCACCAACGGCGGGCTCGACGGAACCTGGCACGCCGATACCTGGGGCGTGGCGTTCGAGGTGTGCTTCAACACCTCGGAGGAGTGGGAGGCGTTCCGCAGCCTGCCCGTGGTTCGCGCCGCCCTCGACGCCGTGCCCGATCCGGTGAACGGCCTGCTCATCTATCGCGGCCGAGGCGGAAGCTCGGCGAGCGGCAAGCCACGCCGGCCGCGCCCGGCGCCAAGCGCGAGTTCGCTCGCGCTGCCGGAGCCGGCGGACGCCGCCATCCTGGACCTGACCAGCGCCGCGCCACCCGAGCTCGCCGGTGCCGTAGCGGTACCTGGCTAGCGAGGGGCGTGTCGAAGCGCTCATCCTAGGGCGAGCACTCGGTCACTATTTCCAGCAGCTCCGCTAGCGCGACGCCGGGCTCGGCCATCTCGGCAAGGATTGCGGCCGACGCCGCGGCGCCGCGGTGGTGCCGGTTGTCCGACAGCAGCGACACAACCGCCCCGGGGACGCCTGCGGGTCCGTCGAGGACGATACCCGCTCCGAGGTCGGCCGCGCGCTTGGTGATCCATCGCTGGCTGGGGAACTGGGGCATGCTGACGAACGGGAGGCTGCTGGCCAGCACGGCCAGGATGGTGCCCATCCCGCCGGCGCAGACGACGGCGTCGACGAGCGGAAGCACGCGGCCGAGCGGTACGAAGCCGATGTCATGAGCCCAGCCCTCCGATTGCCGCGGCAAGGGCGCGGGCCGGCCTGGCATCGAGGTCACCAGCACGTTGACCTTCACGGCCGCGAGACCCTCCAGTGCCTCGCGCAGCAGCGGGAGGTCGTCCAGCATCGTTCCCAGGGTCACCAGCACGGTGGGCCTGGCGGGCTCATCGAAGGCCGGGGGCACCCAGCTGGTCTCCCGGTCGAATGGCGTAGGACGGACCGCGATCCGGTCGGACGGCGGTTCCCAGCCTTCGGCCTGCAACGCCACCGGGCAGATGTCGAGGTAGGCGACTCGCTCGGGCCGGTGCAGGCCCCGAGCCGCACCGAACAGGCGTGCAGCGGCCGCAGTCGCCGCGGCGAACTCCGGCGGGAGCGCCGTCCCGAGCGAGTGCCGCGCCCATGGCACGCCAAGCTGTGCGGCCACCAGGGGACCGACCTCGTCCGCGGCATCGGCGATCAGCAGGCCAGGCTCGAAGGCTGCGGCGGCAGCGCTCGCCGGGTCAAAGGTAGCCGTCACCCTGGTGCCGACGAAGAACTCCGCGACGTCGTCCGGCGTTCGCATTGCGGCAGAATGCGCTGAGGTCCTGGCGGAATGCGCTGCGGACAACTCGTCGAAAGTCGGCCCGGCGGCCAGTACCGGCACCGGCTCCGCCAGCTCGCGGAACGCGCCGTTGGTGAGGAGTGACACCTGGTGCCCGGCCGACATCGCGGCACGAGCCATCGGCATCATCGGCAGCACGTGGCCGTGAGCCGGCACCGCGGAAAACAGGATTCGCATCTTTCTCCTTCTGCTCGTCATCGGAAGCCGACTACGACCTTGGGGCGCCGACGCCAGCTCGAGTTTCTCCGCTGCTGGCCCTGGCGCGTACCCGAGCCGCGGGGACGTTTGTCAGTGCGAGCGCGGCGCCCGCGAGGCTGGGGAGTGCTGTCCACCACAAGGCGACGCTGAAATGGCGGGCTGAGATGCCGGCAGGCCCCAGCAGGATGACGAGCAGGGCGACGCCGATTGACGCACCGACCAAGCGGCTCGTCTGGATGAGAGCGCTCCCCGTTGAAGCCAGGGCGGCAGGCAGGTCTGCTGAGCCGCTGGCGATGATCGTCGGGATTGACAGACCTACGCCGGCGCCGATGAGCAGCCAGCCGGGCAATACCCCAGCGACGTACCCTCGGCTGCTTGAAGTGAGGACAGCCAGCAGGACGCCGCCACCGCCCACGAGGATCATTCCGAGGCTTGCGACGAGCCCGGGACGTAGGCCAGACCCCCAGCGTCGCAGTGCGTAAAGCGTTACCGCGATGGCTGCTGGCGCAGGCGCTATCGCCCAGCCGGTCTGGATGGCCGACCAGCCGCGAACCTGCTGCATCCACAGGCCGACGCCGAGCAGCTGCACCCCGAACGTGACCGAGACGAGCAGCATTTCGACGTTTGCCAGGCCGAAGCGGCGGTCGCGCAGTAGCCCCGGGTCGACCAGCGGAGCCTTGCTTCGCGCTGTGCGCAGGACAACGCCGGTCCCGGCGGCTAGCGCGCCCGCCAGGCAGCCAAGGATGCCCGGCGAGGCCCAGCCCCAGCTTTCGGCCTCGACAAAGGCGAGGGCTAGCAGGCCGATCGCGGCAGCAGCGAGCGCTGCGCTGGCGAGATCGGGAATCTCGGCACGGCTGTCGCGGCGGAGTGCGGGAACGACTCGGAGAGCCGCGAGCGCGCAAGCCAGCCCGATCGGCACGTTGATGATGAAAATCCACCGCCAGGAGAGAGCGGTGAGCAGGCCGCCGAGCACTGGCCCGGCCACCGCGCCCAGCGAACCGACTGCCGCCCACACCCGGATCCCCGAGGTGCGGCTCTGCCTGGGCAGGGTGGTGAGAATCAGGGCAAGGCCGGCCGGCGCCTGGATGGCGGCGCCAGCCGCTTGGACGGACCGCAGCGCAATGAGCAGCCATAGCGCCGGGGCCAGCGCGCAGCCAAGGCTGGCGAGCGAGAAGACCACCAGGCCGACGACGAAGCTGCGGCGATTGCCGAACCGGTCACTCACGCTGCCCGCCGGAATGAGCAGCGCCGCGAAGACGATCGTGTAGGCGTTCAGGACCCATGAGAGCGCAGACAGCGAGGGATGACCCAGGGCAGGACCGATCGAGCGTAGGCTGACATTCACTATGAAGCCGTCCAGGGAGCCCATGAAGGCGGCGGTGCTGAAGATCGCAAGGCGCAGCCCTGGTCGGCCACGACTAGCGGAATGAACGTTCATTCCGCTAGGTTAGCATCAAACATGAGGGTTTCCGCAATGCCATCTACTGACCAGCGCCAGCGCGACCGCCGCGAGCAGATCGTCTCTGCCGCACGCGGGCTGTTCACGGTCCGCGGCTACGCCGCGGCATCGATGGCAGACATCATCGAGGCATCCGGCCTGGCCACGGGCACCTTCTACCGGTACTTCGACTCAAAGGAGGCGGTCTGGCTGGCGGTCTGCCATGAGGCTCTCTCCGGATGGACGGACGAACTGGCCGCCGAGCCGGGCGACAACGGGCAAGCCTTCATAGACCGGCTCCTGGACACTGCAAGCGACGTCGCGCACAGCCAGCTCACGACTCAGATGTGGGGTGCCGCGGTCGATTCGCCTGCCCTGCAGGAGATGCTCTCCGCCCGCCATGAGCAGCTCCGTCGTCGCCTGGCGCAGGCAATCTCGCGCGCAGGCACGCCGACGGCAAACGACATAGCGCGCGCCGAGATCGTGATCTGCGCCCTCGCCGGCCTGCGCGAGCGAGTGGCGGTCGGCATTGCCGTCGACCTCGCCGGCATCCGCGCGACGCTGCTGGAACTGCTGGGTGGCCGAGCACCCCAGAGTTCGCCGAACTAGTGATCGCTATTGGATCCGGTGGCTACCACCCAGACAGCTTCAGCCTGGCGGTCTAGCAAGAGATCCACCACGCCTTGCGGATCAATGTCCCTGGGATCAACCCACAGTCCGACGTGCGGCAGGCGATCGAGGCCCCGTTCGATGATCTCCTCAAACTCGTTGACCGGCCGGCCGTCGGCTGCAGCTCGAACCCGGTCGGCGAACGTCGCCGCCTCGGGGTGACCTGAGTCGCCGTAACGGTTCGCCAGATACGCGGCTTCTTCGGGCAGCCGGTCAATCCCGCGCTGCCGTAGCACCGCCACGGGCGGGCGGAGCAGTACGAAGTTGACCGGCCGGCCCGCTAGGACCTCGGTGAGCGACTCGAAGCCTTCGTTGATGATCGTGTCGGTGACGATGGCCGTGATTCCGGCATTGGCGAACGAGGCGGCGACGAGGCACGCGTTGCGGATACGCAGCGCGTACTGTGCGCCCGCCTCGCCAGTCAAACGTCCGGTGCCAGGGTCGCTGTCACTGGGAACCGGCCACTGGCAGCCAGAGACGATCAGTCGTTGCATCTCGTCGCCATCGATGTGCGCGGCGCGCGGGAGCCGCTGCGCGAGCAGGCGGGCTGCCGTTGTCTTGCCAGCGCACGCGTTGCCGCAGATGACCCAGATCTCGGCGCGCTCGGCCGGCCGAGTGGCAGGTCCGGACGTCATCCTGGTCAGGTGAGCCGGCCGGCGACCCGGGCCAGCGCCGCGGCCAGGCAGCCTGGTGCCTCGTGCCAGAGCTGATGCCCTGCGCCCGGCACGATCGTCAGCCGCGCGTCGGAGAATACGGCGGCGGTCGCCTCAGCCGCCTGCCGCGGGAGCGGGCTGCGCTCGCCTGCAAGGACTTCCACCGGTCCGCTGAACCGGCTCAGCATGCCCGGCAGGTCGCCGCGAGCGGCGGCCTCGGCAGCCGACCCGGAGGTCTGCTCATGAGCCTGCGCACTCACCCGCGCGGCGACGGGAACCGGCGGCGCCTGAGCCGGATCCGCGAAGTAGCCAGGCCAGCCCAGCCGGAAAGACTCCAGCGCGACAGCGTCCTTCTCCTGCTCGCTGGCGGGGCTCAGCGCGTCCAGTTCACTGAACCTGGCAAGGACATCCGGCGTTGCCCTTGCCTCCATCTCAGCGTCGAACCCGGCGAGACCTCCGTCGCCCACTGCTCCGAGAGCCTCGGCGAGCACCAGGGCGTTGACCCGACCGGGTGCCCGCGCGGCCAGCTGAATGGCCAGGTAGCCGCCCCAGCTGTGACCAAGCACCGTGGCAGCAGCCACGCCGCACTGGTCGAGCACGGCCACCGTGTCGGACACATGCTGCTCGACGGTGAACGGTCCTTCGGTTACGGAGGGCGCGACGCCCCGCTGCGTATACCGCAGCGCGTCCCAGCCAGCCAATTCGCCGAGGAACCAGTCGCTGTAGTCATTCATGGCCGGTCCGCCGTGCAAGACCAGCAGCGGCCGACCCGATCCGGATCGGACACCGATCAGCGCGCCCCCAGGAACGCTGGCTGCCAGCCTTCTCTCGGCCATGACCGTTTCGTCCATGGGCCGAAGACTAGGGCACGAGGCGAGCGCCCCGCACCACCTATTTCCTGCTGTCGAGGCATTGCTGGCACCGCCCTATTCAGGCTCGGAGCAATGCGTTGATGTCAGCGATGGCCTGCACGTTGTTCTGGTAGACGATCGCGTGAATGCTGGCGTCACGCGCACCGGCCGCACATAGCTCGGAGTCATCGAGGAAGACCATGTCCTCGGGGACAACGTCCAGGCGCTCGCAGATGAGAGCGTAGATCCGGGGATCGGGCTTCAGCAGCCCCGCTTCGTGTGAATAGACGATCTCATCGACGAGCACCTCGAACCCGTAGGCCGCCTGTTCGCGCTCGCGCGCCCCGACGAAGCTGTTACTGACGATCCCGGTGCGATACTCAGGGCGCAACTGCCGGGCGTATTCGATCAGTTCGGTGTTGGCCGTGCCAAGGTACTCGCGCCACAGGTCGCCCATGAATTCGGCCAGCTGCTGGTCGTCCATCCCCAGTCGCCCCGTGACTGCCTGCTCCACCTCATTCAAGCCAACAGTGCCGATGCTGCCGCCCGTCCAGATGTCGCTCAGCCGCTCGCTGATTGCTCCGGCTGGCAGGCCGAGACGAGCCTCCCAGCGCTGCGGGGCGACGCGCTCCGGGTTGATTTCCAGCACGCCACCGATGTCGAATACGACCGCACGGATGGTCACGATCGGAGTCTTCCCCCTGTCGCCGACATCGGCCCGGCACGCTGCAGGACCGTGCCGTGTGCCATGCAGTCACGACACAGCTCGGCCGCCGGTACCGCTTCCCACCCCACTCGCGTGTATGTTCGAATAGTTGCGTGGACTTCGAGTGGCCGGCGTGGTGGAAATACCCTAAGCAGTGCCCTCATGGGCATATCTGGCGACCAGGGACCGTCACCGTGTCATGGGTTGTGTGCGGCTGCGCTGGCGACGGCAACGGGGGGCACCTCAGAGTCAGCTGCCGAGCCGATGGCTGCCCGAGCGTCTGGTACCAGCCGCCCCACAGGGCCGGCGCGGAGGTGACCGGGCGGCCGAGCTTAGGTGTCTGCGGGCGTTGCGATCCTTGGTCGCCCCTGAGCCTTGTCGATCCTTGTGACCCTGGCGGCGGCGTCTGGATGCCGGGAATCGGCGCGGCTGCCACACTATGGGCATGCTGACGACGGTTGTCGACCACCCACTGGTCGCGCACAAGCTGACCGCGCTGCGCGATACGCAGACCAGCTCACCCGCATTCCGGCAGCTCGCGGATGATCTCACCACGCTGCTGGGCTACGAGGCCCTCCGCGCCATCACGGTCGAGCCGTGGCAGGTTCAGACCCCGGTCGGTACTGCGGACGGCGTCCGGCTGGCCCGGCCGGTGCCGCTGATCGTGCCGATCCTGCGCGCCGGCATCGGCATGCTCGACGCGCTCGCCCGGCTGCTGCCTGAAGCCGACATCGGCTTCGTCGGACTGGTCAGGGATGAGGAGACCTTGGTCGCGTCGACCTACGCAACGCGGCTTCCGGCTGACCTGACCGGCCGGACGACGTTCGTCCTCGACCCCATGCTGGCGACCGGCGGCTCCATGGAGACCGCAATCAGGATGCTGCTGGACCGCGGCGCCGCCGCCGTCACTGCCATCTGCTTGCTCGCCGCCCCCGAGGGACTCGCTCGGCTTGACGCGGACTTCCCCGCCGGCGCCTTTCCTGTCCACGTCGTGACCGCGAGCGTCGACACAAGGCTCAACGACAAGGGCTATATCCTCCCCGGCCTCGGCGACGCCGGCGACCGTCTGTTTGGCATCATCTGACCTGACGCACGGAGGGAGAACGGCATGCGCACCTTTGCCAGCCTGGCGGAGTTCGTCGCGGCTAAGGGCGAGAGCCTCGGCTTCAGTGACTGGCACAAGATCACTCAGGAGCAGGTGAACGCGTTCGCCGACGCCACTGGCGACCATCAGTGGATCCACGTGGACACCGAACGCGCGGCGGCAGGCCCGTTCGGCGGGACGATTGCCCACGGCTATCTCACGCTGTCGCTGCTGCCGGTGCTGCAGATGGAGATCTTCACGATCAAGGGCCTGACGATGGGCATCAACTACGGACTGGACCGGGTCAGATTCCCTTCGCCGGTACCCGTCGGCTCTTCGATCCGGGCCGAGGCGACGCTCACCGAGGTCAGGCAGACCCCGCTCGGCTGGCTGGCCTCCATCCGGCTGCGGGTCGAGGTCGAGGGTCAGCAGAAGGCCGCCTGTATCGCCGACACGCTGGGCCTGTACGTGGGTTCCTAGGTAGAGTCTGTCAGCCGCACCACAGGGAGGTCCCGTGGATCCCGAGACCATCGACCAGAACTACGCCCAGCTCCAGCAGCAGGCACAGCAGACAGCAGCGCAGATCCAGGCGCTAGCCGGCAAGCTGCAGACAGCTGCCGCCGCGGGCGACTCCAACGCCCGCGAGTGGATGCTCGACCTGAAGGAGATCACGCTGGGGGTGCAGCAGGAGCAGGGGCAAGTGTCGCTGCTGCTGCAGTCCATCCACTCCATGGTCGACAACCACGTTCAGGCCATGGGACAGCCTCAGTACCAGCAGCCGGGCTATCAGCAGCCGCAGTATCAGCAGGGCGGCGGTGGCATGCTGCAGCAGTTCCTCAGTGGCGGGTTCGGTCGCGCGATCATGACGGGCGCGGGCTTTGGCATCGGAGATGACCTCATCAACCACATCTTCTAGTAATCTCCGGCCGTTCGCCGGACCCGCGAGACTGGCAGCGAGCGAGCACTGCCAGTCTCGCGGGTCGCGTGCGGCGGCTACCCGGCAAGGGCCGCGGCCTGAGCCAGCAGCGCGCGGCCGGAGGCGATCAGGGCGGTAGCCTCACTCTCGTTCAGGGGCTGCCCGCTGAATGCAGCACCGAGCAGCTCGGACGACATCTGCGAGGCGATAGCGTTCCGTTCGCTGCCGAGCTTGATGAGCTCGTTCTCGATCGTCGTGTAGGTTGCATCGCCAGGCGAGTCACTGGCTAGTGCCCGGGTGGACGCAGTGAGAGTGTCCAGACCAAACGTGCCGACAGGCGCGTTGATCTGCTTGTAGACCTTGCCGAGCTGGATCAGCGTGCCGTAATTGACGCGCATCGCCGCGGGGAGCGCGCTGGGGCTGATCACCTCGGCGAGCACCCGCCCGTCTGGCTGGTAGTCGTCGTGGAGGCCGAGCAGCGCCATCATCGTGGGCTGGATGTCGGTGTGGTCGGACCAGACCGCGTTGTTCACTCCCTGATGCTGCACCCCCGGGCCGACGAGACCGAGCCAGGTGGTGTTGATCTCCGGCGCCACATCGCCGTGGTTCCACGCGTCCTGGCCAGCCGGCTCGCTCACGCACGAGCCGCCGCAGCTGGTCGGGCCGCTGCTCAGCCAGAAGTCGGGATTCGCGAACAGGGCCAGCGTGCCCGTGCGTTTCGGATCCCCGGTGACCATGTGCAGAATGTTCATCTCCACCGGGTCGGCCAGGTAATTGGTGAGGTTCACGGTCTGGCCGGTGGCCAGGTCGTCAGCGGTCGTCGTCGCCGCGGTACGCTCCAGCGCGCGTACCGACGGGTCGGTCCGGCCCGGCTGGTTGTGCACGTAGAGGATGGGCGCGGAGTCCGCCGACACGTCGAATGGGGTGGTCACGCCCTGAGCGGCGAGCATGCCGGTCAGGTTGCCGTCGACCTCGCCGACGTTGTTGTACGTGCACAGGATGGTGACGCCGTTGCAGTTCGCCGGGCTCGGCGGGCCGCCGACAAAGTGGTCGCCCTCGTCAGCGGTGATGACGAACAGCGTGTTGGCCTTGGTGATCCCGTGGGCTGCCAGCTGGCTGAAGAAGGTGCCGAACGCAGCGTTCTCCTGCGCGAGCTGCGACTCATACTCTGCGGAGCCGGGCCCGAGGCCCGCGCCGGTCGTCCACGAGTCGTGCAGGTCGGTCAGGTAGGTGAACGTGACCGGGACGCCGTGCGTCTGCATGTCCAGCGTGTAGGCCAGCGAGTTGTAGCCCTGCATGCCGTCGTAGCCGGGGAAGCCTACGTCGCCGGAGGAGTCCTCGATGACCTGTCCGTTGAAATTGGTCACCGGCCCGTTCGGGTTCAGCAGCGGGTCGATGTACTTGGCGCCGAACAGCGCGCGGTACCCGTTGTAGCCGCCTGGCTCGTCGGGCAGCAGGTCGGGGACCGAGTGGTGATCGGCACATACGGCGGAACCCCTCGCGCAGTGCACCGACAGGCCCTCGTAGTCGGCTGCCGCCTGGTTGGCCAGGTTCGGGTTGTTGGCCTCCGTGGCGTCCGGCGAGTTCGGCCCGAATACGTCCGCTACGTCTGGTGCCTGATTCTCCAGCTCGGTATTCGCCGCCGCGACCGAACCGACGTCGCAGCCCGCCCGGGTGTAAGACACCCACGGCGCCGGCGGCGTCTTCCCGTTCTGGCCGACAAGGGTGGTGGTCGAGTCGCCGAGCGGGGTTCCTGCATAGTTGGTGTCGTAGTCGACGATCGGGTCGGTCCAGTAGGCGAACGAGCCCGCCTCATCGGTGCTGCCGTCCGCGGCGCTCGTGTAGTACTGGTACTCGTTCGCGATGGCGTCGCCCTGGTCGCTGCCGTAAAGCCCGGATTCTGACGTCACGATGTCGTCCGCGGTGTGCGCAATTAGCGGCGTGTGCTCGTGGGAGATCAGCGTGCCGTTGCCCGTAATGAAGTTCAGCAGATTCGGCATCTGCTCCAGGTCGCTGGGCACGTTCGGGTTGTCCCGCGTGTAGTGCACATTGTCGAACTGCAGGTAGATGACGTGCTTGATCGTCCCGCCGCTGAGCGAGCACGCGTTTGCTGCCGCCGCGCTAGCCGGCACTGCGCTAGCCGGCACGGCGCTAGCCGGCACGGGGCTGGCCACGGCACTCGCCGCGCCGCCCGCGACCATGCCGAGCGCGAGCGCACCGCCGCCGAATAGCGCGAGCGGTCCGCGGAAAAGCCTCACTGGCGATTTGCCTGCACGCATTCTGGGCACCTCCACCGCCTCGTGGCCACCGGCTGCGGCCCGGCGAGGCCGAAGGTACGGGACCGCCGTCAGCCGGGGGCAGACCCACCCTGAACAATGCATGAAGGCAGCATGAACAGGGGGGCTGCACTCGATTCGGTCATGGGTGCGGCAGTTCCATCAGCTCGACGATCAGGTTGTCCGGGCCCTTCGTGTAGATGACCTTCCGGCCGGCGCGCGGTCCGTCGCGGACAATCTGCACGGGGTTGACGGGCTCGAAGCCGTACCCGCGCCCGGCTGCGATCACTGCATCGATGTCATCGACCTCGAAGCACAAGTGCAGGTGACCGTTGTCGCAGGGCCGCAGGCCCGAACTCACCTTGTCCGGCGGGCTCGAGTAGCACAGCAGCTCGATCGTGTGGCCAGGCGCTGTCACGTAGCAGATGTCGATGACGCAGCCGGGCACGCCGGTAACCTGCTCGAACAACTCGCCGCTGCAGGGTATCGGGGCGCTCACGGCTAGCCCGAGCGCGTCGCGGAAGTAGCCGGTGGCGTTACCGAGGTCCGAGACAGTGATGCCGGTGTGTCCCGTCGCGGTGACGTGGCTTCGGGTCATGGGCCGGCCACCTCCACCACGCACACGTGGGCCCCGACCGCGACGTCGTCGCCCTCGCCGACGCAGTGCTCGAGCATCACCCCGTCGGCGGTCGCCGTGACTTCCTGGTTGACCTTCTCGGTCTCGATCTCATAGAGCGGGTCGCCGGCCCGGAACGACTCGCCGGGCTGCCGGCAGAAGCGGACCACGGTCGCCTCCTGCATCGTCATCCCGATCTTCGGCAGCCTGACCCGCACCCGCACGCTCACGCGCGGGCTCCGAGTCCGTGGCCGGTGAGGGCCAGCACAACGGCGCTGATCCTGGCCTCGTCCGGGATGACCATGGCCTCCGCGCTGGGCGCGTAGGGCATGGCCACGTTCGGCGTCGTCACCCGCCGAATCGGGCCCTTGAGCAGGCCGAAGCCCTTCTCGGCCACCATCGCCGCGATCTGA
>Ga0123356_10002620_pt1 | contig 19158 bp, 14 predicted proteins | sample TergutEmb28metaG_2_FD_92546 | JGI IMG/M metagenome (GOLD analysis project Ga0123356, IMG submission 92546) | Embiratermes neotenicus P3 segment gut microbial communities from Petit-Saut dam, French Guiana - Emb289 P3 | ecosystem: Host-associated > Arthropoda: Insects > Digestive system > Gut ...
ATGTCGGTGCAAAAAGCGATGGGCCACCCGGACTGAAGGTCGTTTGGATCGGCCTGAACAAGCTTTTCCTCCTTATGGCTTACCGCGACTTCCTCTAATCAGTTTTGTGGGTCAAGTTAAGTGTTAAAGGGAGGGGGACCGCCGCAGCGGTGGAGGGATTCTGCACGGCGGTTTGGCAAACGACGAGGTTGTTGGAAAAAATTGAGCCCAAATGCTTTTGCACTACATAGCCGTGACATTTTCTTGACACAGGGCGGATCGGTCGTTATAATATATGCCGGTACATAAGTATCTCGCAACCCTGTTTTATTCTGGAAATCTCGGCGTGCGCGAGCACGTTGAGTGTATATAGAAAGAGAGGAACTACAATTTGACTGCACTATGGATCGTACTCGCGGCGCTGATCGCTGGCGCGACAGGCTCCGCGGTGGGATACTTCTATCGGAAGAGCAGCCACGAGAAAAAACTCGGGCGCACCGAGGAGTACGCCAGGAACCTACTGGAAGACGCCCAACGCCGGGCCGAAGAAAAAAAGAAAGAGACCCTGCTAGAAGCCAAAGAAGAAGTATTCCGCCTCAAAACCGAATTGGACCGCGAGGTCCGTGACCGCCGCGCGGAAGTGCAACGCACCGAACGCCGCCTGCTCCAGCGCGAAGAGACCATGGACAAAAAAATGGACAACCTGGAGGCGCGGGAAGAGAACCTTAACAAAAAACACGAAGACCTGCAAAAACTTACAGACGACGCCCAAGCCCTGCACGACCGCCAGCAGGTGGAGTTGGAGCGCATCGGCCAGATGACCCAAGACGAGGCCCGGCAAGTGCTGATGAGCCGGGTGCAAAAAGACGCCTACCACGACGCTGCCGCGCTGGTGCGCGATATCGAATCCCGCGCCAAAGAAGAAGGCGACAAAAAAGCGCGCAACATCGTGGCGCTGGCCATCCAAAAATGTGCGTCGGACCATGTGGCCGAAACCACGGTATCGGTGGTGAACCTGCCCAACGAGGATATGAAGGGCCGCATCATCGGCCGCGAGGGCCGCAACATCCGCACATTAGAGACCGCCACCGGCGTGGATCTGATCATCGACGATACCCCCGAAGCCGTGATCGTATCGGCCTTTGACCCGGTACGCCGGGAGATTGCCCGGGTCGCGCTGGAAAAACTGATCGCCGACGGGCGCATCCACCCCGCCCGCATCGAAGAAATGGTGGAAAAGGCCCGCAAAGAAGTAGATAACCAGATCCGCGAAGCAGGCGAGCAGGCCGTATTCGAAACCAATATGCACGGCATCCACCATGAGTTGGTTAAGCTGCTGGGCCGCATGCGCTACCGCACCAGCTACGGGCAAAACGTGCTCAAACATTCCATCGAGGTTTCCCACCTGGCCGGCCTGATGGCCGCCGAACTGGGCGCCGACATCACCCTGGCCAAGCGGGCCGGTTTGCTCCACGACATCGGCAAGGCCGTGGATCACGAGGCCGAAGGAACCCACGTATCCCTGGGCGGCGAGCTGGCCCGCAAGTACCGCGAGTCCGCCGATGTGATCCATTGTATACTGGCCCACCACAACGATGTGGAGCCCCAAACCATCGAAGCCGTGCTGGTGCAGGCGGCAGACGCCATCTCGGCGGCCCGGCCCGGCGCACGGCGCGAGTCGTTGGAGAATTACATCAAGCGGCTGGAGAAGCTCGAAGAGATTTCGAACTCCTTCCAAGGCGTGGAAAAATCCTTCGCCATCCAATCCGGGCGCGAGGTGCGCATCATGGTGAAACCCGAGGATATCAACGACGCCGGTACGCTGATCCTGGCCAAAGAAATCGTAAAGCGTATCGAAAAAGAGATGGAGTATCCCGGCCAAATCAAGGTGAATGTGATCCGAGAGACACGGGCTACGGAGTTTGCGAAGTAAGGGATTGTGATCAAACCGCCGTGCGAGGGAAGTACGGCGGTTTTTTTGTTTGAATATCTGCTCATATGTCTTACGAAACGGATTCGCCATTGCTTGACCATTGCGAAGTTCGCTAAAATGTTGTACAATAAGACAGATTTTTCTATGTTTTACGCGCATTTCCATACCACTTACATGCGAATGGTATATGATGATTGCGTGTGTGGGGTTATTTATGTTATCAATGCACCGGAAACAGTGGAGGAGATTGCTATGAATAACAGGATAGTAAAACTATACGCGGCCTATCGTTCAGGATGTCTTAATGAAAACATCTTTCATGCATATTATTCTTTACTTGCGAATATAATACTAAACGATAATTGGGATGATGTGAATGAAGCATTAGTAGCAGAAAAATTCTATGAACGATACAAAATCCCTGTGAAAGACGGCTTTGTTTGCCAGATATTGGGTGTCGGAGTGGAAAGAAAAGAAATTATTTATGAGAATGGGAGATACCATGCCGATAGAGCTAAGCTAAGATCCTATCGGATTGATAATCATTCATTTGAGCAATTATGGAAACGCCTGAAAGATGGATTTACCGAATTTTGTGCAAATTGGGGCTTTGATTGTAGCAGAATTAATGTTGAAGAGAGCATTCTCCGCTTTTTAGATGCCCATGATGTGGATGTTCTTTCTCTTGAAGAATTCTACGTAAATATGCACCCCGATAAGTTTGGATACTTTTGGAGTAATTACTTAAAGCAACTTTCGGAGGAATCTCCAAAACTATTCGACTTTGTTGTTTCGATAAGCATTAGCAACATTATGAAAGAGACAATTTTCTATACAAGCAATGAAGATGAGCACGAGAATACTTTTTCCGGTCTAAACATCTACCTTGATTCGCCCATTGTTTTTGCTCTGTTGGGGATGGATTCCCAAGCACGCATTGATTCATGCAAGATGCTTGTTAAGGATATGGTTGAGGCGGGCTGCTCTGTCTATGTATTCGATAGCAATTTCACGGAAGTTATGGGCATTATGGAACGGGCAGCCGGTTGGGCTATTGACGCCAACTATTCACTCGATAAGGCAAATAACGCAACACGCTTTTTTCACGATATTCTCGAAGCAGACACTCAAAAAATTGCGGAGTTCATTGTGCGGGCAGAATCGAGGCTTAATGAGCTAAGTGTTACCATTAAAAAAACTTCATACGACTTTTTGCAAGATAGCTTTCAGGAAGATGAGCACAAACTCAATGCAATGATTGAGGAAGCTTATGAGAGAGACGGAAGAGCAATTCCAGATGAAAAAAAGAGGGGCATTGCCGTCGATGTCCGCGCAATAGTCATGATATACCGCGAGCGATGTGGGTATTTCTCAACCCAGATCCAATTATCTAGGCATATATTTATCACACTTAACGGAGCAATTGCCAACGTAAGCAAAAACTATGAAGCTCAATTAAGTATCAATGCTGGACATATTCCCGCTTGCGTATCCGCTGATCTTTTTGGATCGGTCTTGTGGCTTTTTTCTCCGTCAAAGCAAATGGAGTATCATCGCAAACAACTCTTAGCCGACTGTTATGTAGCATTACGCCCCTCAAGAGATATGCTAAATAAGTATATAGAACACTTAGCAAACGCACGTGCAACGGGTGAAATTGATGAGAGAACTTTTCTCTTTTTACGGGCGAACCCAGCAGTTAATGATGCGCTGATGAATGTAACGAAGGGTGATTATGCGCGGTTTAATGCCAATATTCACCGAGAAGTCATTCAGGAAATTGAAGCAAAAGCGAACAAAAAGTATGAGGAGGTGAATAAAGCACATGATAACACGAAACAGCATGTAGCTACACTAACTCAAGAGAACGAGAAGCTTGAGCGGATGATCAACGATCTTCAAGCTAGGATAGACACACGTGATGAAGCAGACTTTGATAAAAAGTGTAAACGCTGGAGTCGCGTTTTCACGCTTGTGGTAGTAGGGTTGCCACTAATAATTGTGCATTCAACAATCGAGATACTAAAGAGCAACTATAATGAACTATCTGCCTTTTCCATGTTGAAGGTAGGGATTTACGTATTTTCTTCTCTTATAGCGACTGCAATTTATTTTAAAGGGAAAGAATGGATTTGTCAAAAAACGCGAAATCATTTGACCAAAAGGCGCACGAAATCCCCACATTGAATCAAGACTACTTCGAAGGGATGCCCCCGTACTATATACACAAACAGAGAGCATAAATGCAATCACTAGTAGAGCAAACAACATACTATACTTCTTTTCTTGCTAGTTACGATGAGGTCAAAAATGAATACAAAAGTATAAAGGGTGCCCTTGATTCGGATACTGAAAAAATCAAAGCTCTTTTCCCGATTATAGAAACCACATTAAGCAAGTATCAAAGAGATTCGGCTTAGGAATTTTTTATGCTTTCCTATGCGCTTTTTCTCTCCATTAGTAACTTCTATCCCCCACCCCCAAAGCATACCCCTCCACGAGGTGAAAACTCGTGCGCAACAGAATAAAACCCAGGCGCAGGCCCGGCATCTACCCGCCGCTGGCCTGCGCTTTTCTATTGCTGCTGGTGGCGTTGCTGGCCCTGGCTTGGCAGCGCTTGAACGAACTCCCTGGCATTGATCGCCAGCAAATCACCATGTACGACCCTATCGCCCAAATCCTGCGCACCCTGCCCATGGACGAATACCTCATCGGCGTGGTGGCCGCCGAGATGCCCGCTCTGTATCACCAGGAAGCCTTGCGCGCCCAGGCGGTGGCGGCGCGCACCCGTACGGTGGCCGGTTTGTTATCCCTGGGCGGAAAAGGATGCTCCGCCCACCCAGGCGCGGACATCTGTGGCAACAGCGCCCACTGCCAAGCCTGGATGAGTGACCAGACCCTACGCCAGCGCTGGGGCGCGGACTACGCAACCCACCTGCACAAGATCACTGCTGCAGTACAGGCCACCAGCGGCCAGGTGATGACCTACGATGGTGAGCCGATCCTGGTGCTATACCACGCAGTGAGCGGCGGGATTACCGAAAATGTGGAGCATGTGTTTGCCCAAGTCCTGCCCTACCTGCGGGGCGTAGAAAGCCCCGGCGAGGAAGGGGCGTCCCGCTACCAAAATGAGCAGCGCTTTACCTATCAGGCGGCGGCGGAGGCCCTCAACGCTGCATTCCCCGGCGCGGCCCTAAGCGCCGCCGCTCTGCCCGACACACTCTTTGTGCTCGGGCGGTTTGATTCCGGGCGGGTGGGCACGGTGCGGGTAGGCGGCGTTACCGTAGAAGGGACTGCCTTCCGCCGGGCGCTGGGCCTGTTCAGCACGAATTTTTTCCTGGCTTTCGAGGGGGGCGAACTGATCATCCACCAGCGGGGCCACGGCCACGGCGTGGGCATGAGCCAAGCTGGAGCCGATGCCATGGCACGAAGCGGGCATGGCTATTTGGATATCTTGGGGCATTATTATGCGGGAATCCAGATCGAACATTGGTAACTTGAATCACAGCACACATGCAAGGGCACACTCTTACCCGGAGGTGTTTGCATGAGTGGAATTCGTGATATAGCAAAGAGAGCCAGGGAGAGATGCCGCGCGGCGATGCAGGGCTGGAGCGCCTTTATGGAGCGCCAGGGGTTTTATGTGATGCTAGGGGTTTGCGTTGCAATCATCGTGGGCACGGCCATCTGGACCCGCTCGGGCTCTCCGCCCATAACGCCGCCCGAATCCCTGCCACAGGGCGCGGAGGCGGGGGGCGAAGCGGAGTTTGTACAGCGGCTGAGCGACGTGATGTGGACCGGCGCCGGGATGAGCGGCCAAACCGAGGAGCCCGTAGGAGCCGGGCAATCCGATGTATTCGGCCATAACCCACAAAACACCGCGGCCCCCACATCAGGGGGAGGCGCACCGGAACTCCCCTCCCTCAATTGGCCGGTAAATGGGGAAGTCCTACGCCCCCACAGCGGCGATGTGCCGGTGTTTCTGCCCACCTTGGGCGCTTGGGCTACCCACGATGGCATCGACATACGGGCCAACATCGGTGATCCCGTAAACGCGGCGCTCAGTGGCACGGTGAGCGCGGCTTACGACGATCCCATGCTGGGCAACGTGATGGAGGTGCAGCATCCGGGCGGGTTCACCACCCGCTACGCCGGCCTGGCCACCCTGGATTTGCTGCGGGTGGGCGATCCGGTCAAAACAGGCCAACTGCTCTCCCTACTAGGCAAAGCCGGGGCATGGGAGAGCATGGATCCGCCCCACCTGCACTTTGAGGTGCTGCGGGACGGGGAGTGGGTGGACCCGCAGGGATACTTGATTAAAAAGTGAACAACAAACAGTGAACAATAGGTTACGCCATACCCATTGTTCACTGTTCATTGTTCACTGTTCATTGTTCACTGTTCATTAACCTTTCCGCCGCCTTCATCCCATCTACTGCGGCGGACAAAATCCCGCCCGCATACCCCGCGCCCTCGCCGGTGGGATACAGGCCTCGAATAGATGCCTGGCCGTCTGCTTCCCGCAGGATGCGCACCGGGGAGGAAGAGCGGGTTTCCGGTGCGGTGAGCAGCACGCCGGGGGCATCGAAGCCACGTACCTGGCGGCCAAGGCGGGGCAAGGCTTCGCGCAGCGCATCCAGCACAAAGGATGGCAGGCAGGCCCGCAGATCGCCCAGGGTTATGCCGGGCAGGTAGGTGGGGGCGACGTTTTTTAGCTCGCGGCTCTCTCGCCCAGCCAGCAGGTCGCTCACCAACTGGGCGGGCGCGCGGTAATCGGCTCCACCAGCGGCAAAAGCGGCGTGCTCCAGCTCACGTTGGAGTTGGATCCCGGCCAAGGGATGGGCCGATGGGAAATCGGCGAGGGATACGCCCACCAGCAACGCGCTGTTGGCATTGGCCCCATCCCGGGCAAAGGCGCTCATGCCGTTGGTGCATATGCCCCCCGCCTCGCTGGATGCCGCCACCACCCTGCCGCCTGGGCACATGCAAAAAGTGTACACGCTCCGCCCTCCGGGCAGGTGGGCGGCCAGCTTGTATTCGGCCGCGCCTAAGGCAGGATGGCCCGCAAAAGCCCCGTACTGGGCGCAGTCGATATGGGCCTGGGCATGCTCGATGCGCACCCCTAGCGAAAATACTTTTTGCTCCATGTGTAAGCCCGCGGCATGCAACATCTCGAAAGTATCGCGGGCGCTGTGCCCAATGGCCAAAACCAGGTGATGGGTCTCCAGGCGCTCTTCGTTATCTCCGGTGCGCAGGGTAATGCCACGCAACACGCCGTTTTCGATGGACAGGCCGGTGAGTTGCGTGTAAAAACGCACCTGGCCCCCCAGTGCGCAAATGCGTTCACGGAGGGCTTTCACCGTCTGGGGCAGGCGGTCGGTGCCGATGTGGGGTTTGGCCTGGTACAGTATCTCCTGGGGCGCGCCGTGGGCCACCAAGGTTTCGAGCACCCTTCGGCAGCGGGGATCCTGAATGCCGGTGGTCAGCTTGCCATCGGAGAATGTACCGGCTCCACCCTCGCCAAATTGCACGTTGGACTGGGGATTCAGTTCCCCGCCACGCCAGAAGGATTCCACATCAACCTTGCGTTGATCCACAGGCGCGCCGCGCTCCACTAGCAGGGACCGCCAACCGGCTTCGGCCAGGGTCAAGGCCGCAAATAGGCCTGCCGGGCCCGCGCCCACCACCACCGGGCGGATGGAAGGGGCAGGCGGATATACGGGCTTGCATATAGCAGGTGCATCGGGCGCAAGCATGATTCTGGGCGGCCCACGCCGATTGGCCGCCACAGCGGCGGCTTCGGTTTGGGTTGTGTCCAGCCGGGCGTCCAGGGTGAGGATCAGGCGCACATCGTTTTTGCGCCGGGCGTCCACGCTGCGTTTGCGCAGGTGGCATTCCAACACGCGTGCAATGGGCAGGTTTACGCAACGCGCAACCAAGGCGCGGAGCCCAGGGTTGTTCAGCGGCGTATCCGGCGTTACCGATAGATCGCTGATACGGATCATAGCTTCTCTCCTCCCGCCGCACGCCCGGCCAGCAGCCCCGATGCCCAGGCAAAATGTAGGTTCAAACCACCGCAATCGCCGTCCACATCCAGCACTTCACCGACAGCGTATAGGCCGGGCACAAGCAGCGATTCCATGGTGGCCGGGTCAAAGTCCTTTGCGTCAATGCCCCCGGCTGTCACCTGAGCGTTTTCAAAGGGTTGCAGGCCGGCGACAACAAAACGCCAATCCCCCAGCAACGCGGCCAAAGCGTCGGCTTGAGTATCTGTCAGGCTGCCAAATTGCATCTGCAATGGGATTCCGGCGGCCAGGCACAACGCTTCCCCGATCCGGCGGGGCAACATGCCGGTAGCAAACTGACCGGCAGCGATATCGAAGAACAGCGCGCGGCGTTGGCGGATCAGCGAAACTCGTGCTGATTCAACAAGCTCGGGCAGCAGCGCCAGGCGTGCGTGCACCGATCGGCCTTCGGCCAGTGCGGGGCCAACATGGCGGGCCAGGGACAGCGCCGCAATGCCCGATAGGCCATAATCAGTGAAAAGCACCTCGCCCCGCTCGGTGCGTACCGACATGTGATCCACAAGCAGGGTGGCTTCGGCCTGCACCCGCAAGCCCTTTAACGCTTGCAGCCCTGCATAAGCGCAACGGAGCTGTACCAACGCCGGGTAACAGGGCGTAAGCTGATGGCCTAGTGCGGCGAGCAGGGCATATCCCCCACCGTCACTGCCCAGGCGCGGGGAGGCCTTGCCCCCGGCGGCCACGATTACCCTGTCCGCCAAAAGCGCCCCTCCATCGGCCAGGGAAAGCATAAAACCCTTGGGCGTTTGGGTCAGAGTCCGTACCCCCTGCCCACAGCGTATTTCAACGCTCAGGCGGTCGATAGCAAAACGCAGCACATCAAGCACCGCCGACGCCTGGCCGGAATGGGGGTATACCCGGCCATCCTCTTCCTCGCGCCACAGCAGGCCCAAGGACTCAAACACCGCCAGCACAGCCTGGGGGGGAAGGCTGTTTAACACCGCACCCGCCAATTCCGCCCCCGCGCTATGTACGCTATGGCAATGGGAGGCACGGGCGTGCATGTTTGTAAGATTACAGCGGCCATTGCCGGTGGCCAGTATTTTTCGGCCCACACGGTCGTTTTGCTCCAGCACGGTCACTTTGGCTCCCGCCTGGGCGGCGGCAATCGCCGCCATCAGCCCCGCCGCTCCGCCACCAATCACGGCGACGCGGGCGGGCAAGGAATCAGCCATCAAAAGACCTCCTTCTTTTATACGAGCATTGTAGCAAGAAGCTGATCAGGGTGCAAGCGCGCAAAATTCTAGACATTTTCGCCCAGGCGGGGTACAATGGAAAAGGCATATTCCATAATTAAAGGAGTGGAACAATAAATGAAGCAATACGTGTGTACCTTGTGCGGTTATGTGTACGATCCGGAGATGGGCGATCCGGGTGGCGGCATCGCGCCCGGCACCGCTTTTGAAAATCTGCCCGACGACTGGGCCTGCCCGCTGTGCGGGGCGCCCAAGGAACAATTCGAGGAGGCGTAAACATCCCATGGATAAAAGCGCTTTGTTTAAGCTGAGCTACGGGCTGTACGTCATCGGCGTACAAAAAGACGAGGGGTTTGGCGGCTGCGTGGTGGACGCGTTTATGCACACCACGGAGGCTCCGCCCACCGCGGTGCTGTGTTGCATGCAGCGTTCGCTCACCAACACGCTGATCAAAGAGCATCGCGTTTTTACGATTTCTGTGCTTCCCACCGATGTTGATCCGCTGGTGATCGCCAACTTTGGTTTTCAATCCGCACGCTCCGCCAACAAGTGGGCCCATGTGGAGCACAGGATGCACGGCGGGTTACCGGCGCTGACCCATGCTTGTGCGGGCCTGCTGTTGCGGGCAACGGACTTTCGGGAACTGAGCACCCACACCCTGTTTTTTTGCGATATCGAAGACGGGTGGATTGGGCAAGGCGACCCGCTGCTCTACGGCGAGTATCAGCGCGTTATGAAACCGGCTACCCTGGCGGCCTTTCAGGCGCTCAAGCAAAAGCAACAAAGTACGGAGGGATAACAGTATGAAACGAAGCAGGAACCGATGGACGGAGCTGTTGGCGATTGTATGCGCGGCGCTGTTGCTGGCGCAAATACCGGCGGTTTTCGCCTACGCCGAAACTAGGATTACCATCGCGGGCCAAAGGATAAGCGTAAACGTACAAACGCTGGATTTGAGCGGCCTGGGGCTTTCCGACATTTCCATGCTGGCCGAGCTTAAAGAGCTCACGGAGCTTGATCTAAGCGACAACCAAATCGTATCGGTAGGGCCGCTGGCCGACCTAAAGGGGCTGCAAAAGCTCTATATCCAAAACAACCAGATCGAGGAAGCGCTGCCCCTGGCCTCCCTTGCCGCCCTTACCGAACTGCGCATGGAAAACAACCCCGCCACCGATCTGCTGGCCCTGGGCGCGCTGCCCAACCTGCGCAGGCTGGCGGTGAGCGCCGACAATCTGGAGTTGGTGTCGCAGCTTAGGGAAATCACCGAGCTGGTGGTTGTGGGCGACAAAACCGGCGAACTGCTTCCCCTGCTTAAAATGACCAATCTGCAGGGACTCTCGCTGTACAGCGACGCCCTTACCGACATCACCCTGCTGCCCATGCTCACCAAACTCACCAGCTTAACGCTGTCGGCGCCCAACCTTACCGACCTGGCAACCCTGGCCCAGCTCCAAACCGTAGAAAGCCTAACCCTGGCCTGCGCCGAATTCACAGACATCAGGCCCCTGGCCAAGATGCCCGCCCTTACCACCCTTTCGCTCAGCGCCAATACCCTAGGCGATTTATCTCCCCTGGCAGACGTCAAAAGGCTGCACACCCTGTCGCTCACCACGGCGGATATGCCCAACCTGTCTGTGCTGGCCCGGTTCGGGCGTTTGCGCACGCTTACGCTGCGCTCGGCCAATCTGGGCGATCTTGCTTGCGTGGCCTCGGTAACCCAACTCACGGAGTTTTCGGTGCGCAGCGGAGAACTGGCGGATATCACAGCGTTGGCCAACCTAAGAGCCCTTGAGAGCGTTTCGATTGACAGCGATGTGTACGTGGACTGCTCGCCTCTGGCCGCCCTGGATAAACTACGAAACTTGCGGCTGGGCGGGGGTTCCTACACGGCGGATCGGATGGACTTGCTGCGTGCCATGCTGCCCCAGTGTGAAATCTACTTTGAATAGATGAAACCATCGCCAGCAAAAGCCGGGAGAATCCCCCCGCCACTGCGGTGGCCCTCCCCCCTTTGGCAAGGGAGGTAAGGGAAGGAATGGCCAACTTGTTATTCAGCCCCTGCCTCCCTTGCCAAAGGGAGGGGGACCGCGTGAGCGGTGGAGGGATTCCGTTCTGGGCAGACTCATAGTCAAAAAATATTACGGAGAACACAATGATCAGCACACAAAACCTAACCCTAAGCTACAGCGGAAAGCCGCTGTTTAAGGATGTAAACGTAAAATTCACGCCGGGCAACTGCTACGGCCTAATCGGCGCCAACGGCACCGGAAAATCTACTTTTTTAAAGATACTGGCCGGCGAGCTGGAGCCCTCCCAAGGCCAGGTATCCATCACCCCGGGGGAACGCATGACTGTGCTCAAGCAGGATCATTTTGCCTTTGATGCCGAAGAGGTGCTCACCACCGTGATCATGGGCCATGAGCGGCTCTACGCGATCATGATAGAAAAAGAGGCGCTCTATGCAAAACCCGACTTTTCGGAAGCGGACGGCCTGCATAGCGCGGATTTAGAAGCCGAGTTTGCCGAGCTGGGAGGCTGGGAGGCGGAGACCGAAGCCGAGCGTATCCTTGCGGGCTTAGGCGTAGATCTGTCCCTAAGGCATGTGCGTATGGGCGAGCTGGACGGGGCGCTGAAAGTAAAGGTGCTGCTGGCCCAGGCCCTGTTTGGCAACCCCGACATCCTGCTGATGGACGAACCCACCAACCACCTGGACGTCCAATCCATCCGCTGGCTGGAGAACTTTTTGCTGGATTTTCACAATACGGTGATCGTGGTCTCTCACGACCGGCACTTTTTAAACAAGGTGTGCACCCACATCGCGGATATCGACTACGGCAAGATCCAGATGTACGTAGGCAATTATGACTTCTGGTACGAGTACACCCAACTGGCCGCCCGCCAGTTACGGGATCAAAACAAAAAAACCGAGGCCAAGATCAAGGAACTGCAAGAGTTTATCCAGCGGTTCAGCGCCAACGCCTCTAAGTCCAAACAGGCCACCAGCCGCAAGAAGCTGCTGGATAACCTCACCATGGAAAACTACGCGCCCTCCTCCCGGCGATATCCCTTCGTGCACTTTAAGCCCGACCGGGACATCGGCAATGACCTGCTGCGGGTAGACGGCCTGTGCAAAACCGTGGGCGACCGCCAGGTGCTGCGGGATGTTTCTTTTTTGCTGATGCCCGGTGATAAAGTCGCCTTTGTGGGTACGGACGAGCTGGCCAAAACAACACTTTTTGAGATTCTGATGGGCCAGCTGGAGCCCGACGCCGGCAGCTTCCGCTGGGGGGTCACCACCAGCCAAGCTTATTTCCCAAAAGATAACGGCGCGTTCTTCGATGGGATCAGCTATAACCTGATCGACTGGCTCCGGCAGTTTATGGAGGAGCAGTACGAAGCCGACGTGCGCGGCTGGCTGGGGCGCATGCTCTTTTCCGGCGATGAGGCGCTGAAACCGGCCAAGGTACTGTCCGGCGGGGAGCGGGTGCGCTGCATGCTGGCCAAGATGATGGTATCGGGCGCCAATGTGCTGCTGATGGACGAACCCACCAACCACTTGGATCTGGAAGCCATCACCGCCCTTAACACCGGCATGACCGACTTTACCGGTTCCATGTTATTTGTAACACATGACCGCCAGTGCATGCAGTCCGTAGCCAACCGCATCATCGAGATACTGCCCGGCGGCATCATCGACCGGCGCGAAACGTATGATGAGTATCTGGATAATCCAGACATCCCCGCGTTGCGGCAAAAATTATCCTAACTAGCCCTGGCTAGCCCTGTGAAAGTGGAGGCCCGCGATGGAAAAAATCCGGCACGAACGCAATGTAAATATCCCCAACGCGCTGACGCTGATGCGCATCCTGTTGCTGCCGGTGTACGCCTGGCGATACCTGGCCGACGACATCCCCGGCGCGCTGGCGGTATGCGCAGCGGTATGTATCTCCGACATGCTGGACGGCCTGATCGCCCGGCGCTTTAACCAAATCACAACCCTAGGCAAGCTGGTGGATCCCCTGGCAGACAAACTCCTGCTGCTCACCGCCCTCATCTGCTTTGGGATACGCGGCCGGCTGGAGTGGTGGGTGATCGCACTGGTGCTGGGCAAAGAGGCGCTGATGGTGGCGGGCGGCGTGTACGCCCTGCGCAAAAAGATTGTGGTGGGGGCCCTGTGGATCGGCAAGGTGGCCACGGGCCTGTTTGCGCTGGCAGTGCTGGGCAAGCTGATCAACCACAGGTGGCCAATAACCGCGCTGGGCACAACCGCCAATGTGCTGCTCTACACAGCGGTGGGGATAACGTTTGTGGCATTGGCGGTGTACATACGCAATTTGCGCCGGGTGATGAAGGGCACGGATAGCAGCCCCAAAAATAGTTCGGAAATATGAAAAATCACCCTGGAAAAATGGAAGAAAGCTTTATTATTTTTCGTTTAATATGTTATTATAAGGCTGGAAAGTTCTTTGAATCCAGTTTGAAGGGAGGGAGTACATTGCGTATGTTGCAAAAGGGCTTGCTGTTTTTTCTTGCGATTTGCCTATTGACGGCATCGGGAGGTGTTTCCTTGTCAGAGCAAGCATCGCGGCGTGACCGTCGCTCAATCAAACAAAGGTTTTTTGACGAAGATGGAGGCCCTCTCCCCGCACCGTCTCCGCTTTCGCGTTATTATCAGGAAGGCACGCTGCTTGCGGCTGTAGAAGACGAGGAGCATGCGCGGGAAATCGCGGAGCTGTATGGCATTGAACTGGTTTCCGCGAAAAATGGACTTGCCCTATTTCACACGGAACTAGATGTCATGGAGCTCATCCATTTAGGTCGCGAGAATGGCTGGCCACATGTGCAGCCCAATTGGCTCTATCGCGCCTTTTGATTTGGACATGTTTTTTGATACACGTTTCCCCGCACGATTGACGAAAAGGAGAAAATGAAGATGAAACGGATTTTGGCACTGCTGTTGGTCTTTTCGATGGTTTTCTGCTCGCTGGGCGCTTTTGCCGAGGAGATCGGAGAGACGGGTGATCCCGGTACGCCCGCGCAGTCGGAAGAGCCGGATCCCACACCCGCTCCCACCCCGGAGCCGGAACAGGAACCCGATCCTACCCCGGAACCCGAGCCTGAACCAGAGCCCACCCCGGAACCGGAAGCAACGGAGCCCGCTCAGCCTCCTTCCGCTTCCTTCACCCAGGGCCTGGTAAGGTTGGCGCGCGGCGCCGAAGTGCATCAAGACAATAAACTATCGGCGCCGCTGTTCACCCTGCTGGACGATGGCGTCGCTTATGCTTATGCGGAAGAGGAGGGCATCTCCGCAAAAGTCTTATTTACGCTGGACGATATCGCGGCAGACGAAGGCTACGTTGCGTGGGACGCCTTTTATCCGCTTACCGAAAGTGAAACCGCCGTTTACTTGGAGCTGTACAGCGAGGTATACTACGAGGATATCCCGCTATTTGCGCTGTCCGTAGCACTGGCGGGGGCGGAATCCGAGGATGAAGAAGACGAGATTGCCGAGGTTGAGGATGCGCTCTCCTACACGATGGAGGCGTACGGTTTCCCCGGCATGCCCGAGGATTACGTGCTCACCGCCCAGGATTTGGCCGACAAAAAGCTGCTGATTTCCGACGGCACACTGGCGCAGTTAGGCAGGCTTGCTCCCGATAAGGATTACATCGCAAACCAAGTGCTGCTGGTTACGGAATCCCGTGAGTTCGCGCTGTTGGTAGCCGCCTCGTATGGCGCGAGCTTGCTTTTCCATGAGGGCAATCTGGCTGTCATCGAGCTCCCGGAAGACGTCGCCGTGCTGTGGGTGATCACCGCGGCTGCCGATCCCCAGGCGTGGCTCATTGCCGTACGGCCTAACTACATATACCGCTTCATCCCCACCTCCAACGACGGCGGCGCGCGGTATACCAAATCCCCCTTTTCCGCCGCGTCAGCCGCTCCCACCACCAAAACCTGGTTCGATTACCGGAACGGCGATCCCTTCCTTGCAAGCCCGAATGGAAACAATTATCAGTATCACCATGACGTGGTCGGCAGCTATGGCGCTTGGGGGCTGACCCAAGGCCTGAACATCGTTGTTGGCGTGCTGGACACGGGCGTCGTTGCTTCCCATCCGGATCTAAACGCAAATGTGCTTGAAAGGAACTATCCTTCCGAAAGCACATTTGGGATTACCGATGGTATAGACCGCAGAGGCCACGGCACGCACGTTGCCGGCATCATTGCGGCAGTGCAAGGGAACAACGCCGGCGGCGCGGGTGTCGCGCCTAAAGCGAAAATCCGTTCCTATAAGGTGCTCCGCGATTTGGATGGCCAAGGCTCCTCGTTTGACATCGTACAGGGCTTGGACTACTTCAGCGATAACAAAAACGTGCATCTAATCAACGCAAGCTTTGGCGGGCCGGTTTACGATAAGTTTGTTGCTGAAGCCGTTAAGCGCTGCATCGACGCCGGCATCCCCGTCATTGCCTCGGCAGGGAATGATCATATGGGAACATCTGCCTTTCCAGCCGGCTACCCGGATGTGATCAGCGTAGCGGCGACGGATGGCAACAACATGCGCGCTCCTTATTCTAATTATGGGGCAGCCACACTGGCCGCTCCCGGCTCCTACATCTGGTCAACCGTCCCGACGGGCACCAACACGCCGTCTAATCTCCTTGACCCAACCGGCTATCGTTATGCAAACGGCACTTCCATGGCGGCCCCCGTGGTTTCCGGCGTGGCGGCCCTGTATTACAGCGCTATGGGGGCCGAGGACCGCAAGCTCACCAGCGGCGACGCCCTCGCCAACAGAAACGACGTGCTTGCGCTGCGCAGGGCGCTTACCGGCGCTTGCGTAAAGCCTTCCGGCGGAACCGGTTTGGGCGCGGGCATCATCAGCGCTACCAGGCTGTTTGAGCGGGTTGTTACGCCGCCTACACTTACCTTAATGATCGGCGGCATACCCCAATCCAAGATCCCCGCCGCGGTACCCACCACCGCAACAGTAAGGCTGGCGCCGGGTTACAACGGCAATTTCATTGTATACACCACGGATGGCACTACGCCTTCGGTAAGAAACGGTGTGGTTGTAAACGGCGCCCCGGTTACGGTAAACACGAACATCACATTTCCCATCCCCCTGACTTCTTTCGCCGCCGGTAGGCACACCATCAGGGCGCTTGCCGTAAGCGCGTATGGCAGGGTCAGCAGGGTTTCCGCGATTACCATTAACATCAACCATCCCGATCCCGACTTGATCGCCATAAATGGCCCGCGGTATGTGGCCGCAGGGAGAACCGCCGCCTATACAGCGTCCTTTACACCCGTATCCAATACCCAGAGGGTGACGTGGACCCTTGAGCCTGGCAGCGAAGCGTTTGCCACCATCGCTGCCGCCACCGGCAGGCTCACCGTTAGGGCCGACGCGCCGCATGACACTCCAATCACTATCAAAGCAACAAAAGTAGTAACAGCCGCCAGCCCCACTATCGCAACCAATACGTATAACATTACGGTAAACGCCTCCCAGGTAAAGGCCATCACGTTTAGCCCGGCTTCTCCGCTTACACTCAATGTGGGCGAGATCTCGGGAAACATCACACCCACTGCGGAGTTTATGGACAGCACCACATCCGCTGGCGCCGCCCGCATGGACTATATCGTAACCACTTCCAACGCACGAATTGCCACCGTAGCGCCCGTAACGACCTCCGGTCCAAGCGACGATTGGACGGTGACAGCCGTCGCGCCCGGCAGAGCGACCATTACCTTTGCGGCGCAGGACGGTAGTGGCAGAAGGGCCACCTATGCGGTAACGGTAAGGCAGCCCGTTACAGGCATAACCATCGACGGCGGCGCAAACAGCGTGATCCCGCAGGGCAGATCCAAAACGCTTAGGGCTGTGGTCACACCGGCGAACGCCACGCTTAGGACTGTTAGCTGGGAGTTGCTCGACGCCCCACCCGACGTGACCCTGTCCCCGGCGGGCGGCGTGTTGAGAGTTCCCGCGAATACCGCCGGTACCATCCGCGTTAAGTGCACCGCCAATGATGGTTCCGGACAATCGTTCATTCAAGAACTTACGATTACGTCCGCTCCTGTCACCTCCATTACGCTAACCACCACCGACCCGAAGCGGACAGTAAACGCCAGGCAAGTTGTAACAGGCGCGCAGCTTTATCCCTTTGATGCAAGCACCACCACAGGCGCGACTGGCGGCGATACGAGAAAAATAAAGTTTACCGCCACCATTTTAGGCCCCGCAACCCCCCACCCCGCCGGTATGGTTGCATGGACCAGCAGCAGGCCCGCTGTCGCCGAGGTGGATCAGGATGGAAATGTGAACGCTCTCTCTGCCGGAACCACCGTCATCACCTGTACCGCGCAGGATGGCAGCGGCAGAAGGGCAAGCGTCACCGTTCGGGTCATCATCCCCGCTTCGTATATCAAAATCTCGTCTGATACAGCCAATATGTTCTATTACGACCCAGATGGTGTTAAAGGAGAGGGAATGCCGACCCTTGCCGCAGGGAGATCGGTTGCGCTCAAAGCAACCTTTGGCAGCACCTACGGCACGCCGACCATTAGAAGGGCAACATGGGAGATCAGCCAGGTTTGGGCAGAAGACCCCGAGGATGGACAGTGGTATTTATTGACGACAAAACCTGAAGAAGATCTGCAGTGGTTTGAAAAACATGAGCCTCTGTGGAGCAGAAATATAACAATAACCTCTGCTGGTAGGCTTACGGTAAAAAACTGGGCAAAATACCCCTACATGGAGGTAACTGTCAAGGCAACCACCACGGATGGCACCAATCTATCCGATACCATAACCTATGACATCCAGCCCCCCACGACGAGGGTACAGGCTTACACTTACGAAAGCATGGACCTTGACATTTTTGGCAACCGCATTACGTACAGGCCCTCTCAGAGGGTATTGAGCACCGTTTGGGGTAGCAACATTGGGTTTTTGGAAGAAGATGAGGGATTTTTGACCTCCTTCTACTTTATTTCCGACAGTTCATACCCTGATTTTACCATCAGGAGCTCCCATCCGGCGATAGGCTTGCCCGATTCCTTGACGCCGGTGGAAACTGTATCTGTAGGCGGAAGGGAACACACAGTGTATGAAGTACGCGTTTGGACCGGCCACCCCGGCACCGCAAGAATTACCGTAATGGCCAACGACGGCACCAGAAAGAGCTGTACCTTTACGCTAACCGTCGTAGCATATTAAGCATACCGGCAGCGCTGCCAACGAATAACAAAGCAGGGCCCATCTATCCATCAAAGGTAGATGGGCTTTGTTTTGCAAAGGAATATGAAAAATACGCAATAGTAGTTGCGCTCACGCCGCTGATATGCTATAATTTTTTCCGCACTGTATACGGACGGTCCTCTGCACGCAACACGCGGCACGAACGTCTATGAGGAAAGGAGATCCTGCATATGAGCGAAATCATCCGTTCCCTGGAACGTGAGCAACTGCGTGAAAGCCTGCCCAAGTTCGCCATCGGCGACACGGTACGTGTGTTTGTAAAGGTGGTAGAAGGCAGCCGCGAGCGCCTGCAGGCGTTTGAGGGCACCGTGATCGCCAAACGCAACGGCAGCATCCGCGAAACGTTTACCGTGCGCCGCATGTCCTACGGCATCGGCGTGGAGCGCACATTCCCGCTGCACTCCCCGCGTGTAGACCGCATCGAAGTGATCCGCCGCGGCAAGGTGCGCCGGGCCAAGCTGTACTACTTGCGCGGCCTGAGCGGCAAAGCGGCAAAGATCAAAGAAGCTGCGCGGCAACAACACTAATTTGGAGCAACCTTGGCAACCTGAGCGTCCATCCAACGATGGGCGCTTTTTTGTGGACAATATAACCCACGAGGGGAGGAGCTTTGGCTCCTCCCCTCGCGGTATGTTGTGTTTTATGTTTGTTTGTTACTGCGGGGCATCGCCGACATTGCGGCTGGCAGCGCCGGCATTG
>Ga0123356_10002621_pt1 | contig 19152 bp, 9 predicted proteins | sample TergutEmb28metaG_2_FD_92546 | JGI IMG/M metagenome (GOLD analysis project Ga0123356, IMG submission 92546) | Embiratermes neotenicus P3 segment gut microbial communities from Petit-Saut dam, French Guiana - Emb289 P3 | ecosystem: Host-associated > Arthropoda: Insects > Digestive system > Gut ...
AGGCGCAAATGGAACGCTCCTTAAAGCAGACGGCGCAAAAAAGTTAACATATTTAATTTCGTGCGGCTCAAGGGCGTTTTCCGGTCTTCCAAGGTCGCTTACAAGATTTCTATCAATTGCATCGCCAACGCCTGCAATAAAGCGTACGTTGGGAACACGCCTCATTATAAGGCTGACTGTATCTGACCAACCTTGCGCCGTTGTTTTAGAATTATTTTTTTCCATGTAACCGCCTGGTACACCTTCTGATGTTGGTGAAACTCCAGGCTGTGTTAACTGCGGATCGCCTACTGCAACAAAAGTAAACCTGCCTGCCGCTGGTGTTCTATAGGTATAAACTTTGCTAAAGTCCGTTCCATTACTTGACACACTGTAGGCATACACTGTGTTTGCTGCAAGACCCGTAAGGGTTGCTTTGTGGGAAACTTTTCCTTCGCTTGCATCTGTGCTGGAAGCTGTTAGTGTCTGAGCATCCGCAGGCATATTACCGCTTCTGACATTCGAGTTAAGCGAAAACTTAACTTTTCCGGAATGACCATCTGCAGTGTTTCCGTACCATGTGATATTAATTTCGCTTGTGTTTTTTCCCGGTGTAAGAGTGAGTGTTTCTGCTTCCAATACTGCCGCTTTTTCACCTATACCTGCCGCATACATATTGGCTGCTATCAACATAAATGCAAAACAAAACCATGCTATCTTTTTCATTTTTACTCCTTAATAAAAGTATTTATAAAATCATGAATTTGCATTGTAAAACTTTGATTAAATAAATGTTAAAAATTCATTGAGAAACCTACTATAAAAATTTACACAAAAAAGATATATTTATATAAATGCGTATAAATAAGTTTTGTTTAGCTGTAAATTTTATATCTATCTTTTGTCTTCTTTTTTTTACTGCCTGCGCAGGAACAGGTTCTAAATTACATGAAGAAAAAACTGCAGGCTTTACTAAAGCTCAGCATTTGGTTTTTATAGGTTTGGACGGTTGGGGCGGATCTTATACTTCCAGGGCAGAAATGCCGACAGCAAAACGAATGATGGCTGCAGGTTCTTTTACATTAAAAGCTAGATGCATAATGCCCAGTAACAGCCTGCCTAACTGGCTGGCGTTGTTTAACGGTACGCCGCCTGAACACATTGACTCTGAGCAATATCCATCGATATTTACGATAATTAATAACAGTGAACATGCCGGAAAAGCTGTCTTTTTTTATGAATGGAGCGAATTGGGGGATATTTGCACGGATGATGTTTCGGAAAAACAAACTATTCTTTCGGATATGGAATCTGCACAAAAAATAGGCGCTTACATTAAAGAAACAAAACCTGTATTTACCGCTGTTGTGTTTAATGAACCGGATTCTATAGGGCACAATCACCGCTGGGGATCTGAACAATATTATGCTAAACTAGGCGAACTGGACAGTTATATTGCAATCATTGAACAAGCTGTAAAAGATGCAGGAATCTACGACAACACAATATTTGTTTTGTCTTCCGATCACGGCGGTACATTTTGGGGTCATGGATTTAATCTTATAAAACAAAGAAGAATTCCGCTTGTTGTATACGGTGCAGGTATAAAAGAAGGATACGTTATTCCTGCATCAAAAAGTATTTGTGATATTGCGCCTACAATGGCATTTATTCTTGGACTTGATATTCCGCTTGAGTGGAAAGGAAAACCTATAATGGAGATTTTTAAATGAAACATTTAATTATTGTTTTGATTCTTTGTCTTACACTGCTTTCATGCGCTTCCGCTTCTTTTGTCGTTACAAAACCATGTTCTGTGCCGGATGATTTTTTTGGTATTTCGCCGGATCGCTCTCCTTTAATTCAGGAAGATTTTGATATCCTAAACGATTTTAATGCTATCTGGATAAGAAGCACTATACGCTGGACAGGTGTAGAACAACTAGAAGGCGTGTGGGATTTTGAATATTGGGATGACTATATTGAAAAAGCAGAAGCGGCTGGAAGAAAGGTCATTCTTATTTTAGGTTTTGATAACAGATGGCTTTACGATGATTTTAAGGAACAACGTAATTTATCAGAACGAGAGCTGCCTTATTTTTTAAACTATGTAGAGCATGTTGTAAGCCGTTATGGAACAAGAATAATTTATGAAATATGGAACGAACCAAATTGGGTTTTTTGGTATGGTTCAGATGAAAACTTTTTTAGACTTTCCGCCGCAGCCGCAAAAAAAGTAAAAGAGGTTGAACCAAACGCTACGGTTTTAGCAGGTTCTACTTCCCGTTTTGACAGAAAGTTTACCAAGGGTATGTTTAAAGCCGGAGCTATGGAAAATACAGACGGCTTCTCTGTTCATCCTTATGGAGTTTCACCTTCAGATACAATGCGTCAGGTAGATAAGTTAAGAAAATTGTTTAATAAATATAACTACGATAAACCAATATGGGTTACCGAAGTAGGTTATTCAACAGGACCTATTTCATTTTGCAGTATAAAACGCTACCCAGAATACATTGTAAAAACTTTAAGCGGTCTTGCTGCAAGAGCAGATTCTGTACGAAACATGGTTTGGTATGAGTTTATGGATACCTATAATCCCGGAGAAGTACAAAGAAAACTTTATTTTGAAAATTACTTTGGATTAATTTTCCCAAACAGAACATTAAAGCGAGGCGCTGATGCCTTTATGCTTACCGCAGGAAACCTTGCAGGTACAGAGTACCGCCCGGATCTTTTATCTAGAGAAAAAATCAGCAAGAACATTACAAGTCTTTACTTTAATAAGGAAGATGGATCAAATACGCTTATAGTTTGGAAAAACAGCATAGGTAAAAAAAAGCTGCATCTTACTGTTCAGGAAGCAGAAGAAATTACGAATCACAACATAAGCAATAGAGAGAAACTAACCCTGTCGAATAAATCTGTAATAAAAGTAGGCAGAGAACCGCTAATTATTACATGGACAGGCGGCAGCCCTCCGCTTCTTACAAAAAAATGATTTGACAAAAATGACAGCAAAAGGCAGTATCTATATTTTATCGTAAATCTCTGATATCATTTAGAAAATGCACGCATCGTACCCCTCTTATCTTGAACCACTCAACAATGAGCAGAGGCAGGCGGTTCTGCACACAGGCAAGCCCTTGCTTATTCTGGCAGGTGCGGGTTCTGGTAAGACCAGGGTAATTACAACAAAAATTGCATGGCTCATTAGAGAAAAGGGAATAGATCCTCGTTCTATTTTGGCGGTTACTTTTACAAACAAAGCAGCCAAGGAAATGGCAGAACGTGCAAGGCAAATTGATGAGCGGGCAGGCGACGCCATGCTGCGTACATTTCACTCTTTTGGTTCATGGTTTTTAAGGCGTAACGGCATTCACGCAGGTCTTGGTTCAGGTTTTGTTATTTATGATGATGATGATGTAATATCGCTCCTTTCTTCTATAATGGAAAACTCGCCCAAGGCAGAAATAAAAAATATAGCTTATAATATTTCCCGAGCAAAAGATTATTTTCTTTCTCCGGATGATCCGCAGTTGTCATTAATAAATCATCATAAAAAATTTAGAGAAATATATAAACGATACGAAGAGCGCCTCTTGCAGATAGGTAATGTTGATTTTGGCGACTTAATTAAAAAACCTGTGGAGATTCTGCGCAATCAGCCGGAAGTAGCTCAGCGTTTTAGAGAACGGTTTTCTGTAATTATGGTAGACGAGTATCAGGATGCAAACGTGGCGCAGTTTCAGCTTTTAAAAGAATTATGCAGCTCTGATACTTATGTGTGCGTAGTCGGAGATGATGATCAATCAATATATAGGTTTAGAGGCGCGGAAGTAAAAAATATTTTAGAATTTCCTGATCGTTTTTGCGGTACTGATATTATTCGCCTTGAACAAAATTACCGTTCCACAGCTCCAATATTAAAAGCAGCATCTTCTGTGGTTGATTGTAACCGAGGACGGCTGGGAAAAACACTTCGTGCCGAAAAAGGAGACGGTCCGCTTCCTATACTCGCTTATCTTTCTGATCAAAATGCGGAAGCAGAATTTTGCGCTGATAAAATAAAAGAATCCGTAAAAAAGAAAGAAACAAAATGGTCTGACTGGGCGATACTTTATCGTTTTAATGCGCAGTCTGCAGGGTTTGAAACATTATTTTTACGAAAGAGCATACCGTACCGTATTGTTGGATCGCTTCGGTTTTATGAACGTGAAGAAATTAAAGACGCTCTTGCGCTGTTGTCATTTCTTGTTAATCCCCGAGACGAAGTTGCTTTTCGCCGTGTTGTAAATAAACCCACAAGAGGAGTAGGAACAATAACTATCGATAAAATTATTGATGCAGCAATTGATAATAATATCGATATAACAGAAGCAGGCGGTAAAATTGATGTTTCAAAAAAAGCCAAAATAGGATTGGATGAATTTTTTAAAGCAATAGAAGATACTAAAAAAATTATAACTAAAGACATCACACGGACTTCAAACCAAAGGTTCGACAAAGGCACAGAGGACACAAAAAGAGAAAAAGGGAACGCAAAGGAAACGAAAGGGAAAGGGAAAAAAAGCGTGAACTCTTCTATGAATAATCTAAAAGCAGGCGAAGGGCTTTCTGTCTGTATAGAAAAACTTTTAATTGATTCAGGCATTGCAGAATACCACAAAGAGCAGGATGAAATTTCCAGCAGCTCAAAAATAAATAACTTGCAGGAATTATTAAATGGAGCGATAGATTATCCAAACAACCTTGAAGGGTTATTGGAATTTTTGGAAATGATCGAATTAGACCGCTCTATGATAGAGGAAGCGAATAAGCATAATGATCAGCAAAACTCTGTAACGCTTATTACTTTTCATAACACAAAAGGTTTAGAGTTTAAGCGTGTTATAATGACAGGACTTGAACAGGGAATTTTTCCTAGAGATGATAAAAAAGATGATGAGCTTGAAGAAGAACGCCGCCTCTTTTATGTAGGCGCAACCCGTGCTATGGATGAACTTTATCTAACAACATGCGCAGAGCGTCGGATATACGGAAAAACAACACAAACACAGCCGTCGCTTTTTCTTAGCGAAATAGATAAAAGTTGTTTAAAGGAAGTTAGAGAAAAACGTTCTTTCAACACTTTTCCTCTTCGTGATCCCAGTGTCTTAAGAACCAAAGGTTCTGTGCCTCCGTGTGAGATGAATCCGTTGACTCTAAGCAGCAATACCAGCAGTCATTCGCAGGTGTTTAAAGAACTGGAAAACCGTGCAGGCTGGCGAAGAGGACAGCGGCTCTTCCACGAAGATCATGGTTATGGAGGGGTTGTTGGGTTAGAGGACAGCGATGACGGTCCTGTGGTTCAGGTTCGTTTTGATTCGGGGCAGGAAAAACGATTTTTAAGTGAAATCCAGGGCAGATCCTATGAAAAAATCGATGACTACTGAACTTTGCGCACTCGCCTTGTATAACTTTTATTAATTAGCCATTAATGATAAAATTAATAGATTATGAATTTGGATAATAAAATAAGTTTATCATGCCGTATTCCAATGGTACTGCGTGCCAGGGGCTTTCGTCTTTATTTATCGGACGGCAAACGTTTGGTGGATCTCTGGCTAAACGGCGGCGCTGCTGTGCTAGGTCACACTACGCCGAATCTGTTACGTGAAATAAAAAACACTGCAAGCCGTGGTTTATACGCTCCTTATCCGCACTTTACAGAAGGGCGTTTTTTAAAGGCGCTTGCAAAACTTTTACCTGAATATAGTTTTCGTATTTACGCAGCGCCGCCAATGGAAATATTACAAAAGATCTCACACAGAGACACGGAGAACACAAAGGACACGGAGGACATAGAGAGAAAGAAAGAGACAATAAATGTTAATTTTTGGAGACCTTTTATAAATTCTGAAAATCCATTTTATATCGAAAACTCGCAGTCCTTATTTATCCCTGTACTGCCGGGTATCCAAACATGGCGCGATGGGCTTCCTCTTGGTTTGTGTATAGTTGCGGCCAAATCAGAAGAACAGTTATCACAACTGCCGCCAAGTGACGCTCTTTCTCCAATACTGCTTGCAGCAGCGGCACGCAGTATACATGACATTATTGCCGCACCGCAAAGAGCCAAACCAAATCTACCACGGGTAAAAAAAGTTCTACAGAATAGCCGCTGGCAGAAACAAGGTATTTATTTAACTTTAAAAAACAAAGTAACCGCAGAAGAATGGGAAGAACTTTTCCGCAAATTCCTTGAAGCGGGTTTTTTACTTCCGCCAACTCAGGCTCACCCGATTATACTTCCAGGCGAAATGTCTGACGGCGAAGAAGCCAAACTATCTGCGGTGCTGTCAATTTAAAATTAATAGTCATGCTTTAAATACGGCAGGATTGTTTTATTAAAAAAACGCCAAGTATACTGTCTGATTTCCCTAAAAACCCTAAAAACCAACTTAGTTTTACAGCAAGAATAAGTTGATATTATTAAATAAATAATATATAATTAATATAGAAAGCAAGTTGATATAAAATATGAAAACAAAAATATTTATTTTATTTGTATTTATTTTAAATCTCGCGGTTTTTTGTACCAGCGCTCCAAAGGTGGATGAGGAGCAGATTGCTAATACAAATACATTAGACAGAGAAAACAATCCTCCGGACAACTTTGCTCTTAACGAATTAAATTCGGCTGTTGAGCGTGCCAAAACTGCGCAAAAACAAGCTATAGATTTGAATAGTCAATTTTTATTCCCTATGGATTGGCAGATTATTAACACGCACTTTCTTGTAACAGAACAGCAGGTTATGACTTCGACAATGAGGGAAACCCAGGAAACAACAGCCCGCTATTACGCAATGGCTGCGGCATTTGAAGCTTTGAATATTAAAACCCATATCGTTCAGGAAAACTTTATTCAAAATAACGAGCAAAATGTTGCCTGGAACACAGGCTCAAGATTTGCTGCCGAAAATCAGCCGTTTACTCAGACAACAGCATCCTATACAACCCCTGAATATATAGAAGCACAAGCGAACGAAATTGTTACAGTTGCTCTTGAAATAGAAGAAACAGCAGTAGACAGAGAAAGAGCTCCTGCTCAGCAGGCAGTTCCAGCAGCTCGTTCTATAGACAGGATGGCTGCCGCCAACAGGATACGTCATGAAACTCCAGAACATGTAAGGCAAACAGAAGCTGCGATAACAGCGTCGCAGAATTCTCAGGCGGCAGCTCCGCAGCCAGCAACACTTGCGCCACAGCCAACACCGACGCCACAGCCAGTAACGCAGCAAACTGCAACTGAAGTTGCTTCAACTGAAGTTGCTACAACATCACAATCAATGCAGCCTACACCTCAAGTTGTTTCTACTTCCAATATTACAAACGGAGTTGTTTCAACTGGAACTGCCTCAACAACAGTTGTATCAACACCTGTAGCTCATATCAGCGAATTACCTGCCGCAGATACAGCGCCTGTGCGTCAGCCAACGCTAACACCAACGCCAATACCTGTGCAGTCAGAATTACTATCGGATTCTCAGGATTCTGAAGTTTCGCAGAACGCAGGCGTTTCATCTGCAAATGCCGAAAACTCGCTTACAAGTCAATCGGGTAAACAAAAACGTTTTAACCTGTTATTTATTATTTTGGCAATATCTGTTGTAGCAATTAGTGTTATAATTACTAAACATAGAAAAAAGCTAACACTTCTGTTTAAACGATTTAATAAAACAATTTAATTAACGTTAACGTAATGGCGTAAGTTCTCTAACCGCAGCTCTTATAATCTCGGTGTCTTCCGGCATTTCAGGCGGATAATCTATAGAAACAGAAATTGTAACAGACGGATAAACTTCCCAGCATTCTCGAATTGGAAATATTTCCGCTTTTTCCCCTGAGTTTCTCCACTCACGAGCGCCAATACGCCAAGCGCGTACAAATCCTTCTTCCGGAACAGTTACCTCAACAGGCAGCCAGCGTTTTAAGACACCGTCTGTTTCAATTTCGATTATGTCATGGCTGCCTGCAAGCCAATTTTTGTCGCCAACTTCAAAAGCCATGTAAAGGTGACCTGGAATAGTTATAAATGCAGTTTCTATATTTAGAGCTTCCAGCAATGAGCAGTATAAAATAGAAAGATACGTACAGTCGCCGCCGCGATAGTAAAGTGTTTCGTATGGGTATGTCACGTTATCCAGAGCAGATTCATCTGCGTGCATGTTAACAAAAGACATTGTAGGAACTACAACATAGGAAATGCCGTAAAGGCGCAATGCTTCGAACAATGCGGCGGCATAACGCACATTAGCAGGAACAGACGATACGTTTGCAGGCAGGCCTAAATCGACAACATTTTGCACATAACGTGCAAAAATACGTGCAGAGCCGTCACGAGGAGAAACAAACGCCGCCGCTCGCCTGTCGTCATCCCAGGAAAGCGTGTTGCGGTGAAATATCGGCATTTGTATCGGGAACACAGCTTCTTTTAGCGCTCCCAAACTGCGGTATTTAATTTGAATAACTCCGTTTGCGTTTACATTTTCTGTCAAACTTAGCATTACTTCGTTAAAAAGAGCAGTAACAGGCACTTCGACATTTGAACCTGAAGCAAGACGTGGTAATTGCGCAAACGTCCAAGGTTGACCCATGTAACTATCCAAAAAGAAAGAAAGACTAATATCGGTTATTGAATTTGGTTCATCGTTGGTTATCATCACCTGCGCTACAGGATTATTTTCGTACCATGCCCACGAAACAGGGAAAACCCTGTACTGATGGGTTTTTTCCATGCGAACCCTGTTTCTGCTGTTGATTAATTCGGAAAGATTTAACGTAAGACCGATAGATGCGCTTATAGAAGACATAGGTAAGTCTTCGGAAAAAACCCGATGCGTATATATTCCATCTGCAGACAATGATAAAAACGGAAGCAGGTGATACTCAACACCAAGTGATCCGGAAGAAAGAAATTTTAAATATTCCGTATCCTTCCAGCTAAATTGATATACACCTGCATTAATACCGCCGCGAACGCTTAATCTGTCTAATGGACGCCATCGCACAAACGGACCTGCTTTGCCGTTAAACAATACAAGAGAATCTCCTGATTCTATCGGCAGTGTTGAAACTCCGCCGCCTGCAGAAACACCTGCGCTTAACTTTCTTGTAATAGACCAAAAAGCCCAGTCCAGCGAAACAGCTGCGCCTACGCCCGGATTAAACTGCGGCAAGCCAATTGTAGCTTCGTAAGACGGAGTAATGCGTAAATAAACATTGTTTTCTGCAAAACAAGGAGCGGACGAAAAACCTGCGGTAAAAATAAAAACTGCGCTAAAAAAAATAAATAAAAATTTTCGATTAAATTTTCGATTAAAAAAATAATTATTAAAGCTTTTTTTATTTTTCATTTTTCTGTCAAATTGTTAATGGCATTCCATTCGGCAGGCGGCGGATTATCCATGTATGTTTTACAGCGATCCGCATACAACCTTGCGACATTGTCATCTGGATTTTTTTCCGCCAATGAATTAAACAATTCAAAAGCTTCTTTAAATTGTTTATCCTCGTAAAGTTCAATTGCCTGTTCCCATGTTTTAACCGCTTTTTGCTCGCTGCTTTCTGCGCCAAAATCACTGTTAAGAGCCAGCAGTTCATATAAACGCAATGGAGTATTTATTCCAACTACCCGCACTCTATCAAGCCGCCTTAACATGAACTCATCGCCTATTTTGTCTCTTGTATATTCGCTTATTAAAATACCGCCTGTCCTGTATTGATTATTAACACCTTCCAGACGGGCTGCTAAATTTACTGCGTTACCCATAATGGTATAATCCATTTTATTTTCTGCGCCCATGTTGCCAACAACCATATCGCCTGTATTAACGCCTATGCGGGTAAATATCGGCACAGGACTTAAACCTTCCTGCACAACTGTTTTATTTAATTCTCTTTCTGCAGCTTTTATTGCAAGAGCGCTGCGGCAGGCAAGTGCAGCGTGATTTTCATTATGTAAAGGAGCGCCCCAGAAAGCAACAATTGCATCGCCTATGTATTTATCAATTGTTCCCTGATTTTCCATAACGATGTTGCTCATGCTTGTAAGATATCGGTTTAATAGCTGAACCAAATGAACAGGATCAAGCTTTTCAGAGATAGAAGAGAAACCTTTAATGTCGGTAAAAACCGCAGTCATCTCACGCTTTTCTCCGCCAAGATTTAATTTGCTGGGATCGTTAATAATTTGGGTAATAACTTCCGGAGCCAGGTAGCGGGAAAATGCGCTGTGAATAAAAGCTTTTTCACGGCTTGCAGTAAGAAACTTAATTATCATTATCGACATAAAAGTACCCAGTGTAGAAATAAGCGGCACTGCGAACCCTATGTATATTTTAGTTATCATAAAGAATAGCATGAAGAAACCGGTTAATAAAAATAAACCGGATACGCCTGTTATAATGGATTTATAAGTATCAAAACGGCGGGTAAAAAATCCAATAACAAGCGAAAATAAAAGAGCGATAATTGCAGACACATACCACGGCGAATCATCCAGGAATTCTCCTGACATCAGCATGTTGGCAGCTACAGCATAAGTGCCTACGTTAGGATATAATTCCTGAAAAGTATTAACGCCGATATCCGTCATGGAAGTAGCGTCAGATCCTATAACACAAAAACTATCACGTAAAACTTCGGCATTTGCTCTTATTTCCATAAGCAGGTTATATTGATTTCTGGTGTTCTCGAATAAATCCTGCACATAATATACCAAATCTTCATCGTAACTTACATCGTTAATTATATCTTCTTCGTAATGTCCATAAAGAAAATCTCCAAGAGAATAAAAAAAGCCTTCTCTCATTTCCAGCCATTCATCACAGACGGCTTCATTATTTAAAAAAGCATCAGCTTTAATTTCTTCGGCTACAACGTAATAATCCCAGGGGTTTGCTTCTCCGTCATAGTAATCAAATAAACCGGAGTTATACATAGTTGCAACATTTTCTGCAAGAACAGGCTCTTCAATTGTGTGCTGGATCAATCCAATTAAAGATAAATAATTATATTCCAGGAATTGTTTTTTTGGCCACTTTAAAAGCATAGAGCCGTCCTGGGCGCGCGGAACACGGATATCTTTTCCGTCCTGCAGCTTAAGCGTAACAGTTTTGTTGGAAACTTCTATAGAAGTCCAGCCCAGTTTTTTCTGCATTCCTCTAAGCGTTAAGTGTCCGTAATAGTAGTCGTTATATTTTGTTAAAAGATTTATGCGGCGGCGCAAACCATCGCTGTCGATAGGCGCATTAACAAAGCCGGCTCCTTTTGCACGGCTTAACAATTTATATATTGCAGGCGTTACACCTGCCATCTCACGTGTTTTAGTATCTTTAATATTCGTAACATTTTTTAATGCAATATAATTATCCAGGAAGCGATCTGTTTCTTCGTTTTTAAAAGAATGTTCGCCGTCTTCGGTAAGAATTTGATCAAAACCATAAAAAGTAAGAGTAAGCCAGGAACAATCGCTAAAAGCAATCGCCTGCGCAAAATATTCATCTACATCCCTGCCCATAAAAGGAATTATCGCAGGAACATCATCCAGGTTTCTTAATTCAGAAGCGCGGTAATAATTAAAAACATCGATAGCGTAATCTTCGTCAAACCTTCTTGCGCTTTCGTCAAGATAGCTTAAGTCGAATGCTATCGTATCAACGCCAAGTTCTCTAAGCAAAACAACAACATCAGCCATTACTTCACGGCGAAACGGAAACCCGCCTGCAAAATCGATGGAATCATCATCAAGAGTTAAAACATAAACTTTATCATTTTCGTTAAGTGACGGAAGAATTCTTAAAAATAAGTCAAAGAGTTTATTATCAAGGGGGGTAAAAAACAGCAGCATTGACAGAGCAAAAGCTGTCAATGCCACTATAAAAAACGACTTACTCTTGAGCATTAAAAATTACTCAGCTGCTATATCATCATCTCCGGCAGCGTCGCTTGCTCGGGCAGAAGCTGTTCCGGCTTGTGCTACTGTTCTGGTAGCTGCAGTGGTATCGGTACGGGCAACATTTCCGCCAATACGTACACCTGATGATGCTCTTGTTAATTCCGCAACAGTTCCGTCACGTCTTCCAGAAATTGTGATATTATTTCCATCAGCGCCTTTTAAAACAATCGATGAACCAATTGCAGATTTAATAACAACATCACCCGTAAGAGTTTCTCCGGCTACTATTGCCTTGCCCGAGGAACGCTCTACTTTGCCTTTTACTTCCTGCACGACAAAACTGTCTGCAAAAGCAAATGCGGCAACCGCAAATACAAGAATTGCCAAAATAACGATTCTCTTCATTAATATCCTCCAGATATTTATTTCTATAACATTAGTTATTTTTACTATAACTAGTTATAAACATTATAACGCAAAAATGCGTTTTTGGGTAAGATTCCAAAAATTATCTTCTTCCTTCTACCCTTTCTAAGCCCCTAAGAGCTGCTTGATTGCCTGCATCCGCAGCCAAAGCGCGCCTAAACCAGGTTTCTGCAGTATTATAATCTCTTTCGCTTAACGCAAGACTGCCGCGGTTTGTCATTGCGGCAACAAGCCCCATATTTGCCGCTCTTTCATAATTTGTTTTTGCAACATTTATACGCCCCGCTCTTGCCTGTAAAATACCAAGGCGGTTGTAAAGAGCCGCCGTTGGAGCTCTTGCAATTTGCGCTTCTACCCTCCACAGAATAGGCAGTATTTCCTGAACAACATACTGTTCCATTACCTTGTTGGATTCTGCAAGAATAACAGCGGCGTTTGCAAATCCTACACGAGTTCCAAGTTCCGGAAGCGGCGCAGGCGGATAATTAGCCCAGGCATTGCTTGTAACGATAAACTCGACAGGATCATCTATGGAAAACGCCTGATTAAGAGTTGTAAAACCGCGTGTCCAGGAAGCTATAAAACCATCTTCGAATGAACTCATAGCGATAGGAAGCCAGCACCTGTCATTAATAATTAAAATCCTGTCGGTATTACTAAACATAGTTTCTGCAGCGCTTGAAGAAGCAGCAAGATTAATAGCAATTAAATAATCTGTTCCTACTTTAATAAATGCGCTGGAGATACCTACGCTTTCCAAAGCCGCCGCATAAAGGAGAGCGATATCACGGCTTGTACCTCTTCCAAAGGAAAGAGTTTCGGCTGGAAATTGCGCTTCGTTATCACGGTGATGTGTTTCGTCAATTCTGATACCTGTTGCTCTAAGACCTTCAAAAAGCCAAATCGCATACTGCATATTTTGATTATGTCCGATACGCCTGTTAGATCGTGCAATACCTACAATGTATTTAGAGAACTCAAGCATCTCAGGCGAAGTAGGAGAAATTAAAGCCGCAAGAGCCGAAGTGTCATCTTCTGTAATTGTATTGCGGCTGTGAGACGCAAGCGTTGCGGCAGAAATAATTTCACGTTCCTGCCCCAAAAAGCTATAGCGTATAATAATTTCGCCAAGGATGCGGCCATTATCTGTAAAACGCAGAACAGCAGGCGAAAAGTCTGCAAGCAAAGGAAGTTCAACTTCTCCGCCTCTTGGAATTACGCCAACAGAGCCGCAGAAAAATTCCGACGATGTATAATTTCCGGCGCGAAAACTTAAACGAACATTTCTTATTTCTGCATTTTCCCTGTTGCGTATTTTGACATTCGCCGCAGGACTAGTTTGATACAGCTGAAGAAACGCAGGATAAATTGCATTGCTTTGATCAAGTGTGCCAATTACTCTGGTACGATCTCTATTGCCGGTTTCCAAAGTAATCTGCGCAGTTACACCCACATAAACGCCTGTACTTTTAGGATGTTTATCTTCTCTGGAATCTTCATATTGACGCCAGCCGCCGCTTGCAGCAAGTAAAAATGACGGAGTAAAACGAAAACCTATATCTCCGCCGCCTCGCCAATAAAAACCTGTAGGACTTAAAAAACCGTCAAGCGCTCCCCTTTGAACACCTGCAGTGCCGTCCGCACGCAGAAAAAGCCGTGATATAGGAAAATAATAAAGACCGATAGTTCCGCCAATAGAATAGATAATAAAATTCTGAGGCACGTCTCCCATTATAGGTTTTGTTACCATGCCGCCTTCTAGGCCCACAGTGTAACCTATGCTAAACGGATTAGCCCAAATGGAAGAAAGGTCTGCATCTATGCCGATGTCCGCTCCGCCTCCGATATCATAACGTAATATTCCTTCTGCGGACACGCTTCCCGCTCCCGTGGGAATAAATCCAAACACTTTAGGACGAATAAGTAAATCCAAAGCGGAAACCTTTTGTATCGATAAAAACAAACTGTGAGAAACAAACATTACGCAAAAAACTGCAAAGATTTTTGATATATTTTTATTGAGTCTTATTTTCATTGTTATTATTTTTTGATTACCCGGAATAATTTAAAAGCGCCAAAAATACTAAAGAGCATTATTATTCCAAAAATGCCGTAAAGTATTGCTTTAGTATTGCTGCCGCCTTTGTTAGCTTGATTTAGCGTAATATTATTATTCTGAACAAATGCGCTGTTTTGTTCTGCTTCGGTATTTTCTGTAATTTGGAATTCCGTAGTTTCCAAAGTCAATTCCAAAGCTGTTTCTGTTTCGATAGCTATTTCTTGCACGTTGGTAACAGGAGTATCTTGTATCGATGTTGGCTGCGCTGGTGACCGAACAGGAACAGCACTTCTAATTGAAAATCCCTCAGAGAGCTGCTGCGATGTATTTTCTGCAGTGTTGCTTGCAGGTGCGTATGCAATAGGCGCACTGTTCTGCTGCACAGGTGTTGACGTTCTGATTGACCTTGCGCTGGCTGTGGAAGTTGCATTTGCTGCGGAAGCTGCGTTTGTTGCTCCGGCTGTACTGCCAGAACCACCTTGATTTCCTGAACCAAATAACATACTGCTAAACATATTAGGCGAAGGAGATGGATCGGTGATTGGATCAAGAGATACTGTTACCGTTATGTTTGAAGCAGGCATAGGGAAGTGATAACCTTGATTATTTACTGGGTTTGTTGTAATTGTAGTTATAGCTGGCGCTGGCGTAAATCCTGTTATAGTTAAAACATCTGCAGCTATAGCTTTTCTGTTTTCTTCTGGTGTAATTGAAGTATTGCGGATAAAAATTATATCTCCAACTCTTGCTTTAACAGGTGTAGCTGCAGCAGCTCCCTGAGCAGCAGCAAGATTTGCGCCAACACGTACTTCAAAAGCGCCGCCTGCAGGATCTGTCGCAATAGAAATGTCATATTCTATTCTATCGAATGTTACTGTTACAGTAATTGTGGTCTGCGTTGAAAGAGCTGGTACTGTAAATGTGCCTGTTCTTTCTCCTGTTCCAGGTGTCCAGTTAATAGTTATACCATTATTAGCTGTCATATTACTTACATAGTAGCCTGCTGTAGTTGGAGTTGCAGTAATATATACTGTCTGACCATTATTCGGATTAACAGTTGTTGCTGTTCCTGCTGCGCCAATTCCAAATGTCACCGTTCCGTTTGCAGGATTTGCACGATTAACGGTATGACTTATCAGTTCAAATGTTACATTTACTGTAATAGTTGTTTGCGATGCAATTGCAGGTACAGTAAATGAACCATTATCTCCACTTATATTTACAATTGTGCCTGTTGATGTTGTCATCCCAGCTACCTGATATCCTGTCGCAGGTGCAGCATTAACTGTAATTGTATTATCAACTTGCGCTGTACCAGATACTGTAAATGTTCCGCCTGTTAGTGCTGTACCGCCTGGTGTATTTAGTGAATTACCAAACCCTCTTGCAAGCGTATGCGTTATCTTATCAAATGTTACAGTTACGGTTGTTGGGACATTGGGCATAATGAAAGTACGGTCGCTGTTACCAGAACCAGATACAGTTGTTGTTTCAGTTCCATTGGTAAAAGTGATAGCACCAGTCGAATAACCGGTAGCAGGAGCAATGCCAGAAATTGTAATTGTAGCGCCTGATTCACCCGACCCAGGTACTTCAAACGAACCACCGCCAACAATATTTTTTGTTATTCCTAAAGAAGGCGTAGCACCAAGTCCTTTTCCTGTTCGTACCGCATTCTGTGCAGGTTCCCCAACACCTACTAGCATAGGGAAGCCAATGGTGCCAATGCCGGAGTAACTCCAGAAATTGCCAGATGTATCAGATCCATTAAAGCCAGTTGTTGCGTTGGCTATAGTTGTCCAATAATTTTGCTGTTTGAGTTGGCTTACAAGGATATTTGCGCCGTTGGTTGATTCGCCGTCTGTACTATTTACAACAGTTTCTGTAACACTACCTGTAATTCCTCCCGTACCCGTGCCAACTAACATCGTAGCCATTGCATGATTGTTTCTCGTGCCGGTTGTTGGGGTATTTTGGATTGTTTTAACACCATAAACCCTGGAAGCTCGTATTGTTGTTCCGCTAGAAACTAAAGCAGTTACAGAATTTCCAACTGCAATATTATGATATAAATTTCCATGTACCATTCCAACAATGCCACCTGCGTAGTTATCTGAAGCAGTAGCACTCTTTAAAATAACATCACCGCGGGCAAAATTATACGTTACATCACTTGAGCTGCTTTCCCCAATAAGACCGCCAATATATTGAGCTGCAGCGCCAGTACCTCTGTTTGTTAACTCCACATTACCAAGAGCATAATTATTTGCAACCCGGCTGCCTGCTGCCGTTTCTCCAATAAGCCCGCCTACATTAGAGATTCCAGATCCATTTGCTGCAGTTGTACGTTCAGCTTTAACCTCTCCGCTTGCCCATGAACGGGATAAATACTGTGACGAGTTATTGGCATAATACCCTACTAGACCGCCGACAAGGAGTTTACCACCGCGTGAAACATTACCGGTTACATCCCCTGTTGCGTAAGATGTGGTTATAGTTTTATTTGTATAACCGGCAAGACCGCCTGCGTTAAGTTCACCATAGGTGGTTTTACCAGTAACAGCCCTTGTAGAACTGCTGTTAGTAATCGTTCCGACTGTAGAACCAACAAGACCGCCTATTATAACAATACCATAACTGTTAATGTTGTTAAATTCACCTGAAACCAATCCAGTTCCTGTCACATGGCTGCCGGATATTGAACCTCCAACTGTTAAAACCTCACCTACTGCACCAACAAGACCGCCGACACGGACAAAACACTTTATTAAATTTGAGACATTAGCAGTATTTAAAACAGAAATTACTCCGCCTGTTACACTAGAATCAGTTATATTTCTGTTAGTAAAACCTACAAGACCGCCAACGTCAACATTTGCTTCACTTCTTATGGCATTAACTGTTACACTTCCTGATGCTGTCGAATTATCAATATTCGAATAAGCGCCGCCAACAAGACCGCCTGCTTGTATAAAACCGCCTGCTTGTATAAAACCGCTGCCGGATGTACTGGTTAAAGATACATTACCTGTTGCAGTACTGTCGGAAACTGTTCCGTTAGCTTCACCGATAAGACCGCCAACATGTAGGGTATTACCGCTTGCTGTGGTACCTGTTGTTGCGGTTACTGTGCCGGTAGCATGGCTATCTTTAACATCGCCTCTAAAAAATTGCCCTACAAGACCGCCGACATATAGTGAACCACTGGCAGTTGTACCTGTTACGTTCCTTGAAGTTCTGCTACCAGTAATAGTTCTTGCGGTGGAAGCACTAGTAGTATTAGGTGATTGACCAACAAGTCCGCCAACATAAACAGCTCCAGTACCAGATGAAATACCTTTAACTTCTATTCCTGAACCTGTCAATGTACTGCCGGATATAGAAGAAGTAGCACCACCAAATTGACCTACAAGACCGCCGACAAAAATATTAGCATTGCCGCTTGTTGTACCAGTTACGTTTCTATTTGAACTGCTGTTATTTGTAATAGTTCCGGAGCTAGATATAATACCTACAAGACCGCCTGTATATAAATTTCCTGAACTAGATGAATTATTTTTATTACCTATTATCTCCCCTGCACCAGTCACAGTACTGCCGGATATAAAATTAGTACCAGCAACTTGACCCACAAGACCGCCAACATAAACAACAGAACTACTTGTTGAAGTATTTATAGCGGAAATTGCACCATTTGTTACATGAGAATTGGTTATATTACTAGTTGTGTAACCGACAAGACCGCCAACATCAATATTTCCAACTCTGCTCATTGTTACAGTTAAATCACCTGATGCTGTTGAATTACTAATATTTCCTGACTCTGAATTTCCAACAAGGCCGCCTATGTTCAACCAACCACTGCCGTCAGAAGCAGTTACAGTTACATCTCCTGCATGTGATACATTATTCAACGTTCTTGCAGCACCGGCAAACCCGCCAACAAGAGATGTAGCGTTGCTATTTACATCTAATGTGCTAGTGCTGGTATTGGTGTCTGATAATGTAACACTTGAAGAAAATTCACCTGCATAACCGCCTATTCTCTGAGGTCTAGAATTATTATGGTTAACAATAATTGCTGCATTTGCTGTATTATTACTTAGTGTTGAATTATTTGTATATCCTACAAAACCACCAATAAAACTTTCGTTACCAGTACCTGTTGAGAATACATTTATATTTCCTGTGTTCCCACTATTTTTTATTGTAACATGATTTGGTGCAGTAGTTCCTCCATCAGCTAAACCAACAACACCGCCTGCATAAATACGTGCAGTGATTCTTGCCTCGGATGAACCTATATTAATTGGTATACTGGATTTACAGTTATCTATTAGCGTAGTACGAAAAGCTCTGCCAACAATGCCTCCTATGTAATAATTCTGATCTTGCTGCAGAGTGTGAGTAAAACTTATTCCTGTTCCTGCCACATTACAGTCAACAATTTTTGAATCATATGCATATCCAACAATTCCACCAAAATGTAAAAGATTACTACTACGATGGATTATATTATCACCATACGTTACATTAAGCCCCTTAATTGTTGCACCTTCCGTATAACCGAATAATCCTCCAATGTACTGAGCACTAGTACTATGTACCATTTCTACATTCGCACCAATTGTTATTGTGTTTCCAAGACCATAGAATTTACCCTGGAATGAATTGTTACCAGAATTAGTACCAATGGGAGTAAATGGACTAGGCACTGTGACAGATTCATTAAGAATAAAGACTGTA
>Ga0123356_10002622_pt1 | contig 19149 bp, 15 predicted proteins | sample TergutEmb28metaG_2_FD_92546 | JGI IMG/M metagenome (GOLD analysis project Ga0123356, IMG submission 92546) | Embiratermes neotenicus P3 segment gut microbial communities from Petit-Saut dam, French Guiana - Emb289 P3 | ecosystem: Host-associated > Arthropoda: Insects > Digestive system > Gut ...
AAGCCGGATTCCGGTTACCTACATCACCAATGAGGCGTTTTGCCTCTATGCACAACGTGCGGACGAAACGGTTGTGGTGAAAGATTACCACGCTTTTGCCAAGGCAATCAACCACCATTTGATCACAAGCGGCAAAGCGTTTGGAATCTTCTTGGACGGTTATGCGGTCGGTTTTGATGAATATAAAGAAGCGCTTTTACAAGAGAATTTCAACGATTTACTTCAAAAATCGGGCGTAGATGCAGGTGTTGTTGAAAAAATCGCACAGGGATTGATCGAGACCCCCGAGTCGGTCATCATCGTTTCTGAGAAAACGGTCGACCAACCTGCTTTCTGCGAATGGAAGAACACCATCTATTTGACCGAAAAACAGGGCAAAATGTCTTCGGGTATGATGACCTTAAAGACAGCCTGCAACAGTCAGGGACTGTACGATATGGGCATTCTTCCACACTATGGCCCCGGTTTTAGAAAGATAGAGGGCGACTATCTATCGCTTCTCAGGCAAGTTTGGAAGACCGACGATATTCCCACTGAATTCCCAAGTACGGATAACCAAAAAGAGGCTAAAAACATCTTTATTTTTGGTGAAAATCCCGTTGCAGAACATCCCCAAACCGTGGGGCACATCAAAGCGGCGCAATTTGTTTGCGTACAGTCGCTCTTTGAGAACGAAACCACCGCTTTGGCCGATTTGGTACTGCCCATGAACTTTGCCATAGAGATTGGCGGCAGCTTTACCACGTCGTTTAAAGTGGCGCAAAGTTTTGGCGCTGTCAAAGCTTGTGAATTTGGGTGGAACGATTATCACTTTTACGCCCAACTTCAAGAAGCGTTTGGCGTAGAGGGAATCAGCGCTACCGAGGATATTTTTCTGGAAATAATCTCACTGCTGCAACCCGGATGTTGTTCCGATGTGCGGCATAAGTTTGAATCAGGAGTCTAATAAGTCAGGTCGCAGCATCTTTGTCCGCTCCAAAGCTTGCTCATCCTGCCACGTTTTAATGAGTTTGGGATTCCCCGATAACAACACATCGGGGACTCTCCAACCATTAAATTCGGCGGGGCGGGAGTAGACGGGTGGAGCTAAGAGGCCATCCTGAAAGGAGTCGCTTAGGGCGGAGGTTTCGTCCGAAATGGCGCCGGGGAGAAGGCGCACGATGGCGTCGGTAACTACAGCGGCGGCCAGTTCGCCTCCGCTCAGTACATAGTTGCCAATAGATATCTCTTTGGTGACTACATGTTCACGTATTCTATGGTCAATCCCTTTGTAGTGTCCGCAAAGCAGAATAATGTTTTGCAGGCAGGATAATTGATTTGCCATGGGCTGGTCAAAGAGTTCTCCATCCGGAGCGAGGTAGATGACCTCGTCGTAGCTGCGCTCTTGTTGGAGTGTTGTGACCATATTATAGAGCGGCTCCACCATCAACACCATGCCCGCATCCCCTCCAAAACCGTAATCGTCAACTTTGCGATAATTCCCAATACCAAATTGGCGAAGGTCGTGAATGAAAATTTCAACAACACCCTTTTTTTGAGCTCTTGAAACAATCGAGTGTTGCATAGGAGAGGCCAATAAGTCGGGCAGTACGGTAATAATGTCAAGGCGCATTTGAATCGATTTATATGCAAAAATACCATAAAATTGGAGGAAATCCTAATTCTTAATACTTTTTTTATACATTTGCAGGTTATATTATTTTTATTTCTGCTTTATGAACCTAGAAAACACAATTCCTGCTCCGGAGGAGCAATTCAACGAGCAACAGCCTGTTGAAAATAATCTGAGTGACCCCACATTAGAACAAATTGCTGAAAAACAGCAAGACGAACAACCACCTAAACCGGAAGTATCTGCCGTACACAAATACGCCGACCTCTCTTTACCGGAACTTCTGTTAGAATTTGACCGATTGTTGAATCAAGAAGATTCCGCGGAGTTACTTAAAAATGGCGAACTTCTCAAGTCTTTTTTCTATAAAGGATTAAGAAAAGAACGTGGAGAAGAACTTATTTCCGAATTACCACTAATCCTTACCGATGGCATTGAGGATGAAGAGTTTGTTGAGACTCTCCAAGAGGTCCCTGTTCCCATCGCCAAAGATGATCCGGAGACGCCCCTTTTGTATGCCGAAGAAGAGAACGCTTTCAAACGTATGTATGGCAAATATAAGTCGGTACGTGCAGAATATGCAAAACTTCAGGAGCATCAAAAAGAGCAGAATTTACGTGTAAAACAGACGATCATTGAAGAGCTAAAGGTGTTGTTGGAGAAACAGGAAGATTTGAATCATACTTTTCCAGAATTTAGGGCCTTGCAGATGCGCTGGAAAGAGGTGGGACCGGTTCCGATTGCCAATACCAAAGATATATGGGATACCTATCAACATTTTGTAGAGAAGTTCTACGACTATGTTAAAATCAATAACGAACTAAGAGACCTTGACTTTAAAAAGAATCTGGAGCAAAAGATGCTGTTGTGCGAAAAGGCCGAAGAGTTGCTCTTGGAACCGAGCATCCTGCCCGCTTTCCAAAAATTACAAAAGTTACACGAAGAGTGGAGGGAGTCGGGGCCGGTAGCGCGTGAACACAGGGAGCAAGTATGGGATCGTTTTAAGGCGGCAACATCTGCCATCAACAAAAAGCACCAGGACTATTTTGAGGAGCAAAAAGAGGCCCAAAAGAAAAATTTGGAAGAGAAAAGTGCACTGTGCGAAAAAGTGGAGGAGATTGCAGGGATGGAGGCAGGTGATGCCAACGAATGGAACAAACGCTCCAAGGAGGTAGAGAACCTCCAAAAACTGTGGCGTGCCATTGGTTTTGCATCAAAGAAAGAGAACCAAAAAGTGTACGACCGTTTTCGCGCTGCCTGCAACAAGTTTTATGACACCAAGCGACAGTTTTATTCGCAGTTTAAGCAATCGATGCAGGCAAATTATGATCGAAAGATTGCCTTGTGCGAACAAGCTGAGGCGCTACAGAATAGCGATGAGTGGAGAAAGACTTCCGATCTGTTTATCAATTTACAGCGTCAATGGAAAGAGACCGGACCGGTGTCACGTAAACAGTCGGATCAGATATGGAAGCGTTTTCGTACCGCCTGCGACGCTTTCTTTGAAAATAAAGCCAAACATTTTAACTCTGTAGATGAGAACTACGAAGAGAACTTAAAGAAAAAAGAGGCTTTGCTCAAAGAGATTCGTAACTATTCGCCTTCGACCATTGGAACTGAAAACCTGAATGCACTTAAAGAGTTTCAACGCCGTTGGGCAGAGATCGGTTTTGTCCCCATCAAAGAGAAAGAGCGAATTCATTCGGCCTATTCACAGGCTTTAGATACGATTTTTACAGCTTTGCGCAATAACGACGGTGAGCGCAAGCTCAGTAAGTTTAAGCGCCGTATAGACGACATGCATGCCAACGGCAAGCCTGAAAGGGCGTTTCGTTCGGAGCGGGAAAAACTTCTGTACAAATTCCGCCAGATGGAGTCAGATATTGCTCTATGGGAGAACAACATGGGATTCTTTGCCAAATCCAAAAATGCAGAGAGCATGATTGCCGATATGGAGCGCAAGATTGCGTTGGCCAAAGAAGAACTTCTACTTATAGAAGAGAAAATCAAGATGATGGATAAAAAATTAGAGTAAGCTTCATGAAAAAAAACAACATTATAGGTTTCTCTTTGATTGCCTTGATCTTTATTGGTTTCTATTGGTATAACTCCAAGGTTATTCAAGAGCAGCAAAAAGAGCAAGCAAGACTTGATTCGCTGGCCCGTATAGAGCGTCTTAAATTTGCTGAGGAGGAGGCGCTCCTGATTTTGAGCGACAGCTTGGCCGCCTCACCTATTCAGCAATCTATTCAAACACCATCTTCAATATACGGGAATACTTTGTTAGACAGCGCCAGCCGTCAGGAAGAGAGTTTCTTTACCTTAGAAAACGACCTCCTGAGGGTTCAATTTTCCAATCGCGGGGCAAAGCCCTATTCGGTGTTGATTAAAAAGTATGAAACGTACCACGGCGCACCGCTGGTCCTTTTTGACGGCCAGGACAACAAGTTTTCGCTTCAATTTTATGCCAACCAGCTTCTCAACACTGCAAACTTCTACTTTACCCCGGTCGTGACCCAGGACGATTCCCAGCTGCAAATGCGCCTCTACCTGGACTCATTGGCCTACATTGAGTATCTTTATACATTGCCACAGGACACCTACATGATGGGACTTGATGTACGTTTTGTGGGCATGCAGCCCTATATCTCGAGAAACGCCACCCAAATCGATCTGCACTGGAGCATCGACATTCCGCGCATGGAAAAGGGTTATGACAATGAGAAAAACTACTCAACCATCGCATACCGGTACCCGGGCAACGAAAAAGTGGAGAATTTGGGGTTACGTAAGACGGCAGGAGCAGAAAAGGGATTCAAAACCCGTGTGGAGTGGGTGGCTTTCCAACAACAATTCTTCTCAGCCATATTGATGGCAGAGAAAAACTTCACCTCGGGCGACTTGGCGCTTGAATTTTATCCTCCGGAGGCCCCCGGCAATCTTCTCATGCACGCCACCGCCGACCTCAAGTTAGAACTCGACCCGGCTTCTCCGGATCCGCTGCCTTTCCAATTCTATTTTGGCCCCAACCACTACAAAACGCTTAAAAGTTTTGGCCACGCTTTTGAAGGAATTGTTCCCATGGGCGGATCGATCATCGGATGGATCAACAAATGGTTTATTATTCCAACCTTTGATTTCCTAAGCAGTTACATTGGGAACTACGGACTGATTATTTTGATTCTTACAATCTTAATAAAAATCATCCTCTTTTACCCTAACCATAAGTCGTACGTTTCGTCGGCCAAGATGCGTGTCCTCAAACCGGAAATACAAAAAATCAACGAAAAGTACCCCAAGAAAGAGGATGCCATGAAAAAGCAACAGGAGACCATGGCGCTCTACAAGAAGACTGGAGTCAACATGTTTGGCGGATGCCTGCCGATGCTTTTTCAACTCCCGATCCTCTTTGCCATGTTCCGCTTTTTCCCCACCTCCTTTGAGTTGCGTCAGCAAGGATTCCTTTGGGCCGCCGACCTCAGCACCTACGACTCCATCTGGGACATGCCCTTTACCATTCCCCTTTACGGAGACCACATCAGCCTCTTTGCCTTAATGATGGGCATATCGATGTATTTTTACGCCAAAATGAATCAGGGCCAAATGGACACCGGCGGCCAGCAAATGCCGGGCATGAACACCATGATGCTCTACTTTATGCCGGTCTTTATGGTGGTCATCTGTAACAACTTCTCCAGCGGCCTGAGCTACTACTACATGCTATCCAACCTCATCACCATTGGCCAAACATGGGTCATCCGCAAATATTTTGTCGACGACAAAAAGATCCTTGCCCAACTGCACGCCAAAGCCAACGCCCCCCAAGCCGCCAAACCCAAATCCAAATTCCAGCAACGCCTCGACGAAGCCTACAAACTTCAACAACAACGCGCGGAACAACAAAAGAAAAAACGATAACATTGTAGGGGCGGGTTTTACACCCGCCCTCTTCATTACCCGGCATGATCACACACAACATCACATCAATAAAAAAAAGCCTCCCCCCCAACATCAAATTGGTCGCAGTCTCCAAACTGCAACCATTGGAATCTATTTTAGAAGCATACCACACCGGCCACCGCCACTTTGGTGAAAACCGCCCCCAAGAATTTGCCACCAAACACCAACAACTCCCCAAAGACATTGTATGGCACTTCATCGGCCACCTCCAAACCAACAAGGTAAAGCTAGTCACTGGCAAAGCCCAATTAATCCACTCTGTCGATTCTGAACGACTATTGTTAGCCATAGAAAAAGAAGCCCTCAAACAGGGCATCCAACAAAGATGCCTTCTGGAAATCCATATCGCCACCGAAGAGACCAAATCAGGCTTTTCCTGGGAAGAAATTCCGGCGCTAACAACCAGCCCCACCTTCACCAACCTCAAAGCAGTCACCATCTGCGGCCTCATGGGTATGGCCTCCTTTGTCTCCGACCCCCAACAAATTCGAACCGAATTTCAAAAACTCAAGCAATATTTTGACCACCTCAAACAATCCACCTTTGCCCACAACCCCCACTTCTGTCACCTCTCCATGGGCATGTCCGGCGACTGGCCCATTGCAGTGGAGGAGGGGAGCACGCTTATCCGCGTAGGGTCTCAGATATTTGGATGAACCACTATATTTTTTTAATCATCTCAAACTGTTTCCCCAATATCTCAATATTCTTCGCCTTTAAAAATGACACGATTGAGTCACAGGAGGTATCGGTATTTATCAATTTCATTTTTGAAACCCTACTAAACTTGCTCACTTTCTCAAGCAACAACGACGCAACTCCGTTTCTCCGATAAGGCTTGTCAACTGCTATTTGTGTAACATCGCCCGATTCAGGCTCAAAAACGCAGTACCCTACAAGTTTTTTATCCACAAAAGCGCCCAAACTTAAAAAGCCCTCCTTTGCTCTTTGAATCGACTCAAAACTATTCTGCCATGAAGGATAAAAATCCCAAAAAGCTGAAACGGAAGGATGTTTTTCGATTTCAATCTTCTCAATGAGACAACGAGTGTCGACATTTTTAATTTGATAATCGACCTCCTCATTTTTCCATACAAAATAGTTTAACTCCCGCGTCACCTCAAAGCCAATATTTTGATAAACAGAAACCGCTTTTGTATTATGTTGCAACACTTCCAGCAGGTAATGATTAATATTTGCCTCCTTAAGATATGGAATTGAGTATTCAAAAATTTTTGTTGCCAAGCCTTTTCCCCTGTGCTCTTTAAGCGTCCCGGTTCCTGTATCGTAAGCCATTTTTATTCCATTGAAATTTCCCACGCCATTCAGCGTAAATGACACAATATCTTCATTTTCAAATGCGGCAAACGATAAGTTTGGGTCAAAGCCACGTCTTTTCCACATGGCTTGGAGTTCATGAACATTCAACTGAATATCGTAGTCGGCAAAAGCCTGACCAAATGCTTTGAAAATGGTTTCAAAGCTTGTGTTTTTAAGTGATTTTATTTCCATATTTAAATCGGTTAAGCACCTCCACAACCTTGTCAATATCCTCTTTTTGAACATAGGTTTGTGCAGAGTGAAAACGGATGGCAAATCGTCCGTTCACTTTTGTATGTGAGAGGTATACCTCCCCAGAAGCATTTATTGTTGACAAGAGTTTCTCAGAGATGGAATCATCTTCTGAACGAACACAAAAGAGGGTAAACCCAAGAAAGGGTGGTTTGAGAATTTCAAAATGACCAGATTGAGAAATCTGTTCAGCAAAATATTCGTTTAGTAAAATCTGCTCCCGTACTCTTTGGCGAATACCTTCGAGTCCAAATCCACGCAGGACAAACCATAGTTTAAGCGCACGAAACCGACGTCCGAGCGGTATCCCCCAATCCCTGTAATCGTTTACCTGTCCGCGTGTAGCGGTTTTAAGGTATTCGGGAAGGATGTCGAACGTGCGCACAAGCAGTTGGGAGTCTTTGACATAATAGAGAGAGCAGTCAAAATTCACAAACATCCACTTGTGGGGATTAAAGACAAAGGAGTCTGCATGCTCAATTCCGTTCCCGATATGGCGGTGTTCCGGAAGGAGGAGCGCCGTTCCGGCGTAGGCGCCATCCACATGGAGCCAAACGTTGTACTTTTTACAGATGGTAGCGATTTCTGCAATAGGGTCGATGGCAACAGTGCCCGTTGTGCCCAGCGCTGCAACCACACAGATGGGAATGAATCCTGCTGCCACGTCATCACAAATTGCCTTTTCAAGTTGCGAAGGAATCATCCTCTGATCGGAGTCGGTCTCTATTTTTACAAGGTTATTCCTGCCAATGCCTGCAACGCCAACCCCTTTTTCTATAGAGGAGTGCGCCTCTGATGAGCAGTAGACACGAAGTCCGCTCGGAACGCCTTCCAGATTGGATTTAAATTGAGTAGCCCGTTCTCTTGCAGTGATAATAGCTACCAGCGTAGCAGACGAAGCGCTGTCCTGAATCACGCCCGAAAAGGCGCTGGGCAACCCCGAAGCATCAGCCATCCACTCCATCATTCTCTGCTCCAACTCCGCAGCAGCCGGCGAAGTCTCCCACACCATGCACTGCGCCCCGATAGCTGCCGTAACCATCTCTCCCAATAGCGATTCGTAAGAGCTATTAGCAGGAAAGTAAGCGTGAAACGAAGGGTGCTGCCAATGGGTAATTCCCGGCATAATGATCGAATCTAAATCTTTGATGATGGCTTCAATCCCTTCACTAAGATGGGGCGCTTTGGAGGGAATATTGTCATAGATTTCTCTCGGTTTTGCACGCGATTTTACAGGTAGTTGTTTTAACTTCTCAAAATAGTCGTCAATCCAATCGATGATTCTATCGGCCTCAGCTCTGAAATTTTCTCGTTTAATCATTGTTTGATATTAAATTAATTCAATCTCCCCCTCAAACACAAACGTAGTAGGTCCCGTCAGCTTAACGTCATAAAACAAAGCTCCTTTGGTTAGAAAAGAGACCTGTAAATTGCCGCCAAGGGTTCGAATGGCATAGTCGTGAGGTTTACCTGATTCATCGATATCCTTATCTAAAGAGCGCATATAAGCAGCAATGGCCGAAGCAGTCACTCCTGTGCCACAAGCTAAGGTTTCGTCTTCCACACCACGCTCAAAAGTGCGGACAAAAAGCTTTCCGTCAGGCTCAACCTCCACAAAGTTGACGTTAGTACCTCCGGGCGCAAAATCGGGATGGTGTCTCCAGAAAGCGCCGCGCTCCCGTGCGTCAAGATTGGCAATGTCAGGTTCAAAAATCACTAAATGAGGAGAGCCTGTATCCATAAAAAAGCGATCGTTGTCAGAACAATGAACTTTATCAACATCATTCATCCCAAGGCAGACAAGCGCTTCTGATCCACGATGTCCCCTCACTTCTGCATGATGCAAACCGTCAACGGCAGAGAATTGATAGCGGCCAACCTTTCCGTTTGCGGCGTAGGCAACCAGGCAACGCCCGCCATTTCCGCACATGCTTCCCTCTTTGCCATTGGCGTTGTAGTAGCGCATGGTAAAATCAACATCGGGAGCGTTCCCGATCACCATAAGCCCGTCCGCACCGATTCCAAACCGACGGTCACATAGATAATAAATCTCTTTTTGAGATAGTTGTGGCATAACGGTACGACCGTCTACAATGACAAAGTCGTTTCCTGCCCCCTGATATTTGTAAAAATGCAGTTTCATAACAGCCGCAAATGTACAAAAATTGGCACGTATTTTGATAATCTCAAAAAAGTTAAATAATGTATTAAAGATGATGAAAAAAACAGGAACTATTTTATCAATAACGGCCCTTGTGTTGGCCGTAGTTGCTTTGGGATTCACCTTTACACAAAAGGAGAAACAGGTGAAGTATGTGTATGAGTCAGGGCCGATTGGATTGCAACAAGTGCAATTAGGCGAATCTACCTGGCCCGATTTTACCTACGCGGCAGAACATGCTGTCAAGACTGTCGTTCTTGTCAGGGTGGTGCAGCGGGATAGAGGGCGGCAAGAGGCGCCATCTTCGTTTCTTGAATATTTCTTTGGCTACGGCAACCCTCAACAGCCAAGGGAGCGTGCCGGATCCGCATCAGGGGTGATTATCTCTCCGGATGGCTATATTGTAACCAATAACCACGTAATAGAGGGAGCCGACGAAGTGACCGTGGTGCTTGAAAACAACCGCACCTTTACCGCTTTGGTGGTGGGAAGCGACCCCCTCACCGACATTGCCCTCCTCAGGATTGAAGCGGAGGGGCTACCCTTCTTAAAATTTGGCGATTCAGACGCATTGCGTTTGGGGCAGTGGGTGTTAGCTATAGGAAACCCCTACAACCTTACCTCTACCATTACAGCCGGAATTGTGAGCGCCAAAGGACGCAGCATGCCCTCTTCTGAGAGCACTGTAAATATTGAATCGTTTATACAAACCGATGCAGCCGTTAACAGAGGAAACAGCGGCGGAGCGCTGGTGACCGTGAACGGAGAGCTGGTGGGTATCAATACAGCCATTGCATCCAGAACAGGTTCATTTGCGGGTTACTCTTTTGCTGTGCCCAGCAGTATTGTAAAGAAGGTGGTAGAAGACCTCATCAAACATGGCTCCGTACAACGCGCTATATTGGGCATCAGCATGCAAAATCTTACCGACGAACTTGCTAATGAACATAAAATAAAAGAGCTAAAGGGAGTCTTTATTGCCGAAACCATTCCAGGAGGCGCCGCCGACAAAGCAGGCGTAAAAGCATCCGATGTGTTGCTTAGTATTAATGGGGTGGCTGTAAACACTCCTTCGTCCGTTCAAGAACAGATTAACCGTTACTACCCCAATGACAAAGTGGAGCTTAAAGTGCTGCGTGATGGAAAGGAGCTAAAATTAAGCGCTGTACTTCAAAATCGTTCTGATAATACGGATGGTGCGCAAAAAGGAGAAGAAGGTGCATCTGCCATTTTGGGAGCAAAGCTTCAACCGGCTGAACGAGCTTTGAGAGAAAAGTTGGGAATACGATCGGGATTGGAAGTGGTATCGCTCACCAAAGATGGTGCTTTGCAAAAAGTGGGCGTAGAGGCAGGCTTTGTCATTACGCACATTAACCAGACTGCGATCTCTTCTCTAAGCGAGTTGGAAAACCTCCTTTCACGCAACCGGCGCAAAGGATTGCTGATCGAAGGGAAGTATCCAGACGGGACGACCGCATATTACGCATTAGGACTATAATCTCTTTCAATATCTATTTTGAAAGGACGAAACCTCGTCCTTTCATTTTTTTTCGTATATTTGCAGGCTATAATCATCCGTAACGCATGAGACAATTAAAGATCACAAAATCGATTACCAACAGAGAGAGCGCCTCCTTGGATAAGTATCTTCAAGAGATAGGAAGAGAGGAACTTATATCTGTAGAAGAGGAGGTGGAGCTGGCGCAGAGAATCCGCAAAGGAGAGCAGGAGGCATTGGAAAAGTTGACAAGGGCTAATCTCCGTTTTGTGGTTTCGGTCGCCAAACAATACCAGAATCAAGGGTTGAGTCTGCCCGATTTGATCAATGAGGGGAACCTGGGACTGATTAAAGCAGCGGAAAAGTTTGATGAAACGCGTGGATTTAAATTCATCTCTTACGCTGTGTGGTGGATTCGACAATCTATCTTACAGGCGCTGGCAGAGCAGTCCCGTATTGTGCGACTGCCTCTGAATCAAGTGGGCTCTCTAAACAAAATCAACCGGGCGCTCTCCAAATTTGAGCAGGAGAACGAGCGGGTGCCGTCTCCGGACGAGTTATCGGAAATTTTGGATATTCCAAGAGACAAAATCGCCGATACACTCAGGGTGTCGGGGCGCCACGTATCTGTTGACGCTCCTTTTGTGGATGGAGAAGATAATAACCTCTTAGACGTTTTGGTGAATAATGACTCTCCCAATGCCGACAGAGGATTGGTCAACGAGTCTTTAAATAAAGAGATTGAACGAGCGCTCTCAACACTCACAGAGCGTGAGAGGGATATTGTCAAATATTTCTTTGGCATCGGAACCCAGGAGATGACGTTGGAGGAGATTGGAGAGTATTTTGGGTTGACCCGAGAGCGGGTACGGCAAATTAAGGAAAAGGCGATCCGTCGTCTTCGCCACAGCGCGCGTAGTAAATTGCTTAAGTCATACCTTGGATAGTTATGTATATAGGCCCCCACGTAAGCGCCTCAGGAGGCGTGGAGAACGCCCCGCTCAATGCTGCAGCGGTTGGCGCCAATGCCTTTGCTCTCTTTACCAAAAACCAACGTCAATGGACGGCTCCACCGCTCTCTGAATCCAGCATCGCCCTTTTTAAAGAGCGCTGCGCTCAGCATGGGTTTAGCCCCGACTTTATCCTTCCGCACGATAGTTACCTCATCAATCCGGGACACCCGGATCCCGAATCTTTAAAAAAGTCCCGCGAAGCCCTGTTGGAAGAGATGTTGCGTTGCCAACAACTCGGCCTCAAATTGCTCAATTTTCACCCCGGCGGACATTTGGGTCTGACCTCTATTGAGGCGTGTCTTTCAACTGTAGCTCAATCTATTAACTATGTTCTAGAGCGTACTCAGGACGTCATCGCTGTTATAGAAAACACTGCAGGACAAGGCTCTAACGTTGGTTTTAAGTTTGAGCACTTGGCCTCAATGATTGATCAGGTATCAGACAAGTCGCGGGTTGGGGTGTGTATTGACACCTGCCACGCCTTTACTTCCGGTTATGACATTGCCAATCCTGAGTCCTATATAGAGACTTGGAAGCATTTTGACAAAACAGTCGGTTTTGGGTACCTGAAAGCAATCCATTTAAATGACAGCAAAAAAGCGCTTGGAACACATGTCGACAGGCACGAAAGCATTGGCAAAGGCTTCTTAGGGACCTCTTTCTTTGAACGCTTTATGAAAGACGAGCGCTTTGCCTCCATCCCCCTCATCCTCGAAACCCCCGACGACTCATTGTGGAAAGAGGAGATTCAATGGTTAAGAACACTACATACTTGATTCATGGCAGATTTTTTAGCGCCCGTCCTCGACTCTCCCTTTCTTCCGTTGCTGATCTTTTTGGCGAGGGTGTGCGACGTTACGTTGGGGACTTTGCGTATCATTTTTGTCTCCAAGGGGCGAAAAAATTTAGCACCAATCGTGGCTTTTTTTGAAGTGCTCATTTGGATTATTGTAATCAGTGAGTTACTCTCCCATGCCAACAATCTCTTCTCTTATGTGTGTTATGCAGGCGGGTACGCTACCGGTAGCTATGTGGGAATCTATGTAGAGGAGCGCATTGCCATGGGCATCCAATTGGTACAGGTCTACACCAAAAAGAGCGGAGACGGATTGGTACGCCTGCTCAATCAAGAGAACTTTGGGGCGACTGTGATTCAGGGAGAGGGGGTAAACGGAGCTGTATCCATTGTGCAGACGGTGGTCAATCGTAAGAATATGTCGCGAGTAAAAACAATCATTAATGATTTTGATCCCGATGTTTTTTATGTGATGACCGATACAAAGACGGTGCAGCGAGGTATATTTCCCATTATTGGCCCAAAACGATTTGGCACGCAACGAGAACGCCCCGGCAAATAGATTTATAACCAATACTTAACCTAATACATCAACTACTCATGTCATTTTTTGAACACATTGGCCGCGCCCTTAACGTCTTTAGCAACAGTTTAGGCATCCCCCTCTTTTTGGTACTGATTGGCGGCGGACTCTTTTTTTTGATCTATTCCGGTTTTATACCCTTGCGTTACTATTGGAAGGCCATACAATCCTTGCGAAAAAAGGAGGACGACGCTCCCGGGCAGATCAGTTCCCTGCAAGCGTTAGCTACGGCCATAGCCTCTACAACGGGCATGGGAAACATCAGCGGGGTGGCGGTCGCCATCACCATAGGAGGGCCGGGCGCCATCTTTTGGATGTGGGTGAGCGCCTGTGTGGGTATGGCCACCAAATTCTTTGAAGGTACGTTGGCCATCATGTACAAAGGTAAAGATAGCGAAGGAGTGATCCAAGGAGGCCCCATGTACATGATTATGACAGGTCTTGGAAAAAAATGGAAACCTTTGGCCGTCTTCTTCTCTATTTTTGGACTGATTGGTACCCTTTGCCTGATGCAAGCCAACCAATTGACAGAAGCCTTTACCTCTGTGGTTACCACACCGGCAGGTATAGAAAATACATTGCTGCTTAGGTTTATGATTGGAGTAGTGATCTGTATCCTGGTATCTCTTGTGATTTTAGGAGGCATTAAGCGAATCAGCGCTGCAGCCACCAGAATCGTACCGGGTATGGTGGCGCTCTACTTTTTGATTGTCCTATATATCATTATTACCCATTTGCCGGCAGTACCGGAAGTCTTTGCATCGATCTTCCGTGGCGCCTTTAACTTTGAGGCCGGCGCAGGCGGCTTTGCCGGATCGGTCATTGTAATTGGCGCACGCAGGGCGGCCTTTGTAAATGAGGCGGGGGTGGGAACCGCCGCCATGATGCACGGCGCCTCCAAAAACACACAACCTGCCCGAGAGGGATTGGTGGCCATGATCGCCCCTTCCATTGACTCAGGCTTGATCTGTACCTTAACGGCGCTGGCGATTTTGATTAACGGACAATACGATACAAGTCAAGTACAAGGGATTCAAATAGCCTTGGACTCCTTTAGGGCTTCTATTCCGGGGGTTGGACACTATCTGCTTTTGATCGTAGCGTTTATCTTTGCTTTTTCTACCATGTTCTCCTACTCGTACTATGGTATCAAGTGTACCAACTTTCTCTTTGGCGCCAAAAACGCCTCCTATTACAACTACTTCTTTTTGGTTATGTTGATTTTAGGCGCGGTCATTCCATTAAGCGCCGTGGTCGATATTATTGACATTGCTTTTGCCTTTATGGCATTTTGCACCATGTTCACGCTCTTTGTGCTGGCGCCCAAGGCCAAACAGGAGATTAAAAGGTATTTCAAGTAATTTTTATGCAACCCATAGAGTCGATCATTTTTGACGAAATCAAAAAAGCCGTTGAAACGGTATACAACCAACCGGTCGTTCCTGCACTCATCCAACTTCAGGCCACCCGTAAAGAGTTTGACGGCGATATCACTGCGGTGATGTTCCCCTTGCTCAAAATGAGCCGCAAATCACCTGAACAAACCGGAGAAGAGATCGGGGCGTATTTAAAAGAGAAGCTGCCTCTGATTGATTCCTATCAGGTGATTAAGGGCTTTCTCAACCTAAAATTCAGCCCTGCATTCTGGTTGGAGCGAATGAAGACCATGGCCGCTACCCCCCAATTTGGACAGCACCCCGATAACGGTAAAACCATCATGGTAGAGTACTCCTCTCCCAATACCAACAAGCCGCTGCATCTGGGGCACATCCGAAACAATTTGTTGGGATGGTCGGTCTCAAAACTGTTGGAAGCAAACGGGTATAAAGTGATGAAAGTCAACTTAGTCAATGATCGTGGCGTACATATCTGTAAGTCGATGATTGCCTGGCAGCGATCCGGCCATGGAGAGACGCCTCTATCATCGGGCATCAAAGGCGACCACTTGGTAGGTAAATACTATGTATTGTTTGACCAGGCGTATAAAAGTGAAATAGAGGCGTTAAAACTACAGAATGTACCTCAGGAAGTAGCAGAGAAAGAGGCCCCGGTTCTATCCGAAGCACATGAGATGCTGAGAAAGTGGGAGCAAGGGGATCCGGCCACCATTCAACTCTGGGAAACGATGAACAGTTGGGTATATGAAGGATTTGACGCCACATACAAACGGTTGGGCGTCTCTTTTGATAAGATCTATTACGAGTCCCAAACATACCTGCTTGGCAAATCGCTTGTACAAGAGGGATTGGATAAAGGGGTGTTGTATCAGAAAGAGGATGGATCGGTGTGGTGCGATTTAACGGGAGACGGATTAGATCATAAGTTGTTGCTGCGCGCAGACGGCACATCCGTTTACATGACACAAGACCTGGGTACGGCCCAACAGCGCTATCAGGAGTTCCCATCCGAGGAGATGATTTATGTGGTAGGAAATGAGCAAAATTATCATTTTCAAGTATTAAGACTCATTCTCAAAAAGATGGGATTCGCTTGGGCTGACTCCATCTACCACCTCTCTTACGGCATGGTTGAGCTGCCACAGGGCAAGATGAAATCGCGCGAAGGTACCGTGGTGGACGCCGACGACCTGATGGAGGGAATGGTTCAAACAGCCAGGGAGACTTCAATCGAGCTGGGTAAGTTAGAAGAGATGCCTGCGACAGAGCGCGAAGAGCTTTTTGAGATGTTGGGCTTGGGCGCATTAAAGTACTTTATCCTTAAAGTCGACCCCAAAAAAACCATGCTCTTTGACCCCAAAGAATCCATCGATTTTAACGGCAATACAGGTCCCTTTATCCAATATACCCATGCACGAATCAAATCGGTTTTGCGCAAGGCGGGGGAGCAGGGATACGCTCCGGCGTGCACTGAGGCTCCCTTGTTAGATCGGGAGGTATCGCTCATTAAAACGCTAAACGACTACCCTGAGCGCATCAAAGAGGCAGGAATGGCACACTCTCCCGCCATCGTAGCCAACTACGCCTTTGAGTTGGCCAAAGAGTTTAACCAGTTTTACCATGAGGTGTCGGTGCTTAAAGAGCCAAACCAAAAAGTATTGATACAAAGACTTCTTCTCTTGGAGCAGATGGCCAAAGTGCTGACCCATGCCATGGATATCCTGGGTATCAAACTTCCGGATCGAATGTAATGCAGGGCTCCCAGATACCTCCGGACGCTTTTCTCCCCACTTCCCGCAAAGAGTTGGAAACAAGAGGTTGGAGCAATGCCGACATTATCCTCTTTTCAGGCGATGCTTACGTCGACCATCCGTCGTTTGGCATGGCCGTCATCGGTAGGGTGCTCCAAGCACAAGGTTACCGTGTAGCCATTGTGCCCCAACCCAATTGGAGGGATGATTTGAGGGACTTTACCAAACTGGGGCGTCCGCGCCTCTTTTTTGGAGTGGGTTCCGGAAGCATGGATTCGATGGTCAATCACTATACTGCCGCAAAGCGGCTTCGAAGCAACGACGCCTATACGCCTGATGGCAAAGCGGGCGCACGCCCAGACCGGGCAGTAACGGTCTACAGCCGTATTCTCAAACGACTCTTCCCGGACGTGCCGGTGGTGATTGGGGGCATAGAAGCATCACTTAGACGTTTAAGTCATTATGACTATTGGGAAGATAGATGGCACCCTTCTGTAATCGTAGAGAGCGTGGCAGACTATCTGGTCTATGGGATGGGTGAAAAAGCGATTACCGAATTGGCCCAAAAGATGAGACTTGGCGTAGATACAAAGGAGTTGCGCCGGACCCCTCAGATTGCATTCTTAGCGCACCCGGGAACTCCTCTCCCTGATGATGCTCTGATTCTCAATAGCTTTGAAGCATGTCGGCAAAGTCATCTTGCATGTATTGACAACTTTAACATCATCGAAAGAGAGGCCAACCGTAGATACGCATCGATATTGGCAGAGCCGGTTGGCGATGGCTACATCGTAGTGAATCCTCCCTATCCACCGATGACTTCGGACCAGATCGACGCCATATACGACCTCCCCTATACCCGTTTGCCCCATCCGCGTTACAAAGGAAAACAGATCCCCGCTTACGAAATGGTCAAGCACTCCATCATCTTGCATCGCGGATGCTTTGGCGGCTGCAGCTTTTGCACCTTGGCGGCCCATCAGGGAAAACAAATTGTTTCCAGATCAGAAGATTCTGTGATCAAGGAGGTAAGGGCACAGGTCTCGCATCCCGATTTTAAAGGCGTGCTCTCCGATTTGGGCGGTCCATCTGCCAACATGTATGGCATGCAGGGCAAAAATAGTGTGCTATGTGATTCATGTGTACGCACCTCTTGTTTATTCCCTAAAATGTGTAAAAACCTGCAACACGACCATAGCCGCCTGACAGAGCTATACAGATCGGTGCGTAGAGAGCCGGGCATCCGGCACGTTTTTATTGGAAGCGGTATTCGTTACGATCTTTTGGTTGACGAAAGTGGCTTTAGGGGCAAGGATGGGCGCGACTACTTTACCGAAGTGATGCGGCACCACTTGTCCGGACGAATCAAAGTGGCGCCGGAGCACACAGAAGAGCATGTACTAAACTACATGAGAAAACCGTCATTTGCCCTCTTTGAGCGTCTTAGAGCTTACTTTAACCAGATAAATACTCAGGAGCAGTTGAATCTCCAATTGATTCCCTATTTTATATCATCCCACCCTGGCTGTACGGAATACGACATGGCCGCTCTGTCTAAGAAACTACAAATAAATAAGATGAATGTGGAGCAGGTGCAAGATTATACCCCTACGCCCATGACCTGCGCCTCGGTCATGTTCTACACAAAAAGAGATCCCAAGACCGGGAATGGGCTATTTGTTGCACGTAAAGAGACCTTGAAAATGAGGCAAAAAACATATTTTTTTAAAAAAAAATGACGTCAGATGTTTGAGTTTTTATTTTTTGCTGTATACTTGCATCAAAATTTGTACTGTTTAAAATGAACACCCACATTATAGAACCAAACAAACGCAGATCGGTAGTTAGTTACGCCAACTTGTCTCCCGAACTACTCACTATTATTAAAGAAAAGTATCCGCGTGGTTATGCCGACTACATGGATGAGATTTTGAAAATATCCAAACCTGATGGAACTTTTTTTCACGCCATTAAGATCGAAACGACCGATGCCATCTATTTGGTGAAGGTTGATGTAAAGATTGACGATTATGCCGAAGTCGAGAAAGATATCTTTGGAGACCACTCTGTTTCAGCAGGCGGTGAAGACGACGATGGATTTCCCGACAGCGACGATGGCTCCGGAGGATTTGCCGACGAAGATGGCGAACCGGTAGACGGAGACTCCGACAACGATGACTGATTATGAACATGATGCTGCATGATGCAGAGACTCTTTTTGCCCATTTCCACATTGCTCAAGCGTATGCCAGAACAGCGCATGTTGCTTATTTTGGCCATGTGCACCGGTTTGGGATGCGGCTTGGCGGCTGTACTCCTAAAACACGCCATTCATAGCGTACAACTACTCCTTACCGGCTGGTTCAACGCTTCTGCCGACAGTTTGCTCTTTATTATCTATCCGGGAATAGGCATGTTGCTTGCGTTCCTGCTTGTAAAGTTTGTGATTAAGGACAACATTGGGCACGGCGTGACCAGAGTACTGCACGCCATCTCTCGCCATGAATCCAAAATAAAAGCGCACAACACCTGGTCATCTATGGCCGCCAGTTCGGTCACCATCGGATTTGGCGGTTCTGTAGGGGCAGAGGCGCCTATCGTATATACGGGCGCCGCCATCGGCTCCAACATTGCGCATGTACTTGGATTGAATTACAGGCAAATGACGCTTTTGCTCGGTTGTGGAGCAGCCGGTGCGGTAGCAGGAATCTTTAAGGCTCCTTTGGCCGGCATCCTTTTTACGTTGGAGATCCTGATGTTTAACCTCTCCATCGCCTCAATTCTCCCCTTGCTCATCAGCTCGATT
>Ga0123356_10002624_pt1 | contig 19133 bp, 21 predicted proteins | sample TergutEmb28metaG_2_FD_92546 | JGI IMG/M metagenome (GOLD analysis project Ga0123356, IMG submission 92546) | Embiratermes neotenicus P3 segment gut microbial communities from Petit-Saut dam, French Guiana - Emb289 P3 | ecosystem: Host-associated > Arthropoda: Insects > Digestive system > Gut ...
ACGAGCCAAAAAGCGGATTAAACACCTTAATCCCAAAAACAGCCCCTAATAACGACAGCCCCAAAACCAGGGCAACAATCCCCAGCACCCCCGCAGCGATAAGCGCCGCAATACGATACCTGGCATTATCATCGGTTATGTTGGCTTTATCGAGAAAACTATCGAGAAAAGCTAAAAAACGGGCTTTAATGTCCTTATTCCGCAAAATACAAGTACTCCTTTTCTATTATCGGCTTAAAAGACCTTCCCAATAAGACTTGCGAATAGCGCCTTGACAAAAATCATGGCCTGAATTATAATAACCGAAACTTGCGACAGGCAAGATTTTTATGGAGGCCAGCTATGAAGTTTATCAAGAAGAAAAACATGCAGGGAGGGGAAGAACTGCTGTACATACCGCAGTTACACTGGATGTTCACGATCAGGCATATGGTATTATCGCTGCCATTTTTCCTGGTTTTGCTTATCTTGTGGTCTACTGCGGGCTCATCTGCCGATCCGGCGGCAATGCTTGGTCTTGGGAGCGCCCTGATACTAAGAACCATCATCAAACGGGTGTTTTTGACGGCAATTATTGTCATTTTAGTGGTTTTTGTGTGGCGCATTTTCAGTATCTCAGCATCGAATATGGCGTTACCAACAAACGGCTTATAATGAAGAAAGGTGTTATCCGCCTGTTTGTAGCGGAAATCCCCACCGACCGCATCGAAAGCATTTACTGCTACCAGGGGCTTTTGGGCAGGATATTCCGGTACGGCACCCTGAGCATTTCAGGTATTGGCGGTACATTACCGGTGTTCAAAATGGTCCATCGGCCGTATGCCCTTCGGCGTAAAATTGTGGATATTATCGAAAAAAACAAGACTATTACCGTTGTCCATGGCGCACTGCCCAAGGCGGCGCCGCCCATTCCCAAACCAGAGCCGGTGGCACAGGAAGAGCCCATCTATCGGTATGGGACCTTTGTCAGGGTATTACCCGGAAATTAACCGTAAACAGGCCTGCCGGACCCACTGTCACGGCAGGCTTGCGCTTTTTCAATAATCCTTACTTTTTTTATAATATTTTACCAAAAACACTTGACTTGTCGCTAAAAGTTTATTAAATTTATATTAGACTGATGAAACGGATTAGATGAGCAGCATACGTTGCTTATCTACAGTGAATTGGTTCTCTCGTTCTACAGCAGCCGTTACATCAGCCCCCCCGGGTTTCCTCACCTCCTTTTCCCGGGGGTTTTTTTTATGCACACCTAACTCATAGTGTATATTTTTCAGTCTGTCAGCAAGATCATGGTTTCCCCCTATTTACTTATATAAAAAAAATTGATTACACTATAAGGAAATGATCCCTCGCAGCGGCAAAATAACAGTAGGTATTCTCTTTGGCGGAAAATCGGCGGAACATGAGGTTTCACTGCAATCAGCCAAAAATGTGTATGACGCTATTGACCGGAACAAATTCGAGCCGGTACTTATCGGTATAGACAAGAACGGGAAATGGTTTTTATTCAACGATTCCCATTTTTTATTGAACGCTGATGATCCCAAAAATATCAGCCTGGCTCCTACCGGCACTCCGGCAGCCCTTACCCCCGGCAGCCAGGGTATGTTAATGGCATCACTCCCAAAACTCGATGTGGTTTTCCCCATTCTCCACGGCCCTCTTGGCGAAGACGGCACCGTACAGGGTTTACTCAAACTGGCCGATGTTCCCTTTGTCGGCGCAGGCGTTTTGGGCTCTGCCGTTGGCATGGACAAGGATGTAATGAAGCGGCTGCTCCGCGAGGCAGGTATACCCATCGGCAAATTTCTTACATTTAGATCGCATAACGCCCTTCCCTCTTTCGCAGAAATTACCAATGCCCTGGGCAGCCCGGTTTTTGTAAAACCAGCCAACATGGGATCTTCGGTGGGGATAAACAAGGTACGCGCTGAATCTGAATTTGCCGCCGCGCTGCAGGAAGCCTTCCGGCATGACACCAAGGTCATTGTGGAAGAATATATCAAAGGCCGCGAAATTGAATGTGCTGTACTGGGTAATGAGAACCCCATAGCCTCAATTACCGGCGAGATTATTCCCACCCATGATTTTTATTCGTATGACGCAAAATATATTGATGACAATGGCGCCATTCTGGAAATACCGGCAAAAATAGACAGTCATTGCCAAAAACAAATACAGGAACTTGCCATAAAAGTATTTCAGACCCTGTACTGCGAAGGGCTTGCGCGGGTAGATTTTTTTCTGCAGGAAAACGGCGAAGCGCTGGTCAATGAAATTAATACTTTACCCGGCTTCACCAAAATCAGTATGTATCCCAAGCTCTGGGAGGCCAGCGGCATTGGATACACAGAGCTTATCACCCGCCTGATCGAATTGGCAATGGAACAATTTGATAAAGAAAGGAAATAGTGGACAAAACCAAAGAATGCCTTGCACACATACAAAAATTGCTGCATGACAAACAGTCTCCCGAATTACCAAAAGAACTTGCAGAAGAACCCCTGCTCATTGAAATACATAATGCATTAAAGATGATACGCGAAGTAACTCAGGCCTTTTCTACCGGGGATCTTTCCGCCTCCATTACTGCCCAGGGGTTTATTCAGGACTGCCTGAAAACATTTCAGTCCAATTTACGCCACCTGATCTGGCAGGTTCAGATGGTTGAAAGAGGCGATTTTTCCCAGCAAGTGTATTTTATGGGAGAATTTTCAGTTGCGTTTAACAGCATGGTTCAAAAATTACAGCAGGGCCTTACCGAAATAAAAAAACAGGGAAAAATTCTTAAGGAAAGCGAAGCTCGTTTTAGATTTTTGGCAAGCCACGATTCCCTGACAGGCGTGTATAACCGCCGATCCTTTATTGAACTGGCCGAGGTTGACCTGATCGACGCAGCAGACAGGTCTGTTTCCTGCTGTCTGGCCATGATGGACATTGATCATTTTAAAAATTTTAATGACACATACGGGCATCTGGCAGGGGATGAAGCCTTGCGCCATGTTGCCAGAACGGTTGAAGAAAGTCTGCGTAAAAATGACTTTATGGGCAGGTACGGCGGCGAAGAATTTATCATTTTCTTCTACAATGCTGATGAAGAGACAGGCTTAAAGATAGTGGAACGGCTCCGCAAAAACCTTGCTGAAAAGCCGGTACAGCTGGAAAACGGTCCGGTCTCGATCCATGCCAGTTTCGGCGTGACCGGAAACCGGAGAGAGGATCCAAGAGGCAAAGATTATATCGAAAAACTGATAAACAATGCCGACACAGCCCTTTATGCCGCCAAAAAAGCCGGACGAAATATGGTAAAGCTCTACGAATATACCGCTGACAAAACAAGCTAATTGCGTTAAAATAAAGCATGATTATACCCATTACCAGATACGGCCTGCCGCAGGTGCTTATATACCCTGCCCTTGTCCTTAAATTAATGGCCGCATTATTCTTTTTTATTCCCCATGGCATTTTGCTCATAGCGGCGGAAATAGTACTTTTCCTGGTACTTGTCTGGATGCTGATGTTTTTCCGGGACCCGCAGCGGAAAATTCCCCTTAACGAACAGGTATTGCTTTCCCCGGCGGATGGGACCATAACGGATATTTCCGAAACTGAAGTTCCCGAACTGGGAGGAAAGGCCCTGCGTATCGGGATGTTCCTTAGTATTTTTAACGTACACATAAATCGAATGCCCTGTTCGGCTCGTGTTGAATCGGTTCGCTACAAAAAAGGCCAGTTCAAAAACGCTATGTCCGGCGAATCAGGGCGGGTTAATGAAGCCAATGAAGTGCTGATGACCCGCCTTGGCACATCAGAACGGCTATTGGTCAGGCAGATAAGCGGCGCTATAGCCCGCCGTATTGTCTGTGAAGCAAAGCCGGAGCAGGAATACGCGCAGGGGGCGGCATTTGGCATGATTAAATTTGGTTCCCGAGCGGAATTATACCTTCCGTTGCAGGAAGGAAAATATGACATTGCGGTAAAAATCGGGGACAAGGTGAATGCCGGTCTTAGTCCTCTTATTGTGTATAAGCCATGAAAGAACCAAAAGTATTTCAACGATTAAAAGTAAGGCAAAAAAATGCCGGCCATCCCCGAAAAAGAAAACGGCTGAAATATATTGCCATTCTTCCATCCCTTGTTACGCTGATGAACGGCCTGTGCGGTTTTATCGCAATTATTCTGGCAAGCCGCGGAATGGGCACCGCATGGAATCCGCCGCTGTTTCCCCATATCAGCATATCCTTTCTTGCCCTTGCCAGCTACATGATCTGTCTGGGGATGATTGCTGATGTGCTGGACGGCCATGTCGCACGAATAAGTAAATCAACGTCCAGCTTTGGCGCTCAGCTTGACAGTCTGTGCGATGTTATTACGTTTGGAATAGCTCCGGCTTTTCTCATGCTGAAACTGGTTGGGGTATACGCTCCCCAGTTCCAGTTTGCGAATGGCCATTTTAACATCATTTTTGAAAGAGCCGTAACCCTGATTGCCATTGTATACGCCATGTGCGCGGTTATCCGTCTGGCGCGGTTCAATGTGGAGAACAACGAAGAAAACGAATCGGCCCACATGGGTTTTGCAGGCCTGCCGTCCCCCGCCGCCGCCGGAATGATAGTAAGCATGGTGGTTTTTCAGCAGGACTTTTTGCCCAAAATCGCGGGATGGGCCGGCGAATTTCTGGGCGCCATTGAACTGGCCATATTCTGGATACTTCCCATTGTTACCCTGATGGCAGGATTGCTCATGGTGAGTCGTATTCCCTATCCCCATATAATGAATCGTTTGCTCCGCGGAAAAAAAAGGTTCTCTACTTTTTTGCTGGTTGTATTTGCGCTGCTGCTTACCATCCTGAACATTCAGCTTGCCATGGTTATTGGATTTACCGGCTTTGTGTTTTACGGCATAATCCGCTGGCTGGTACAATGTTCCCGCAAGTCATCACACGGAAGCGCGGAGTCGCAAAGGCTGGAAGATTAAGAGTCGCAAACCGGCCAAGGGTGAGCGGCGGGCTGCCAAAAACAGATGGGGGAATCCGACTGCGCAGCCACAGCACGGTTTTTTGTCTTGCAACTGATCATGTGGTAATTTCACAATACAGAGTATTCTCATGCTTACGGTACCGTGCCGCAGTTTAGGTATAATACCTATAAATATACCCTATTCCTCCGCCTATATAGTCGCTCTTTACGAACTGCATTAAACGGCTAAAAGACGGGGAAAACCAAGGGAAAAAAAGACGCGCAAAAAGCCATGCGGCTTGTTCGCTCAATACTGCCATCAGTTTTTTAAGATTCCATGCGGCGCAGGACATTAGAGCGTTGATTTGTATCCCTTCTGCGCCGTGCAAATAATTTTGTGACATGCGGAAATCGCTTTTCAAATGCCCTATTATTGCCTCTATTCCAGCGCGCGATCGAAACCGCTTGCGCTTTTTCTGTTTTACATAATTTGTATCTGTCTTTTTTGAATTATCCGGCGTTGAAATTTTTACCCCCTTAATTTCATTTCTTCCTTTGCCTCCGCGGTCGTATATGATTTCCTCTGGAAGGCAATGCCCATTTCGTTCCATCTGCTCCAAAAGCGGTTCTATAGTATGCCCGTCATAAGGATTTTCTATAAACGCCTTGACCGCAGTTATTATTTTACGCCCCTTATTGTCGGTTGCAATAATGCCTACCTTATTCCCCAATTCGTATTGCTTATGGGCTTTGCCTTTGCTTACGCAACACGTAAACGGTTTATGCAGACTGTATATCTTGTCTTGGTCATGAGGTTGCTGGTTTGTGATATGCAAATAAATATCCAGTTTTTCTTGATACGCCATCGCCTGAGCAGTGTTCTTTTTACGTTTTAAGTCCCGAATTTGAGCGTTTGCTATAGTTTTAAGCCGTTTTCGCGCCTTCTTCGCACGTTTCATCCGTTTGGGATGTTTCCCATTGTAACTGTCGTGCAGCAACTATTTGCTCTCGCGCCGGTAACTCCGACGCAATTGTATCCCAGTTTCTTTCGCTATCAGGTTGCAGCCGTCTATTACTTTCTTGCATAATTTCGCGTCCGTTGGATATGTTGTGTTGTTTTCCTGGACTGTCGTATCGGATAAATGCCACTTCGCTTCTGCCTTCGAGCTTCCCTTTTCTTCTCCATGTGCCTTTACGCTGTAAGCGAATATCTTTTCAAAACCAGCTTCGCCAATCCGTTTGCGGAAATGAACAAAGTCGCTCGGGTCAAACGGAAACCTGTGTTCAAAACATCGCATCCCGCAAAAGTATTGCATGTAAGGATCGCGTATCCATTGTTTCGCCAAAGTTTCATCCCCTAAGTTTTCCATCTGCTTCAGCAATAAGCAGCCTACCATCAGGCGGATGGGAACGCCGGGCTGTCCTGTATTCGAATATAGCGGGCTAAATTCTTTTTCAAAATAGTTCCAGTCCATGCTGTCCGCAAGTAATGCCAGTTCGTGCTTTTGGTCTATCATTTCGCGTAACAGCGGGCGGAATAGGTCGCGTTGGTTTTGGTTTGGTAATTCACCTTTCATTGCTTCTGCCTGTTTTGCCGGTTTTATTACCTTATTTTACATTATTTGGTCTTTTTTTGCTACCTTATTCTACACCTATTTCTTTGTGGTATATAGACTTATCCTCTTTTTAAGGAGCAGATTGAATTGGACCAATGACGTTACTATAAATTACTTCATAATCATTATTATATCGCCATACTTTTATATATTTACCTTCAAAATCAATAAGACCTACATTATTAATTGTAAACATACGATCATTATCCCCACTTGTTAGATACATAAATGTAGTTCCACTCCAACTACTTGAATCAGCAGAATTTGCATGCGTCCATTGAAATTTACCTATAAAATTACCTGATGATGTTGCTGTAAGTGTTTCTCCTATTTTTGGTATTCCACTAATAATAATTTCATCTTTTTCAATTTGTAATGTATCACAAGTTGAAAAAATTGACCATAATACAATAACCGCAGCAGTAACTAAAATATTTTTAATAGCATTTTTCATAAATCAACCTCTTGTGGTAAAATAATTTTTTACTGTTCCAAATCATTAGTACTAAATGTTACAATCATACCTTCTGACACAATAATATTATATTTTGTAAAGTTAAATCCACCACCACTTATTCTAATATCATATATATTCTGAGTAGTCAAATGTTGAGAAAGCATGAAAGCTTGCGATTGTCCATCTGATAAAACATTAAGTAAATTATTTTCCCAACTTGTTATTGTTGATGGTTTTATCCAAACACCATGTGCTATGCCACTTGTAGCATAACCTCTGGTCATAGTATAGCCTGTGTTATTTTGAATAACAATTACTGGTAACTCAATAGTTGGATTATCCGCATCAGCGCTGGTAAAAGTTAATGTCACTCCTTGAGATATTGTTACATTATTTCTAGTATACGTATTAGTTGGGTTCGTAGACCTCATTTGAATATCAAACACTGTATGATTTGATGGAGGAATAAGTATAGTTGCCGATAAATTGCTATTATTAGATACCGACCCAAAACTTGAGCCCCAGTCAGATATAACAGATGGCTTTATATGAATTGAATTAAATGTTTTACCTGATCTGTTTTGAATGTTTATAATTGGAAGATTACTTCCGTTATTTAAATCACTAGATGTAAAAGTGATTGTCATTCCATTTGAAATGGAAATACCAAATTTTATAAAATAAAATCCACCGCCACTTAAACGAATGTCATATACATTATTGGAAGACAAAGGTTGGGAAAACGTAAATGTTTGTGATTGTCCATCATTAAATTGAGACTGTACTAAATTATTACCCCAGCTTTGTGCATCAGTTGAGGGTTTAATCCAAACACCATGAGCCACGCTATTTGTAGCATAACCGCTCCATATAGAATACCCTTACTATTATTTCTGATAGTAATTGTAGGATTCGTACCTGTACCACCATTGTTACCGTTGTTTCCGTTATCATCAGGGTCATTATCACTAAATATCTCGTCACAACCTACCAGTAAGGACATTATCAACATAACTACCATGATAATTCCGATTAGCCTAATTTTAACTTTCATAAAAATCTCCTATAAATTACTAACTTTCCTATAAGTAATAAATATATTAATATCTTTACGGAAGTTTGTCAATAATCATTCATAATTTATCATTAAATTGGGTTATTATGACAAATTTACGAGCATTATTATCCCATAATATCAAAGAACAACGCCGAATTTTGGGCATAACTCAGGCAATATTAGCGGAAAAGGTGGAAACAAGTACCCATTATATTGGGCAAATAGAGCTTGGAAATAAGTTCCCAACGCCGGAAATGCTCGAACGTATAGCAGCAGCCCTTGAAATTGATAGCCCTCAGCTTTTTTCGATGGATTCTTTCCCAACCGAAGTAATTAAACAATTTCAAGAAGGGCTTTTAGCCGATGTGGAAACAGCGGTAGTCAGTGCCATTAGTTCACGATTTGCCGATTTCCAGAAAATGTGCTGATTTTTCCCTTTTTCCTCTTCCATAAAATGGTCTTTTTATAGCGAAAAATGATTGTTTTAGAACCGTGATGCCTCTTTACGTTTGAGTTCAATTGGATTAAGGAGTGTGGCTCTTCTGCGAAGCTCGGTTTTACACTCTTCGCTGATGTCAGGAGATTCCAAAAGCCGCTTGTAAGGCGGCTTAGGATCTTTTTCATAGATTTTTTTATATCTGCCGGAAGGCTGTTTTTCTTTAGCGATTATGCGTATAGTCGGATACCAATAATTCAAAAGCGGGTTTAAATAGGCATATACTTCCGCTTTGGTTGCAGTAATCCAGCAGTTGATGATTAATAATTTCACCGCCGTTGTCGCCGTCCAATCCCCGCATCGGGAAAGGCACATGGCGTCTTGTGTTCTCGACTGCTTCCTTAACCCAGCGGTGCGCGTTATTCAAAAGGGCATATTCCTCCGTCCACCCCGAACCGACGCAGGTAATGGTCAAAGTCCAGCAAAACTGCCCCGAATTACGCGATCCGCAGTGGGCGACGGTATCAAGCTCAAAAAAACCGGGCTTCCGTTCATCCCAGTTAAAATAGACCCTTATCGGAATTTGGCTTTTTAACAAGGTTCCCCGTTTTGTGGTGCTTATACCCTTTAGTTTATAACGCTCTTTTTCCTTCCTGAGTTTTCGGTCGATAGTTGCGGGGCTTACCGTTTCGAGTAACGTTTGCATCTTTTTATCAAGGTTATATTCATTGACCAGAAAGGTAATCATCCCCCTGATCAATGGGGCAAGCAGCTTCCCGCATTGGCAGTCAAACAATTCCCAGATGTCCTTGAGAACCTTTAAAAACGCTTTGTTGTATTTTTCCGGTCTGCCTGTTTTTGTACTCCCACAAGCCTTCTGGCGGCCTTTGGCGGGTCCTTGGGCGGTATATTTAACCGTTGCCTTTTATTACGGCGTACCGTGTTTTACTCCCATTTGCCAGCAAATGGGCAAGATAATCCCGGTTATATGCAAGCGTTTGAACATACTCATCAAGGATTTGAGCTTTGCCTTTTTTCCCCGCTTTTTGATACCGCCGGTAAATTGCTCCGCAAATCTTTTTTGGGGTTTTCATGTCTAACCCCATTTGTTCCTCCATTCCCGGTAGGAACCATTATAATTTGGGCTAGATTTTTACTTTTGAGGCACTCACCCCTTTCGGCTAGATTAGTTTTGAGGCATTGCGAATTGTTGACTATTTTGGGAATTGGGGGTATTATTAAGATGTAGATACAGGATAATAAAGAATAAAGCTTGATAACCTATAAAAAGGGGACCGTACTTGTAATGTTTATATTAATTATTTATAATTCAAAAGGAGAGTAAGTTATGTCAAATTTGCCTATACCTAATTACTATGACCAATATACTGCGAAAGAGCGTTCATATGTTGATTATATGGGAGAAATTAATAAATCCATTGGGTATGCAATAGAAAAAAATGCAAATAATCAAATCGCTACAAATGCTTTGTTTGCCGGAGAAATAAAACAGACACTTATTAGTAATCAAATTGCAACTGAAAATGCTCTTTATAATCATACGCAACAAATTAATGGTACACTTACGACAGGTTTTTCGGGTGTCTCAAGGCAATTAGGAGATATGGGTTCTGCTATGAGTACAGGACTTGCCCTTTTAAATAGTACTGTACAAGAATCTTCAAAAGCGATTTGTAGCAAGCTGGATGCAATTAATGATACTCTCAAAAATCCGTTGTATACTGAATCCAGAGAATTATACAATAGAGCCTTTCAGAATTATATAAAAGGACTTTATGAAGAAGCTTTAGAAGATTTACATGGAGCAATAAATAAAAATAAAACTGACCCTTTTTCACATTTTCTTTTGGGCCAAACCTACTTATATGGGTTAAGCGAATTTTGTAACGTCATCGATTTGAACGCCGCAATTGAGGCTTTAAGGAATGCTACAAAATATATAACACATGATGCAAAAACACACAAAGAAGCGAGTTTGATGGCATCAGAAATTTGGTTTTATTTGGGATTGGCTTACCAAACTAAAGCAAATGATGATCTGCATAATTCAAAAAAAACAGACTATGAAAAGAATATTAACGATGCAAAAGTTGCTTATAGCAAATCGTGGAATTATTCGAATAAAATGTTGGAATCTTTGTATAATCTTGCCAGATGTAAAATTTTAACTATTGATATTGATGGATCCATAAAAGATTTAACCGAGGTGATTTTAACAGATCATGGTTATTTAATAAAAATATATACGGACTCTGATTTTGACAATGTATTTAAAAATAAATTTATTAATCAATTTAAAAAATTATTATATCCAAAAACTAAAGATGTCTTTGATCGTATAAATATAAAAAAAAATGAATTTCAAGGTCCTTATTCTGTTAATCTGAATCAGCTATTTAAAAATAGTATTTTTAATAATTTTTCTGAAAATACTCCTCCATTTGACTTGCTAGAAGCAACAAATATATTTAAAAATATTTTATCTTTTCTTGAAAAAGAACAAATGAATCATGAAGAAGAACAAAAAAAAGAGAGAACGAAACATGAAGAAAAACAAAAATGGCAAAAACGTTTTGAAGAGCAAAAAAAATATAATTGTTGTATTGGCAGTACAATAGGATTGAAAACGGACGGAACAGTTGTTGCAACTGGATGGAATAGTCAAGGTCGGTGTGACACGGGTGATTGGCGTGACATTATTGCTGTTTCAGCTGGAGGAGACAAAAATTTTGGTTTAACAGCAGATGGTACAGTTGTTGCAGTTGGGCGAAATGATCAATGTTGTTGTAATTGGCGTAATATTATTGCGATTTCGGCAGGGTATTCTCACATAGTTGGCTTGAAAACAGACGGTACAGTTATTGCGGTTGGGGAAAACAAAGATGGTCAGTGCAATACAGGTAGTTGGCGAGATATTATTGCGATTTCAGCGGGACATCATCACACAGTTGGCTTGAAAACAGACGGTACAGTTATTGCAGTTGGGAAAAATGAAAATGGTCAGTGCAATATAGGTAATTGGCGAGATATTATTGCGATTTCAGCAGGAGGATACCATATAGTTGGCTTAAAGGCAGACAGTACAGTTATTGCAGTTGGAAAAAATGAAAATGGTCAGTGCAATATGGGTAGTTGGCGTGAAATTATTGCGATTTCAGCAGGATATTCTCATACTGTTGGCTTGAAAACAGACGGTACAGTTGTTGCAGTCGGGGAAAATAAAGATCGTCGGTGCGATATAGGTACTTGGCGCAATATTATTGCGATTTCAGCTAAAAGAGAATGGACGGTTGGCTTGAAAGAAGACGGTATAGTTGTTGCTATTGGTTTTAATATAAATAATGAATGTAACACAGGTGGTTGGCGTAATGTTGGCCCATATAACAAAGAGCAGGCTTTGGAACTAGCACGCCAAGAGAAACAGCGCCGTATTGAACAATCTAAAAATTGGCAAGAACAAGGATTATGCCCTCATTGTGGTGGTCAGTTAGGTGGTTTGTTTACTAAGAAGTGTAAAAGTTGTGGTAAATAATTGATAAAAATGTATTTTCTAAAGCAAAACCAAAGCGTGTCTTAAAAAGGACGTATTGACAAAGCAAGAAAAACACCAAGAAAAATGATATAATGGGTGTTACCCCATTACGTGCCATTTCTTGGTGAACGTACTCAAAATCAGGCATCTTTCGGTTTTTAGTTCTTACCAGTTTGCCAAACAGTTTCTGTTCTAGAAACTGGTCGGACATAGTATCCGGTAATGACCAGCTAACTTGTCCTACTGCTGCTCGCTCTAACACTTTTCTGACTGTATTACGGGAACATTCAAGAGTTTCCGCAATATTCCGGTTGCTTATCCCTTGGCTGTGGAGCCGAAGGATTTCTCGATACTTGGTTATATTGACCTCCTAAAATTGAATTTGCGTCTCGTTGGACGCTGTTTTCATTTTAGAAAAGTCATTGAATTTGGTGGATCACTTACCGGAGAGGTGGATCATTTGTATCCGAACTGCCGGATCATTTTTAGCCGGACTAATGGATCATTTGAGCCGTAATATACAGTATTGGGATATAATTGACCATATTATTGAAAAATAGGCATATTTTGCTAGCTTTTAAGTAGACTACTGGACAAAGCGATACAAATATTATAGTATTGTTAAAGAAGCTTAAGAATTGGCAGTGGTTTTTTGATAATTCTATGCTTTTGTTAGATAACTTTTGGTGGGTTAACGGCAAGAAATCAATACGAGAACCAATATTGCATTTGGTTGAAGTTTTATGCTATAATTTAAATAAATATCCATATTTCATATGGAGTGTAAAGTGGGAAATATGAGGCCATTAAGGATGTTGCTCTAATTTTGGGTAATATTTAAGGAGAAAAATAATGAAACAAAATGAAATTGATAACATTCTCAAGGATTTTTTTTGTTTGAACACGATAGAAAAACAGAAACGTATTGATGAATATATAAATTTTAATTTATATCAGTTTGGTGAGGATTTTTTTGGTGAAATACTTAAAAAAGAACATGATCCCATATGTAAATGGTATGCAATTAAGGCACTAGGAGAACTGTCTTCTAAAAAATATCTGCATATTTTAATAGATGTATTAATCGAAAATGATATATCTTTTAATGATACATCATTGCATTTAATTACATCTGTTAGTATAGGTAAAATAGGTGAAGTGGCAATTAATGATTTGTTAGTATTATTAAGTTCATCATATTCTACTGAAACTCAAAGAGCTGTTGTTGATACGTTAGGTGAGATCAAATCGATAAAAGCTATTCCATATTTAATTGAAAAATTAAAAAACGGAGAGCTGTCTGTTGCATTATGGGCAGGACTTTCCTTAGGCAAAATTGGTGAGGGAGGTAATGAAATAATTGATATCTATAAAAATCTAACCCAAAATTTACAAATTATTGCTTTAGATGCACTTATGATGATGAAAAATGTTAACTATATTAATTTTATTATTACCAAATTAAAAGAACATGAAGAATATATTAAATTACAAAAATCAAAACCAACGAGGGCATTTGGTATTTTTTTAGATAATTTAAAATTAAATGGTATGATTGTAGAATATAATTATTTAATGGGTATTATTAATGGGTAATAAAGTTATTGCAATTGTAGGCATGTGCGGTTCTGGCAAATCTGAAGTAACTAAATTTTTTGTCGAATTAGGATATGTAAAAATATATTTCGGTAATATAACCATTAATGAACTCAATAAACAAGGGCTAGAAATCAATGAATCAAATGAAAAAAGAATTCGTGAAAAATTGCGTGAAAAACATGGCTTGTCCGCATATGCTTTGCAGTTATTACCAGATATAAACAAAGCTGCTTCTTGTTCTAATGTTGTTTTAGATGGTTTATATTCATGGTCTGAATATAGGTATTTAAAGGAGCATTTTGGGAGTGATTTAATTACATTAGCCGTAGTTTCAAATCAACAAATACGAATAAAGCGATTACAAGCTCGAACTATTAGATCGTTAAATGCAAGTGAAGTAGAATGCAGAGATGTTGCTGAAATAGAGAATTTAGAGAAAGGCGGTCCTATAGCACGTGCAGATTATTACATCTTAAATAATTTTGGAATGAAAGAATTAGAAAAACAATTTGAGGATTTCATAAAATGGTTACAAATAACGTTTTAAGGAGTGTACAATAGAATGATACGCTACTTTATTTCCACGGATTACAATTGTTCAAACAATTGTTTATATTGTTTTGCTAAATGGGGAAAACACAAAAGATTCCCGGTGCTTAGTGAATTTATTGATATAAAAAAACACGCTAACGTTGCGATCTATCCTGCTTGCGATTCAGATTGTATTTTTGATGATGAGTTTATAGGATTACTTGAAAAAGCCGTATCAGCGAGAGAAAACTCAATGATAAGTATATCAAAGAAAACGGTAATTGCTGATGATGTTTTAGAAAAAATAAGGGATTTAAATAGAATCTTTGTAAAAAATGGTAGTTGTATTGTAATTAGCGTATCATTTTCCAATATAACAAGAATAGGTGAGATTGAGAAGGGTTGTGCAAATTATATTGATCGTATTAATTTCCTTAGTTCTTTGGAGAGCTATAAAATTCCTCATAATGTCATTATTAAACCTATACTGCCTTTCATCTCATTTGATGAATATACAAAAATAATTGATGACACAATGGATAAGACATCAACTTATGTTTTGGGTGGCTTATATGTGGATAAAGATAATCCGTTCTACAAATCTTTCATAGAAAAAAATAATTATGAACTTATTTACCGACCTGTTTCGTGGTTGAAACCAGTACAATCATGGTTTGTAGTTGAATCAGAGAGAAATAAAGGAAAGCTTCATGAATATATAAAAAATAAGGCTCGTCATAGTTTTGAGTCGGATGTAGATTCTTTGGAACACATTAGAAAAAAGCTATTAAAAATGTAATTCTAACCTAAGGAGGGAAATCATGATAGAGTTTGAACTAAAGTATTCAATTCCTTATATTCCTGCTGTAATTGATACTCTCCATATGACTTCCGAAAAACAAGTTTTAGACATTTATTACGATACGAAAGATTACCAACTATTAAAAAATGGAAATTTTATTCGTATTCGTGGAGATAGCATCGAATTCAAGTTAAATGAAGCTGATGATTCGGCTCACCTATTCAGCGGAGAGTCAAAATTTAACAAATTTTCATTCTCTGGCGATAATGAAAAACTTTGCATATTATTAGAAAAGTTTCAATTTAACAGTTCATTCAGCAATTTTAGTAAATTTTTAGAGATAAATAATCTTTCAGTTTTAGCAGAAATAAATAAGAAAAGAAAACAGTACTCGCTTGATGGGGGTGTCTCTCTCATGATCGATGATGTTTCTACATTTGGATATTTTCTCGAAATTGAAAAAATATTTCCTGATAAAAAGTTTGATGCCAAGAAGGAGGAGTTAATTTTAAAACAAATTTTAGTCAATAATAATTTATTACCAGATGGGTCTATTTATGTACCTATTGGTTATGTAGAAATATTTTTAAAGAGATATAACTATGAAGCATATAAACTTGGGAAATATATACTACCTGAGGATCGATAAGTAAATCAATCTCAAATTAACAGAAATTATTAATGAAAACATGAGGTGTAAATATTGATTGTCAATCATAAAAATAAAATAAAAAAAATATTTGCTCGTGGCAATATAATAATAAATATATTTCTCATTCTTATATGTGTTATATTATTCTTTATTGCCGACAAAGTTGGAGAAAATTGTAAGATTTCTGGCATTTTAGAGAACATAGGAACTTCTTTCATAGTTAGTGTTATTTTATTTGTATTATATTTGCTTTTATCTCCAACTGACCAAGATGATAATCTTGAGAGATTGATAGAACTTCAAATTCAAGACGCAGAGGATTTAGTGAAAGCAAGAGCTCTTTATAAGGCTGAAGGTATTTTTGATGTAAAATCAATGCAAGAATACCATAATATATTAAATAGTTGTTTAGCAGATAATAAAAATTCTGGTGAATATAGCTTGATTTGCTTTGGAGGTCTTACAGGATTGAGAATGAATCAAGGTTCTTTTATTGAAGAACAACTAAAGAAAAAAAGAAAAAAACCTGTAAGAATCAGAATATTGACTGTTAATCCATATTCTCCTTATCTTGTTCAATTTGTTTTGGATGAACAGCAATACACTAAACATGAAGATCATTCCAAATTTCCTTATGAAAAGGTTTATATGAATTCACAAAAGCTATCTGACGAAATATTTGAATTATATAAATGGGTTCAAAGTATAAAGAAAACAGGTGGAGTACGTGGTTCGATTGAAATTAAATTTTACGACTCTCTACCAGCATTGCAGTATCATCGAGTTGATAATTTTTTAGTAATAAGCTCAAATATGATTGGAGAAAGTCAAAAGCAAAAAGCAATAGCATATGTAAAGAATTCAAAAGGATTTATGTATTATACTGAGTATTTTGAAAGACTATGGGCGGATAAGACTTTTTCAAAACCAGAACCCAAAATAAACCTCAATCCATATTTATTGATTGGAGACAAAAGGTTAGGAGAGCTTTTAAAAGAAAGCTGTAAGTCAATCAATGCTATATTAGATAAAATGAAACCTCTAATCATAAGAGCAATTCTAATAATATGTGATTATCCAGAAAATGGAAAGCGAATCGGTACAAATCAGGCAGATATTCATAAAATTGATTATATAAATAATGACACTTTACGTGAACGTAATAAAGAAGATGTTACATTGATTGTTGGGCGTGCAATCAAGGAAAAGCAAGTGTTATTTGAAAAGTTAGATGATGAAATCAGCCAAGGAAAAGATAAATATGCCGTTCTTGCATTGCCGATATTTGACAGTGAAAAAAATGTTATTGCTGCTTTAACATATGATTTTTATATTGATTCCAAAGCACAGATAAAGGATAATAATGATGGTTCCAAAGATTTATTAACTAGCAATATGGATATTGTGGATGAGGCAAAAAAATATCTCAATTATATATCTATTTATTTACATATTGATAATTAGTTTTTTCACAAATAAGTTAAAAATGGAAAAAAGTATTCTTGCATTAAATATCTTAATTCATTAAAGGATAAATAGTTTTGAAAATCGCTTTACCCCTTGAAATTATGTAACCGTCAAAATAAGCACTTCTAGTGACCTGCGACTTCCCTTGCTTTTATAAAATAACTAGCAACTTTTCTGTCATTATCGTAACCTTAAATTGTTGAATAAGCAAGCCTTAATTTGCCGTATTTTTTCTTAAAAAATTATTTTTTGAAGAACGCCGCTGTTTTCTGCTTTTAAAATTCATTCTGTTGATTTTTTTTCAATTTGTTGACACTTCGGGATTGTTCTTCAACAATACTTGTTTTCGCAACTTTATCTCCTATCCTTTCTTTTGCTATTAAAAATACAATAATTTCTATAGGCCCTAACACCCATGTTATATTCCGTATAAGCCTGTTTAAATATTTAGCCTCATTCCCATTTTCTTTATTTATAATATTTAATCTCATTATTCTTTTTCCAAAACTTTTTTCACCTATAACATCTCTTATAATCAAAAAAAATATAGAACAATATGTTAATATCAATTGCCTTACCATAAGATTAATAATATCTAAGCTTTCTGCATTACATATTAATGGCTTAATTATAAATATCCCCATGAGAAAAATTTGGATTATACAAATAATAGAAAAATCTATAAGCCATGCACAAATTCTTTTTGTGACCATTTATTGCCTTCCTTAATATTTTTTTGTTTTACAAGTTATTCAATTTTATACAAAATTGAATAGAAAACCATAATGTTACGAAGAGGTATGATTATCCAAATTAAGTATGAAATTAATATGCTATTATTATTTTCAATCATAGCAAAAATAAAGCAAAATATAATAGAAATGTCTAAAAAAAATATATGTATAAAGAACCTTGGATTATCTGTATTTTTAATAATTCTGGTATAACAAAACAAAATAAAACAAAATAATAGCATAGAAAAAGAAAATAAATAAAAATATGTTAATGACATTCCATTCCTTATCATACTTAGCATCATTAACAAAATATGAAAACACAAAAATAATACAAAACTTTTTTTTATAAACTTAACCATAAAATACTACTTGATTTTTATTGTCCCTGAATAATTTCTCCAAATACCACCACCAATAGCACCAAAACCGACACCATTAGGCAGTCCATTTTTATTTAAATCACCAAGATCATATGTTCCCATAAGAAAAAAACCAGCATCAACAGTAGTACTTTTACTGATACCAGTCTGAACACTGCCACCTGCCCATCCAGCATTAGGACCAATTATAGCTTTTCCTATTTTTGATAACAATTTTCCACTCTCTCCTGCTAAGCCAACCTGAACACCAATACCAGTAGAAAATGTCCCGTAAAGACCTATGCCACCATCAGAATCTATTGCAAGTCCTCCTTCTATGCCTAATCCCAAAACAGCAGCCCCTTTCGCTCCAATACCTATTTTTATTATTTTTGTATCAGAACTTTGACTTGATGATGATATTGTTTCAGTTACTCCACTCGTTGTAGAATTTTGAAATCCTACAGTTTCACCTACTTGCAAAGTTTTGGGATCACGGTTAAAACCTGACATTTCCTGCCAATTATCACCATATAAATTAAAAAGGGTGTCATTTTGTTCAGCAGTAAATGTACCATCACCATTATCAATCCACATACCATTGGGATCAATGTATTTTATTGGATTATTCCCTGCATAATGATACACATGCAAGTTCACATAATTAAACACCCCGCCCTGTCCCGGCAGGTTCTCGTTGCGCTTGCGGGCATTGTCATTCACCGGCGCACTCGGAAAATAATCCCCCTGATAAACCGCCGGGTCAACGCTCAACCACCTGCTCGTCCGTGCGTCCAGGTACCGCGCGCCGAAGTAGTACAGCCCGGTCTCTTTGTCCCGCTCCTTGCCCGTAAACCGGTACGGGATGTCCAGTATGCTCACCGCTGACGCTTGCTCTATCCACAA
>Ga0123356_10002625_pt1 | contig 19131 bp, 14 predicted proteins | sample TergutEmb28metaG_2_FD_92546 | JGI IMG/M metagenome (GOLD analysis project Ga0123356, IMG submission 92546) | Embiratermes neotenicus P3 segment gut microbial communities from Petit-Saut dam, French Guiana - Emb289 P3 | ecosystem: Host-associated > Arthropoda: Insects > Digestive system > Gut ...
CAAAGACGCAGGCAGCGGTGAATATTTCCGTTCGTTCATTGTATACGGAGTTATCGGGCTTGCATTGGGAATTTATATCTGGAGACAGAATAAAGCCGTAAAGGATCAGAACAAGCTGTAAATTGGAAAAAGCTTTAATCTTTAATATAATGCACTACTCTATTCACGACGGACCGGGTATCCGTACGTCAATCTTTTTTAAAGGATGCCCGCTGTCGTGCAAGTGGTGCCACAACCCTGAAGGAATAGACAGCAAACCGCAGTTATCATTCAATCCAAAAAAATGTATTAACTGCGGTAAGTGTACAGGCAGTACAGATTATATCTGCCCCACAGGTGCAAGGGAAACAATCGGATATGAAATAACTGCCGCCGATTTAATGAAAGAGATTAATAAGGATGTGCTTTTTTATGATCAATCAGGAGGCGGCGTTACATTTTCAGGGGGCGAGCCGTTCCTGCAAGCGGATTTTTTGCTGGACATTCTGGACAAATGCAAAAAAGATTATATACACACAGCAGTTGACACTTGCGGTTATTGCGATACAGATGTTTTACTTAAAGCAGCGGAAATAACAAACTGCTTCTTGTATGATATAAAATTTTTTAATTCTGACAAACATCAGAAATACTGCGGGGTTCCTAACAACTTAATACTGGAAAATCTGAAACAACTGTCTGATACAAAAACAAAAATATTTTTAAGAATACCTGTTATTCCATCAGTTAATGATTCCCTGCCGGAAATGACAGAGTTATTTTGTTTCATAAAAAATCTTAAAAACATTGAAACAGTTCATTTATTGCCGTATCATAATATTCACAGTGAAAAGTACAAAAGGCTTGGAATGAAATATGAACTTTCTGATATTCCTGACAGAGAAAGCCCCAATATACAGGAAATCGTAAATATTTTTAACAGTAAATTCCTTACCAAAGTTGGAGGGTAAATCATAATGACTGAAAGAGTAAAAAAACTGCGGCAGCAAAGCCTGGATTTCATTCCTTCGCTGTCAATTGAACGCGCATTAATCGTAACTGATGTATACAAAGAGTACGAAGGAAAAGTTTCTATTCCCATGCTCAGGGCATTATCATACAAAGCTCTTTGCGAACGTAAAACTGTAGTAATTTATGACGGCGAACTAATTGTCGGAGAAAAAGGCCATAAAATAAAAGCCGCTCCTACTTATCCTGAACTTTGCTGCCATACAACCGAAGATTTCAAAGTAATTAACAGCCGGAAAAAAGTTTTTTTTAAAGTTGATGAAGAAACAATTAAAGCTCAGGAAGAAATTATAATTCCTTACTGGAAAGAAAAATCCATTAGGGACAAACTCTTTAACAGCGTTACCGGTGAATGGATTACCTGTTACGAAGCAGGCATTTACACAGAGTTCATGGAACAAAGAGCTCCGGGACATACTGTCTGTGACGGAAAAATATATCAAAAAGGATTTATACAATTTAAAAAAGATATAGAAAATGAACTTGAAAAAATTGATTTTATAAATGATACAAATGCATTTGACAAAAGAGAACAGTTAAAAGCAATGGCAGTCTGCTGCGATGCGATAATTATATTTGCAAACCGCTACGCAGATGAAGCGCAGCGCCTGGCTGAATTGGAAATAAATCAAGTAAGGAAAAATGAACTTCTTGCAATTGCAAAAAACTGCCGCCAGGTTCCTGCGAACAAACCTGAAAACTTCTGGCAGGCAATTCAAATGTACTGGTTTATCCATATTTCAGTAACATCCGAACTGAATACATGGGATGCATTTTCTCCGGGAAGGCTGGATCAGCATTTGTATCCGTTTTATAAAAAAGAATTTGAAGCGGAAAGTCTGAATAAAGAAATTGCTAAAGAACTTTTAGAATGTTTCTGGATAAAATTCAATAACCAACCTGCTCCGCCCAAAGTCGGCATTACACTTGCGGAGAGCGGCACGTACACTGACTTTTGCAGCATTAACCTTGGCGGTTTAACATCTGAAGGCGCAGATGCAGTTAATGATGTTTCTTATCTGATACTGGATGTCGTAGATGAAATGCAGCTTGTGCAGCCGAGCAGTAATATCCAGCTTAGCAGAAAAAATCCAGATAAATTTTTAAACAGGGCATGCAAAGTGATTAAACGCGGAATGGGTCAGCCTTCTGTGTTTAATGCAGATGCAGTTATAGAGGAACTAATCCGGCACGGCAAAAAAATTGAAGATGCTCGCGACGGAGGAACATCGGGCTGTGTGGAAACAGGCACATTCGGAAAGGAATGTTATGCACTAACAGGTTATTTTAATCTGGTAAAAGTTCTGGAAATTACATTGAACAACGGTTATGATCCGGTAGCAAAAAAGCAGCTTGGACTTAAGACAGGTGATATAAGTACATTCAAAACATTTGATGATCTGTTTACCGCTTACGAAAAGCAGGTCAGGCATTTTATCGATATAAAAATTGCGGGCAATCATATAATAGAAACTTTGTATTCAAAATACATGCCTTGTCCGTTCCTTTCTGTTGTAATTGATGACTGTATAAAAAATGCCAGGGATTATAATGCAGGCGGCGCAAGGTACAATACACGTTATATCCAGGGTGTTGGAATAGGCACATTAACCGACAGTCTTTCTTCCATTAAATACAATGTGTACGATAATAATAATATTTCCATTGATACTCTGGCAGAAGCGCTTTCAAAAAATTTCAAAGGATATGAAGCAGAGCGCGCAATGTTTATGAACAAAACCCCCAAATACGGTAATAATGATCAATACGCTGATGAAATAATGGTCAAATCATTTAATATGTATTTTAAAGCAATCGACGGAAGGCCAGCTGTCAGCGGCGGCACTTATCACATCGACATGCTTCCAACTACATGTCATGTATACTTCGGCTCTGTAACAGGAGCAACCCCTGACGGCCGCCTTGCCCATGATGTTCAGTCAGAAGGAATTTCTCCCGCACACGGCGCAGACAGAACAGGTCCTACAGGCGTTCTGATGTCGGCAGCAAAAATGGATCATTTAAAAACAGGCGGAACATTGTTAAACCAGAAATTAACTCCATCGCTTCTGTCTGACGAAGACGGAATAACAAAACTAATTTCATTAATAAGGACATATTTCAGGATGGACGGACATCACATTCAGTTTAATGTCTGCAATGCTGATACGCTCCGTGACGCGCAGAAAAACCCGGAAAAATACAGAGATTTAATTGTGCGTGTTGCAGGTTATTCAGATTATTTTAATGACCTTGGCGAAGCTCTGCAGAATGAAATTATCAACAGAACTGAACACAAGGGATTTTAATCCTGCTCATGCAAAAAACAACATTTAAAACAGGAATACTTTACACGCTCTTTGCTTATATTTTGTGGGGTGTTTTTCCCTTGTACTGGAAACTCCTCTCCGCAATAAATCCTCTGCACATTCTTGCTTTCAGAATAATTCTTTCCCTTGTTCTTACTGGCAGTATTCTCGTAGTCCTAAAAAATTTTAGCTGGCTTAAGTTCTATAAAAACAAGAAGGAAGGCCTTCTTATGGTTTTGGCTGCTCTTACAATAACAGCCAATTGGGGGCTTTATATCTGGGCTGTTAACAATGGACATACAATCGAAGCAGCATTAGGTTATTACATTAATCCTTTAATATCAGTAATGTTTGGACTTGTAATTTTTAAAGAAAAACTAAATGTATTACAGATAATTGCTTTCTCTCTTGCAGTAATCGGCGTACTTGTCCTGACTATATTATCCGGAACACCGCCATGGATATCTCTTTTTCTCGCATTCAGTTTTGGCATATACGGTCTTGTAAAAAAGACTGTAAGTTTTTCGGCTCTTGAATCACTTGGCATTGAAACACTAATTGTATTGCCTGTAAGTATTATACTGCTTATAGGTTCATTTGGGATAACTTCCGGCACTCACAACGAAGTTTCCAGTGCTTACAACGAAGTTTCCAGTGCGCAGGGTCTTTCATATATGACAGAACTACCTGTATCAACCTGGTTTATATTAATTTTCTGCGGAGCTGTAACAACGCTTCCGTTGTTTTTATTCGCAAAGGGCGTAAAACTGCTTCCGCTTTCCACAGTCGGCTTTATGCAATTTCTTGCACCTACGCTGACTTTTTTAACAGGTGTTTTTGTTTTTAAAGAATCATTTACATCCGCCAGCCTGATAACATTTTTATTTATCTGGGCTGCTGTAATAGTTTATATTATTTCACTTAGAAAAAAGTGATTTACGCTGTTCAATTAATGATTCTTAATTAATTAATTTTAATTCACGCGGGTAACTGTGCAGTACTTCGATGCCGGTTTTTGTAACAGCAACACAGTTTTCCAAACGGACACCATAACGCCCCGGAAGATAAATACCAGGCTCTATCGAAAAAATCATGCCAGGTTCAATCAGAACTTTCACGCCTTTATTAACCGAGTCTCCTTCATGCCCGTCAATTCCAATGCCGTGACCGGTGCGGTGGGTAAAATATTCACCATAACCGTATTTTTCGATAACAGCGCGCGCTGCAAGGTCGACATCTTCAAGGTTGTTCCCAGCCCTTGCCTTTGCTTCTCCGGCAAGATAAGCTTCCAGAACTATCGCATAGATTTTTTCAAATTCGCTATCAGGTTTTCCAAAATGGAAAGTTCTTGTGCAGTCTGTGCAGTATCCGTTATACCGTCCCCAGAAATCAATAAGCAGACAGTTTCCGTTTTCTATTTTAACTTTTCCGGTAGTGTAATGCGGTATCGCGGCATTTGCTCCGTATTGTATTGATGATCCAAAATTGGTTAAATCCCTGTTTTCAAATTCTGCGGATAAGGCTCTGTATAAATCAATTTCGTTTTTCCCAAGCCAATAAGTGCCTTTTTCGATCAATGCTGCAAGCGCGCTGTCTGATTCCCGGCAGGCTTTGCGGATAAGATCAAGTTCACTTTTATCTTTTATCTGACGAACAGGATCGATCATTGAAGAAGCCAGAATAAATTTGACATCACTGAAAGTTTCATTCAAAGGAACAGAAAAAAGCGCATGCATTTGCGGTTCCAATGCGGCAGTTTTCATTCTGATATTTTGTTTTTCAATTTCTGTTTTAAAAATCCTGAAAGGATCTTCGCCGTCTTTCCAGTAAACTTGAGTTTTTACAGGAAGAGGATCTACCTGCAATTTGTATAATTGATTGGCAATAATAAAAGGTTCACCTTCACGAGGCAATACCAAAAGAAAAAGCCGTTCGTCCGCTCCAACAGCATAACCTGTAAGATAAAATAAATTTGACGACGGGCTGACCAGAAAAACATCGGTATTTTTTTCTGCCATTATCTTTCTGATTTTTTCCATTCTTTGTAAAAAAACATTTTTATCCATAGTAATAGATATTGTAACAGCAGTTTTTATATTTTGCAATTTAATCAGCAGGAATATATTGTTTCAGCACATCCATTAATTCGTTGAAATCCAGAGGTTTGCCGATATGTGCATTCATGCCAGCTTCCAGACATTTTTCGATATCATCCTTAAATACATTTGCGGTCATTGCAATAATAGGAATTTGTTTATACAAATTCCTATTATTGTTTCGAGATTCAATTTCACGGATTAAACGTGTAGCTTCAAGCCCGTCCATTTGCGGCATCTGCATGTCCATAAAAATCATATCGTAGCGATCTGCTGATGCTTCAAACATTTTTACGGCTTCTGTTCCGTTTACAGCACAATCTATTTCCAGTCCGGCTGGTTCAAGAAGAGATATCACAATTTCACGGTTTATTTCGATATCTTCAGCTAATAATATCCGGCGCCCTGTAAAGGATTGTATCTGATTCACCGGTATTTCAGATTTCAGGGATTTTAATACATCGGCAGAACTTTCATTTTTACCGGCATCGTATTTCAATTTAATAAAAAAACCAAATTCTGCGCCTTTTCCGGGTTCAGATTCGACCCAAATTTGACCGTCCATTAATTCAATAATACGCCTGCATATTGCAAGTCCAAGACCGGTACCGCCGAACTTACGCGAAATACTGCTTTCCGCCTGTACAAAAGAATGAAACAAACGCGACTGCTGCTCAAGACTGATTCCGATTCCGGTATCTTTTACCTCAATTCTTATTGTACATATACCGTTTTCTTCGTTTACAAAATGCGCTTTAAGCCATATTGATCCCAATTCCGGAGTAAACTTAACAGCATTAGTCAAAAGATTGGTAATTACCTGTGCAATCCGCTGTTCATCACCGGTTAAAATTTTAGGAATATCAGAATCAACATAAATTCCAAACTGTTGTTTTTTTTCTTCGATACGAAAACCTGTAAAGTTTACCGCTTTTTGCAGCATTTTTTCAAAATTAAAATCAGTAACATACAGTTCAAATTTTCCCGCTTCGATTTTTGACATATCCAGAACATCATTGATTACTCCCAAAAGATGTTTTGATGCACCTTCGATTTTTTCAAATGCATAATCCTTTTTTTCTGTATCAGATGATGACATGCCGATTTGCGTCATTCCGATAATTGCATTCAACGGAGTCCTTATTTCGTGGCTCATATTGGAAAGAAAATTACTCTTGGCGCGGCTTGCTGCCTGAGCTTCTTCAAGCGCGGATTCAAGCTGCATGGCAGTATCACGAATACTCCTGGTTAAGTCATTGCGGATTATGGCATTAACAACCATCAGGCTTACAGAACGAAGAATATTAATATTATTGCTGCTCATAACACGTTCTTTATTACAATCGTCAAAACTGATATATCCCCAGAATTTATCCCTCATATAAACAGGAATGGCGAACACTGACTTCATTCCATGAATTAACAGTCTGTCTTTTTCAATTTGAGTAAGATCATGAAGCGGACCGTTAACACATTCACATACCAAAAATTTTGATTCCCATGTCGGAATGTCACTGTAGGGAAAAATGACTTTATTTTCAACCGGGTTTGTATAACGTCCTCTGTCGTTCTGCCATTCAAAACGCATTGCATAATGGAGAACTCCGTTTCTTGTTTCATTCTGCCAGATATAACCGCGATCAAAATCAAAGCAGTGAGCAATGATGCTGATTCCTTCCAAAACAGAAAATTCGAATGTTTCTTCGTCCAATGCTGCCAGCAGAATCCGTGCAGTTGTATTGACCATGTGAAAAAGCCGCTGCTGACATTCAGGATCTTCTTCTTTTTTGAAAGCAAGTTCAGCGGAATTAATACTGGAATTTTCCGAGCTGCCGGGAACAGCGTTATCTGCCATCCGGGTTACCGCTGAACCCTTCCTGAAGCATTTCCGGCAGCCAGTTTTTTTACCTCATCTGCGCTTGTTAAATTAAAGTCACCTTCGATTGAATGTTTAAGGCAGGAAGCCGCAACTGCAAACTCAAGCCCTTCCTGCGGATTCATTCCTTTAAGGTTTGAGTAGATAAGCCCGGCTCCGAAGCTGTCACCGCCGCCTACCCTGTCTACAATGTGAACTGCGTATTTTTTAGAAAAATAATAATTGCCGTCTTTATATAACATCGCGCCCCAGTTATTGTCATTTGCCGATATGGATTCCCTCAATGTAATTGCAGTCTGTTTAAAACCAAAACGTTTAACAAGGGCGGCGGCAACTTCTTTGTAACCATCATGACTGATCATGCCGGAAGTCACATCACTGCCCTGCGCTTTAATTCCGAAAACATCGGCGGCATCTTCTTCGTTGGCAATACAGATGTCTACAAATTCCATCAGTCTTCCCATCAATTCTCCGGCTTTTTCACGGCTCCATAAATTTACACGGTAGTTAAGATCACAGGAAACCGTAATTCCTTTCGATTTAGCAGCTTTACATGCTGCCAGGCAAACTGCTGCGGCATTTTCTGATAATGCGGGTGTAATCCCTGTAAAATGAAACCAGGACGCTTCATAAAATATTTTATCCCAGTCAAAATCTTCACAAGCAGCATCTGCGATAGCTGAATGAGCGCGGTCATAAATAACTTTGGATGGCCGCTGGGATGCGCCTTTTTCCAAAAAGTAAATTCCTACCCTGCTGCCGCCCCGGACTATCAGCGAGGTGTCTACGCCGAACTCCCTTAATTTATTTACAGCTCCCTGCCCTATTTCATGTTTGGGAAGCTTTGTTACAAAAGCAGCATCCACGCCAAAACCTGCAAGAGACACAGCAACATTGGCTTCTCCGCCTCCATAGGTTGCATTATAGGAATTTGCCTGGACAAACCGGTAGTATCCTTCCGGCGCCAGCCGCAACATTATTTCACCAAGAGTAATAACTTTCATATAAACTCCTTTGTAATTATTATGTTATACCTTCTAAATATTATCTACACTAATTAACAAAATTACCATATTAAAATATTTTTCTTGATAAAATAACCAATAAGCTTATAATGAATTGTGATTGAATGAAAAAGCGGGAGTTTAATAAATAACATGAAAGGAAAAAAATTGTGAGGCATTTGTTTATTATTAATCCCGTTGCAAAACGGATTAACGGAAAAACAAAAAGAATCAGGGATATGCTGAATAAATTTTTCAGTGAATATCCTGATATCCGCTATGATATATTTGAATCCAGATGGTGCCGTGATTCTCTTACTTTTATCCGGCGTTTTATATCAAATTCGGACGAAACCGTCCGGATACATTCCATTGGAGGAAACGGCACTCTTTTTGAAGTCATAAACAGCATTGCAGGACTTGCAAATGTAGAAGTAGCGGCTCACCCTTACGGCAGCGCAAATGCTTTTTTAAGATACTTCGGCGTAAAAAATGAAAAACATTTACTGTCCTTAAAGAGCCAGGTTTTTGATAAAACGATCCCGCTTGATATTATCCGCTGCGGTAACAATTACGGAATGGGTTTTGCGCTCGCAGGAATGGAAGCTTTTGTAAACATGAAAGGCGATGAATGGATAAGAAAGGGTATGCCGGAAGACATAGCATATGTATTTGCTGCTGCAGTCCGTTTAATTACAGGTAATTCAAATCAGAATTATTTTATTGAAATAGACGGTAAAAAAGCAGAAGGTGATTTTATATCGATATTGGTTGCAAACGCGCCTTGTTACGGCAAAGACATGTATCCTGCCGTTGATTCACATCCTGATGACGGTTTATTGAGCGTTTACTTGTTTAAAAATGCATCAAGGTTAAAATTAATACCCAGCATTTCTGTTTATACAAAAGGCGGTTACCGGAAAATACCGGACTTGATTCTTTATTACAAGGCAAAAAAAGTTAAGCTTTCTTCTGATAAAGTGATGTGCATGAGCATAGACGGACAGACCATGTACGGAACATCGATAGAATATGAATTACTACCCAAAGCAATTAACTTTGTATGCCCGAGCGGAATCGATCTCTCAAAAATGCCGCGGATATACGGCAAACCCAAAGAGGGATACAGAATATGAAAGACATCATTGATATCGCAAAAACACCTGTCAGATTAATAATTATTTCTTACTCTATCATACAGGCAGCCGTTTATTTGATATTCTCTCTTGATAACGCACCGCAGCGCATTATCACAAGTATAATAATGATTCTGCTTGTTTTATTTATTACCGGTATCAAAAAACTGACAAGACTGCACTTGTCCATTATTATGCCGCTTTCCATTGCAGCAGTTGAAATTATATCCGCTTCTTTTTTTACTGATGGCAATCGTTTAATATATGTTTTTTTAATTGGCGCTTCATTAGCCGGCTTTTTATATGTAAATGTTATAGGATTGCTTGTTACAAGCTCATTAATCAGCATAACAGTAATTTATTTAATTTTGGGATGCAATATACGGCTTCTTGGTCCTTCTTATTCGTTAAACGATAATTTATTTAATTTTTTCGGCATGTTTTTTAATTTTGTTGTAATCCTGATGATCGGAAAATATTCGGTGGGAATGCTCAGCCGTTCACGGCGGACAGGAAATACCTTTGATAAAGTACTGGAAGAAACATCAAGCTTAATTGTAATTGTTAACAATCAGGCAAGGGTTGAATATATCAGTAAATCATTCGCAGTAATTCTTGGCATTGATGAACAGGAATATGCCATTAATATGCCATTTGTCGATTTATTTCCTTCCATAGAATTAAAATATTTTTTCGGTGAATTGCTGGAACGCGAAGGTAAAATTGAAACAACTTTTGAAATAAAAACATACAACGGAACACAGCCTTCTGATGTCCGCTATTTTATGCTTCATTCAATTCCGATGAGCGAAAAAATCTACGGCAGCGAAACATCCGGCATTCATACCGGAGAATCCGGCATCGCGCGTTTTTTTGACTGTGTTGAAATAACTCCAATAGTAGAACTGCAGCGTACTGCCGAAGCAGCCACCCGTACAAAGAGTGAATTCCTTGCCATGATGTCGCATGAAATACGCACGCCGCTTAATGCCATTATAGGTATTTCACAAATTCAGCTGGAAGACAAAAATCTGCCCGAAGAATACGCTTCAGCTCAGGAAAAAATATTTTCATCAGGCAGCAGTCTTCTTGGGATCATCAATGATATTCTTGACATGTCGAAGATCGAAACAGGCAAATTGGAATTAAATATTCAGGAATATGATTTACCAAGCCTCATCAATGATACGGTACAGCTGAATATCGTGCGAATCGGATCAAAGCCTGTAAAATTCATACTGGAAATAAATGAAAGCCTGCCTGCAAAACTATTCGGCGATGAACTCAGGATTAAACAGATACTAAATAACCTGCTGTCAAATGCAATAAAATATACTGAAAGAGGACAGATAAAATTATCTGTAAAACATGCAATTGCAGAAGAAACAGTACATTTAAGTTTTGCCGTTGAAGATACAGGGCAGGGCATGAAAGACGAAGATATAACGCGGCTGTTTACAGAATATTCGCGTTTTAATGCCGATGCCAACCGGAATACAGAAGGAACAGGTTTGGGTTTAAACATTACACAAAAACTTGTAGAAACGATGAATGGAGAAATTAATGCGGAAAGCGAATATGGCAAAGGCAGTTTATTCACTGTTACGATCCAGCAGGGGATGAAAGAATATATACCTATCGGAAAAGATCATGTAAAGAGATTATGTAACTTTACATTTATCAGCGAACGGCAAGCCGTAAAAATGCAAATCACCCGTGAACTAATGCCTTATGGAAGCGTATTGGTTGTTGATGATGTAGACACAAATCTTTTTGTAGCTGAAGGTCTGTTAAAACCCTACGGTTTAAATATAGAAACAGCCAACAGCGGCTATACTGTTATAGAAAAAGTAGAAAACGGAAATATTTATGATGTGATATTTATGGATCACATGATGCCTTTAATGGACGGAATTGAAACAACGCAGAAACTGCGCAAGCTCGGATACAAAGGCATAATCGTCGCATTAACAGCTAACGCCCTTGCCGGCAATGATGAAATTTTTGCACATAAAGGCTTTGACGGATTTATTCCAAAACCAATAGACATCAGATTGCTTAATTCAATTTTAAACAAATTTATCCGTGACAGAAACCCCGAAGAAGCAATGAAATATAAACCGAAAACATCAATGGAAACAGAAAAACCGGAAATAAAACCAAAAATGATGAAGGCATTCTGCAGTGATTCAGAAAAAGCAATCATTGCATTAAAAGGATCAATTCTAAATAATGACATGAAATTATTTACATCAGCAGCACATGCAATTAAATCCGCATTGTATAATGTCAAAGAAATTGAAACTGCCAAAACAGCATCTGCACTGGAAGACGCCGGTCGCAGAGGCATTACAGAATATATTGATTCAAACGCAGAAAACTTTATTAAAACACTTGAAGATATAAATAGAAAATTCAATGCTGAACTTCTGAGAATCCAGACATTATAGAAATAAATCGTGTATATACATGACAGGGATAAATGATTATTATTTGTTTACAAGCTATTAAACATATGATAAAATCAGATAAATATATTTAAAGGGGAAATACATGAAAAAAGCAGTTTTTTTGGTAATATTTTTTCTGGTTTTAAGCGCGGCTTTTGCCCAGGTCAGTCCTGAAGATCAATGGATTATAGGAACATGGGTTGATAATGACGGTGATATATGGACTTTTCGCAATGACGGAACAGTCACTCTTTCCTGGGACAGCACAAGGTACCACTATTCCATAAATAATTTTCTTGGCATAATAACTTTTATTTATCAATACAGAAGCAATTCATATGAATACGATATAGAAGATTTTTTTAAGATAAACAATACCCAAATGGGAATTACATGGGGAGGCGATTTTTATTTTCTGAATAAGAGGAACTGAACTCATTTTTCAGCGCTTGTTCTGGTAACTTTTGCAATTTTAAGCGCCTACAGTACAAGCGGATTTTTCAATAAATCTGTAGCTATGTGATATCCCAAAAATAAGTAAAACTAACTAATCTCACCCTGCTACCAAATCATTGGAACACCGTCAACATAACGCCAATGTGTATTTGCCGTACCAGGATCATTATCAGAGTAATAATAGATTGTTGCTTCTGTCAAAGCATTATTACTATGTTCGATTACTATTGATGACCACGATTCATTGTTTAATCCACCGTAAAAAACCTTGTTTAAACTGTCGCAATCTATGAATGCAGAATTGCCAATACTTGTCACACTATTGGGTATCGTGATACTTGTTAAACTACTGCAATTATAAAATGCAAGATTGCTAATACTTGTCACACTATTAGGTATCGTGATGCTGATTAAACTGCTGCAACCAGAAAATGCATCACTTGGAATACTGTAACCACCGGTTATTACAACACTTTTTAACGATGAAGGAACATCATTATAACCGAATAAATATCTTAAAGTTGTATCCAAAAAAGGTAACGTGATGTTGGTCAAACTGTTGCAAGCTTGGAATACAGAATAACCAATACTCGTCACACTATTGGGTATTGTGATACTGGTTAAACTGCTGCAACCAGAAAATGCAGAAACTCCAATACTAGTAACACTATTGGGTATCGTGATACTAGTTAAATTGCTTAAACCAGAAAATACATAATCACCAATACTTGTCACACTATTTGGTATCGTGATACTGGTTAAACTGCTTAAATTAGAAAATGCAAAATCTCCAATACTCGTAACACTATCTGGTATCGTGATGCTGATTAAACTGCTGCAACCATAAAATGCTTCACGACCAATATTCGTAACACTATTAGGTATCGTGATACTAGTTAAATTACTTAAACCAGAAAATGCATAAGCTCCAATACTCGTAACACTATCTGGTATCGTGATACTAGTTAAATTGCTTAAAGTAAAAAATGCCATATCTGGAATACTGTAACCACCTGTTATTACAATATTTTGTAGCGATGAAGGAACATTTTCATTGAAAAAAGAACTTAAAGTATTATCCAAAAAAGGTAATGTGATACTGGTCAAACTGCTTAAACCAGAAAATGCATTATTACCAATACTTGTCACACTATTGGGTATCGTGATACTGGTTAAACTGCTGCAATTATTGAATGCATTATTACCAATACTTGTCACACTATTGGGTATCGTGATACTGGTTAAACTACTGCAACCATAAAATGCATGACTGCCAATTATCTGAACACTGTTTGGTATTGTAATATTGGTTAAACTACTGCAATTATAGAATGCGCTATCTGGAATACTGTAACCACCGGTTATTACAATGTTTTGTAGCGATGAAGGAACATCATGACCGAATAAAGAACTTAAAGCTGTATTCATAAAAGGTATCGTGATACTGGTTAAACTGCTGCAATTTTGGATTGCATAATTACCAATACTCGTCACACTATTGGGTATCGTAATATTAGTTAAATTGCTTAAACCAGAAAATGCATAATCGCCAATACTTACCACACTATTGGGTATCGTGATACTGGTTAAATTGCTTAAACCAGAAAATGCATAATCACCAATACTTGTCACATTATCAGATATAGTGATGTTGGTTAAATTGCTTAAACCAGAAAATGCAGAAGCTCCAATACTCGTAACACTATCTGGTATCGTGATACTGGTTAAACTGCTTAAACCAGAAAATGCATTAGCACCAATACTTGTCACACTATTTGGTATCGTGATACTGGTTAAACTGCTTAAACCATAGAATGCATAATCGCCAATACTTGTCACACTATTTGGTATTGTGATACTGGTCAAACTGCTGCAACCTGAAAATGCCCTATCTCCAATAATCGTAACACTATCTGGTATCGTGATACTGGTTAAACTGCTGCAACCATAAAATGCATCACTTGGAATACTGTAACCACCGGTTATTACAACACTTTTTAACGATGAAGGGACACTTCCAAAGAATAATGAATTTAAAGTATGACCCATAGAAGGCAACGTAATACTGGTTAAACTATTGCAACCACTGAATATTCCCGAACCAACATTCCCCATACTTACACTGTCTGGTATCGTAATACTGGTTAAACTGCTGCAACCAGAAAATGCATAATCACCAATACTCCACACGCTATCAGATATCGTGATACTGGTTAAACTGCTTAAACCAGAAAATGCAGAACTTGCGATATTGTAACCGGTAAATACAACATTTTTTAATGATGAAGGAACATCTCCGCCGAATATAGAACGAAAATGTGTATTTGTTCCCCATGATGAATTCCCTGTAAAAGGCAAAGTTATACTGGTCAAACTGTCGCAACCACTGAATGCATTGTTTCCAATATATTGTACGCTATTGGGTATCGTTATGTTGGTTAAGCTGCTGCAATTATAAAATGCATAATCACCAATAGTCAAACTACCATCATTCACGCTGGCAGGTATTGTAATGTTGGTCAAATTGCTGAAATCAGAAAATGCACTTGAACCAATTGTATGTACATTGCTTCCTATTACAACGCTGGTAATATTCGAACTTCCATGTTCAAGTCGACCACTTATTTCTACTACCGGAAGATTATTCCAGTAATCAGGGATCACAATTTCGGTAACAGTTTCTGAGGCTCCCAAAAAAACCCTATATAAAGGCCATCCTTCGATTTCATGAAAAATCAAACCCATTCTTGTTGAATCACGTATTTCAATCAATGTATCTATATCAGTTCCAAGAGTACATGATCCGGTAAAAATAATAAATGTTAGACACAGATAAATTATTGTTTTTTGTACTTTATATTTTTTATTCATTTGATCCTCCTTTATTAAAACGCCAAATAACTCCGAGTGATAACTTATTACTTACCGACGCAAAATTCGTTCTAAATGTATAGGATATATTAAATAAATCCATGATAATAATTCCAGTATTTACATTCATAGCCAGAACACTATCTGAAAGCTCATAACCAGAATCAAATGAATAATTATAAAACATCCAACCTGCGCCTAAACCTGCATACCAATCAATTCTGCTCATGACTGGCATAAAAAAAGCAAAATTGATATACGGATAATATGAATTAATTGTTAAACCATCAATTCCGCTTAAAAATCCATAATCAAAACCTGCTTCAAAAAAAGTATTATTAAATAATGAAAAAGTTCCAAAAGCAGCGCCGGTTAACCAGGGTGGTGTAAATGAAGTACCTGCAGACGCTCCAACAGAATTTAATCTGACAGTAGGAGTATATTCCCTGACAGTTCTCTCTCTATCAGTTCTCTGAGGGCGGCTTGCCGGACTTGATGGAACAGGAACAGGAGCCGGTACAGCAACATCCTGTCTTCCAAGCAAAAACTGAACACGGTTGTCATAAGCTATGTCGGCTCTGTATTGCACCGGAATAAGGGCTGTTTGAACATTTAATACACGTATAACAATCCTGTACATATCCCTGCTGATTTCCATTAAAGATCCTGTTACAATAAACTGAGCGCCTAATAAACGTCCCAATTCCTGCATTGAATCGTCTGCCACTTCGCCTGAATATTGGAATGCATATTCATTGCGTATAAGATCAATTTCCGCGCGGTTAACAATATTCAATTTACCGCTGTCAACAAGGTTAGCCGTTAATTCATCCAATACATATAAGGATAATCCGTCGGAGGGAGAGCTAAAATTAATCAGAGCAATTTTAGATCCTGCCTCGCTTCGATCGTTTATTTGCACGGCTGCATCTGCAATCGCTTCGTCAAGGGATAAACCGCTATGAACAATAACCGATCCAGTGCCAGTAGCGCAGCCGCAAATAATCAAAATAATCGTGATAATGAATAAAATCCATTTCTTCATGAACATAAAGAGGCTCCTGTAAAACCCGGGGAAATTAAGTTATTTTGATTAATGTTAATAATTTGTATTAAATTTTCATAATTATTGAAAAAAACTGAATGGGGGGGGGGGTAGATTGTACTATAAATTGGTCAACACAGGGTATGCAGATTATCGGTTTAATTTTATTTACTGTACGCATATGTCAAATTAACACAATTTTAAAAAAAATGCAATATAATATCGTTCATTTTGATGTGTTTTTACAGAGTGACTGTTAGTATTGAAAATTATTGAATATTGTATAATATTTTAAAACAGGAGGCAGTATGAAAAAATTATTTGTTATTTTAATATTGGCAGTTATAGCTTTACCGTGTTTTGGAAATCCTGCTGCGCAGCAGGAAACAGTACAGAATCCTGAACATCCGGCAGCAGCGGAAATAACTTTTACTTTTACGCGTCAGAGCGGATCGGCAAGCAATCAATATGCAATCTGGATCGAAAACAGCCAGGGGCAGTACATTAAAACGCTTTATGCTACACGCTGGACTGCAAACGGCGGTTACAGCAGAAGACCTACTTCCATTCCGCTTTGGGTAAGGCAGTCAATTCTTGCTGATATGACACGAACGCAAGTTGATACAGTAAGCGGAGCTACACCCAGAACAGGAACTGTAACTTATGTATGGGATGGGACTGACGACCGCGGATTGCTTGTTCCGGACGGAAATTATGTGATGATTCTTGAAGGTACTTTACGCTGGGAAAATCAGGTTTATTACCGCGCTGCGGTTGCGCTTGGACAAGGAGTAGCAGAACCGAGGGTAAGCGTTGAATATGTATCAGAAGACAGAGATACTACTGCTGAACGTTCGATGATCAGCGATGTAAGAGTAAGGGTTCTGCGTTAGGGTTAATTAATTTTAGTTATCTGTTTGTAATCGAAGCTTCCGGTGTTTGCCAGGCAAGTATTAACCAAACATTGATTCTTTATTATATCCGACGGCAACTTCATTAAACTTGTCGGCAACACTTAGAAAGACATTAACCAATGATGGATCGTAATGAACACCGCTGCCTTTTGTAATCATTTCAACAGCTTCTGTATGGCTATATGCTTTTTTGTAAGGACGTACAGAAACAAGAGCATCGTATACATCCGGAATTGCCATAAGCCTGCCTTCAAGAGGTATTGCATGGCCTTTCAATCCCTTGGGATATCCGCTTCCATTCCATTTTTCATGGTGAGTAGAAGCCAGTATTCTTGCATGTTCCAGAAAAGTATGTTCAGATGTATTTAATTTGATTCTTTCAATAATTTCTTCGCCGTAGATTGTATGAGTTTTTATTTTTTCAAACTCTTCTTTTGTAAGATCGCCGGGTTTTCGCAGAATAGCGTCATCAATGGCAATTTTGCCGACATCATGAAGCTGTGCTGACTGCAGAACAAGATTTAAATCCCAGTTCGATGTTTCTTCAAGATATAAACCTGCGTTTTGCATAGCGTTAATGAGTATTTGTAAATAACTCTGGGTTCTTTCTATATGACCGCCGGTAATATAATCACGCGATTCCACAAGTTCTGCCATCGTTTTTAAAACTGCATTTTTAAGTTCGACAACCGTTTTGGTTTTTTTATTTACAAGTTCTTCAAGCTGATGATGACGTTCCGAAAGCTGTTCTATCATTGTGTTGAATGCGCCGGAAAACGCGCCCATAAAATCGACACGCTGGGAATAATCTCCTTTTGCCACCTGCTGCGCCTGCCATGTAAGATGCCTTAAACCTGCATGAAGAGATTTAAGTGAAGCTGCCATTTCATTTTTTTCACCCGGAAGAGCCGCTTCCAAATTTCCGGCAGCAATTGCACCTGCAAATGTTCTGCATTCTGAATAACAATGTGTAAAATAAACAAGCGCTTTACCGACATTGACAAAATCTTCATCAAGATCATTAAAATTAAGCTGCGCATCTTTATTGCCGTAGAAAACATTTTTTAAATAATCAAATAATAATTCAGATGTTTTGCTCAAAGATCACTCTCCATTTTTTGATTATCATTTTTTCCTGCCGCTACACTGGAGCGCCCTTAAACCGGCAGACACGGTCTCCGCTTGCCCAGCAGTCAACCTCTTCTACTTTATATTTTTTGCCGGTATAAACTTCCAGAATTCCGGATAAAAATCCTTCGTCATAAATACATAAATTTTCATTTGTAACAGGCAATCCGCTGCAATCCAAATCCTCTCCGACAGTAAGAATCAATTCTCCCGTTTCCATGTTTGTTGCTTCCATGCGCAGGATTCCGATTTTTAATGTTTTTAAGGTTTCCTGAAGATGCGAAATAAAACTGTCAAAATCCTGATCAAGGTTTAATACATTTTTTGAAAACTCGCTTCCTGCCAAATATCCTGCTTTACGGAAAAAATCATTTGCTTTTTCCAGTCCGAAATTATCACTTAACACATCCAGCAGGGTATACTGCATAAGCCTGTACACAGCAACCGGCATTTCATCGCCTAAATTTCCTCGCCCGGTTTTAATATCTCCCAGTTGTTTCCAGTTAAATGTTTTTTTTGTTTTACTTTCAAAAATATTTTCCATCATCTACCTCCTGATATAAAACCACATAGCCAAGAAGGGGAATCGCCTTCCAACCTTCGGCATCCTGCCTCAGGTTTCCAGGCCGTCTTTTTTGCTAAACCGGCGTCCGTGCCGGTTTACTTGTTTAAGGCTGCGATGTCTCGCCTTAAACAAGCCGCAAAAAAGTTTCGATTCCCCAACAATTTGATCCGTGTTACATTTAACACAACCTGTTGCCTCTAGCCAAGAAGGGGAATCGAACCCCTGACCTGCACATTACGAGTGTGCTGCGCTACCGACTGAGCCATCTTGGCA
>Ga0123356_10002626_pt1 | contig 19122 bp, 15 predicted proteins | sample TergutEmb28metaG_2_FD_92546 | JGI IMG/M metagenome (GOLD analysis project Ga0123356, IMG submission 92546) | Embiratermes neotenicus P3 segment gut microbial communities from Petit-Saut dam, French Guiana - Emb289 P3 | ecosystem: Host-associated > Arthropoda: Insects > Digestive system > Gut ...
AGAAGGACGCGGACGATGGACGCGTCGATAATCAGTGCCACGATCATCCCGACGCCGAGCAGCTTGATGAACGTGATGCCGGACGCCGAGAACGCGCCGATGACGATCACCAGCAGCAGTGCTGCGCTCGTGATCACACCGCCGGTGCGCTGCAGCCCGGTGGCGACCGCGTCGGCGTTGTTCCCTGTCTGGTCGTAGCGCTCCCGCACCCGCGACAGCAGGAACACCTCGTAGTCCGTGGACAGGCCGAAGATGATCGCCAGCATGAGGATCGGCATGGTCGGATCGATGGTGCCGGTCGGGGTGAACTGCAGCAGCCTAGACAGGTGGCCCTCCTGGAAGATCCACACCACCACGCCGAACGTCGCCGACAGCGACAGCAGGTTCATCACGATGGCCTTGAGCGGCAGCACCACCGATCCGAACGCGAGGAATAGCAGTACGAACGTCGCCGCCGCCATGACCAGTGCCATCCACGGCACCGTCGCCGACAGGCTGGCCAGTTCGTCGACGACTCCCGCCGTCTGCCCGCCGACGTAGGCCCGCGCCCGCGCTGGCGGGGCTACGTCGCGGACGTGCTGCGCAATCTGCCGGGCTTGCGGCGACAGCGGATCGGGACCGTAACGAAGATCGATCCGGCCAATGTCGCCGCGCACGCCAGTCACCTGGGCGCCGGTCACGCCCGGCACGTGCCCGAGCCGGTCCGCGTAGGCCGCGAGTTCCTGCTGCTCAGCGGACGAGCCGTCGACCGGCGCCCGGAAGCTGACCAGCGACTCGATGGGCGCGGTGACGTTGCCGGGGAAGTCGCGGGCCAGCTGCTCGCTGACCACCCGCGGCTGGGCCGTGGCAGGCAGGTCCCGTGCGTCGACACTGCCCCACGTGATCCGCAGGAATGGCGTACCGAGCGCGAGGAGGACCACGACGATCACCGCGGCGAAGGCCGCTGGCCTGCGCATGACGACAGCAGCGAGCCGGTACCAGCCCCCGCCCGCCTCGCTCGTGCGCGGCGTCGCAACCGCGCGGCGCACCCGCAGCGCGTTGACCCGGTGACCCAGCACGGCCAGCAGGGCCGGCATGACCGTGAGTGCCGCCACCATGTCGACGAGGACGGTGGCCACCCCGCCGTAGCCCATCGAGCGCAGGAAGGTCACGTGGAACAGCAGCAGGCTCGCCAGCGCCGCCGCCACGGTGATGCCCGAGACAGCAACGGTGCGGCCAGCCGTCGCGACCGTGCGCGCCACCGCGTCCTCGACCGAGAGCTGGCGGCGCAGTTCCTCGCGGAACCGGCCCACCAGGAACAAGCCGTAGTCGATCGCCAGGCCGAGGCCCAGGATCGTCGTGATGTTGATCGAGTAGAGAGACACCGGGGTCGCGAGGGTCAGCAGCCGGAGTACGGCGAACGAGCCGATGATCCCGATGCCGCCGATCGCGACTGGCAGGCTCGCTGCTACCAGGCTGCCGAAGATGATGGTCAGCAGGATCAGCAAGACCGGCATGGAGAAGGCCTCGGCGCGGCCGATGTCGCTGCTGACCTCCTTGTTGATCGCCGCCTCGGTCGGGACCTGCCCGCCGACCCCCACGCTGAGGCCACGTGCCGAGAGGTCGTTCTTGATCGCGTTGTAGTTGGCGGTGCGGGCGGAGTCGCTGCTGCCGGCCAGCTCGATGACGGCATAACTCACCCGGCCGTCCGCGCCGGCGAACTGCGGGCTGCCCGTCGACCAGTACGTCTGCACGGCAGTCACCCGGCTGGCGGGCAGCCTGGCCAGACTGCTGGTCACAGCCGTCCGGTAGGCGGCCGAGTGGACCGTCAGGTGATCGTTGCCCCTGTACAGCACCACCACATCGGCGGCGTCGCGGCCGAACGCACGGGCAGCGATGTTGGCTTCCTGCTGGCTCTCACTGGTCGGCGGGGTGAACCCGCCGCTCGACTGCAGCGTGCGGAAGACGCCTATACCCCAGACCGCGCTGGCCGCGATCACGAGTACGCCGACGAGAAGGACCAGGCGGCGGCGCCGGAATACCAATCTTCCCCAGGACTCGAACATGGGACACTCCGCGGCTAAGGTGGTTACCAACCATCGCTAGTGTTAACGCCGTAAAGCATTTACGATGTAAACTTGGCATACAGAGTTAACGGATGTCAAGCCCGTATAGCGGAGCTGCGCCGTCGGAGGGTGAGCCGGGCGCTTACGCCGCGAGGGGCCGGCCGAAGAGGAGGAAGACGATGATGATTCAGGCGCCGACCAGGCGCGATCGTCTCCGGGCCGCGACTACGCAGGAGATCATCGAGACCGCGCGCAGGCTGCTCGTCACAGAGGGGCCAGAGGGCGCGTCCCTGCGCGCAATCGCGCGGGAGATGGGCATGACCGCGCCGGCCCTCTACCGCTACTTCGGCAGCCACGAAGAGCTGCTCCGGCACGTCGTCGCCAGCATCTTCACCGATCTCACCGACTACGTTCGCGCTGCCGTCGGCGCTGCTGTGGCGGACGCTCCGGATGACCTCAGCTACGAGGAGGTCATGGCGCTCAAGCTGCTTGCCGGGTGCCGGGGATTCCGCGGCTGGACGCTGGAGCACGTCCCGGAGTTCAGCATGATCTTCGGCAGCCCGCTGCCCGGCCTTGAGGTGCTGCACGAGATCAGCAGCGACCCCACGATCGACTGCGGTTACCAGTTCGGCAATGTGTTCCTCGACCTGTTCGGCGACCTCTACCGCAAGTACCCGTTCGCCATCCCGGCCGACGAGGACATCGAGCCGTCACTGCGCGAGCAACTCCGGCGGTTCCGCGACGGCACGAATTCCGACCTGCCGCTTGGCGCGCTGCAGACCTTCCTGCGCTGCTGGGTGCGGCTCTACGGGGCGGTGAGCCTCGAGGCGTTCGGCCACCTGAAGTTCGCCCTGGACGATCCGTCGCCCATGTTCGAGCTCATGCTCACCGATCTGGCGGCCATGGTCGGGCTGCGGTATCCGCTCGCGCGCCGGACAGCGGGCCGGGCCCGGGCGTCCAACCAGCCTGCTTAACCAGGACGGCCTCCCCAGGCTGTGAACAGCTACGGCCTGCGGCTTGGGCTGCGATCACTGGCTGTGACGCAGGTCACCAATGTGCCGGCATATCGAGGCAGCACGGCTTTGATGACATAGAGTTTCGGTCGGTTATCGTCGCGTCCTCAACCAGATCGGCAAGATGGAAGATCGTGATTCGCTCGGAAGCGAGATGCGGGCGGTCGCCCGCGTTTCGCCGGGCGCAGCCGACCTCGTGGAGCCGAACGCTGCCCCCAGCCCGGACGCCTCCGGACCTCCCGGCGGCGAGAAGGACCTCGCGCAGCAAAGCGGCCCTCCGCCGAAGGGCAAACATGCGCAGACGGATGGCCGCCGGCCCCGCGCGCTGACCGCGCTCGCCGCGATCGCTATCACCCTGTTCGCGCTGTGGGGCATCGGCGCGCCGCTGGTTGGCACCTCGATCCTGACCGCCACAAACAAGATGGTCTCGGAGGGCCCCTGGGACAACGACGGGTTTGCGGGCGTCAAGGCGACGAACACGTGGCTGGACGACACCTTTACCGGAGGCCTGCCCACCACCATCCTGTTCAAGAGCCAGGCCGAGCACGGCAGCTTCGCGGAGTGGGACCCCTACAGCATCGGCGGGCAGCCGCTCGGCGCCATACCTAACGACGCCTTCTTCTCGCCGCTGACCATCCCGTACTTCGTAATGCCCACCTGGCTCGCGCCCGCCTACGAGCGGCTGCTGGAGATCATCGTCGCGGCGGGCGGCTGCTTCCTGTTCCTGCGACGGCTTTCCCTGGGCAGACCTGCCGCGATCACCGGCGGGCTGCTGTATGCCAGCAGCGGGTTCATGGTTGCCTGGCTCGGCTTCCCGCAGACGAGGGTGGCCGCGTTCATCCCGGTGCTGTTCTGGACAGTGGAGCGCTTCATCGCCTACCGCCGGCTCCAGGACGCCGCCCTGGTGGCGCTCCCGGTGGCGGCGATGCTGCTCGGCGGCTTCCCGTCGGTCGCCGGCTATGGGATGCTCACCGCGGTTGGCTACGTGCTCGTGCGGCTCATCAGCCTGCACCGCCGCGAAGCCCGGAAGCTCATCCGGCCGCTGGCGTACCTGTCGGGATCGGTCGTCGCCGGGGTGGGGCTGACGCTGTTCCAGCTCCTGCCGTTCCTCGTCTTCTTCAGGAACTGGCTGATCGAGGGCCGCGGCCAGACCGGCGCCGACCATCTGCCGCTGTCGACCCTGCTCACAGCCGTCGCACCGTGGGCGTTCGGCTCGGTGAACCCGAGCCTTGGCACCCAGTTCACGCTGCCGCGGAATCTCGTGGAGGACGTGTCCTACCTCGGGGCGGCCGCCGTGGTGCTGGTGATCACGTCGCTCGCCTTGCCGAAGCTGAGCAGGGCACTGCTGCCGAGGGGCGTGTGGCTCGGCGTCACGATCTCGGCCGTGGTCTGGGGCGTGCTGATCTACCTGGGCGGCCCGCCCTTGGCCCTGCTCCAGCAGATGCCGGTGCTGCGCACCCTGTTCTCCGACAATTACATCGGCCGGGCGCGCAGCATCCTTGGGTTCCTGCTCGCCGTGCTGGCCGCGGTCGGCTTCGAGCTCGCGCTGCGGGCGCGCAGCACCAGGGCGGAGTCGCGGCAGCCAGAGCGCATCTGGGCGGGCGGCGTGGTGGTCGCCGCGCTCGCTCTGGGCGCGGGTGTTGTGTGGCTCGGCTACCGGGACACCAGGCACGGGGCGGCGCTCACCGGCCAGCGCATCGGGGCTGCGACGACCCTCTTCGAGGACGAAGTCGCGCTCGCCGTGGTCCTCGTGCTGGCGGCGGTCGTGTGCGTGCTGCTGCTGCGGTACGGGAGCGGTCTCAGCGGGATCGGCGAGCTGGCTGCCAGGCGGCTGCGATTCGGCGCGGCGGTCGTTCTGCTGATCCTGATCACGGTGCAGAGCACGCTGTTCGTAATCCGCTACTACCCGCACTCCCCCCGCAGCTCGTTCTACCCGGTCACCGACACGCACCGCTATCTTGCGGCGCACCTCGGTGACGACCGGTACGCGTCCACTGCGCCTGCGATGGTGTTCGGCACGAACGACGCGTACCAGCTGCGCTCTGTCGACGGACACGGTTTCATCAACAGCCAGTTCGCCGCGCTGGTCCGGGGCATCCCTGACGACCCGATCCCGTACCCGACCTACATCAACTTCGCGCCGAACGACCTCGCCCAGGCGACCAGCCCGGTGCTCGACCTGCTCGGCACGAAGTACTGGGTGGCAGCGCCGACGGAAGCTGTGTTCGGCACGCTGCACGAGGCCAGCGGAGCGGGGACGGTGACGCTGACGCCGGGTCAGCCCGTCACCGTGCCGGTGCCGGGGACGGGCAGCCTGCGCGGCATCGGGCTCATCCCCGCCGGGACTGTGCCGCAGAGCCTCGCGCAGCTCGACAACGACAGCAGCGACGTTCAGGTGGTGATCCGAGACCAGACAGGCAAGGTGATCACCACCACCACGCGGCTCACCGCCGGCATGCACAGCGGTCGCCTCTTCGAGGTCGCGGTGGCCGCGGATGCCGTCGGCCAGAACGCAAGGCTCACGGCGACCATCACCCTGCACGGCGCCCAGCCGCTTCAGCTGGAGGCGACCGGCGGCGTACCCGCCCTGTCCACCATCACGGACGAGAACGACGGGCTGCAACTCGTCTACAGCGGCTCGACGGTTATCTACCAGCGCCTCAAGGCCCAGCCGAGGATCAGGTGGGCTGCGCAGTCCGAGGTTGTCCCGAGCCAGGCACAGCGGGTGAAGCTGCTGTCCTCCGGCACCCTGCCGGAAAGCACGGTCGTATTGTCCCGGCCGGGCCCCCCGGCCACGGGGCAGCCCGGCACTGTCACCGTGGACTCAGACGGCTCGGACAGCATCACGACCTCCGTCCACGCCAGCGGAGCGGGGTACCTGGTGGTCGCTGACTCCGACCAGGTCGGCTGGGTGGCCACCGTCGACGGAAAGCCCGCCAGCCTGGTACCCGCCGACCAGGGTCTCGTGGCAGTGGCCGTACCCGCGGGCACGCACACGGTGGTTCTGCACTACGGGCTTGCCGCCGGCCGCTGGGGCACCGTGCTCAGCGTCGCCGTCGCTGTGGTGCTGATCGCGATCTGCATCGGCGACTGGCTGTGGTCGAGGCGGCGGCGCTCACCCGGCGGCACACCACTCGCCGAGCCGGACGTGCTGCCCGCCAGCGTGCCCTGACCACCTGGTCAGGCAGCAACGACCCCGCCAATCAGGCGACGAACGGCTCCCTGCCGGAATCCGTCGTCATCGGCCTGCCTGCGGCCGCCCAGTCCTGCATGCCGCCGCCGACGTTTACGGCCTGCCAGCCAGCCCCGTTGAGCGCCTGCGCGGCCCGCCCCGACCGGACACCCGACCGGCAGATCACATAGATCTCCTGGTCGGCCGGCAGCTCACCAGTGCGCGCGCCAAGCTGGCCGAGCGGGATGTGGATCGCCTCAGGAGCGTGGCCTGCCTCCCACTCGTCCGGCTCCCGCACGTCGAGCAGCCATGCCCCGTCGGGCACGGCCGCAGCCGGAACCTCGGGCAGCCCGTTGGCCATCGCAGCTTCCTCACCTTCGCCTGGGTGCGCTCGCGTCGCTCTCGTTAACTCTAGACAGCCGGCTCGCCTGCCTCGCGGGCTCCGAGCAGCATTCCGTAGACGAGCAGCGGGTCTGCTGGCTCTGGTGACCAGTCCCGGTCTGGTAGCCGGCTGAACCCCGCTTCCCGGTAGAGGTGCTGTGCTGCCTTCATGTCGGGCTGGGTGGACAGGAGCAGATGGCGGATTCCCTCGCGGACGGCGCGGTCGATCACCGCGGCCAGCAGCGCCCGGCCGACACCGGCGCCCTGCACCTCCGGTCGCACCGCCAGGGCGCGGATCTCTCCCTCTCCCGGTCCCTGCACGACCGGGCCCGCGTCCGGCCAGGCCTGCAGCATGACGGTGCCGAGAAGCGGGCCGTTATCCCCGCCCACTGCCACCAGAACCGGTCCGAGGCCGTCACCGCCGAGCTCTCTGAGCCTCAGCGCGTAGCCGGACTCCGGCGCCAGGAACCCGTCAGCCAGGTAGGCGGCAAGCCGGAGCTCGCCGATCTCCCCTAGTTCGGCCGGATATGCGTCTCTGATGACCATTTATCTAGTGAACCACGGCGCCCGGGAGAAGCCGGACGAGAGCCGGCGCACCCGCGTGTAAACCAAGCTCGTGGCTGAGGCGTCTTTATGTCATCAGCGGCCGTCGCCAGACAGCGCTGGGGAGAGCGGGGCCCCGGCCTGTAAGGCGACGGCCGCTGACGCCACTTGTGGCGTCAGCCTCATGATGGCGCTGGGTCGGCCTCGGCCGGGTCACTGGCCATCGCTTCGTAGGCGGGCCGCAGCAGGGTCGGCAGGTCCTGACCGCCAGCTGTCAGCAACGGCGGGGCCACGCTGCGCAGCAGCAGGTCGGGCGGCGCAGGAACCGCAGGCGGCAGCGAGCGCAGCCGCGCAGCGCTGAGTGATGACTGCCAGTACCCCTGCACGCAGTCGGCGAGCGGGCGGTCCGCCACGTCGATGACCGGACGCGTCCCGCCCGCGTCCGGCCCGCCGGTCAGGTGACGAAGCGCCGTCAGCAGGTTGTCCCTGCCCTTGCCCCGCCAGGCGAGCATGGCGAACGGGTCGTCATCGAAAGCCTCGGCCAGCACGTAACAGACCGCCGCCAGGTGCTTGCACGGCACTTCCCAGTCCGGGCACGTGCAGCTCATCTCCAGATCCCTGGCCGTCCTCGGAAACAGCGGCGTGCCGCAGTCGGCGAAGACTTCCTCGATCTCGGCCGGCATCTCGCCCGCGAGCAGACGCGCGCGGAAGACCGCGCGGGCCGCGAGCGCCTCCTCGACAGCTGCCCACTGCGGGTTTGTCAGCGGAACCACGGTCAGCCGCACCTTGTAGGGCTTGGGCCGGGAGCCCTGTACCGTGGCGGTCACGTGCCCGGTGCCGATGTCCAGCGCGAGCACTTGCCCGGACCGGGCGTAGCTGCGACCCCGGCTCAGTCTGCTCGCCAGCCCGAGCGACTCGAGCACCTCGATGAACCGGCGTGACCACCACTGCTCGCCGATGGGGCCGCGCTTGCTGCGCGCCTTGATCCCGCCGACTGCCTTGCGCGGGCGCGAGGGCGGCGGGAAGCCTTTCCCGTCCCAGCCGCTCATTCGGATACCGCCTCAGGTGACAGCTCGATGACCCGGCGCAGGTCGGCGACCGAGAGCTCGGTTAGCCAGCTCTCGCCGGTGCCGATCACGGCCTGCGCGAGCGCCTTCTTGTCCTCGATCATCTGGTCGATGCGCTCCTCGACGGTGCCGACGCAGACGAACTTGCGGACCTGGACATCCCGCCGCTGGCCGATGCGGAACGCGCGGTCGGTCGCCTGATCCTCGACGGCGGGGTTCCACCACCGGTCCACGTGGATGACGTGGCTGGCCGCCGTGAGATTCAGCCCGGTGCCGCCTGCCTTCAGCGAGAGGAGGAACACCGAGGGGCCCGTTCCTTCCTGGAACTGGGCGACCATCTCGTCCCGTCGCTTCTTCGGCGTGCCGCCGTGCAGGAAGTGAACCGGGCAGCCGAGCCGGCCGGCCAGGTGCGGCTGCAGCATCCGGCCGAACTCGGCGTACTGGGTGAAGCACAGCGTCCGGTCACCGGCCTCGATGATCTCGTCGCAGATCTCCTCCAGCCGCGCTAGCTTTCCTGACCTGCCGTCCAGCCTGGACCCGTCGCCGAGCAGGTGGGCCGGGTGGTTGCAGACCTGCTTGAGCTTCGCCATCGTGGCGAGCACCAGCCCGCGGCGCTCGATGCCGGGCTCAGCCGCCTCGATCCGCGCCATCATGTCGTCCACGGTCGCCTGGTACAGCGACGCCTGCTCGGGTGTCAGGTTGCACCAGACCTTCATCTCCAGCTTGTCCGGCAGGTCAGCGATCACGCTCTTGTCGGTCTTCACCCGGCGCAAGATGAACGGTCCGGTCAGCCGCCTCAGCTGCTCGGTCGCCTCGGCGTCGCCGTTGCGCTCGATCGGGATGGCGAACCGCTGGCGGTACCGCTCCGCTGGGCCGAGCAGGCCCGGGCTGGTGAATTCCATGATCGACCAGAGCTCCGTCAGCCGGTTCTCCACGGGCGTGCCGGTCAGCGCGATCCGGGTCCGGGCCGGGATGGCCCGGACCGCCTCGGCCTGCCGGGTGCGGGCGTTCTTGATGTTCTGCGCCTCGTCGCAGACGACCCTGGTCCACGGCACGCTCGCGAGCGCGGCCCGGTCCCGCGCCACGACACCGTAGCTCGTGATGACCAGATCCGCCGTGGCGACCGCCGCCGCCAGCTCCGGCCCCGACAGCCGATCCGCCCCGTGGTGCACGTGCACCGACAAGCCGGGGGTGAACTTCGCTGCCTCGCGCTGCCAGTTACCCACGAGCGACATGGGGCAGACCAGCAGCGTCGGGCCGGTTGCGGTCCCCGCTTCGCGCTCCGCCTGCAGCATCGCCAGCGTCTGGGCCGTCTTACCCAGGCCCATGTCGTCGGCGAGAACCGCACCAAGGCCCAGCTGGCCGAGAAAGGACAGCCAGGCCAGACCCCGCTCCTGGTAGGGGCGGAGCTCGCCGTGGAACGACGCGGGCGTGCTCATCGGGGCAAGCCTTGAGTCGGCGGCGCCGGACAGCAGGTCGCCGAGCCAGCCGTCCGCATCGACCTCGGTCACTGGCAGCTCGGCGACCTCCTGGCCCAGTCCGGCCGACAGAGCGTCGCTGGCGGTCATCGTGCCCGAGCCGCGGCGCTCCAGGAACTTCAGCGCTGCCTTGAGGTGCCGCTCATCCAGCTCGACCCACTGGCCGCGGAGCCGGATCAGCGGAACCTTGAGCCGGGCCAGCTCGGCCAGCTCCTCCTCGCTGAGGGTCTCGTCTCCGATGGCCAGTTCGTACCGGAAGTCCACCAGGTCGGCGAGGCCGAACGCGGGCCCGGTCACCGACCCCTGGCCCGTGCCGCGGGACCGGGTGGTGAGCTTGAGCCCGAGCCGGGACCGGCGTACCCAGTCCGGCAGCAGCACGCCGAAACCCGCGCCGGCCAGCAGCGGTCCGGTCTCCGTCAGGAACCGCAGCGCGCCGCCTGCGTCCAGCGGCACCGAGTCGGGCGCGGCGGTCTGCAGCGCCTCATCCAGCTCGGGAAACAGCCGCGAGGCCTTACCGAGGCCGGCCAGCAGGTCGTCCTCGGGATAGCCGACGCCCGCCGCGGCCCAGCCGTCGGCCGCCTCCCCGGACCAGATGTCGGCGGCCGGCAGCAGCAGGCTCGGATCGTCGGTGGACTGGAGGGCCAGCTCGACCTGCCAGCCGTCGTCGCCCGGGCTGTCCGGCTCGATCAGCCGGAAGCAGGTCCGGACCGGTCCGGGGGGTTCCTGGGCGGCGTCCTGCCAGGCCCACAACGCGAATGCCAGCTGGGCTGCGCTGGCCTTCTCGTCATCGGACACAGCCAGGCTGCCGTCCGCGCCGGTTAGCGCACTGACCCAGCGGTCGATGAGCGGGGAGCCCTCGCACGCAGCACCCCCGGACGGCAGCAGTGCCAGACCCGGCAGCCTGGCGAGCCTCCCCCGCACAGCGGCGTCGGTCAGCACATCAAGCGCCTCCGCCACGATCGCGGCCGACGGCTCCCCTGCCGCATTCGTCGCCCGGCAGAGCGGCGGCATCGCACCGGTCAGCTCGCGGGCCCGCAGCGCGTCCGGCCCGGCGAGCACGGGCCGCCACCGGGCCGCGTGGCTCCCGTCGTCGGCTGCGTGCAAGCCAGGGAGCACCCGGCCGCGCGCGGCGAGATCCGCGGCCAGCGCCGCGACAGCTGCCAGATAGTGCAGGCTGCCGGCCAGGATGGCGTCGGTCAGCCTGGTGTCCGGCTGGCCGATGACCCGGAGCAGTGCCAGGGCTGCGTCGGCGTCGAAGGTGAGGCAGGGCAGCTGCCAGGGCGCCAGGATTGCCCGCGCCGATGCGGCTGCGGCAGGGCGGGCGGCGCTCGCGGCGGAGCCCGGCGGTCCGGTCGTCAGCGGCGGGCTGACCGACGCGGCGACTGGTTCGGCGGCCTCCGCCGCTTCCGCTGCCTCGGGTGAGCCGGCCGGCCCTTCGCGGGTGCCGGGCAGCCAGAGGGTCAGCTCATCCTCGGTGGCCTTGGCGGCAAGGTCGGTCCCGCCGTCGAGCCCGGCCAGCACGCCGGCAAACGCCGCGGGCGCTGCCGCGAAGGGGTGCGGCCGCGCGAAACTCAGGGCGCCGTCTCGCCGGGCCCGGACTGCGGCCGGGTAGCCGGAATCCTCTGCCCACACGCGCAGCGCGCCGTCGGCCCAGATCCCGTGGATCACCAGCATGGCCCAGCACTCCCGCAGACGCCGGGATTATCACTGCCGACGCTAGCAAGGACACGGCAGCGACACGCCGCGGAGCAGCGGTGCTACCAACGGAGGCGCCGTGGTGCTATGGGCGGCGGTCCGCGCCCGAACTCGCAGACTGCTCGGCTGGGTCAGCCTGCTGCTGAGCCTCGAACTCGGCAGCCTCGCGAACCTTGCGCAAGTGCTTCGACATCGACCGAAACACGAATACCAGCACGACACCCATGCCGAACACGACGAGGAAGCCCAGCGTGCCCGGCTGCGCCCACAAACTGGCCGACGAGGCCGCCAGCACGTGCATCACAGGCTCACTCTCTCGCTGATCCCGGCGAACAGGTCATCCTCCGGCAGGTCAGCGTCGACGACTGACCTGGCTAGATGATAATCCTCGGTCGGCCAGGCGGCGCGCTGGACCTCGATCGGCACGGCGAACCAGCCACCGTTCGGGTCCACCTGAGTCGCGTGCGCGAGCAGCGCCTGGTCGCGGAGCTCGAAGTACTCGCCGCACGCCACCCGCGTAGTCACTGGGAGCGACCGGCGCTTACCGGACTCGGCGGCGTGGTCGAGCTTCGCTATCCGCTCCGCATACGGGGACTCGCGGCCGAGCGCCAGCATCGCCTCGTGCAGCGCGACGGCCCGGTCACGGTTGAAGCTGAGATGGTAGTAGAGCTTCAGCGGCTGCCACGGCTCGCCGCAGCCCGGATACCGGTCCGGGTCGGCTGCCGCCTCGAACGCCTCGACCGAGACCTGGTGGCACTTGACGTGGTCGGGGTGCGGGTAACCGCCGTTCTCGTCATAGGTAAGCAGCACGTGCGGCCGGAACTCCCGGACGGCCCGGACCAGCGGTGTGGCGGCACGCTCGAGGGGCTCGAGGGCGAAGCACCCCTCCGGCAGCGGCGGCGCCGGATCCCCTTCGGGCAGCCCGGAGTCGATAAAGCCGAGGAAGCGCTGCTGCACCCCCAGGATCTCGCGGGCTGCTGCCATCTCCGCCCTGCGCACTGCGGGCAGGTTGTCCCTGATCCCCGGCACCTCCATCGCCGGGTTGAGGATGTCGCCGCGCTCGCCGCCGGTCAGCGTGCAGACCAGCACCTCGGCACCCTCCCGGACGTAGCGGGCCATGGTGGCTGCACCCTTGCTGGACTCATCATCCGGGTGCGCGTGCACAGCCATGAGCCGCAGCGGCTCGCGGCCGGACTGCGGCCGGCGAAGGTCAGGATCGGCAAGCACGCGGAAGGTCACCTCGATGTTGGTCGGGGGCTTGTCAGCCGCTAGGACAACGCGCCGCGCAGAGCGGCTCATTCCGCGCGAGCCGCCGGGCCGCCTGACCAGTGCAAACTCGGTGACCCGTCCAGGCGGGGCCAGCCTGGCGGGGCTGATCAGGCCCCGGACCGCCCGTTCCCCTGATCTTCGCGGGAATCGCCCTTGCTGACCGCGCGCCGCTCACGAAGCCACGTTGCGGCCAGGTAGACGGGCAGCGCGATGGCGAGCAGCAGCGCCGCGCCGGAGAACTCACTGTCGAGGAAATTGCTGCCAACCCTGGCGACGAAGTAGTAGTACAGGACGACGACGACCGCGAGCAGCAGGTAGCCGCCGAGAGCATCCGCGAGGACGTGGTAGAGGAAGGCCGGCCAGCCGCGGTCGAGCCGGCCGGCGTAGCGGGTCAGCGGCTGGCCGGAGGCGACCCGGCGGCGCGCGGCCCACAGGCCCGTCCCCAGCACGACCATCAGAATGGCGTAGCCGACGGCCACGGGCAGCAGGTCCGACCGGATCAGGTGGGAGGACATGGCGCCGTCAGCCCCGCAGCAGGAAGTGCCAGCCGCGGATGAACAGGTGCCAGCCGAACCACAGCCAGAGCGCCAGCAGGGCCCAGCGGCCGGGCGGATAGCGCATGATCGCCCGGAAGGTGGCGCTGAGGGTCGGCACGCTCCCGCTGATGCCAGACAGCGCCAGTCCTTCCCAGGCGAAGATGGCGCCGATCAGGATCGCCCAGACCAGATAGCCAAGCACCGGATGATTGCCCATATCGACCTCCAGGGTCGAGCAGCGGATGCGAAAACAGACCCTATGCCGGTATGGTGCGGCACCTGGTGGCGGGGAGACGATCGTCCGGCTGAGGGCAGACGGCCTTTGCCCAGCTTCGCCCTGACTTGTTTAGGCCGCGCCATTGACAGGTACGACATACTTGCGGACCCTTGTTAGCCTCGAAGGATTACCCCCGCGGGGTCGCACGGCCCCCGGCAGCGGACCCAACCTCCGCAACCCACCTAGGAGTACCCGTGACCGAGACGCGCGACGACACCTACACCTGGCTGACGCAGGATGCGTACGACAGGCTGAAGGCTGAGTTCGACCACCTCTCCGGCCCGGGCAGGATCGAGATCGCGAAGAAGATCGAGGCCGCACGGGAAGAGGGTGACCTGCGCGAGAACGGCGGTTATCACGCCGCCAAGGATCAGCAGGGCATGCAGGAGGCCCGGATCCGCCAGCTCGCCCACATCCTGGAGACGGCCCGAGTCGGCGAGCCCCCGCGCACCGAGGGCGTAGTCGGTCCTGGTATGACCGTTACCGTCCGGTTCGCGGGCGACGACGACGAGGTGACGTTCCTGCTGGCCTCCCGCGAGGAAAGCGGCGCTCCGATCGACGTGTACTCGCCTAAGTCGCCCCTCGGCAGCGCGATCAACGGCAAGAAGGTCGGCGAGACCGCCACCTACACGCTGCCGAACGGCCGGTCGTCCTCGGTCGAGATCATCGACGCGGTGCCCTACGGCGCCTAGCCCCGCCTAGGCCGGCCACGGTGAGCAGCAGCTTCAGCCGGGCCGGTCTGGCGTGGCATGCAAACTGGCCGCCCGCGAGATCCTCGCGGGCGGCCAGTTTGCATGGTTGTGAGCGGTTAGACCGCGCCCAGGTCGGCTGGCTCGATCTGCTCGGGCTTGGCTGCCTGCTCGGGCTGTACGGGCGCCGGCGCCGGGGTGTCACCGCGGCCGCGGAGCGGGATTTCCTTGACGAGCAAGGCCAGCACGAACACCAGGGCCGACGCCGGGACGGTCCACCAGAACACTGAGTCCAGGCCCTTGCTGATGCCGAAGAACGCCGCGTCCCTGATCACCGCGGGCAGGCTGTTGATGGTGGCCGGGTCTAGGCCGCTGCTGCCCGCGTGCATGTGCGCGCCCGGCACCCGCGAGTTGATGATCGCGGTCAGCCGGTTGATGAAGATCACCCCGAACAGCGACACGCCGATCGAGCCGCCGATCTGCTGGAAGAACGTCCGCGAGCTGCTCGCCACGCCCATGTCCTTGAGCTCCACGCTGTTCTGCACGATCAGCGAGGTGATCTGCATGAGGAAGCCCATGCCGACGCCCAGCACGACGTAGAACAGGCCGGTCTCCAGCCGCGAGGTGTGCGGGCCGAGCTGCGTCAGCAGGAAGATGGCCACCGTCATGACCGCGCCGCCGATGATCGGGAGGATCTTGTACCGGCCGGTCTTGACGGTGAACTGGCCGGCGATCAGCGACGTGACCATGGAGCCGAACATCAGCGGGATCAGCAGCAGCCCGCTCGTCGTGGGCGAGGCGTGCTGCACGGTCTGCTGATAGAGCGGCAGGAACGTCATGCCGCCGAGCATGACGAACCCGAGCAGGAAGCTCATCGCCGAGGCGAGGGAGAAGTTCCTGTTCGTGAATACATGCAGCGGCAGGATCGGCTCCGCCGCGCGCGCCTCGACCACGAAGAAGGCGACCAGCGAGACGGCGATGACGGCGGCTAGCGCCAGGATCTCCCACGAGCCCCACGCGTACTGCGACCCGCCCCAGCTGGTGAGCAGGACGATCCCGGTGGCTCCGAGGGCGATGACGACCGCGCCCAGGTAGTCGACCTTGTGCTCCACCCGCTTGCGCGGCAGGTGCAGGGTGGCCCAGAGGTAGATCAGCGCGGCGCCGCCGATCGGCATGTTGATGTAGAAGATCCACCGCCACGACAGGGTGTCGGTGATGTAGCCGCCGACCAGCGGCCCGGCGATCATCGCCACCATCATGGCGGCCATCATGTAGCCCATGTACTGACCGCGCTCGCGCGGCGGCACCAGGTCTCCGATGGTGGCGATGGCGCCCACCATGAGGCCGCCCGCGCCGAGGCCCTGCAGCGCCCGGAACGCGATCAGCTGGTCCATCGAGTGCGACAGGCCGGACAGGGCAGAGCCGATCAGGAAGATCACGATCGCGATCATCAGCAGGCGCTTGCGCCCGTACATGTCGCCGAGTTTGCCGTACAGCGGCGTCGTGATCGTGGATGCCAGGACGTACGCCGTGACCACCCAGGCGAGGTGGTTCAGGCCCCCGAGGTCGCCGACGATGCGCGGCAGCGCTGTCGAGACGACCAGCTGGTCGAGCATCGCGATGATGAGCGTCAGCAGCAGGCCGGGCAGGACGATGAGGATCTCGCGCTGCGGTCCGCTGGGCACGTCGCTCGCGGGGACCGCTGGTGCGGCGGTGTCTGCCATGGAGAGAGGTTCCTCGTTTCACACGTGCGGGGCGATTATCCGTGCTGCGCGGCGGCACCCCCGGCACCGCCTGCCGTCAGGGTGCTTTCAACTTACCTGCCGACCGGCTAGCATCCTGCGCAAGTACAGGTTATGCTCGTTACTAACCGGCCGTCAAGTAGATTAAACCGGGGGGCGAGGAGCAGACAGGCGCGAGATGACAGCTAACAACGGCGAGCATCAGGACCGCGGCCGCGACACCAGGGCGCGGCTGCGTGAGCTGTCCCTGCAACTCTTCGCCGAGCAGGGGTACGAGAAAACCTCGCTGCGGGAGATCGCCGAGCACCTCGGGGTGACCAAGGCGGCGCTGTACTACTACTTCAAGTCGAAGGAAGACATCGTCCGCAGCCTGGTCGAGGACTATGTGGCGGAGCTCGACGAGCTGATCGACTGGGCGACGGGCCAGCCACGGACGGCGGCCACGAGGCGGGAGATCATCGGCCGGTACCTGCAGATCGTCGCCCGCGGGGCGGAGGTCTTCCGAATGCTGCAGCAGAATCAGGCAGCCGTGAGCAGTCTGGCCCACAGCAAGGAGGGCGGCGCGCTGTTCCGAGAGCGCATGGACGCGCTCATCGACCTGCTAAGCGAGCCGGGCGGCACGCTGCACGACCAGGTCAGGGCCGCGTCCGCGCTGATGAGCGTCAACTACTGCTGCCTGCGGTACCTAGACCGGGCCGCCAGCCAGGAGGAGCTGGAGCGGGAGCTGATGGACGTCGCGCTGGAACTCGTCGGCGCCGCTCCCGCCGACACCACCGTCTAGCCCATCGCGTCCGCCGCCCATCCGCGCCCATCCGCGCCCATCCGCGCCGATCAGCGCCCACTCGCGGCATCCGCGAGCACTCGCGCCAGCTCCGCGCCCTTAGCCTGGTAAGCGCTTACCAGGCTAAGCGGAAGACTTTCACGGGTCATAGCACCGATAAGTCTTCCGACTCGTGTTAGGGCGCTCCGCCCGGGCCCGCGGCGGCGCGGATCAGCGGCAGGACCCGGTGCGGGAGCGGGCTGTCCAGCGCGATCACGGTCGAGGTCCGCACGACGCCGTCCACCGCGACGATCGCGTCGATCACCCGCTGCAGGTCGGCGTTGCTGCGTGCGACCACGCGGCACAGCATGTCGCCCGAGCCGGTGATGGTGTGCGCCTCCAGCACCTCGGCGATCGCGCCGAGGCGCTCTGCCACCGGATCGTGACCGCGCGCCTGCCGGAGCTCCAGCGTCACGAATGCCGTCACGCCGTAGCCGAGCGCGGCCGGGTCGATATCGGGCCCGTAGCCGGTGATGACGCCGCGCGCCTGCATCCGGTCGATCCTGGCCTGGACTGTGCCCCTGGCCACCCCGAGCCGCCGCGACGCTTCCAGCACGCCGATTCGCGGCTCGGCCCGCAGCAGCCCGAGCAGCCGCGCGTCCAGGTCATCGATCAAGCTCTCGCCACCCCGTTACCAAACTGTACAAGATCTCCATCACTCTCGCACTTTAGCTATGCATATTGCCTACCTGTAGCGCCAGCAGTTGCACATCATGCCCGCCTGAATGATGCTGCCGTGGTCGCCACCTACCAGTAAGAAGGAGCCAGTGATGACGGCCGAGGCAGTGCGCGAGCGGGTAACGCCGGCTGACCAGTTTCCGGTGCTGGGCATGGATGCGGTGGTGTTTGGCGTCGGCAACGCACGACAGGCGGCGCACTACTACTCGACCGCGTTCGGCATGCGCTGCGTCGCCTACCGGGGGCCGGAGACCGGCTGCCGGGACGAGGCGTCCTACGTGCTCGAGTCCGGCCACGCACGATTCGTGTTCCGCGGCCCGGTGCGTGCCGGGACGGCGCTCGGGACGCACGTGGCCGCGCACGGCGACGGCGTCGTGGACCTGGCCATCGGCGTGCCCTCGGCGGCCGCCGCCTACGACTACGCGGTGTCGCGCGGTGCGAGGGGGCTGCGCGAGCCCGAGATCGTGGCGGACGAGCATGGCAAGGTCGTGCTCGCGGCCATCGCGACGTACGGCGATACCCGGCACACGCTGGTGGAACGGGTTGACTACTCGGGTCCCTACCTGCCCGGCTATGTTGCGGCGCCACCGGTAGGGACCCAGCAGGCCGGGCCGTTCTTCACCGAGGTTGACCACTGCGTGGGCAATGTCGAGCTCGGCCGGATGGATGAGTGGGTGGAGTTCTACCACCGGGTCATGGGCTTCAGCAACATGAAGGAGTTCGTCGGAGACGACATCGCCACCGAGTACTCGGCGCTCATGAGCAAGGTGGTCGCGGACGGCAGCCGCAAGGTCAAGTTCCCCATCAACGAGCCGGCCGCGGGCAAGAAGAAGTCGCAGATCGACGAGTACCTGGAGTTCTACGGCGGGCCGGGCGTCCAGCACATCGCGCTATCCACCAGCGACATCGTCGGCGCGGTTCGCGGCATGCGAGCCGCGGGCGTCGAATTCCTCAGCACGCCGGACAGCTACTACGAGACTCTGGGCGACTGGGTTGGCGACACCCGGGTCGGCCTCGCGGAACTGCACGAGCTGAAGATCCTGGCCGATCGCGACGAGGATGGCTACCTGCTGCAGATCTTCACCAAGCCCGTGCAGGACCGGCCGACGGTCTTCTTCGAGCTGATCGAGCGCCACGGTTCCGAGGGCTTCGGCAAGGGCAACTTCAAGGCGCTGTTCGAGGCGATCGAGCGGGAGCAGGCACGGCGAGGCAATCTCTGACCCGCTGAAACTGGCCTGCAGGCCGAAACGGGCCTGCTGGCTGAAACCGGCCTGGTGGCTGAAACCGGCCTGGTGGCTGAAACCGGCCTGCTAGCTGAAACCGCCGCTGACGCCGCCGCGCCTGCGCCTTGGGTGCGCCCTGCCGGTCCGGCGGGTGTGCCGGGACGCGGCACGCCGTTCGCTCGCGTGAATAGAGTGGTTCTTGCGGCCCGCTAGGGCCGCGGGCGCGCGCTGCGGGCGGCACAGGTTCGGCTGACCGCGTTCAGGGCCATCGGCAGGACGACCGGGATGACGCAGCAGAACGAGACACAGCGGCAGGATGCGGCGGTGCCGGCCGAGCCGGCCAGGCCGCCGGAGCCGGGTGAGCCGGGGCTCGCACCGGCCAGCCCCGCGGGCCCCGGTACCGGGCAGCAGGCCTCGCAGGGTCAGAGTGACGCGCCGTCCCAGCTGGCGCCGGCGCCGGCGCCAGCCCTGTACGGATACGAGGCGGTTCCCGA
>Ga0123356_10002627_pt1 | contig 19110 bp, 14 predicted proteins | sample TergutEmb28metaG_2_FD_92546 | JGI IMG/M metagenome (GOLD analysis project Ga0123356, IMG submission 92546) | Embiratermes neotenicus P3 segment gut microbial communities from Petit-Saut dam, French Guiana - Emb289 P3 | ecosystem: Host-associated > Arthropoda: Insects > Digestive system > Gut ...
AGATTTCTTGATGAGCCGGACAACCTGCTTACCTGGACGCCCCTGGGCGGAGATATCTCCGCGGCAGGAGATCTCGGGTACACCTACGGCACGTTTGAATTTCACTCCAAAGATAAAGACGGCAAGGCGCACGCCGTGTACGGCAAGTACACCAGCATCTGGACGCTGCAGAAGGATGGAAGCTGGAAAGTCGTGCTCGACATGGGAATGCCGGCCGTGTTCCTGAAAGCTTGAGTTCCGAATGGGCCGGTCGCTGCGCGCGCCAGGTCCGCTTCTTCCCAATAAAACTCATGTGCCACGAATCACTGTGCCAGCGCCCACGCGCCGCCTTCTTCGACCAGCCCGCTGGTGAATTCCTCGGCAGGGTGCGCGGATGGCCGTCTTTGTAGTTGGCGGGCAGCGAACAGGCACGTTCGCGTCGGGGCTGGAAAGAATGTCTGACACCCGGATTCCATGTTTCTCCGGCTTGTGCTTGTTCCTCTCGCAGGGTCTGATACGAATCTCAACGTCAAGCATTCACTTGTGGAAGTAATTGCGGATGGCCTCGGCTTGCACGCGCGTCACGACTGCAGAGAGGGCGGCGGCGTCCGCCTGCTTGACGGCCTGCACACTGCCGAAGTGTGCGAGCAGGCGGCGCGTGGTGCTGGCGCCGACTCCGGGGATTTCCAGAAGTTCGGTGGAGCGGTCGCGCATTTGCCGGCGCTTGCGGTGGAAGGTGACTGCGAAGCGGTGGGCTTCGTCGCGAATCATCTGGATCATGTGCAGGACCGGAGAATGGTGATCGAGGGCGATGGGGTCTTTCTCTTGTCCATACACATAAAGGATTTCTTCACGCTTGGCAATCGCGGCCAGCGGCTGGTTGATGATCTCGAGCTTTTCGAGAGCTTCGGCGGCGGCGTGCAGCTGCCCGAGGCCGCCGTCGATGAGGACCAGACTGGGCATGGGTTTCTTTTCTTCCTGCAGGCGCTTGTAACGGCGCGTGACCACCTCGCGCATGGAGGCGAAGTCGTCGACTCCTTCGACGCTGCGGATGATGAACTTACGGTAATCCGACTTCTTCATCCTGCCGTCTTCCCAGACCACCATGGAGGCCACGGTTTCGGCGCCTTGAATGTGCGAGATATCGAAGCACTCAATGCGCTTGGGCAGTTCCGGCAGGCCGATCGCCTCCTGCAGCTCTTCCTGGATCCTACGCGCATTGGGCTTGAGGACGCGGAAGCGTTGGTCGTAGGACTGCTTGGCGTTGTTGCCGGCGAGGTCGATGAGAGAGCGCTTTTCGCCGCGCTGGGGGACGAGGATGTGCACGCGGCCGGTGCGGCCGTCTTGCTGCTCGGAGAGTAGTTCTTCCAACTCTTCGAGATCTTCGAAATCGACCGGGACGTAGAGATTGCGGGGCACGTAGGGCTGGCCGATGTAGAGCTGTTTGAGCAGGGCGGAGAAAAACTCGCCGGGGTGGAACGAGCCTTGGTCTCCCCGCGGCTCCTGTGGGGACGGACGGTTGCGTCCGTCCGAGCCGGGCCAAGCCTGGCTGCGGTTTCCTTCGGCCGTATCGACGCTGTCGGCTAAAGGTGCGGTCGAGCTTGGCTCGACCGAATGGAGGAAAGGATAGGTCTCCGCCGGAGGCGTGGGAGGGGCCGGGTCGCTGATGGACTCGAATTGCGGCAAGTCTTCCCAAAAAAACTCTCGGCGGTCAACCATCTTTCCGGCGCGCATGTGGAACAGGTTTACCGCCAGCATGCCGTTTTCGCAGTGGTAGCCGAAGACGTCGGCGTCGTCGCCTTCGGCGGCGGCCATGCGCTGACGCTCCTGCAACTGCTCGACCGTCGAAATCAAATCACGATAGCGGGCGGCGCGTTCGTATTCCTGGGCCGCGGCGGCTTCCTCCATGCGGGTGCGCAAGGAGCGCGCCAGGTCTGTGGGCCGGCCTTCGAGGAACAGCTTTACGTCGCGCACGGCTTCCTGATAGAGGTCCGGCGTCGTCAAATCTTTCACACATGGGCCTAAACAGCGCTTGATGTAGTACTGCAGGCACGGTCGCGGGTGAAAGCGCGTCAAGTCGACTTTGCAGGAGGGAATCAGAAAGTTGCGGTGGATCAGGTCGACGATGCGGTACGCCAGGTTGGCGGGGAAGTAGGGGCCATAGTAGGCGCTGCCATCTTTGCGCAGACGGCGCGTGACGTACACGCGCGGCCAGCGCTCTGCCAGCGTCAGCTTGACGTATGGATAGGTCTTGTCATCGCGCAGCAGGATGTTGAAGCGCGGCTTGCGCTGCTTGATGAGATTATTTTCAAGCGCCAGGGCCTCTTTGTTGTTGGCGACGACGATATAGTCGACATCGACGGCTTCGCGCACGAGTGTGCCCGTCTTGGCGTCCTCCCACCGTCCCTCGTGAAAGTAGCTCGAAACGCGACTGCGCAGATTCTTCGCCTTTCCCACATAGATGACTTCCCCTTCGGCATTTTTGTAGAGATAGACGCCAGGTTCGGTCGGGATGGTGCGGATTTTGGCCTGCAGGTCCATGGGCGCGGGAGAGTCCTATTCTATTGGACCAGAGCCGGCGAAGCCCCCGGTCCCGCCTTGTGGCATGTGCGGCTTAGGGGAATGACTGTATAAAAATTCCATGCTGAATGTTGGCTTTGCGTTCCCGGTATCGGTTGGTGCGGCGGTTGGACCACCCCCATGCCTTTCGCAAATCATTGAAAAAGTATATATTTACCGGGGAAACCTGGTGTTGAGAAAACTGGCATCTGCCTTGCAAAAGTGAGAATTGGGACTTGTACCACTGGTAAGTCTCTCAGGGCCTTAAAACTCATTTTTAGCGCGCGGGACACTCAGGCGCGCCCGACAGAGGAACCAAGGAGCCTCACCCTATGAATCGCACTTCGTTAGTCATCTGCCTGGCAGTCAGCATGATCGCCACCGTGGGCTGCGCCAGCAAGAACTACGTCAAATCGCAGACCACGCCGCTCATCAACAAGACGAATGAACTCGACGACTTGACCGCGAAGAACACGCGGGACATCAAGGACGTGGATCAGCGCGCGCAGGCGGGCATTTCGGCCGTGAACTCGAAGACAGACGCCGTCGAGGCCAAGACGCAGACCGCCAGTCAGAACGCCGCCCAGGCGCAGCAGATGGCTGATGCCGCCAACGGCCGGGTCGGTGTGCTGACCAACACCGTGGCCAATCTCGACAACTTTCATGCCGTCGCCGAGACTTCGGTGAAATTCGGTTTCGACAAGGACAATCTGACCGCCAAGGCCAAAGAAACGCTGGATCAACTCGCCGCCAATATCGCTTCGACCAAGGGCTACATCATCGCCCTCGAGGGCGGGACCGATTCGGTCGGATCGGCCGACTACAACTATGATCTGAGCCAGCGCCGAGCGAATTCGGTGATTCAGTACCTGGCCAGCAAGTGGAATGTGCCCGCGCGCAAGATCTACGTCATCGGCATGGGCAAGGACAGGCCGGTTGAGTCCAACAAGACGGCTGCTGGCCGCGCTGGCAACCGCCGCGTGGATGTTCGCCTGATGACCAACACCGTCGGCGGCAGCACGCCGACGAGTGGAAATAACCCGTCGTCGATGTAACGCGACCCCAGAATTTACCCTCCTCCCCGGAGGACTTCGCCAACCAGGCCGCTCGCGCCTCCCCCTGAGCGGCCTGTTTTTTTGCTTCCGATCGGCTGCTGAATTCTGTCGACGTACGTGCTCTTGCAGGCTCGGACCGTCAGCGCCGTGGAGACCTGTCACCAGCCAACCCGCGTCCGGTTGGAAAGACAGGCTTGGGGACTGTGTCTGTTTCAGCCGAAACCGTGAAAACCCGATCGGCTTCGCGATTCCAGCAAAATCCGCGCCCGATGGACGAGGGGGCAGTCATTCACGCTTTGTATGCGGGTTCAAGCCGCAAGGACGGGGTGGTAACTTCCGCTCCCAGGCCTGATCATTTGAGGGCCCGACAGCTTGTGCGCTTAGTAATAATTCTTCTCTCTGCCAAACCCCAGTACCCGTGCCTGATGCAGCAATCTCCGTGATTGTGCTTCTTTGCGGTAGACCCGTTCCCATTCGGGGACAGGGATTTCCTTGGTCCGGTCGCCGGCCCCGCATCGCACCGCTCGGTCCTGAAGCACTCTTGCCGCATGCTTGAACAAATACTCGTATTCTGCCCGTTCCGCGCGAATATCAAACCGCACCTCGGTTTGATGAATTGCCCAGTCCATGATTGGCCTGTCTGTAGGAAGGAGTTTCCGGCAACCATTTGCCGTACCTGCCGATTGTACGCCCGATCTTGTCGGTCCGAGCATGCTCAAGCGGAATCGAGAGAACAGAGAACTAAAGATCGCTTCACAAAAGTGCGGTGGAAACTGGCGGAGAAAACCCACGCGAGGAACCTCAGCAGCGAAAGGCTGTTTTAACCAAGAATTCAATTTTCCCTAACATTCTATTCACATCGCACTTTATATGATCCGGAGATCCACACTTTGAGGTTCCCATGAAAAAGACAAGCGTTTTTCTCTCTCTCGCAGCCGTGTGCCTGCTGGGCACGGCAGTCGGTCAAACCTCCAACAAGATTCAGCACGTTCTGCTGATCAGTGTCGATGGAATGCACGCCGTGGATTTCCTGAACTGCGCCAATGGCATCAGCACCGCCAACAACAACCAGCCCTTTTGCCCGGCGATGGCGGCGCTTGGTCAGACTGGGATCAACTACGTTGCAGCCAGCACCTCGAAGCCCTCGGACTCGTTCCCGGGCCTGACGGCGATCGTCACCGGTGGCAGCCCTGCCCTCACGGGTGTTTATTATGATGTCGCGTATTCCAGGAACTTCGATGCTCCCGAGCAAACTACGGGCAATGGTCTTGGGGCCGGCCCCTGCACTCCCTTTGGGGCACCAACCGGCACGACCAGTGAGTATGAAGAAGGCATCGACTTTGACAAGACCAAGCTGAACGGCGGCGCACCCGGCGCGTCGCTGACGGACGGCGGAATCGCTTCTATCGATCCCAAGCACCTGATTCGCGACCCTGCTAATGGCTGCGCGCCGGTTATGCCGTGGCAATGGGTCCGTACCAATAGCATCTTCAGCGTAATTCACGCCGCCGGCGGGTACGCGGCATGGTCTGACAAACACCCTGCCTATTCCTCCGTCGCCTCCGGCATCGGACCCACTGCGCTCGATGACTTCTATGCCCCGGAAATCAACTCGGATGTCATTGCACTTCCTGGAGTCAAAACCCCGACGGGCATCTCTTGCGCCCCGATCCCCGATAAGGGCTCTGACCTGACCGCTTGGACCAACAGTTTCCAAAACATTGAGTGCTACGACCAGTTGAAAGTCAACGCGATCCTTAACGAGATCGATGGCAAGAATCACCTCGGCACGGCAACGACCAAGGTTCCCACCGTCTTCGGCATGAACTTCCAGGCTTTAAGCGTGGGCCAGAAGCTGATTGAAGCGAGCAACGGTGTGACGGGCGGATATCTGGATGCCGCCGGCACGCCCAGCGCGGCCCTGTTGCAGGAATTCCAGTTCGTTGACGACTCGATTGCGTCATTCGTCAGCGAGCTGAAGAAACAGGGGCTCCTCAATTCGACCCTGATCGTGATCACCGCCAAACACGGCCAGTCACCCATCGATCCCAGCCGCTACGTCGGCCAGACCATCAAGGGCACCTCACCCGTCACCTTGCTGTCGAACGCGGGCATGATTCCCTTTTCCGAGTCCACGAACAACCCGACCGGAATCGGACCTACAGAGGATGACGTCTCGCTGGTCTGGCTGAAAAGCTCCTTTGATACAGACGCGGCCGTCGCAATTCTCGAGGCGAACCCCTCCACGACTACCGGAATCGGGCTTGGAATGATGTTCTATGGCCCTTCGCTCTCCCTCAACTACAACGACCCAACCGTGGATCCTCGCACGCCGGACATCATCGTGACTCCGAATGTTGGAGTTACTTATTCCAGCAGCACCGCGAAACAGGCGGAGCACGGCGGCTTCGCTCATGACGACACCAACGTCGTCATGCTACTGTCTAATCCGAGCTTCAAACCCAACACGATTAAGGCTGGAGTGGGTACTGTACAGGTGGCACCTACCATTCTGAAAGCGTTGGGTCTGAACATTAACCTGCTGGACGCAGTCCGCGCGGAAGGAACGACCGTCCTTCCGGGGATTACCTTCTAGCCCTCGACAAAAGCTAGGTTTATTCACGGTGGACGCTCTCTGTTGAGCGTCCACTGCTCTTTGGGGCCTATGCCACACTATTCGTCGACAGTACCGCTATGTCAATCGCATTGGCACTTTTTCGTCAGCGATACGATTCAGGAAATCCCGCTCTGTTCCCTTTCATCTCCCACAATTGAAAATCGCGAATGCCGATTCCGCATCGAAAATCAGAAAACCAGGGACCCTGGAGTTCATCATGCCAAACAGCAACAAGGCGTTCAGCAGTTTTTCAATTGAAGCCGCAACGCCGCAAACGAAGCCCCGAAACCGAAACCCGAGTTTTCGGCAATCACAAGTAAAATCTCCTGATATGGAAGGTTCTCGCGGCACCGAAGAGAACGTTCTGGATCCGAGGGTCCGTCGCACAAGAAAAATGCTGCAGGACGCGCTCGCAAGTCTCCTGAAAAAAAGGACTTTGACAAGATTTCGATTGGCGAGATTGCAGAAGAATCGACGCTGAACCGGGCGACCTTTTATGATCACTACCCGGGCAAGTTCGCGCTCCTTGGATGCTTGGTCGGCTCACAATTTCAGGAACTGATTGCCCAGCGAAGCATTTGCTTCGACGGCTGCGCAGGGGCGCTCAGGAAGATCGCGACGGGCGTTTGCTATTACCTGGCGGCTTTTCGCTTCTCCACTGCTGAAGCGTTGCCGTACTGATCCATCTCAGACTTGGCGCACTTTCCTCGAAAATCACGCGCAGCAGCCGGTCTCCATTGATTTCTTCACTGCTGGGCCTCGCTGGGCCTAAGAAATTGACAAATACGATACAAGTATGTAGCGTATTATCATTACGACAGACTCCATCAGTGCGATTCTCAGACAAAATGTCGAATCTCGTGGGAGCACCGCCTCTTAAGCGTCAGACAGCCAACGCCGGTGCGGGCCGCCCTCGAAGTACGGCGGCTGATCACGCTATCTTGAGCGCAGCACTTAAGCTTTTCGTGCAACACGGGTTCGATGGCGTCACGATTGAAGAGGTCGCACAAGTTGCCAAGGTCGCTCGAACCACTGTTTACCGACGCTGGTCCTCAAAGGAGGCTCTGCTTGCCAAGGCCATCGCCCTCGAAAGAGGCTACCCTGAGCTGGAGCTCATAAGTTCGCCTACAGCAACGCTTGATTTACCGGGTCAGTTACTGGAAAGCATTTCGGAGATATTGACGGAACCAAACTATCTCAAGATGGTTGCCCGGCTGATAGGCTCAGTTCCCGAACATCCCGAATTGATGTCTGCTTATTGGAAAGCGTACTTGGCCCCGCGCCGACAAGTAGTCAGGCGGGTTGTCGAACGCCTGCGCGATGAAGGAATTGTGCGAAAGACCGCTAACGCTGACGTTCTTTTGGACTTGATTAGCGGCGCGGTGATGCACCGTTTGTTGATTGAACCGGGGCGTCCTTCGTCTCGCGAACTCAGTGCTTATCTACTCAGGGTGATCCACGAGCTCGGCATGAGTGAGGCACTCGATAATGGTCACAAAACGTGGCGGTTTCGTCGCAGGCAAGGAAAAAGAGGCGGACGCCACGTTGAAGCATGAGCTTTGTGAGGTTACGGTCGACATCGTGACGGAGACCGCGGGCAGCATTTCCGCGAATTGTCTTGCGTTGCGGCTTAGAGGTCTTGAACATTCTTATGCACTACGATCTTGTATTCCGTCTCATCGCCGCGGCTCAGCTTCTCGCAGTGGCAGCAGTGCGTGCGTATTTTGGCGCTCCCGGCGCCAAAGAATCTCTTAAGACAAACCTGGCGCACCGCGCCGAGCCCATTTGGCTGACAACTTTCCTCGGCCTAATTGCATTGCTGCACTTTGGTGCAATCTTCGTCTATCTCGCAAATCCAATCGTTCTCAGGTGGAGCTCGGTCGAAATTGGTGCACCGATTCGTCGGCTCGCAATCGCGCTCAGTTGTTTAGGAGTGCTTGGCGAGATCTGGGCTGCGGTTTCGATTGGCGCAAGTTACAGCCCAACTCTTCGAGTCTCGAACGAGCGCGCTCTGGTCACAGCCGGCCCCTACCGATGGATCAGGCATCCACTCTATGCCTTTTGGATACTGGTAATGACTGGGTGGGCACTGGCGGCGGGCAACTGGTTCATCCTCCTTAGCGGCACGATTCTCATTCTTGTGCTGAGGATTGTGCGTGTTCCTCGCGAAGAAGCTATGATGGCCGGCGGCTTTGGCGATTCGTATCGCCAGTACATCCGGCGTACGGGAAGATTTGTACCACGATTCCGCCCGGTGCAACCAAGTGGCACAAACTGCGTGTGGGGCGCGCAACACACCGGTAATGTTGTCGGTTACTACTCGAGGAACCTGATCGTGGCCGCAGTTTTTTTCACCATCAAAGCCTGGACGCGACGCGGCCTACAGCGGTTTGTCGGTTTGTCGATCACTCAGAGCCTTGACGGGGATACATGGTGTTCCATGGACCGTTGCAAGCCTGAACTCGCGACACTCCTGTCGGGACTGCTGGTCGACTATCGAGCGGGGAACAATCCGAACATGGACACATCTCCGTATCGGCCGGACTTCGGCATCACTTTAGGACCCCAGGCAGAACGATCGAGTTTTCGGACACTTCGCGGAAGCCATGAAAACGATCCCTGCCATTCCGTTGACCAGCACCGGCGCCGGGCAGTCGCAGCCATCTGGCTGAACATGATTGGACTCGGCACCGACCGTGCTCCACGGAGTTCCCCGCCCGCCGGCGGAGTACGGTCGGATCACAGTACAACATCCGGACTTCGAATACTAAGGTGGCGACAGACAGGGCGCCGAATCGGCTCTATCACCTCTAACGACTCTGATTCACCCAGGGCGGAGATGAAGTCCATTTTTGCGGAGGTTCAGCGGGTACGCATGGCCTCAGAAATTGAGGGAAAATGGTCTACAGGACTCATCAAGAACGCCGAGATCAAACTCGACACCTTCTGCTCTCAGCGCAACCGCCCTCCCAGCTATCCGTTTCAGCAGCTCACCCGGCGGTGGAAATGAATTCCACCGCCCGCAGATGCAAACCTGTTCGAGCACACAGACACCTTACCGCGCCGAGTACCAGCGAACGTAGTCGACTGTCATCGGCCCAGGGTTGGTCAGACCGGTGATTGATCCGCCCAGGGTACCGCCGATAGCCTCATTCAAGAGGATGAAAATCGGTTGATTGAATGGCCATACATCCCCTGCGGGAAGACTGGCGGGGGTAGTCGTGAAGAATGGCTCGGATGGGTCATCCACAAAGAATTGAATCTCGTCTGCCGACCAAATAATCCCGTAAACGTGGAAGGCTGTGTTCACTGCCTCTCCGCTCGGGAACAGGTAGCGATCCGAAATTCCGTCCCCGCCGGTAAGGTACGTATGGATTGTAGAATTCTCCCCTGTGTCCCCGGCTCCGTTGAACACTTGCGGTGACCAGTCTTCCAGGATGTCCGTTTCGCCGCAAACCGGCCATGGAACCCCACTGTTGATGTTGTTGCCCAGCGCCCAGAAGGCGGGCCAGATTCCCTGGTTGGTCATATCGGGAAGCTCGATCCTGGCCTCGAGAATGCCGTATTGGAAGGTCTGCCCGCCATCTGTATTCAGGCGAGCAGATATCCACGTTCCATTCACATTTCTTGGCTGGATCACGAGATGACCGTTACCATCGATGTAGACCGGAGCCGTGGAAGTGCTGAAAGTTGTGGGACACTGGCTCGGATTGCCGAAAACTCCCGGAGGTCCGCAGTAGACCTCTGCTTCACCATTTCCCCAGCCGTTGTTGTTTCCGAGGTCGAAATTCCAGGCCTCGGTGGATGGGGGACCTGCCGGACCATCGAATTCCTGACACCAGGTCGGTCTGTAGGTCACTCCTCCAACCGATAGGTCGCTAATCCCGGTGCAGCGGCTGGCGGTGGGGCCGCCTTTCCCGGTGTTGCTGCTGTTGGTTTCTACGGCAAGCGACCACTTTTGACTGCTCGATCCATTACATGTATCCACCACGACCGCACTCCCCACGGCCGTCCCGCTGGCAGTTAGGCAAAGATTTGTACTGTTAGCGGTCTGGAATTCGTAGAAATTGCCAATCAGCACCGGATCCCAGGCCTGCCCCGTAGTGCCGGCGCACGGATCTAGAACCACTGCCGAACCGCTGGTGGTTCCCGAGGCGGTCAAGCAAAGTGGACCAAGGGCAGCGAAGTTGTAGAAACCGGGCGGCTTTACGCCAGTATTGTTCGCTGACCACGCCTGCGCCCCGGTACTGTTCGAAGTGTAGATATCGATCGGATTTCCTGCTCCTGTGCCGGCGCCTGCGTCATCCAAGACCAATGTTGGGGCATTCTGCGGGCTCAGTGTGAAGCCGCCAATGCCAATCGGGGCGCTGCCGACCTCACGGACTCGGTGGCCGTTCCCGCAATCGGCAGTTGCGAAACATAGTTGACGGTGAATCGCTCCGGCCGGGAAGCCCTCATAGCTTCCCGAAGCTGTGCCTTGTGCCAAGAGCGAGGAGCTACCTGAAAAAAGCGCCCCGGCCATCAGGCAATAAAACAGCCTGCCCATGACTGCCGCTTGTGCTATGCGTTTTGAAATCACAGTAATCTCCTTCCTCGTGTGTTGTGTTTGGCGCAGTCTGCGCGTGAACTCTTCCTGGCTCAGCTAATTCCTCGCTCGGTCTACTATCGCGAACCGGCCATTCTTCGGTTGGAACTTCATCAGGTACTTACCGCAGCGCCATTCGAAATGGCCTTCCCCGGAAGCGCTGCCCCGCTTTACCTTGCACAGAACCGTACGATCCCACAGGACCTTGTATATTCGCCAGAAACGAAGGCACGCCTGGAAAAAGGCGATTTCAAAACCGACTGATTTTCGCGTGCGTTTTGTCTGCCTCGCGAATCTTCGAAGAAGAGGTGGCTTTTTCCTCAACCGCTTCATCCAGAGTGATGATTCGGTGGAGTTGCTCTGAGCCGCGCAACGGCATCTGCGCATGAAATGGGCCACGGCATAACTGGGCGCTTTTCTACAATAACTTGGAGGCATTTTGCAACTAAAATTTTAGCCCCGACGGTTTCGGAACTTAGCGGTAGCGGTGCTAACCCCGGATGTCTCACCGAGGAAATAGAAACCCACCTTGTGGGGCGACCTCGGCGGGGGCAAAGGGTTGCATTTTCACGGCGTACGTGAAGCGATGCATTCCATCTCATGTCGTCGAAAGGGATCTGCGATGAATGATCTCTTGAATTTCGTTGTTGAGAGGCACGGCGGCTTGAAGTTTGAAGCGCTGGAGCACAGTTGAATCCGTGACGGTTGCCGCCTCTATTACCGGTGAGATATGGCAAGCCCGACTGTTTGAAGTACGTCATCTCCAAGGCGAAACGAAAAGGGAGCGCGTTACGATGGAATTCTCCGGGCAGGACAAGCGATCCGTTTTCGAGCCGAATCGTGTTGAGATGCTGCGCCGAGACGGAACAGTCGTCGCAAACTGCGATGATCCCGAAGCGTCGTTTCACGGACAGGAGCAATTCACGCCCTGGGACGATCTCGATGTTGCGTACTTCAGCGGAGAGGCGTTCTATACCTATTGCAACCTATTGCAACACACCCTTCCTTTCCGCTTACACCGGATTTTCCAATGAAGAAATCTCTTCGATTCAGGTGGAGGGCGAGACCCGGCGCCGCCTGAGAGTCATTTTCCCTGACACTGTTAAGAGTCACACGAGGCAGATCTTCTGTTTTGGTCCGGACGGTTCGCTGCGCCGTCATGACTACAAGATGGACATACTTGCATCGCCTCAAAGAGCCAGGGAGGCGCCTTGCCATAATCATCTCTCCGGCAATGGACAGAATTTGCTCTCGGAGAATCTGTCCCTCTCGCAGTGCCCGAATCGATCGTTCAGTCTTGGGCGACCCTGAAGTGGGTCTGTGCAATCCGACCGAAAGCCGGTCGTCACGCCTTTTCAGCACGTTCCAGTTTTTTGACCATTCGAACTCTTGCCGCAAGAATGGGTTCGGACCAGCGCAGTCTTCAATAGCTCAACCACCCATAACACTCGCGCGCTCGCCTGCTCCATCTTTCACTCGTCGAGAATTTGTATAGAGAGAAAGCGATCGGTACGCCAATGAGGAACATGTGTACCAGAATACCCTGAATAAGAGCACGAAGCTGATACGTACCAGAATGGTGCAGTCCGCTGAGTGGCAGCACAATCAAGTTCATCACTAGAAACACCGCAATGCCATAAAACATGCCGCAAACGAGAAAGTGAGCCCTGAGGAACTCCAGTCTTCGACTCGCGACACAATAGACTGTTGCGGCCGAGTAGGCTATGAAGTAGTGCAGAAATACTCCCAAAATCCATGTGCCAACTCCTCCGTGCAGGGCCTGTCTTCCGAGCAGACCGGCTGCGATCGCGCGCGGCACACCGAAGCCAAAGGTGATAAAAGCGGAGGTCAGGTCAAATGAGCCGGCGACGAGTCCGCCTACAATTATGGGAAAGAGCAGAGGCTGTTTCATTTGTGTGGTTGAAGCTGAACCAAGGTGCATTTCTCTCGGGTAATGACGTGCATTCTCAGCGACTGTTGACATTAGACGGCGGGAACGATTGGAAGAAAGCAAGGTACGTATTACCCCGGTTCATGACAGACAGGAGTCCTGCTGCTAACAGCCCGGGTGAGCTTGAGGATGCTTCATTTCTATCTGTTGAGGAATCCTTCAATATGCGCAATGGGCGAAAGACCTCAGTTTGGAGTCCAGTTTCTTTGCGCTCACATTCGCTCACAAATTTCGATTCCCGGGCGTTCCTGAGCGCGTCTGTGTGAGTTTGACGAAGGCCGTCTGTGTCTTGTCTGTTATGTAGTTAACTCACTCGGCCTTCTCATAACCCAAAGGTCCGTAGTTCAAATCCACCAGGCTTTCAGGCAGCTGTCGCTCCTAGCGGTGGTGTAGCCCGCCGACGTGCGGCACGGCCACGACCGCCCCCTTCTCCGGCGACTGAATCGCTCGCGGCTACTCGGCTCCCATTCCAGCTTGCGGCCCATTCCGCCACAAGTCTCGAACGGCAATACGCTACGCACCACCACACTGTTGGCGGCCGGCTTACCCTCCGCATCTCTTGTGTATAAACACTCATCGTGCTTTGATTTGAATGGTCGAATGCCGGAGGAGTCCTTGTTGCACTTTCTTGATGTCGGCGCCCACTCGACGCAACAGTCCGCCCGGAAGGTCTCAAATCCGGATTGTCCCGCAGACTCACAAACGCAATTCCCAGTGCTCGAGCTCCGCAGGGCGTTGAAGAGGTGCCGCAGGGAGCGCCCATGACGATCCAACTTTCAGATGAGCACTTCATCAAACGGCCGCCGGCAAGCATTCTGCCATGAGACGGTTGAGCGCGGTCTTGAGTCCTTTGCCCCGACACGCCGGCATCGACGTACTCCTCAACAATCTTCCCATCTGCGCGTCCGGCGTAATCTCGAAGTTCGCGCAACTGTAGTTCTGGGCTTTGATGACCGTTGGAAGTGGAACACGCACGCAGATTGCAACTCTACACACATCCGCTGGACTCATCGACGCACATCCTTGGACCCGTTGCACTGGGTAAATCCCATTAACGGCGGTCCCCCATTTTTGTTATTTCTACTAGAATTTCGTCCCGCAAAATTTTCCCGCAAAATTTGCTAGACACCTGTTCTGTGTGCGATACTCTCTGCACCCCCCCAAAAGAAAGAAATCCCCCAACAAAAACTTTACGGAGGAATGTGTAGCGCGAGGGAAACGTGTGTTTTTCGGAGCCCTGTGGTCGATAGTCTTTTCATTGCTTCCTATTCGCGCAATCGTTGCCACGCCAACTGCTACGGGACGGGTTGCGAACCCCGTCACATTTGTCGACCCCGGTAGTACGCCTCCAGCGTAGTGTTCCGACATGACTGGTTCGGTCTCGGGGAGAGCAGAGAGTCAAAGGAAACGAAGTCAGCGGCTGGTTGACCAACAATTCAGGACAGGATCTCTATGTCTGGTACACCTTCGCCGAAAAGGGGCGGCCGTCGACGAATATGGCAAAGCTGGAGCTGAAATATTGCGAGCAGGCGGGACGATGGCGGAGAGCGTGGTGGCGCGTACACATACACAGCGGACACTGATCCCGGCAGGATTCAAGTATGCGGTTCCGCTCAATCAGAAGAATACGAACAATTGCGACCACACGTCGTAAGACTACACATTGCGGAGACTCGCTCCCCAACTTTTACTAGGGGTCCGAAAACATACCGTTGAGGAATGAATCAATCGAGAACACTGAGATTCAATTTTGCGTTCGGTTTGATCTTTGGGCTTGCCCAGAGCGCGTCGTTACAGGCCCAGTGTCAGGCAGTGACCACTGTGTTTCCGAAGGCAACGTTGAATCACACACTCTCAAAGATGTCAGCATGGACCCAACCAGAAAGTATGCGGGCACCGATCCTTCTCGCTGCCTGCGGCACAAAGAGAAATCAGGGACAGGTCGCAAACCCTCGAAAGGAAATTGAGCTTATGAAATCCTCGTCGTTTTTCGCAATATCCGCCGCGTTGGCACTTTTGGTGGTGCTTGGGGGCCCGGGTGCCCACGCGCAAGCAGAGATCGACCCGGATCATTTCGATTCGCCCAATACGGAAGCGATCCCGCAACCGAAAACTGTCGACAGCAAAACTACGCCGGCCCGGTATGAGCGCACCTTCTCGCTTCCTTATAGCGTGCTTTGCAACGGAAAGAAGCTCGGTCCGGGAACATACTCGATCTCGATCCGTTCCGACGGCAAGGTTGGGCAGGCGACACTCAACCAAAAGGGCCGCACTATCGAAACGATGGGCGTGATTCAGACCGAAGCGCAGAAACAGCGCGATGAAGTCGTAGTCGTGGAGAAGAATGAAAACGGGCGAACGCTCTCAGTTGTCCGAGTCAGGGGATTGGCCTTTGTTTTTGACCCGAAACATTCGGCAGGTCCCTCAGCCAAGAAAATACCCACACGCACGGAGAAGTTGCCACTGACAGTCATCGCCACGAATGAAATCGCACAGCCAGTTCCCTCGCAAGCATCGCCCAAGCCGTAACGGAGTTCGAGAGGAACCATGAATCGGACGGTTCGTGCGGACAGGATCTAAATTGTCTCCCCGGAACCATCACTCCCCACTTCGTCCATACCGAACCGGTCCATTCTGAAATCTCGGGCACTCGTGCCCGGTTGTTGTAACAACTGTTTCGTCCGCTTTCCCGTGTGCCGTGCTGCCTCACTAGAAATCACCGCTGCGCGCCATCGGAGCAATCCGCCGATCGGGTTGATCATTGGTGCTGACTAACACGTCCTGCAGCCATTTCTGCGCGAACTCCGCCAAGGTCGCCGTGTGGTGCCATCCTTTGCGATGACACCCCACCGCCACATTGCGACCCATATTTTTTCTCTCTTGCCGCGAAGTCGTAGATGGCCTCGTTGATATCGCCGCCTTGCCATAGCTTCGAAATCTCCTCGAAGCTTGCCAGCGGGCCTCTTCTCATGGCCTGTTTCAGCTTTGTAAGCTCTCGGTAGAATTCTCGCGAATGCACTTGGATCTGTGCCGGAACTGGCTCGAAAGGATTGTGCCGCTTTGTTCTTCTGCGTCCTCCGAAGCCAGTTCCCAGCTCACCGCGGAGATGCCGGATTCGAACCCTAAGCGCTGAACAATGTCCTCCAGCATGGCATTTTGCCGCGCCGAACTGCATAGTGTGGCGCGCACTTCCACCTTGCCGCTGGAATTCAAGTCTTCGCTGCTTACCGCGTGCAGGCTAAAGGGCACGGCGTGTAAAAGGTGGATGGCGAGAGCGCGCAGCTGCGTCTCATGATCACTTTGGCAAACGAACCTAAGTACATAGCGGGTCTCTACTTCAATAGCGCGGCTGTGTTGCCGGCCAATCTTGCGCGCGAGCGGACGGAGCAGAACATTCGCAGCCACCACTCCTAATGCTCCAATCACAGCCTCGCCAACAAAACCAAATCCACACAGCGCTCCCACGGCGGCTGAGCACCAGAGAGTAGCCGCCGTGTTCAGGCCCCGGATGCTCACTCCTTCTCGCATGATTACCCCGGCCCCCAAGAATCCAATACCCGAGACCACCTGGGCAGCTATCTGTAAGGAGTTGGGAGTGAGCGGCACCAGGTGCGTAATACTCACAAACATGGCGGCACCGCCGGACACGAGCGCATTCGTACGCAGACCAGCAAGTCTCTGGTGCCACTGCCGCTCCGCACCGATGATCGCTCCCAGCAGAAGCGCAGTTGCGAGATAGCCGATGAACTGATTCCAAGTCATTTCTTTTTCCCAAAAATCAAAAGTTGAATTTCAAAGCCAGATATAGCTGGCGCTAGCCAGCATGTTCGATCCGGGTTGCCGATTGACGCTTAAGTTCGACGACATGGTGTAGGCGGTCTTGTTCTGGTACCAGGCGCTGCCCGCACCGCTGACGGGTGTGGACTGCGACCAATTCACGGTCGTGTCGGGACCGGTCGCCGACACGGTGTAAGGAGGCAACATCGACGGGAAACTGCTGAATGTACTGGGTTCCATTCATTGCTCCAATGAACGGAGTTGCCATGACGGGCGGCTCGGCGCTCGTGTAGGTAAGCCCGTAGGGCGTGTTGCCCCTTGGGTACCCTTCGGGAAACGCGAAGAACCTTCCGCCTCCCAGGTACACGCCGGTTTTGCCCGGCCTCCGGTCAGCTTGCTCAAGAAAACCGCCAGACCAATTTGGCGAATCGGCGATCCTGAAGCGAGGTGAGAAATTGTCTTTCGCCGCGGGCGCGATTCCGGAAGGGTCTGCCTGACCGTTCGTCAGATGATCCCCAGCCACACGATAACCGAGCGGAGCGACGGGGAAGGTTTGAAACTGCACACCGGGAACCAGAGCTGTGATTTGGTCATGCAGCTCGAGCCAGGGAGTGACGTAATCCCACCGCACGCCAAGGTTCAATATAAGATTGTTCTTGATTCGCCGGCTGTCCTCACCGAAAACACGTCCATCGGCCGCGCTTTCATGAAGCGGAGAAGACCACTGCAAGTCTCCGTAGCCATTTCCGGTGAACTGTGTACCGGAGCCAAAAAGTGAATATGTTCCATTTGCCACCAAGTCTGGAAGTTGCAGTAGTCTGTACCCGATGTATTGGCCGCCGAATTTGAGTGCGTGTTTGCCACTTACCTTCGAAAAGTTGTTGCCTGCTTGATATTTGTTGTTCACCTGATCCAGGAAGAGGGGATTCGCGCCAACAATGAAGCTGCTGAAGCAGAGGGTCTCAACTCCCGCAAATGGCGGGGCCCCCTGCTGGAGTCCTTCCGGACCATTCGAAATCCCCTGGTCGGCCAGGCTGAGCCCGACGCCGCCTTTTGGGACGGCAAGCAGACTGCTCAGTCGCGTATAGCTGATGAGTGCTCCACTCACCATAGTCGAACCGATCATCTTAGTGTCACGCAACACCGCGACGTGGTCTGTTCCACTCGAAACTGCGTCATACGGCCCATTCGAACCAGAAACAATTGCGCCTCCGAGTGGGGGAGGTCGCCATGAAACCATGAAACGCATGGAGGTTTTTTGTTTCGCTTTTGCGCTCGACGGAATTCCGAGGGTGCAACCCAGTCCGACAACGCTTGTGCTTTTTTGCGACATTTGATTGACAACTCGGTTTGCCGAGGCGCTGATGACCCTAACGGGGCCTTCTTCTCCGCAGTGGCGACAAGCAGTCTGCCTTCGACGAACTTGTGTGGCGAAACCCGCCAGCGTCGAGCTACTTGCCAGCCCCATTCTTCAAGACCAGCATCGGAATCCTCCCATCGGAATGAAACTCCCCTGTCGCTGATTTCACCACGGTAAGAGGGTTGGTCGGCGGATGATGATGAATCGGTGCGAGAAGCTCCCTACAGGCTGAACGCGGTAGAACGTGCAGAAAACTGTCAGAAGGAACAGACTTAGAACTCCACGGATCCTTGTTACGAATTCCGAACAAGACACGATGACGAGTTACGAATTCCGAACAAGACACGATGACAATCACTTTTGGCTTGACATGCAAGCGCAACGTACTCTGTTCCTACGCCAAAGTACTGTGGGCCAATTTAGGAATGTCAAGGCTGACTTTGGCCTGGCCTCTGGGTTTCCCCCTCGCCCGCCTTTCGGTCCAGGATTTAGTCAAAAGGCTTAGTCACAAGGAGTGTAAAGGAAAATTGATAACTAGCAGCCGTGCCTTGTCCAAAGATTAGTTAGTAAGTGGAAGGAGGCCCGGCATGGGTCACTGTGGCCTTCTTGCTCTCCCGCTCTCTTGTTCGTCGTATGCCCTATTTGTCGGGTAAGCTTACAGACGACTCAAGAATAAATCTACAGTTAGGGCTTAGTGCTGTAGCTCTGCTCGGGCAACGTTTCGTGGTGTAGAACTTGCGAATGGGCTTCCCGAATTTGCAGGTCGCATCGACGCGATCCAAGCCCGCCTCTTCGATTTGCTATCCGTCGTTCGTGAGCACGTGTAGCATCCGGCATTCGCAGGGTCGTACCCATAAAATTGGCGTTGCCGGCGCTCGTGCGGGAGATGACATACGCCGGCATGCAGCGGGCTTCAGGAATGCACTTGCAGTCTCCCGGCGTACAGCGTCTCCTGCTCGATGCGCCGCAAGGGCCATCCGAGACGTCCTATCGCCAAACCTTGCCGTCTTATTTCCTCGCTCATGACGTTGCTCATGCCGACGAAGGGTACAAGACCCTCTGCCGGATTCAACGTCCCGGAGTCTCATTGACCGGTTTTGAGGTGACCCTCATTGGCCGGATTTGGGTGACCACTGAGGGTTGTTACCCAACCAACGTTCGAGTTCGATCTTCTGGCGCCTGCAAGCTTACCTTTCTTCTACAATTCAGGGACTCCGAAATCGCCAA
>Ga0123356_10002629_pt1 | contig 19104 bp, 20 predicted proteins | sample TergutEmb28metaG_2_FD_92546 | JGI IMG/M metagenome (GOLD analysis project Ga0123356, IMG submission 92546) | Embiratermes neotenicus P3 segment gut microbial communities from Petit-Saut dam, French Guiana - Emb289 P3 | ecosystem: Host-associated > Arthropoda: Insects > Digestive system > Gut ...
ATGGTGCACCATCTCGGTTTTTAATTCATCAGCAAGACCGATTATCTTTATCGCTTCGAATTGGCATTTGTTAACGCATATCCCGCATCCGGCACACAATTCTTCTGAAATTATCGGTTTACCGCGTTCTCCTATGACAATTGCTTCAACACCCGTTCTCATCTTCGGACAGAAGTTTATGCACTCTTTGTTGCATTTTCTGTGCTGACATCTGTCATGAAGGACGGCCGCTATGCGCATGCTCTCGCTTATTGTTAACTCAGATATAAGTCTTAGCGAGATGTCCATCTTCTGCGAAGGTATATGCAACTGACAGAATGACGTTGTGTTTATATCCCACCTCATTATCGTGGTGGACGTGTCCGACGACGAAATGACGAAAGATGTGGAGACGATGCTCGGGGCTCCGAAAAAGGCGATCGTCAAGATGGCCATTCCGACGATAGTCGCGATGCTCGCGTCATCGATAAACGGATTGGTCGATGCGGCATGGATATCGGGTCTAGGATCTGATGCATTGGCCGCCATAGGATTATTATTTCCGATATTCTTCATCACCGTCGGTGTATCCAGCGGAATAAGCATAGGCGCTTCGTCAGCTATAGCAAGATATATCGGTTCAGGGAACAAGGAACAGGCGGAACGTACGGCATCCGTTGCGTTCTCTTTGACGATATTGTTCGCGATCCTGTTCTCAATACTGGGATTTACGATCGCAAGACCGATGATGATGGCCATCGGCGGTGCCGATGTCATAGACTATTGCATGGATTATGCGAACGTGTTGTTCATTTTTGCAATTGTATTCTTTATCAACGCACTGATGTCCAGCATATTAAGGTCAGAAGGAAGCGCAAAAAGATCGATGGTAATAATGATATCCGGCGCGATACTGAATCTGATACTGGATCCGATATTCATATACACATTCGGCTGGGGAATGGCCGGTGCGGCATTCGCGACCGCTGTTGCTTTGACGGTATCGACGATACCGGCATTCTATTGGTTCTGGATAAAGAGGGATACATACATCAAGATACGGATAGGAAGACCGCACTTTGACAAGTTGATAGCGAAGGACATCTTCCGCGTAGGTATTCCGGCGTCGTTCGAGTTCGTTGCGATATCCGTTGCAGTGATACTGATGAACATGATACTCGTCACAACAGCGGAAGGGACGGACGCCGTTGCCATCTACTCGGCGGGCTGGCGGATATTCAACATAATAATGATCCCATGTCTCGGAATAGGCGCGGCCGTCGTTCCGATATGTGCGGCCGCCTTCGGCGGGAACGATCCTAAGAAAGTGAAACTTGCGTTCATGTACTCGCTTAAGTTATCCGTACTGACAATGGCGGTCCTCGCACTTTTGTTATTCGTGACGGCAGGTCTGTTCGCATCGCTGTTCTCATATTCCGACGGTACTGCATATCTGCACAGTAAATTGGTGACGTTCATACGTATATCATGCTCATTCCTGCCGTTCATCGGCCTCGGTGTACTGTCATCGTCGTTATTTCAGGCGCTGGGGATGGGAACTAAGGCATTTGTATCAACAACATTCAGGAATTTTGTGCTTTTACCGCCGGTATTCCTCATAAGTCTGAACGGTACGCTGACGGACATATGGTGGTGTGCCGCGATAATGGAGATAATCGGACCGGTCATCGTCGGAATATGGTGTTTATTCATCGTCACCGCACTGATGAAAGGAAAGTTCATTTACTCATCCAAAACATGAACATATGATTTTCAGCACACATCCGACGTAATATTTCATATACGCGTTAATCATCATCTGAAAAGATAAGATGGAAAAGATATTCATTGGTGTGGCGTGGCCTTATGCCAACGGAACGATACATTTGGGACACATGGCCGGTTCTCTGTTACCGCCGGATATATTCAGCAGATACAACAGGATGAAAGGGAACGAGGTCATGATGGTATCGGGCTCCGATCAGCACGGAACCCCTATAACAGTTACCGCCGAAAAGGAAGGAACAACACCGTCCAAGGTGGCGGAACGGTTCCATAACATAAACAAAAAAGCGATAGAGGACATGAACATTGAGTTCTCGTTGTTCACAAGGACCGGTACCGACAACCACAAAGATACGGTCCACGAGATATTTTTGAAATTATTGGAAAAAGGATATCTTTACGAAAAGGAGACCATGCAATATTTTTGTAAGAAATGTTCAAAATTCCTGCCGGACAGGTACGTAGAGGGAACATGTCCGCAATGCGGCGCAGAGAATACGAGAAGCGATCAGTGCGACGCATGCGGAACGACATTCGAAACGGGCGATCTGAAGAATGCGGTATGCGTTCACTGTCATACGGAACCTGAGATAAAAGGGACAAATCATTTCTTCCTCAGGTTAAGCGCGTTCAGCGACGATCTTCTGGATTACCTGAAAGACAAAACGTACTGGCGTTCGAACGTTGAGACGTTCACCACCAACTGGCTGAAGGACGGTCTGAAGGACAGGCCGATAACAAGGGACATGGAATGGGGGATACCTGTTCCAGTGGAAGGCTGGAAAGGCAAAGTGATATACGTATGGTTCGAAGCTGTGATAGGCTACCTGAGCGCATCAAAAGAATATTCAAAGATCATCGGCAACGACGAATATTGGAAAGAGTTCTGGATGAACGAAGGAACGAAACATTATTATTTCTTAGGAAAGGACAACATTCCGTTCCATTCGATAATATGGCCGTCGATACTCATGGGATACGGTTCTCTGAATCTTCCGTATGACATCCCTGCGAATGAATATCTTATGTTCAAAGGAGGGAAACTTTCCAAAAGCCGCGGAGGCGCAATAGACATACCGTCCGTTATTGAGAGATACGACGCAGACATCATAAGATACTATCTTTCGGCAGTGATGCCGGATACCCACGATTCAGAGTTCTCATGGGACGACTTCCGGACAAAGGTGAACAATGAATTAGTTTCAGCATTGGGGAACTACTATCACAGATGCTTAAGTTTCACGAAAAAGAATTTCTCGTTCATTCCGGACAGCCTCAACGGTACAGAACTGAAGGAAGTGAACGCGGAAATAGAAAGATCCGTGAAAGAATACGACCAGTATATGATGAACTGTGATCTCAAAAAGGCACTCAAAACAGTGATGGACCTTTCCCGTTACGGTAACAGATACTTCGATTCCAGAAAACCATGGGCGTTGGTGAAGGAAAATAAAGAAAAATGCGGAGAGGTATTGAACGCTTCGCTGCAGATCGTAAAAGCACTTGCGTTAATGGCGTGGCCGTTCATGCCCTCATCCTCGGAAAGGATATGGAAATTCACAGGTCTTGAAGGAACTCCGTTGTCTTTCGGGTCATCATACACCGCACCGTTACCGACAGGTGCAGAACTTCCGGAACCCGTTCCGGTATACGCGAAAGTGGAACTTCCGAAGGAAGAGGAGGTTCAGACAGCGCAGCCTGTGAAAGATGCCGTAAAAGAAGCATCACCGTTCGCGGACATGAAAAGATTAGATATACGTGTGGGTGAGATAACGGAAGCGGAAGATCATCCGGATGCGGAAAAATTGTTCAAATTGAAAGTGAACGTCGGTGAGGAAAGACAGATAGTCGCCGGTCTAAGAGCATATTACAAGAAAGAGGAAATGATCGACCGAAAGATATTGGTCGTATGCAATCTTAAACCCGCCAAACTGAGAGGGATAATGTCCCAAGGTATGTTGCTGGCGGCGGACGATGAACAGCTGGGCGGAACGACCGTCTCGCTGCTGAGGCCGTCAAAGGACGTACCTAACGGAACTAAATTCAACTGCGGCATGACCATGAACGAAAATGAGATCGAATACAAAGATTTTCAAAAAGTGACGATAAAAGTGACACATTCCGACGATGCGGGAACAATGGCAGCGGTCGTTATTGACAGAAATGAAATGATAACGTTATCTGATGGCAACGGATGCTTCGCAGTTACGGATCGTAAGATAAAGGACGGAGCAAGCGTCAGATGAAAGCAGATCTGCACATCCATTCCTCGAATTCGAACGACGGACGGTCATCCGTGGAAGAGATAATAATATCGGCAAGGTCAAAAGGGATAGGATGCATCGCGATAGCGGATCACAATTGCTTCAATTCGTATAAAGAATTATCAAATTTTAATGACATCATGATCGTTCCAGCCATTGAGATATCATCATCGGAAGGACACATACTCGCATACGGTATCAATTGTCTCATACCGAGAGGGAAAAGCGTTCCTGAGACGATAGATATGATACACAACGCCGGAGGCATCGCAGTTGCTGCACACCCATACAGATGGTGGTCAGGTATCGGAGAAAAGAATGTCATCGATACTTTTGATGCGGTGGAAACGTTCAATGCACGATCCACCAAAGGTTCCAACGGAAAAGCATCAAGACTTGCGTCAAAACTTGGAAAACCGATCACCGCGGGAAGCGACGCTCACCATGCGTCGAATGTAGGGGAAGCATACGCGGAATTCTCCGATGACATAACGGATTGGGAAGATGTCATCAAAGCGATACTTGCCGGTAACGCGAGCGTCAGCGGAAAGCACAGAACGCGCAAACAAACTGTAAAGTACGGATACAAGTCCATCACAGAATGGATAGGCCGCGGATTCAAAAAGATGTGATAGGTCCTGTCAGAGACTGAATTCCTCTTCTCTGAAGTTCACCGCAGGACAAGGGCCTAAACACTTCTCGCATTGGACACATTTTTCATGATCCAAGATAACAGAATTATCTTTAAGCGATAACGCAGATTCAGGACATCTGGCTATGCATAATGAACAGCATACGCATTGTTCCGATCTTATGATGAGATCGAACATTTTTCTCATCGCTTTACGGACATTATTCTCATCAGCGCCCTTGGAGATCATCGATCCTTCTCGAAATACCGTAATATTGTTGACGCTCAACCATTGGCCGCCATCGTCCGCCTCAATGTTCTTTCCCAATATGCCCGCCAATCTTTTCAGTTTATCAATGTCAACGGAACGTGATACGGCACCTTCGACGCTGAACCCAAGGACGCATGGCGAATGTCCTTCCTGCACCTTCAGGAACAGCGGCCCCGATCTCGCAGATTGCTTTTTTAATTCCGTAATATCCTTTCCCGTTACGCGCATCACTTCTTCCCGTATGGAATCGGGCGCTTTCTTCCATCTCCATAATCCGTATCCTTTCCATTCATCAGGCAACCCGCGCGAGGATGAAAGATCATTCAGGTACGTATCCCATTGTTCGTATCTGTCGCTCTTTCCTTTGACGATGTCCAGTTCTGAAAGGTCTGACGCAGGGCAAAGGAAACATCCGATACGATCCAAGCCTCTGGTGTACCACACATTGAATTCCGCTTTTTTCCAAAAGATGTACATCCATACGTGCAGCGAATTCCAGCTTTGGATGGGCGAAGCCCCTATCTGTCCCGGCGTCCAAGGGTTCTTCCATACACGCGGTTTGGAGTGCCTCGCTTCCGATTCATATTTTCTCTGACCGATGAATGACAATACTCCGTTCGGGAAGTTCTTCAGTATCGCGTTAACGGTAGGCCCCAATTTATTAGTTTTACAGCACCATCTGAAATCCTTTGCAGGCGGCCCGAAGTGAATTAAATTTCCGAAGAATGCATCGGTCGGTGCTTTTTCTTCGATAAGTTCAAGATCATATCTTTTTACGGTATCGTGCACATGCTCAACGGTCTCGCTGAATTCGAGTCCCGTGTCGATGAATAATACAGGAAGTCTATGACCTGCATCCAGCGTGAGCAACAGAGTAGCAAGACTATCTTTTCCTCCGGAAAAAGATACGACGGCAGGAATATCATTCTTTGACACCATATCGTTAATAAAAACAACGGCCTCATTACTTCTGCGTTCAAGAACCGGCCGATTTGCATCAATGACATCATCCCATGTTGCTTTTTTATCGATCTGTAAAAATTCTTCCTTGTCGACCCATTTCTTCTTCACGGCTATTCCGCGGTCGCTTTTTATCATTTCGTCTGCGTTCATCCTTGCCAATCCCGTTGCAATGACATTCCTTTCAGTATCGATGATGATAACTTCGTCGTCATCCTTGACATCAGGATGGGCATCGACGACGCCAGGAGCCATCAGATTCTTATTTTCGCGGATGAACCTTACCGCTGACGGGTCGCATACAACGAACCCTTTTGTCATGACATTACCGATGCGCATCGCACCCTGCATTCTGTTAAGCAATTTCCATCCGCTTCCGATATCATAACGCATCGTTGCAACAACACTGCCGTCGGTGATTATCTCATCCATACGGTCAAGCGACGGTGCTTTGTTCAGCAGAACGATATGACCGTCCGGGATCAACACATCTCCGGAACCAGGACCGAATTGCGAATCCGCCAATTCTCTGATGAATTCCAGATCATGACGGAACGCAGGTCTTACGTCCCCCGGAGGAGTGACATCAACTTCCTTTGTATCAGATCCGCAGATCGAACAAACGGCATCTTCGAGAATGGGCAAATTACAATTAAAGCACCATCTCAGATGATTCTTGCCCAATCTTACCGCTGCCATAGTCCATCCCCAGAGGCATGCAAAATATAAATGTTGATATGCGCAGAAACAAGAAAACATAAATACGCACATTTATTGGCGGATTCTCATGAAAGTTCCGATGAAAGCGTCCCGAAGAGCATCGGGCGTGGATTACGCGATACGCGAGATAGTCGTACCTGCAGAGGAAATGGAAAGGCAGGGAAAGCGTATGATAAAACTTAACATCGGAGATCCGAACAAATGGGACTTTCAGACACCCGAATATTTCAAAGCGGCGTTGCAGGAGGCCGTTGACAGAACGGACAACGGATACGGCGACTCGCAAGGCAGCCTCGAATTGAGACAAGCGATCGTTGACCGTGAATATGAGAAGCACGGCGTGAAGATAACTTCCAATAATGTCTTTGTGACATCAGGTGTGAGTGAGGCCGCGAACGTTCTGATGGGAACGTTCCTTGAACAGGGAGATGAGATACTTGTTCCCGGGCCAGGATATCCGTCATACACGCAGTATATCAGATACTTCGGCGGCGTTCCCGTGCCGTACAGGCAGATGGAAGAGGAGAACTGGCAGCCGGACATCGACATGATAAGGAAACGCATCACAAAAAGAACAAAAGCAATGATAGTCATAAATCCGAATAATCCCACGGGCGCCGTGTATCCGGAAAGATCGATACGCGAGATCGGTGATATTGCTGCAGAATACGGGATACCGCTGATATCCGACGAAGTTTACGATAAAATAACATTTGAAGGAAAATTCTTCTCCGCTTCCCGTCTTCCGTCAGACGTTTCGCGGATAATCCTTAACGGTTTTTCTAAGGTCAACTTAATGCCGGGATGGAGAGTGGGTTACGGTTACTACATGGACGAACCTGGAATTTTGAATGAGATATTTGAAGGAATGATGAAACAACTCCGTTTGCGCATATGTTCCAACGTTCCATGTCAGTGGGCCGCAAAGGCATCATTACAGGGGCCGCAGGATTACATCGTCGAAATGAACGGCAAACTGAAAGAAAGGGCATCGTTCACGTGTAAAAGACTTAACGAGATACCCGGAATTTCGGTGGAAAAGGCAAAAGGATCGATGTTCATGTTCCCCAAGGTAGAACTTACAAAATGGAAAGATGATATGGAATTTGTCCTCGATCTGTTAAGAACGGAAGGCGTGGTGTTCGTCAACGGTTCCGGATTCTGCACAGAATTCGGTCGGTCGCATTTCAGGACGATAACATTACCGCCGTTGTCCGTTCTCGAGGAAGCTTATGATAAACTGGAAAGGTTCATGATCCGAAGAAGATCATGAACGTTCCGTTCATAATTTTTCGAGGCGTTTCAGCATTTTTACTGCCGAATCAACAACATCCTTTCCTTTCTCTATCCGATCTACGGCCTGCAGTCTTGTCATTCCCGGTCCGGTGACACCGAACGCAACCGGTTTGTTGAATTCCAGCGAAAGATCGGCTATTTTTCGGGATGCATGTGAAATAACAACATCATCGTGTTCCGTCTCTCCTTCGATGACGGCCCCTAATGTTATAACCGCGTCTATTGACCTTTCTTCAAGCAATTTCTTTACTGCCAGCGGCATGTCGAACACACCGGGCACCATTATTGTCCTTGTTATATCAACTTCCAAGAATTCCGCTTCCGCTTTGGCACGTTCTATCATCATCGACGTTATGTCGAAGTTGAATTCAGCCGCCACCATTCCGAGTTTGTATTTTTTCATATTACCACCTTATACGGGACCGACATCGTCGAATCCCTGTCTCAATCCTTTACCGGCATTCTTTGTAAGCCGTTCGGGATGGAAAAGTATGTTGTACGCGTTCAACGCATGTTCTCTTGACCTTCGGTCAGCAAGGAATGCCAGTATCTTTTCGTTCTCTGCCTCATCCTCGTGAACGAATACTTCGATTATGTGCGTATTTGTCATTAATTGTGTTTGTATGAGGCCCTGTGACGCCTCATGAGCACAAACTTTATCCTTATCTTTAGGGCCGGGCATTCCCAGCGCAATGACGATATCGCATTTTTGTTCCTCGATAAGTTTCTTGCATGCAACCGGAAGATCCTTCATGCCCGGTACTGTGTATCTCAGTATCCTGAATCCTGTGCCGCTTTTTTTCAATTCGTCTATTGCGGCCGCACCCATATCAGATCTTGCGAACGTTGTATCTGCGATACCGATCAATTTCATTGTTTCAGCCCCGATCTGATGATCTTCTCTATTATGTGTCTCGTTCCGGTAAGGTCCTCGCTGCATTCGTTCGCTCTCCTTACCTCTGCACCGATATTCCTTTTCCTGAGCTCATTTTTTAATTCATTCTCATCGAATGTCTGGTCGTAACCGAGGACGATGATGTCAGGCCTTATTTTTTCAATGGTGGAGAACATGTCACCGTCATTTCCTATTATCGACAGATCGACAACCTTCAGCGAACCGATTATCTGCGCTCTCATCGCTTCCGGTGTTATGGGTTCATGTTTTCTTTTGCGCACAGTGCTGTCACACGCAACAACAACGATCAATTCATCACCCATTGCCTTTGCCTGTTCCAAATATGATATATGTCCCGTATGAAGGATATCAAAAACTCCGGACGCCATCACTCTTACCATTTCATCGCCTCTTCCATTCTTCTATTATGTCATTTCCTTCAAGGAACAGGTATCCGTTCTTCTTTGCGTAAGCAATTGTTTCTTCCTTCTTCATTGCGTTACCGTCGTCCCCAAGCATCTCGCATATCGTTGCCGAAGGTTTGACGGAGGCCATCATCATTAACGCAGTTGCAAGTTCCGTATGTCCTTTCCTCGTTTCCAATATATTTTCACTTGTGTTTAGTAGGTGAACATGCCCGGGCGCCCTGAAATTCTTTCCGAGTTGATATTTCCTTTCGTCGGCGGAAGCGGATGAGAATATTGTTCTTGCGTATTCGGAAATTGTTTTTGATCGGTCGTTATCCGTTATGCCGGTGTAAGTTCCTCTGTGATTGATCGTAATTCCGAAGGATGAACGAGTGTTATCATACGGAATGTCGGTGGGAGCCATCGCTTTCAGCAAAGGATATTTGCCGTTATCGTCAAAGAACACATCGGACATGAAAGGAAGTCCTAATTCCTTTGCTATTCTGTACGGTGTGGTGGTGCATATCAGGCCGCCGGCATCCTTTCTCATCTTTTTTATTACATCGGGAGTGATGAATTCTGATGCAATGACCATATCGGTCTCGCGTTCCCTGTCATCGAAGTCATACACTAGAACGATCTTTCCGTTGCGTATCTCTTCGATGACCTTTTGCAACTCCATATTAACTCCCGTAAAACAAAGGTATCACAGCATATAGAAAAACCTTTGTCGAACTACAACTTTTTTTGTATGTTACCTTAACACAATATAACGAAGAGGATAATGGCAGCACCGTATCAGGTAAATGGACATATTCTCATCACGCATCCTATCGCTCTGAATCAATTATCCCGAAGCGGTGCGGACATATCTTACGGCACAGGCAGCATTGTATCTCCCACTTTTTGTTGGCCATTCTGAACATCTTTCCTGCGCATTCCTTCTTCTTGAACGTCGAAATATCATCTAATGCATTTGTAGGACACGATTCAACGCATTTGCTGCATTCGTTACAAATCGAATACTTAACTTTTTCATCAGGGATCAGGTACGCGTCTGTAAGAACGGCGCTGAACCACAGTAAAGTTCCGTGCTCGCGATTTATCAGCAAATAATTTTTCCCTATAATACCCAGACCTGCCAATTCCGCTGCATGTTTCAACGATATCGAACCGACCTGCATCCCGTTGACCCATTTGCCGTTAATTCCGCTTACCGACCTTGCTTTGTATCCGTCCTTCCTGATCCGTTTCTCCATATCTTCCGCTATGTCGCTTATCTTTCTGTTGGTCATGTTCCTTATCTCAATATACTCGGCGGGAGTTTTGGAAAAGGCATCCTCAGGGAACGCTGATCCGAGAACTATTACAGAAACACATTCTTTCATTATGTCCGTGGGTCTGAAACCCTCGGGTGCAAGATCAAAATCATCGGATGATGCGATACCGATGACACTTGCTCCTGCGGCCGATCCGTATGCTTTCACGATATCACTGTTCAACATACTCGCAGTTAAGTTCACATTCCCGATATCCGTTTTTCTGTTTAAAGCATTGACTGATATGCCAAAACGTATGTTGAAGAAGCAGAGATCTGGTCTATTTTATATATGCTTATATATAGGTGCGAGTTAATCCGCCACCGATATGAGCGACGGCGCAGATAATGCAGATGATTCTTCGGAAATATCAGAGCATTCGGGAACGACAGATCACAGCGCATGCGCGGAAGAGATGTTCAGTGACCATGCCGACATGCCCGAACAGATAGAGGCGGCATTGACCTCCGAGATGATCAGCGTTCCCAAAAAGCCGAAAGTATGTATATGCGGTGTCGGCGCATCCGCCATGGCGGGAGAGATAATGTCGGATTTCGCGGATGCATACTCCGATGTTCCCATTTCCGTGGTGAAGGGAGTGGAACTTCCGAAATGGGTGGATACCGATACAGGCGTAATTGCAATAAGTTACGCAGGTAACACATCAGAAACGTTAACGCTTTACGATCAGGCGGTGGCCAGAGGATGTGATATCGTATGCATCACATCAGGCGGCGCACTGGCGGAACGCGCCATCGAAAATGGTCATCCGCTGATAAGGATGCCCTCCGGTCTTTTGCCGAGGGCGGCGCTCGGTTACATGTTAGGATACACCGCATCGCTGTTCGAGGAGATGGGTGTTTGCGAAAGCAGAACGGAATTGGGATCGCTGCTGCCGTCGCTTAAAGAGTTCAGGGACAGTATAGTCAACCACGGCGGCAACAATGAAGCAATGGACATAGCAAAGATATTGTGCGGAAAGATACCTGTGATCTACAGTCTGGTAAGTCTGAGGTCCGCCGCGATAAGATGGAAGATGCAGATAAACGAGAATTCAAGGATGATAGCGTTCCACGGTACGATACCGGAATTCAATCACAACGAAATAGTGGGATGGATGGAGGATCAAGCGTCAGATGAGTTCATTCCAATTATATTGTGCGACGACGATTCCGTTGATGTTCTGAAATACATGACGGAAACGCTTTCCGGAACGTTACAGAGCACCGGCATAAGGCCGTATGAGTTCAAAGCGAAAGGTTCCAACGATCTGGAAAAGAATCTGGTGGCGATACTGCTCGGAGATATTGTCTCAATATACTTAGCACGTCTGAACGGCATACACAACGGAATTCCGTTAAAATGCGATAACGGCGGTCAAAGGGAATTCAGTTGATGCGGACAAATAATTTTATAACAACGCTGATTTCAGGATGATGATAAAATGAATGATGAAGCGCAGTGGATACGTGATACGGTTATCAAACACAACAAATGGTTCGAAGAATCCATACCGATGATAGCATCAGAGAATCTGATGAGCCCGTTGGCAAAGGAGATGCTGATATCTGATTTTGCCGATCGATACGCAGAAGGATTACCGGGAAAAAGATACTATCAGGGTAACATCTACGTAGATCAGGTGGAGTCCAAAGCGATGGAGATGGCAAAGGAATTGTTCGACGCATCGTTCTCAGATGTAAGGCCGATATCCGGAACGGTCGCGAACATGGCCGTTCTCTTTGCATTCGCAAAACCCGGGGATACGATAACAACATGCGCATTGGCGCAGGGCGCTCACATATCAACGGCGGAGTTCGGCGCTTTCGGACAGAGAGGCATAAATTCTGTGAATTATCCGTTCAACGTTGAGAATATGAACTTAGATATTGACGGAACGATAAAACTTCTCAGGGAAGTTAAACCGAAGGTCGCACAGTTCGGATTATCTGTTTTCTTATTTCCGCCGCCGTTAAAGGAACTGAACGATACGTTCAAAGAGATAGGATGCACAGTGTGGTACGACGCCGCTCATGTACTGGGGCTGATAGCGGGAAAGCAATTCCAAGATCCGCTGAGAGAAGGCGTTAATATCATATCCTCAAGTACGCACAAAACATTCCCCGGACCGAATCATGGTCTTTTACTGGGCCATAACTTAACGGATGACCAAGAAAAAGCGTTGCAGCGTGCAGTATTTCCGGGTGTAACGAGCTCTCATCATCTGCATGCGATGGCCGCACTCTCGGTAACATTGGCAGAAATGAAAGTATTTGCAAAGGATTATGCGGCACAGACATGCAAGAATGCAAGAGCATTAGGTCAGGCGCTGTATGAATTGGGCGTTGATGTATTATGTCCGGATCTCGGATTCACAAGATCTCACGCAATTGCCGTTGATGTTTCAAAGTTCGGCGGAGGGAAGGATGTAAGCAAAGATCTCGAAGATGCGAACATCATCTGCAACAAGAATATGTTACCGCACGATACAAGTGCGGTAAGACCGTCAGGCATACGGTTAGGTGTTCAGGAATTGACACGAGTGGGAATGAAAGAGAGCGAAATGAAAGAGGTCGCTAACTTAATATATCGTATTGCGAAGAAAGAGGATCCGCAGAGTGTCAAAAAAGATGTAAAAGAATTGAAAAAGGGTTTTACAAAGATACAATGGTGCTTCAACGCCGGCGAGGAAGCGTACAGTTATCACAAACTTGTTCCGTGACCTGAAAAGGTCACGTTACCCCCTTTTTGTACAATATGGAAATTTATCGTCGGATATTTGCATTTTTAACGATTGATGTCAAGCCAGCATTTATGTATCATTATTATATTGGCCTCCGCATGGACAAGAAGAAGGCCGCAAAGAAGATCAAGAGAACAAGACTGCTTTACAAGTTATTCATAAAGAAGAGGACATCCGCCGAGATCAAATATGTAGATACGTCATACGGTAAGATAAGAGTCTTAGAATACGGTTTTAACAACAACGAAGTGAAACCGCTGTATGTCGATATCCACGGCGGAGGTTATTGCGTCGGGATACCGGAAATGAATGAAAGTATCAACAATTACATAATGAAAGAGGCTGACGTGAAGATAATAAGCATAGATTATCCGAAGGCGCCGGAACATCCGTATCCGATAGGGCAGGAAGCGGCGTACGAAGTTGTGAAACATTATTATGATAACGCGGAACAATACAAAATTGACAAAGAACGCATCGGAACCGGCGGGCACAGTTCCGGCGGTAATTTTGCTACTGTTATACCAATGAAAGCAAAAGAGAGAGATGAAATGAGATTCAGATATCAGGTTCTCTGTTACCCGGGAACGAACATCTCCGAAGATCCGTATGCCAAGCAGGGAAGCGGCAAAGTGCTGACATCGGAATTCGTGGATGCGATAAAGGCGTGCTACATAACAAAGGAAGAGCACGCATACGAACCGTACGCGTCACCGTGTCTCGCATCGAAAGAATTGCTCACAGGTCTGCCGCCCGCGCTAATGATGCTCGGTGATATCGATCTTTTATATCACGAATGCGTCGAATACAGTGAAAAATTGAAGGAAGCCGGCGTTGATGTCGAGACGCACGTATTCGAAGGTGCCGATCACGGTTTCATATTGTTCAAGAAAAGCAAGGATCGGGAAAAGGCATTGGAAATGATCGCGGAATTCATCAAAAGGCATTCGCACTGATGAATGAACGCAAAGAGGAACTTACGATCTCAGGATCGTATATTCCCTTTGCCCCAGTCCTATCTTTTCCGCATGTTCCGTTGTTATTTTCCAGTCGGTCACCGGATGGACACATTTGAATTTGTCATCGAATTTCTCTCTTCCGTCAAGTTTGCTCTCTTTGACCGTCGGCTGTTCGTTAACAGCATCAGCACACGCAACATCCAGCGCAACGGGATCGAATGATGCGAACATTCCGACATCGGCAACGATGGGGATGTCATTATGACCGTAGCAGTCGCACGCAGGAGAGACATCCGTTACGAAAGAAACATGAAAATTGGGTTTATTTTGAACGGAGGCCAAAGCATATTCTGCCGTTCGTTTGCAAAGAACGTCTATCGACTGATCCCATCCGACGCCTATTGCGTCATAACGGCACATCGCTATACACCGTCCGCATCCGACGCACACATCGCTTATCACCGCTTTGTTATTATTCACCGTTATCGCGGAATGGGCGCATTTATTCACACAATATCCGCATCCTTTACATTTCCCTTCCTTCACCGACGGCCTGTTGGAACTGTGCAGTTCCGTCTTTCCGCGTCTGGATGCGCATCCCATCCCCAAATTCTTGATCGCACCGCCTATTCCCATAAGTTCGTGGCATTTGAAATGCGTCAACGTGATGACAACATCGGCATCGGCGATCGAACGTCCTATCTTTGCGTTCTTCAAACAAATTCCGTTAACGGGAACATCAACGTCGTCATCTCCTTTCAGACCGTCGCCTATGACGGTATGACATCCCGTTGCGAACGGATTGAATCCGTTCTCGTAAGCGGCATCCAGATGTTCGAGCGCGTCCTTTCTTCTGCCTACGTATAACGTATTGCAATCCGTAAGGAACGGAAAGCCTTTTTTCTTCCTGACGATATCAACAATAACTTTGGCATAGTTCGCTCTCAAATAGGAAAGATTACCGGGCTCGCCGAAATGTATCTTGATGGCAACGAACTTCTTTTCCATATCTATTTTATCAATTCCCGCGTCGAAGACCAGTTTCCTTAACTTAAAAAGCAAGCTTCCGTCCGATCGCGCTCTCATGTCGGTGAAGTATACGTCAGCCATTGTATCCCGTGATGAGAATGATGAACGGCGATATAATCATGTCTTTCACATCAGGCGATCATGCTCATGATATTGACACTCAAAGTGACACTCAAAGTGACACTCTATTTGACACTCAAAGTGACACTCAAAGTGACACTCTATTTGACACTCAAAGTGACACTCTATTTGACACCCTAAATTTTGAAATATCATGATGTTCATCTGCTGTTGAAGAAGATGACATACAGGCCGGAGTTCGAGATAGACAACGAGACGCTTAACATTGTGTCAGATATTGCAGTGCTTATAGATCGCATAACATATCACGACCCATTATCAAAAAATCTAAAGCTCAGGCGCGCGAACAAGATACGATCCATACAATCGTCATTAGCGATAGAAGGCAACACACTCTCTTTGGAAAAAGTTACGGACATAATCGACGGCAAACATGTGATGGGGGATCCGAGAGAGATCCGAGAGGTCAAGAACGCATTGGAAGCATACGAATCATTCGATCATCTGGATCCGTATTCTATCAAAGATATGCTTACCGCACACGGAAAGATGACGAACGGTCTCGTAAAGACACCCGGCAAATTAAGGGATTGCGAAGTTGGTGTGTTCAAAGGAGGAGAACTTATCCATAAAGCGCCGGAGCACGATGACGTTCCTCAGCTGATAAATGAACTGATGGACTGGGCAAAGAATTCTGATATTCATCCATTGATCAAAGGTTCCATATTCCATTGCAGATTCGAATACATACATCCGTTCGAGGACGGGAACGGAAGGATGGGAAGATTATGGAATTCGTTGATACTTTCAAAATGGAAACACGTTTTCTCATATCTGCCCGTAGAGAGTTGGATAAAACTCAATCAGAAGGAATATTATCACACCCTGCTGGAAGCGGACAAGGGAAATATCACGATATTTGTGAAGTTCATGCTGCGGATGATCGCGACGGCCGTTGACGAATTGGCCGACGAGATAACGTACGCCGTCAGGAGAACATCCGAAACGGAGAAAGCGATATTGAGAATAATAAAGGACGATCCGAGATCGACGGCAACGGAGATGGCAAGGATCATCGGCACAAGCGAAAGCACAGTCAAAAGATATCTGTCCGCGCTCACGGAAAGGAACATGATAAAAAGGACAGGAAGCAGCAAGACAGGATATTGGGAATTATCCGAAGGCCTCTGAAAAATAACCGAATAAACTATAATTAAGCAGAACGCATGTGCAACATCATGGCGCCGAACGAAAATGTGAAGAAAAAACTTGGTCTGGTGCAGGTATACACAGGCAACGGCAAAGGAAAGACCACCGCTGCGTTAGGATTGTCGTTAAGGGCAGTGGGCAACGGTCTGAACGTTGCCTTTGTTCAGTTCATGAAATATGACCAAGGTTCCGGTGAATACATAATGTCAAAGAGATTGGAAAATTTTTCACTGCTTCCGTACGGTCTTACACATCTGGTCGATCCAAAGAACATCACTGAAGGTGACCGCAAAGCGGCTAACGATGCGTTGCTGAAGATAAAGGAGATGCTTTATTCCGGAAAGTATGATCTTTTCATCATGGACGAGATAAACGTTGCAATGGCGTGGGGGCTTGTTGATGTTGATACGGCAATAGATATACTGAACGGCAGGCCGGATAATATCGAAGTTGTTCTCACGGGACGCTACGCGCCTGATAAAATAATAGAATATGCAGATCTTGTAACGGAGATGAGAATGGTCAAACATCCGTACGAAAAAGGCATAGGGCCGCGTAAGGGCATAGAAAGTTGAATGATGCAAAAAGAACGCATACCCAGATGTACTGTCGGTACACGTACAGAATTGTATCTGACGATACACATGAAATGCGTTCATGACATACAAGAACAATGGACGACGGGACAGTTTGAAATACTACGTTTAGATATACTTCTAAGGGCGGACCGCCGCGCTTGAAAATGGTGATGCAAATTGTACAGTATGAGTCCTAAATCGGGAGCATTGATGAGCGACGAAGCAATCATGACTCGATACAAGAATGACGGTGAATGGGGTCTTATGGTATCCATAGACATCGGAGGATGCGACCCGAAGAAGATCACAAGCAAAGAAGTGATCACAAAGTTCGCGATCGATCTTGCGGAATATATAAACATGAAAAGATTCGGCGATCCGACGGTCGTGAAATTCGGTGAAAATGAAAAAGTTGCAGGATATTCTTTGGTCCAGCTGATAGAAACGTCACTGATATCGGGGCATTTCGCGGACATCACGAACAGGGCGTTCATTGACGTGTTCTCGTGCAGAGAGTTCCCTCCGAAGAAAACGGCGGAGTATTGCATGAAATACTTCGGCGGAAAGACGATGGAATACTCCATAGCGTTCAGGAACTGAACGCTTTTTCCTTAAACCTTTTCATTAATCCCAGAGAGTTCGCAGGATATGAATAAGAAGCAGATCGCAGACAAATATATACGCAGTGCGACCGATACAGATATTATGTCCGCTGCGAACGGAAAGACGTACTCCATTGAGGAACTGAGAGAGATAGTCGCACCTGTGGCAGAAAGGTACGGGATAGACAGAATATATCTGTTTGGATCGAGAGCAAGAGGGGACTGCAGCGAGGACAGCGATTATGATTTCTATGTGGAAGCAGGTAAGATAAAAAGTCTTTTCGAAATGACAGAATTCCGCCTAGATCTGCGCGACGCGATCGGAAACAGGATAGACGTGATAAGCACAAAACGGATGGATGAAAAATTCAGAAAGAATTTGATGAAAGAACGGGTGCTGGTCTATGGGTAAGGATATTTTCCAGTTAGAGATGATCATAGACTATTGCGAAGAGATAGAGAACGTCATAAACAGATTCGGCGACGATGAGGAACACTTCCTGGAGGACAGACATTATCGGGATCTGTGTGCATTCTATATAGGTCAGATAGGCGAGAATGTCAAAGCCCTGTCTGAAAGATCGACCGAAAAATATGCAAATATCAGATGGAGAGGGATAAGGGAAACAAGAGATGATATCGCTCATAGATATCACAAAGTGAACGAGGATCAGATATGGTATTCGATCACAAAGGAAATACCTGTGCTGAAAGAAGCATGCACAGAGATCTTAAAAGACATAAGGTCAGGAAGGAAATAGGAATATTACAGACTCAATGCACATAGTATGATAGTGCGGGGGGAGAGATTTGAACTCTCGAACCACTAAGGACAGGATCCTAAGTCCTGCGCCGTTGGCCAAGCTTGACTACCCCTGCTTAGTGCGCCAAACCGATAATGCATTAATATCTGTTGCGGTCAACCAGTGATAATGATTAAATTCAGTCATGTGTTGTACATCCAATTCGAGGAGTAGAGATGTCATTGAACGGTAGCGTAAAAAAGGAACTTCTGCTGGGGAACGACGCGATCACGCGCGGTGTAATTGAAGCAGGCGTAGGATTCGCATCAACGTATCCCGGAACACCGTCATCGGAGATAGGGAACAATCTGGAAAAGATCGGTCACGAGAATAACATATTCTTTGAATTCTCCGCCAATGAGAAAGTGGCAATGGAATCGGCATCCGCTGCGGCGATGTCAGGCGTAAGATCATTCGTTTTCATGAAGCATGTCGGAGTGAACGTCGCCGCCGATCCGATGCTCACGCTGGCATACGGCGGCATCGTAGGCGGAATGGTGATACTTACCGCCGACGATCCTTCTGCGCACAGTTCACAGAACGAACAGGACAATAGGCATTATTCAAAACTGG
>Ga0123356_10002630_pt1 | contig 19103 bp, 14 predicted proteins | sample TergutEmb28metaG_2_FD_92546 | JGI IMG/M metagenome (GOLD analysis project Ga0123356, IMG submission 92546) | Embiratermes neotenicus P3 segment gut microbial communities from Petit-Saut dam, French Guiana - Emb289 P3 | ecosystem: Host-associated > Arthropoda: Insects > Digestive system > Gut ...
CCGTCCAGCGCCAGGTTCTGCCACGGGAACTCGCCCTGCCAGGTGTTCGCCAGGTGCCTGCCGCCGGGTGTGAAGTCGTCTCCCCACGCGTAGACAGCGCCGTCGAGGCCGCCGCGGGCGGCGTACTCCCACTGCGCCTCGGTCGGCAGCGACTTGCCCGCCCACGCCGCGTAGGCCTCCGCGTCGGCATACGCAACGTGCGTGACCGGGTGCCGGTCCCGGCGCCGGACGTGGCTGGCCGGGCCCTCGGGACGCCGCCAGCACGCGCCGGGAACGTACGTCCACCACTGGCGGAAGTCGCGGAGATCGACCGGCCCGGCGGTGCGGCGGAAGACCAGCGAGCCCGGTACCAGCAGGCCGGGGTCGGCATCCGGGTAGTCGGCGGTGCTGAGCGGCCGCTCGGCGACCGTCCGGTAGCCCGTCGCGGTCACAAACCGGCGGAAGTCGGCTACCGTGACCGGCCTGGTGTCCATCCAGAAGCCGTCCACGGCGACCCTGCGCACGGGGCGCTCCTCCGGATAGAAGGCGTCCGACCCCATGGTGAACTCGCCGCCGGGGATCCAGGCCATGCCTGCCCGCCCGGCGGCACCGGCGCCGTCCGGCATCGTCGTCGCGGTCCGCATCGCGGGAGGCCATACCCGGGAAATGCCGGGCGGATTCACCCGCCGCGGGTGATGCGACCGCAGGTCAGAAAGGGAACGGGGTAGCCGCGGGTGAGTGCCGGATGATAGCGCCCGGCGTCAGGGCGAGGGGGCCAGCATGGGCAAGCCGTTCACGGGTGCTGTCAGCGTCGACATCAGGGACTCGATGCCCGACTGGTCACCGTTCGAGCCGCCCCGGGCGCCAGACTCGTCCCCCAGCGTCGTCTACGTGGTGCTCGACGACGTCGGCTTCGCCGCGATGAGCTGCTACGGCGGGCCGATCGAGACGCCGAACATCGACCGGATCGCCGCCGCGGGAGTCCGGTACACGCAGTGGCACACCACCGCCCTGTGCTCCCCGACCCGGTCCTGCCTGCTGACCGGTCGCAACCACACGCGCAACTCGATGGCCTGCATCACCGAGGCCGCCATCGGGTTCCCGAATGCCAGCGGGACCATCCCGCCGGAGAACGGCATGATCTCCGAGATCCTGTCCGAGCAGGGCTGGAATTCCTACGCCGTCGGCAAGTGGCACTTGTGCCCCACCGTCGAGATGAGTCTCGCCTCGACCCGGCGCAACTGGCCGACCGGCCGCGGATTCGAGCGGTTCTACGGGTTCCTCGGCGCGGAGACCAACCAGTGGTATCCCGACCTGGTCTACGACAACCACCCGGTGGAGCAGCCCCGGTCGCCCGAGGACGGCTACCACCTCACCGACGACATCACGGACAAGGCCATCGAGTTCATCAAGGACGCCAAGGCGGTTGCTCCGGACAAGCCGTTCTTCCTCTACTACGCGCCGGGCGCCTGCCACGCACCGCACCACGTGCCGAAGGAGTGGATCGAGCGATACCAGGGCCGGTTCGACATGGGCTACGAGGCGCTCCGCGAGCAGATCCTGACGCGCCAGAAGGCGATGGGCATCGTCCCGCAGGACACCGAGCTGCCGCCGGTCAACCCGATCGGCACCCCGCAGACGCGGACCGGGCCAGACGGTCAGCCGTTCCCAGAGGTGGACTACACCAAGCCGTGGGACTCGCTGTCGGCGGCGGAGAAGCGGCTGTTCTGCCGGATGGCCGAGGTGTACGCGGGGTTCCTCAGCCACACCGATCACCACATCGGGCGGCTGCTCGACTACCTGGAGGCGACGGGTCAGCGGGACAACACGCTGATGATCGTCGTATCCGACAACGGCGCGTCCGGCGAGGGCGGCCCGGACGGCTCGGTCAACGAGAACAAGTTCTTCAACGGCATGCCCGACGACCTGAACGCCAATCTGGCGATGATCGACGAGCTGGGCGGCCCGAGGACCTACAACCATTACTGCAACGGCTGGGCCATGGCGTTCAACACGCCGTTCAAGATGTGGAAACGGTACGAGTTCAACGGCGGCACCGCCGACCCGTGCGTCATGTCCTGGCCAGCCGGCATGAAGACCCCCGGCGCAATCCGGCACCACTACCACCATGCGATCGACATCGTGCCGACTGTCCTGGATGTGCTCGGTGTCCAGGCGCCTGAGGCCATCAGGGGCCACACGCAGACACGGTTCGACGGGGTCAGCATGCGCTACACGTTCGAGGATGCCTCGGGCCTGTCCCACCGCCGGACGCAGTTCTACTCGATGCTGGGCTCCCGCGGCATCTGGCACGACGGCTGGAAGGCGGTCACGACGCACCCGACGCTCGCCGGGTGGAGCCACTTCGAGGCCGACACGTGGGAGCTCTATCACACCGACACCGACCGGGCCGAGCTCCACGACCTGGCCACCCAGCAGCCGGCCCGGCTGCGGGAGATGGTGAACCTGTGGTTCGCTGAGGCCGGTGCCAACGGGGCGTTCCCGCTCGACGACCGGTCGGCGGTCGAGATACTCCTCACGCCGCGGCCGCAGCTCGCCAGCCCGCGGAACACGTACATCTACTATCCGGGCACCGCCGACGTGCCGGAGGAGCTCGCGGTCAGCATCCGCAACCGCTCCTACACGATCGGGGCGCTCGTCAGCATCCCCGGGCCGGGCGCTCGAGGGGTACTGCTCGCTCACGGCTCCCGGTTCGGCGGTCACTGCCTGTACATGAAGGACAACCGGCTGCACTACGTCTACAACTTCGTCGGCATGACCGAGCAGAAGATCGATGCCGACGAGGACGTGCCCGCCGGCGAGAACCTGATCTTGTCGGCGTCCTTTGACAAGGACGGCGAGGATCCGCCGGGCGTCGCGGTCGGCACCCTGTCTCTCTACTATGGCGAGCGCAAGGTCGGCGAGGGCCGCATCAAGACTCAGCCGGGCGCCTTCGGGCTCGCTGGCCGTGGGCTGTGCGTGGGCCGCGACCTCGGCGAGCCCGTGACCGACGACTACCCGGGCACGCCGCCGTGGCCGTTCTCGGGCGGGAGCATCAACCGGGTCGCCGTCGACGTGAGCGGGGAGCCCTACCGGGACCTGGAGCGCGCGGCCGCTGCCATGCTCGCCCGGGAGTGACGCGCGCCACATCTAGCCCCCGGCTGAACTTGCTATCGCGGTGCGGTAGCATGAGCCGCATGTCACGGTGGTATTGGCGCTTTACGCTGGCTCTGAGTGGGGCTAGCGAGCAGTCAATGCGCTGATCCACCACTCAGAGCCAGGCGGACAGGGACCCATGTCTCTGTCCTTTCGTATGTAACGGGTCCTGGCTCCCCGGCGGGTGTCGGGCTTGCGGAGGGAACGCACGATGCCACACACCAGCGATACGCGGGTCCAGGCCTATGATCCGCTGCTCGCGCCTGCCGCGCTGCTGGATGAGCTTCCGCTAGACGACGCCCTGGCCAAGAACGTCGAGCAGGCCCGGGTCGACATCTGTTCGGTGCTCGACCAGGCAGATGACCGACTGTTGGTTGTCGTCGGGCCGTGCTCGGTTCACGACCCGGAGGCGGCCCTGCAGTACGGCGCCCGGTTGCGGGAGGCGGCCAGGCCCCTGGCCAGGGACCTGCTCATCGTCATGAGGGTGTACTTCGAGAAACCGAGGACCGTCACAGGCTGGAAGGGCCTCATCAATGACCCTGGCCTGGACGGCACCCACGACGTGCACCGGGGCCTGCGCACCGCCCGGCGGCTGCTGCTCGATGTCCTCGACCTCGGGCTTCCGGTCGGCTGCGAGTGGCTCGACCCCGTTACCCCCCAGTACATCGCGGACACGGTCGCGTGGGGCGCCATCGGGGCACGCACCACGGAAAGCCAGGTGCACCGGCAGCTCGCCTCCGGCCTGTCGATGCCCGTCGGGTTCAAGAACGGCACGGACGGGGACGTCCAGGTGGCGATCGACGCGTGCCGCGCCGCGGCGACCCGGCACCGGTTCTTCGGCGTCACACCGTTCGGCGCCGCGGCCGTGGTCACCACCGCCGGTAACCCCGACTGCCACGTGGTGCTGCGCGGTGGACGGCACGGGCCGAACTATGACCCTGCCAGCGTCGGCGTTGCGCTGGCGACCATCGCCGACTGCGGGCTGCCGGCCCGGCTGATGGTCGACGCCAGTCACGGCAACAGCGGGAAGGACCACCAGCGGCAGGCCATCGTGGCGCAGTCGCTCGCCGATCAGATCGCTGCGGGGGAGCAGGGCATCGTCGGCGTCATGCTCGAGAGCTTCCTGCGGGCCGGGCGGCAGGAGCTGCGGGACCCGGCGACGCTGGTGTTCGGCCAGAGCATCACCGACGCCTGCATGGACATCGACGCCACGGCGACGGTCCTCGAGACCCTCGCCGCAGCCGTCCGCCAGCGGCGCGCCGCAGCGGCTTAGGGCTCCGGCGCCGGTAGCTCGTCCGGTCCGTCGGTGCTCTCCGTGGGTCTGCTGTCGAGCCAGCGCTGGAGCTCTTGCCCGGAGACACCCGCCTTCCAGCCATGTCGCTTCCCGCGACGGTCATAGAACAGGGCCGGCGAGACGGCGATCCCGATGACGACCGCGACAATGAGCGCTACCAACACATTTCAGACTGTATGTCCACCTGGCCCTCTGTGCAATGTCGCGAGCACCTGGCCCACCGGGAGCGGCAGCTGTTGATATACGCAAATCGGTCATGGTAGACGACAATTGCCGGCGCGCCGTACGCTTCGGGCGGTGGACAGCGCACCAGGCGGCGGCAGCGGAGCCGCGGTCGTGCGCGACCGGGAAGGCGGGCAGCCAGTGGCCGGCATCGACGGGACCTGTGACGACAAGTTCAGCGCCGTGCGCCGTGAGCTCGAGCAGTACATCGACTCGGGCGACGAGCTAGGCGCCTCGATCGTGCTGGACATTGACGGGGATATCGCCGTCGACCTGTGGGGCGGGCACCGTGACGAAGCCCGCGCGCTGCCGTGGCAGCGCGACACCATCACGAACGTGTGGTCCACCACCAAGACGGTGACCAGCCTGGCCGCGCTCATGCTGGTAGACCGCGGTGAACTGGACCTGGACGCGCCTGTTGCACGGTACTGGCCCGAGTTCGGGGCCGCGGGCAAGCAGGACGTGCTGATCCGCCACCTGCTGTCGCACACGTCGGGTGTATCTGGCCTCGACCAGCCCGCCGTCATCGAGGACCTCTATGACTGGGACGAGGCGACCGCCCGGTTCGCCGCGCAGGCGCCGTGGTGGGAGCCGGGCAGCGCGTCCGGCTACCACGCGCTGAACTTCGGTCACCTCATCGGCGAGGTGGTCCGCCGGGTCACCGGCAAGTCACTCAAGCAGTTCGTGGCCGACGAGATCACCGGCCCGCTCAGCGCGGACTTCCAGATCGGCGCGGCAGAAATCGACTGGGGTCGGATCGCCGACGTGGTGCCGCCGCCGCCGCTGCCGATCGACTTCGCCGCTCTCGACCCGGCCAGCCCTGTGGTGCGGACGTTCACCGGCCCGCTCGTGGACGCGAAGTACGCCAACACGCCGGAGTGGCGCCGTGCTGACATCGGTGCCGCCAACGGCCATGGGAACGCGCGGTCGGTGGCGCGGGTCCTGTCGGTACTGTCCCGGGGCGGCGAGGTCGACGGGGTTCGCCTGCTCCGCCCGGAGACGATCGACCTGATCTTCCGCGAGCAGGCCAGCGGCGTCGACCTGGTGCTGGGCGTTCCGCTGCGGTTCGGCATCGGCTACGGGCTTCCGCAGCTCGACACCATCCCCTACATCCCCGACGAGAAGGTCTGCTTCTGGGGCGGCTGGGGCGGTTCGGTGATCATCATGGACCTCGGCCGCCGGATGACGATCTCCTACATGATGAACAAGATGGGCGCCGGCATCATCGGCAGCGATCGGGCCGAGCGCTACGTGCGCGCCATTTACGCCGCCCTTGCTGACTAGGCGCCGGGCAGCTGATACACGCGGCGCGCGTTGCCGGAGCCGACCATTTCCGCGACTCGCGCGGCGTCGGCGTCGCTCCAGGCTCCGTCGGCGACGAACGCGCCCGTGACGGCGGCGATGTCCCGCCGGAACGCGGCCGCCCCGAGGTAGTGCAGCTCGGGCAGCCCGAACGCGTCGGAGGAGTACAGCATCTTGTGGAACGGGGTCAGCTCTAGCGCTTCGGCGAGGATTGTCGCTGACCGGGCGCCGACGTGGTTCAGTGCCTCGCCGACGTCCAGGTAGACGTGCGGGAACAGGTTCGCCATGGCCCCGGCCTGGCGGTGGTAGGGGTAGCAGTGCAGCAGGAGCACCGCGGCGCCGAGGTGCTGGCTCGCGGCGAGGAAGTCCTGCAGCAGCGCCGGGTCTGCGCGGTGCAGCCGTGAGTCAGGATCACCGTGCCCGGTGTGCAGCTGCAGCGGCAGCCCGGTGTCCAGCGCTGCCCAGATACCGTGCCGGATCAGCACCGGGTCAGCGAGTCGTGCGGGCTGACCCGGTTCGAGGGAGCGCAGCCACCGCCCGGCCGCGGCCTCGACGTCCGGCGGCCGTGGCCTCGCCGCCTCGAAGTCCAGCCCGCACCGGTAGGCAGCGACGGACTTGAATCCGACGGTATCCGCCTGACCGGCGGCGTCCGCGATGGCGGCGGCGAGGTCGGCGCCGAAATTCGCGGCAGCGCCGCCGGCCTCGGCCACGTGCTGAGCGATCGACTCCAGCCGTGCGATCTGGCGGGCGGGGCTGCCGCTGATCGCGGCCAGCTCGCCCGGTGTCGTCACCGCGTCCCCCTGGTAGCCGGTGTCGACCAGCCAGGCCGCAACGCCGGCGGCGGTCAGCAGGCGGCGGGTGACCTCGGCCGGCCCGAGCTGCCTGCGCCTGCGCACATAGTCGTCGGCCGGCGCGTGCGGCTCGAGCTCGAGCAGCGGCGCGCACCAGCGGCGGACCGCGAAGCCGAGCTGCGTGTCGAAGGCCGTTGTCCCGGCCGACGGCGGCGCCAGCGACTCGGTGAGCAGGGCCTCGATGCCGTCACGGTCGAGCGCGGACCGCATCACGCCGTGAACGTGGTGGTCGATCAGGACCAGCGTGTCTGCTGGCACAGTCAGATCAGCCAGCGCGCGTCAGCGATGACCTCGTCTGTCGCCTGGTCGGCGGCCAGGGCGATCGAGGCCCGCCGCGCGGCGGCGAAGGTGGTGAGCAGTTCGTCGCCCATGGCATCGCGCAGGTCCTCGCTGGCCTCGAGCGCCTTGACTGTTTCGGTTAGGGTGCCGGGCAGCCGGACGACCGAGTCGGCCAGCGGGTGGCCGGGCGCCGCCGGGTCGCCGCTGACCTCCGCCGGGAGGCGAGCCGACCCCGCGGCGGCCTTCCGCGCGAGGGCCATGATCGAGCCCGTCAGCAGGTACGGGTTGGCGCTGAGATCGAAGCATTTGAGCTCGGCGTTGGCCTTAGCTGGGTCCGACGGAGCTGCCTCGATCAAGCGCAGTGCCGCCTCGCGGTTCTCGATGCCCCAGATCTGGAACGCGCCCGCCCATCGGGACGGCTGCAGCCGGAGGTAGGACGCCGGCGTGGGCGCGCCGATGGCCAGCAGCGCCGGCAGGCTGTCCAGCAACGCGGCCAGGATCGACTCGCCGGACGCGGTCAGGCCGTACCGGCCGTCGCCACCGGCGAGCAGGTTCGCGCCGTCCTTCCAGAAGCTCGCGTGCAGGTGGCCGCCGTTGCCGACGTTGTCTGACACCACGGCAGGCGCGAACGACGCGCGCAGCCCGTGCCGCGCCGACACGGCCGAGATCACGAGCTTCACCAGCACGTTCGTGTCTGCCGCGGACACCGGGTCCTGAGCCGCGACCGAGACCTCAAACTGGGCTGGCCCGTACTCCGGGTGGATCTGCTCGACGACCACGCCGGCGGAGTCCAGGCTGTCCATCACGTCGCGGACGTACTCCGCCGCGTCGAGGAAGCGGCTCAGGCCGTAGCCGGTGCCGCCAAAGGCGGGCGTGAACGCGTCGGTGTCCTGGCCCACCATCCACTCGACCTCGAACGCCATGAGCGCGCTGAGACCCTGGGCGGCGGCGGCCGCCACCTGCGCGCGGGCGAATGACCGCTGGCAGTTGGCGTAGACGCTGCCGTCCTGGGTGAAGCGGTCGCCCGGCGCCCACGCCCACCCGTCTGGATCGCGGAGCGCAACCAGCCGGGTCAGGTCGGGCACCAGCCGCAGGTCCCCGTCCGGCCGGTCGAGGGGGGACGCGGGGTCGATGCCGCCGTCGCTGGTGAACGCGTCGGTGACGGGCGAGAACCCGACCCCGAACCTGGCCGCCCTGGCCAGCGCCTCCAGCGGCACGACCTTGACCCGGCCCGCGCCGCTGTGGTCGACGAAGGTGATCGCGACGCCGGAGACGTCCTCGGCAAGCTGCCGCTGCAGCTCCTGCGCGCGCTGCTCGTCGGCGGCCTGCTCGTCCGCACCTCGCACCTGACTGAATGCCCGTGGCATGGTTGAAAACTGGTCCTCTCTGCGCCTGCTGGCTCGCAGACCGCTACGCGGTCGCGTCGCCCTGGACAGCGACCGAGCTGCCCTGCGCGGCCCCGCCGGTCAGCCCCTCGGCTTTCAGCAGCATCTGGCCGGCCCGGCGGGTTGCCGAGGGACGCACGAGCACGCCGATGATGCCGAGGACGAGCCAGCCGACTGCCACCGCTGGCCCCCACCAGTTCACGCCTGTCGGCAGCGGCCAGACATTCCGGTACAGGGTGTAGCCGAGCACGATGATGCCCAGGATCGGGATGATGATCTCCCACAGGTGCACCGCGGGGCGGCCTGCGGCGCGCGGGCTGAAGAAGACCAGCCGGACCATGCCGATGGTCGCCAGCACATAGACCACGAGCAGGATCAGCGTTCCGATGGTCCCGGACTCCACGAACAGCGTGAACGGGTCGCCCCGCAGCCCGGCCCAGGTGAACGCGACGACGATGTACACCGCCACCATCACGACGAAGGACGCGGCGACCGGGGTCCGCCGCTTGTCCCCGACCGTGCCGAGCCCGGACGGCAGCACGCCGTCGCGGCCCATCGCGAAGATCAGCCGGGCGGCGCCGACCGTGCACGCGAGCGCGCAGCTGAAAGCCGAGATCATCGCACCGAACGTGATGAGGTTGCCGAGCCAGGCCGTGACATACGACGTGCCGAGGTCGCCGATGAGTGAGCTCGAGTTGATGAACCTGGTGATGTCCTTGGCCGAGGTGCCGAAGCCCATGACCTCGACGGCGGTCACGAGGAAGAAGTAGATCCCGCCGAAGATCGCAACTCCGAGGATCGCGCGCGGGATGTCGCGGTTGGGGCGCCTGGTTTCCTCGCCCAGCGTTGCTGCGGCCTCAAAGCCGGCGAATGACAGGAAGCCGAAGACGACGCCGAGGAACAGGGTTGAGGTCGCCGTGCCGGGTGGCAGGGTGAAGGCCTGCCTGGTGACTCCCAGGTGGCCGGGTCCGGAGTGCCCGAGCAGCTTGGCGAACACGATGGCGATGACGATGACGATCAGCAGCACGGTGAGCGCCTCGGCGATGAGCAGCACCCTGGTGCTGCCGCGGGCCGGCGTGATCGCGACCAGCCAGATCACGATCATGGCGATGAGTCCGATGAGGAACCCGGACCAGGTGGGCGGGTTGTGCCAGATGCCCAGCGCGTTGAGGAAGTTCGAGCCGAACCGGCCGCCCGCCATCGTGGTGACGACGGCGTAGAACGTGTAGGTGCCCGCCAGCAGCCAGCCGGACAGCACGCCGGAGGACGGGCCGAGCGTCGCGCCGACGAACCCGTACACCGAGCCAGAATGGTGGAACCGCTGGGTGAGCCGGACGAACGTGTACGCCACCAGCAGCACGCCGACGAACGCAAGGGCGAACGCGATAGGCGTGGCCCGGCCGACCGTCGTCGCGGTCCCCTGCGGGTTGATGCTCGCCGCCATCGACGGCGCCATCAGCGCGAGCGAGATGCCGATCGCTTCCCACACGCTCAGATTGCGTCGTAGCTTCGGCTGTCCTGTGTCGCTGAGCTGATCTGCTGCCGGACTTCCTGCTGCCATTCCCTCTGGCACCTCCCATTGCATTCTGTCACAGGCATTGCCTAGCCCGATAGTAGGTTTCTGGGCTCGGCAGTAAGGCGCCTAGGACGACAGTAGACAGCGCCGGCACGCCGCGGTAGTAGCGAAGCCAAGCCGGATGCCGAGCGTGCTGTCACCGCGCGGGCTTTACGCCGACCGGGCCTGCTCGATTGTGATCGCGCCGCGGTTCTCGCGGTACCGGCCGGGTGAGATCTCGTACTCACGCCGGAACGCTTTCGACAAGGCTGCGCTAGTGCCGTAGCCAGTCCGCCGCGCGATGGCGTCGATGCTCAGCCTCGTCGTGGTGAGATAACCCGCAGCCTGGCCAAGACGGACCCTCGCCAGGTGGCGCATCGGACTCTCGCCGACCGCGGCGCGGAACCGGGTGCAGAACAAGGTCCGGGACATGCCGACCTCTCTGGCAAGCGCCTCGATCGTCCACTGCTGCGCAGGATGATCGCGGATCAGCGCGATGGCCGCGTCGATGTGCGGGTCGGCGGGCCGCTCGAGCCGCAGCAGGCCGGCTTGCTGCGCTCCGATGAGGTAGCTGCGCACCGCCTGGGCCAGGAAGACGTCGGCGAGCTTGGCGAACATAGCCTGGGCGCCGGGATCGGCGTGGTCGGCCTCGTGCTGAACGAGGGCGAACACCGGTTCCAGCCAGGCGATCACGCCAGTCGACACCGCGTCCATGTGCAGCACCGGCGGCAGCAGCGCGAGCAGCTGGGCGGGCATAGTGTCGCCGAGCGTGAAACCGCCGCACAGCAGCCTGGTCAGCTGCCCGGTCCCCCCGCACTGCAGCCGGGCCTGGTCGTCGAGCGGGTGCCTGGCGATGAGCTCGTCCAGGCCCACCACCAGCGAGTCCGCCTCGTCCCGCATGACGTGCCGCTCACCACGGGACAGGATGACCAGGTCGCCGGCCCTGATGCGCACCGGGCTGAGACCGTCCGCGTGCAGCCAGCATTCGCCTTCGAGGACGAGATGGAACTTGGCCACGTTCGCGCCGCCAACCTCGAATCCCCAGGGCGCGCGAAGCTCGGACAGGCAGTACACGCTGCTCCGGACACTGAGCGCGGTGAGAAGTTCCGTGACGGTGTCGCGCGGCGGGGTGTTCAGCAGCTGCACCGGGACGCTCCGTGAACGGCTGGACAACAGGACCGTTCAGTCGACCATAGCGATCCGCTGTGCGGTCCGCAATCCTGCTCTGTATCCGCCGGCAGCATGCCGCCGCTGGCGGACCACACGCGATCAAAGTGGAGGCAGTGATGGCCAAGTTTCTTGTCACCTACCATGGCGGCGGTGAGCCGCCCGCGGACCCGGCCATGCGCGAGCAGATGATGGCCGCGTTCGGGGCCTGGGCCGCCAGCGTGGGGGACAACATGATTGATCCGGGCGCGCCGCTTGGTCTGGCTCAGGCGGTTACGAGTGACGGTGTCCAGGAGGACCAGACACACGACGTCGAGGGCTACACCCTGCTGAGCGCCGACACCCTGGCCGACGCGGTCGAGCTCGTGCGTAGTCACCCGTTCGTAAGCCGGGGCGGCACGCTGCGCGTCAGCGAGGCAGTTGCCCCCTAGCTCCGTGCCTGCCGGTGGCCGCTCGCTGCGCGGCGCCACCAGCGCCGGCCGGCCCGGCCCGCGTCGGCAGCTGCGGCCTCAGCGGGCAGCTCCGGCTCGGTGGCGGGGCTGCGCTGAGCGTCCCGCCAGCGCCCCACCATGGCTTCGTCGTCGACCAGCGGAACGAAGACGGGAGGCCCGAGCGGGATCCGCCGCCACTCGCGGATCTCCCGATTGAGCTCGGCGACCGCGTCCCTGACCTGCTGCTCGGACGTCATGGTCGGCACGGCCGTGGCGAGCCGGTCGATCGCCTTGCGCAGCCGCAGCGGCGGGGGGAGCAGCGCCTCGGCGGACACGCCCTCTTTCCGCAGGTACTCGCGCAGCCAGGCGTCCGCAGCGTCCTCGTTTGCGTGGTGAGGTATGGGCTTGCCTGCGCCGGGAAGGTTATCGAAAGCGCCGCGCTCGGTCGCCTCGGCGATCTGCTTGTCGATCCACGAGGTGAAGGTCATTCCGGCTGGTTTGCGGTCAGTCATGGCGAGTTCCTCACGTCCAGGCTAGCCCGGCTCGCCGGGGTCGCCTGTGCTGCCCCTGGCAGCAGCGCGGTCCAGGCTCGACGGCCGTGCCAACGGGGGAGGCATGCGATGAGCAGTGGCTACTTCGGGCCGCCGGGATTTGGCGGCAGCCCGTTCGACGACTTCATCGCGAGGATATTCGGGGCGGCAGGCAACCCGCCGAGCACTGGCTACCGGGTCGACATCACGCGGCTGATGAGCGGGCCGGCCCGTGAGCTGATCGGCGCAGCCGCCGCCAGGGCGGCGGAGCGGGGCGGTGAGCTCGACACCGAGGACCTGCTCTGGGCCGCAGCCACGGTCGGGCCGACCCGCGAGCTGCTCACCAGGTCCGGTGCCGATCCCGGGGCCATCGCCCGGGCGGCCGAGGAGCAGCAGGGCGCCGGCGGGGCCGGACGTGGCGGCGCACCGCCGCCGCTGACGCCGGGGGCCAAGCGCGCGCTGCTCGATGCCCACCAGATTTCCCGTTCGCTCGGGTCCACCTACATCGGGCCCGAGCACGTGCTCTTCGCGCTGGCCGTCAACCCGGAGTCCGGGGCCGGCCGGATCCTCGGCGGTGCCCATGTGACCCCCGAATCGCTCCAGACCGGGCTGACCGGGCAGGGTGCGCCGCCGGGCGGCGGCGACGGCAGGGCGTCGACGCCGACGCTCAACGAGTTCGGGCAGGATCTGACCGCCATGGCGCGGGAGGGACGGCTCGACCCGGTCATCGGCCGCGACGGCGAGATCGAGCAGACCATCGAGGTGCTGTCCCGGCGCGGCAAGAACAACCCGGTCCTGATCGGCGAGGCCGGCGTCGGCAAGACGGCGATCGTGGAGGGCATCGCGCAGCGCATCGTCGACGACGAGGTGCCCGCGACGCTGGCCGACAAGCGCGTTGTCCAGCTCGAGCTGTCAGGCGTCGTGGCCGGGACGCGCTACCGGGGTGATTTCGAGGAGCGGATGAAGCGGATCATCGACGAGATCCGTGACCACGGCGACCAGCTGATCATCTTCATCGACGAGATTCACACCCTGGTCGGCGCGGGTTCCGGCACCGAAGGGGGCATGGACGCCGGCAACATGGTCAAGCCGGCCCTGGCCAGGGGAGAGCTGCACGTCGTCGGCGCGACGACGCTGGACGAGTACCGGAAGAACATCGAGAAGGACGCTGCGCTGGCCCGAAGGTTCCAGCCGATCCTGATCCCCGAGCCGACCACCGAGGACACGCTCGCGATCCTGCACGGCCTCAAGGACCGGTACGAGGCGCACCATCAGGTCCGGTACGAGGACGCGGCGCTGGGTGCCGCGGTCGAGCTGTCCGACCGGTACATCACCGACCGGTTCCTCCCCGACAAGGCCATCGACCTGATTGACCAGGCGGGCGCCCGGGTCCGGCTGCGGACCAAGACGCCGGGCATGGACCGGCGCGAGCTGGAGCGGCGGGCGGAGGAACTCCGCCGGGACCGCGACCAGGCGGTCGCGAGCGAGGACTACGAGCAGGCGTCGCGGCTGCGAGATGAGCTTCGGGACATCCGCAATCGGGTGGAGCACCTCGGCAAGGACTCGGGCGCCGTACCCGAGGTCACCCCCGACGACATCGCCGAGGTCGTATCCCGGGCCACCGGTATCCCCGTTCATCAGCTCACTGAAGAGGAGAAGAACCGCCTGCTGGGCCTCGAGCAGAACCTGCATCAGCGGGTCGTCGGCCAGGACCAGGCCGTGGCCGTGGTCGCCGAGGCGGTTCGCCGGTCGCGCGCCGGGCTCGGCGACCCGAACCGCCCGGTCGGCAGCTTCCTGTTCCTCGGGCCTACCGGCGTGGGCAAGACCGAGCTAGCCCGCGCGCTGACGGAAGCGCTGTTCGGCGCGGACAGCAGGATGATCCGCCTGGACATGAGCGAGTTCCAGGAGCGGCACACCGTCAGCCGCCTCGTCGGCGCGCCGCCGGGCTATGTCGGGTACGAGGAGGCGGGCCAGCTCACCGAGGCGGTCCGGCGCCGGCCCTACTCGGTCGTGCTGCTCGACGAGATCGAGAAGGCACACGCGGACGTGTTCAACATCCTGCTCCAGGTGCTCGACGACGGCCGGCTGACCGACGGCCAGGGCAGGACAGTGGACTTCAAGAACACCGTGCTGATCATGACCAGCAACCTGGGTTCCGACCTGATCGGCCGCCGCAGCGGCGCCCTGGGCTTCGGCGGCACCAGCAGCAGCGCGGGCTCTGGAGACGGCGCGCTGCAGGACCAGCTCATGCGCCGGCTGCGCGAGTCGTTCCGGCCCGAGTTCCTCAACCGGATCGACGAGATCGTCATCTTCCGCGAGCTCGACCGGGAAGAGCTCCGGCAGATCACCGCGCTGCTGCTCGAGGAGACTCGACGGCGGCTGCACGCGCAGAACGTCACGGTGCAGTTCAAGCCGGCTGCCATCGACTGGATCACCGAGCACGGTTACCAGCCCGAGTTCGGCGCGCGCCCCATGCGCCGCACGATCCAGCGCGAGGTGGACAACCAGCTATCGAAGATGCTGCTGGACGGTCAGGTGCGGCCGGGCCAGCAGGTCACCGTCGACGTCCGCGACGGTCACCTTGCCTTCGAGACGAGCGGCCAGTTCGCCGGGGTGTGACCGCGGTGCCCGTTCTCGTGGGCATGGACGCGGCGGTCGGTGTCCACGCGGCCGCGGCCGACGGTGTCGATCCGCTTCCACCGGCCGGGCACGTCCAGGATCTCGAGCTCGCCGAACTTCTCTGGCAGGGCCGGGTCGACGATGAGATTGTCGCCGGACGGCTCGAGGCCGAGGCCGGCCCGGAGCAGCAGCAGCGGCGCGCCCGTTGACCAGGCCTGCGGGCTGCACGCGGTCGGGTACTGCACCGGGTAGCGGGTGCTGCTCCGGTCGTAGCCGCCGAATGCCTCGGGCAGGCGGCCGTTGAAGACCTCGGCCGCATCCATGATGCCCGCGACGATGGCGGCTGCCTCCTCCTTGAACCCGTACCGGCGTAGTCCCCAGGCGATGAAGGAGTTGTCGAACGGCCACACCGTGCCGACGTGATAGCCGATCGGGTTGTACCTGGTGTCGCCCTCGGCGAGCGTGCGGACGCCCCAGCCGGAGAACAGCCGTGGCCCGAGCAAGTGCCGGGCGACGGCCTTGGCCTTGGACTTGTCGACGATGCCGCTCCAGAGCAGGTGGCCGATGTTGGAGGTGAGCGAGTCGACCTGCCGGCCGTCGGTGTCGAGCGCCACCGCGAAGTACTCGCCGTCGGCGACCCAGAAGTCGCGGTTGAACCGGCGCTTCAGGTCGGCCGCCTGCTTCTCCAGATGCTCGGCGTACGCCTCGTCCTTCCACACCAGCCGGGCCAGCCGGGCACCGCGGACCTTGGCGTCGTAGGCGTAGCCCTGCAGCTCGCACGTGGCCCGCGGGAAGCCGGGCAGGTCACCGTTGCGGTAGGAGATCGAGTCCCAGGAGTCCTTCCAGCACTGGTTCTCCAGCCCGGTCTGCGCGTTCCGGCGCTGGTAGGACACGTAGCCATTGCCCTGCAGGTCGGCGTAGTCATCGATCCAGGACAGGGCCGACCGGGCGGCGCGCTCCAGGTCACGGACGAGCTTGGTGTCGCCCGTCCACCGCTCGTATTCATCGAGCAGTATCACCCACAGCATGGTCGCGTCCGCATTGCCGTAGTAGGGCGAATGCGGCCGCTCCTCGAACGCCGTCAGCTCCCCGTAGCGCATCTCGTGCAGGATGCGGCCGGGGTCCTCGTCCCGGAAGTCGTCGATCCGGGTGCCCTGCCGCTCGGCGAGCACCTGCAGCGTCGTCGCGGCGAGCTCAGAGGTAAACGGGAGCGCCTGCAGGCTCGTGAAGATGCTGTCGCGACCGAAGATCGTCATGAACCACGGCAGCCCCGCGGCGGGCAAGGAGCGGCCCGGCATAGTCAGCGCGGTGAATCGCAGCGCCGCCAGGTCGGTCATGCACCGGTGGTAGATGCGCTCGACCGCCTCCCAGTCGCACTGCACGACCGGTGCGTGCTTGAGCCACTTCTCCAGGCCGCGGGCCATGTCCGTGCGCACGTGCCGGGCGACCTGGCCGCGGATCCGGATCGGGCTGTCGCCCTCCCCGGTCGGCATGCCCGGCGCCGCCACGACGTCGAGCCCGGTGCTCCACTCGCCGTGCGCGGGCACCGTTACACGGAACGAGAGCCCGTTCTCGTCGATGGCGGCCTTCTCGCTCGCGCAGATCCACGTCTCCCGGGCATAGGTATCCCGGCGGTACCGGAGCACGAGGCTCTGGCCCACCACAGACGTGTGGTAGCTGCCCTTCTTCGCGAGCGCGTCCTTGACCTCGAAGAGGTCGAGGAAGTCGGCCGCGGCATCGATCCGGATGTCCAGGGTGACCGGCTGGCTGTCGTGGTTGAGGATCCGAAGCTCCTCGTGGAAGCCGTCGGCTACCTCGCGCTCCCTGATGACCGACATGGTCGCGTCGACGTAGACGCTGCCGCCGCCGCCGGGCACCAGGAAGAACCGGGCCTGGAAATACTGCAGGTCGTCGGTCGACAGCGCGGTGAGCCGCTGGCCGTTCACGGTGAGCACCCAGCGGGACAGGTACCGGGTGTCGAACGAGAACAGCCCGGTGGGATCGGTCGGCGAGGTCTCGATGTCGCCCCTGTCGTCGCTGACGACGAAGGTGTTGCCCTCGAGGATGTTGACGAGCTGGTCGCTCATATCGTCCTGCCCCCAGCGTGCTCGGCCATGACGTGCTCGGAGCTGATCGGTGCCACCCGGCCGGTGGAACCGGGCGGGCCAGGCAGGCAGCGCTGAAACATCATGCAGGCGGCCATGCTGCCCTCGAGTGTCAGCAGGCCGCGCAACATCGCGGCCTGGGCGTTGAGCCGGCCCGTCACCATCTGCACCGCAGCGGGTCGCCCTATCGTCACGACCGCGTCAGCCGGCCCGCGGTTATGGGTGACGGATACGTCGCCGTCGTGGATCGTGATGAACCACCGCTCCACGCGGGCGTCAGTGGCCGGCACATCGAGCCGGATCGTCGCGGACTCGGCCTCGAACGTCGCGAGGTGGCCTGGCCGGGCGAGGTCGTCGAAGAACTGGGTGATGGGGTCTGCCTCAGCGGGGGCAGACCGGGCACGGGTCGTCGTCACGCATGATTCCTGCTCCGCTTGGCCAGGAGCGAACCGGAGCGCGGCGGAAGCTTGCCCGGCCGCGAACCAAGCCGAGCACGTTCCGTTATGAATTTCTTACTGAACGCCCAGCGGGTGCGAGTGCTCCCAGTCGGCCAGCAGCGTGCGGAGCGCGGTCACGAGCGCGATCGGCTGATCGAGCATGACGTGGTGACCGGCCGCCGGGATCTCGATGAGGGGCGCAAGCTGGCCGAGGCTGTCATACATCAGCTCGCTCGTCTGCGGCGGCACGATGCCGTGCTCGGCATGGAACAGCGCAACCCGGCAGTCGAGCTGCCGCAGCAGGTGCGGCGTGCCCTGCGCCCGCCCGAAGACGGCCGGGTCGAACTTCCAGCTCCAGCCGCCCTCCACCGCGCGGATGGACGTCTCCGCCACGTGATGCAGCACGTAGGGGAGCGTCGGCTGGTCGGGGATCGGATGGAAGCGGCGGATCGCCGCCTCACGGGTCGGGTAGACGCGCAGCGGGCCGAACGCCCGCTGCTGGCGGGCGGCCCGGTCCTCCGGGGTGAGGTCCTGGACCGGCGAGTCGATCACGACGATGCCCTCAAGCTGAGTGCCGAACAAGCCAGCGGCGCGCAGCGCCACGAAACCGCCCATGCTGTGCCCGATGATGATCGGCGGGCCGGCGATGCCGCCGGCCGCGGCGACGGCCCTGACCTCTTCCGCCCAGCCGTCCAGGCTGTAGCCGGCCCGCCGGCCGCTGTCACCGTGCCCGGACAGGTCCACCGCCAGCACCCGGCGACCCGCGGTCAGCAGCGGCGCGATGTGATCCCACCACCGGGCGTGCGCGGCACCGCCGTGCACCAGCACCAGCCCGCTGGCACTCGGCGCGCCCCAGGCCCAGTAAGAGATCTCGGTCCCGGCTACCGTGACGGAGCCCGGCTCCGCCTTGGCGGCGAGGGCCGCGGTGAACCATGCGGGCGGGTCGGCCAGGTCGGCCGGAGCGGCAACGGTCATGGTTGCCAGCGAACCAGACCCCGGAGGGGGGTCATGTCCCGGCCTCCGCCCAGGCCCGCTCCAGGACGTTCGTGATCGTCTCCGCGGGCTGCGCGCCCGAGATCCCGTAGCGCCGGTCGATCACGAAGAGCGGCACGCCGGTAGCGCCGAGGACCCGGGCCATCGCCTCGTCGGTGTCGACGTGGTCGGCGTACTGGTCGCTGTCGAGCACGCCGGTGACTGCATCGCGATCCAGCCCGGCCTCGACTGCCAGCCTGGTCAGCGAGTCGTGGTCGAAGATCGAGTCCTGCTCGGTGAAGTAGGCGCGCTGCAGCCGCTCCATCAGCTGATCCTGCCGCCCGCTGGCCTTGGCCAGCTGCAGCAGCCGGTGGGCGTCCCTGGTGTTGCCGCTGCGCAGGTCGCTCATCCGGAAGATCAGGCCGTCCGCGGCAGCCCGCTGCTCCATCTGCCGCTGGGCCTGCTCGGCCTGGGCCGCGCTCATCCCGTACTTCTGTGCGAGCAGCTCGATCGTCGGGCTGGTGACGCCCGGCGGGGCGGCCGGATCGAGCTCGAACGAGCGGTAGGTCACCTGCACCTTGTCCCGGTGCTCGAAGCTGTCCAGAGCCTGCTCGAAGCGCTTCTTGCCCAGGTAGCACCACGGGCAGACTACGTCAGACCAGATCTCGACTTCCATGGTCATGGTGAACACCGGGACCGCGCTGACGCTTCCCGCTGCCTGCCCCTGCGCGTCTGATGAGCGTGTTCTGGAAGGAGGCCCTCGCTAGCGAGCCCGCCAGCCGCCCGCACCGCGGCTGGCCCAGTTGTACCTGGCGGAGC
>Ga0123356_10002631_pt1 | contig 19099 bp, 17 predicted proteins | sample TergutEmb28metaG_2_FD_92546 | JGI IMG/M metagenome (GOLD analysis project Ga0123356, IMG submission 92546) | Embiratermes neotenicus P3 segment gut microbial communities from Petit-Saut dam, French Guiana - Emb289 P3 | ecosystem: Host-associated > Arthropoda: Insects > Digestive system > Gut ...
CTGGTTGTACATGGAGAGCGGGAGCCCGTCGTAGGTCACCTGCTGGGTACCGTCGCCGCGGGTGGTCGTCGCGATGCGGTGGGGCTGGCGAGCCGCGCACAACGAGTAGCTCGTAGACAACCTGCACAGATCGGGGAACTCGCCAGGTCGGCGACACGTCCCGGTAGCATGCGCCCGGCTAGGGCAGACCGGGTTGACCGGTTTCCGGTTCGTCATTGCTTGCCGAACCAGCGGGCCAGCGCGTCGTCAAGGCCGTCACTGGTGGTGCCTTGCCAGGCGACGTAGCAGTCGGGGCGCAGCAGCAGGGCGGTGTCGAGGCCCGGGGCGGGGACCAGGTCGACCTGCGGGGCCCAGGGGCCGGCGGTGAGTGTGCCGGTCGGGTCTAGCAGGAGCGGCCGGCCGGTGCGGGTCAGGTGCCGCAGGGTCGGCAGGGCCGGGAGGTCCGGGACCCAGGAGCCGACGAGCGGGCCGGCGGGCGTGCCCATGTCGTAGGTGATGTCGGAGCCTGCCAGCAGGTGGGCGAGGTGGAGCCGGGTACCGGGCAGGGTGAGCAGCTCGCCGAAGAGCTGCCGCAGGCCGGTGACGTGGGCGCCGGGTTTGATCAGCGCGACCTGGGCCTGGACCTGCATGATCAGCCGGTCAGCTGCCGGACGCCGCTCCGACTCGTAGCTGTCCAGCAGGCCTTCCGGGACGTCGCCGCGCACCTGGGCGGCGAGTTTCCAGCCGAGGTTGAACGCGTCCTGCAGGCCCAGGTTGAGGCCGGGGCCGCCGAGCGGCGGGTGCACGTGCGCGGCGTCGCCGAGCAGCAGGACGCGGTCCTCCCGGTAGCGCGCCGCGATCCGGCTGGCCCAGCTGTCCTGCATGCGCATCGTGTCCGGGCCCGCGGCGAGCGGCGGGCCGAGCGGTACGTCCGCGCCCAGCACGCGGACAGCGCTGGCCCGCAGCCTGTCCAGGGACGCCTCCTCACCCTCGGCCGGCCGGTCCCACTCCATCGTGATCACCATGGGATCCTGTGCCGTGAACGGCGCCCACATCAGCACGCCGCGCTCGGTGCGCTGCTGGATAAACGGCGGGAGAACGCCGTAGCCGGGTACGGTCAGGCTGCTGTCCGCGCCGATCATGTCCGGTGGCACGCTGACCCGCCCCCAGTGCCACAGGGCCTCGTCCCTGTCCACGACGGGCATGTCGATGTCGGCGGCCTCACGGACCACGCTGCGGCTGCCGTCGGCGCCGACCGCGAAGGATGCCTCGACCGGCTGCTCCCCGCGGATTTCGACGGTCACCGACCGCTCGCCCTGGACCAGGCCGGTGACCTCCCGGCCGTGCCGGATCTCGACGCCCAGCTCGGCGGCCCGCTCGGCGAGCATCTGCTCCACGCGGTGCTGTGGCACCATCAGCCGGTACAGCGGCTTGTCCGGCAGGTCGCTCTGGTCAAGCGGGAACGCGGCGAACACGTGGGCCGGCATCGGCACGGGCGGCTCGCCGGTGCCGGCGAGGCGCTCGAACAGGCCGCGCCGGTCCAGCATGGGCACGATCCGGCCGGTCATGTTGTTCGCCCGGTTCCTGGTGACCTCGCCCTCCGGGCGCTGCTCCAGCACCAGCGGCCGCACGCCGGCTAGGGCCAGCTCGCAGGCGAGCATCAGGCCGCTCGGGCCGCCGCCAACGATGACGACATCGATCATGGTGAAATCCCTCTTCTCCGTATACCGCGGCGCACTTCCTTGCACCGGCAGTCGAAGACCGGCCCGAAGGGGCCTCTGGACGGCCCCGCCACGGTCACAGAGTGCGTGGCCACGGAGCCGCAAGTCCAATGCCTGTTCCGCGAGGGGCGATACATCGTGGGCATCACCCCTGTTCAACGGCGGTCATCGAGGTGCCAGAGCGACGCAGCTTTTAGACACGGATCTCCTGCATCCCGCAGGGCACCACTGAGGTGTCATTAGCCCCGGCGCTCAGGAGCGATCAGGCAGGACTGGGCGGACTAGCGGAACGCCGCTGCGAGGCGGTCGCTGTTCCCGGCACGTGTCGCCAGCACTACGTGGCGGGGTCGACGCCCACGAGCGGGATGGTGGTGAGGTCGGGCCGGAAGCTGTCGCGGAAACCGTCCGGCGGGAAGCATGACAGTGGCTGGCCAGGGTTGGCCAGCCACTGTCGGGGTGCTGTCCCTGACGGGCGCTGCTGCTTGTGGGGCAGTGGTCATCCCATGGGTGCGGCCATGGGGTCGATGCCAGATACCGCGGACTGCGTCGTCGAGGCCGGAAGGTCATCCTGTGCTTGTGCGGTGTCCGGTCTCTCCCGCCCACAGCCACTGCGTGATGCTGGTGACGGCCCGGTCGCGGTGGCGCCGGTATGTGTTGAATGACAGGTGCAGGTCCTCGGCAATGCGTTCCTGGGTGGTGACCCGGTGCAGGAAGGTACGATCCGTTAGCACTCTCAGGTTGGGCGGCAGCGTGGTGGCCGCTATCTCGAGCAGTTCTCGCAAAGTTTCGGCGGGAGCCATCCCGTCGCGCCGACTCTGCCGCACGACGCGCGAGCGCAGCAGGGGGTTGTCGTGTAGCAGGTGCGGCGTGTGCAGGTCCCGCAGGGCGGACCGGACCGCCCCGGCGAATTGCGGCTCCGAGAGCACCGTATTGCCGGCGCCGTCGGCTGCTGGGGCCAGCGCGCCTTCCTGACGCGCGTGGAGGATCTCCAGCCATTCCTCGATATCGGCACGGCGCCAGTCGTGCGCGTAGACAGGGAACCGCGTGCTGCCGACGACGTATTCGGCGCCGTCGGCGGGTTCGAAGCCGAGGTTGTACATGGTGGGGGCCCACACTGCGGGGTCGGCGTACGCGCCCACCAGCGTCCATGCGGTGTCGTGGCGGGTCAGGGCGTCGAGGACCTGGCAGGCGGCGAACAGGGTGACCGAGGGCGACGCGAGCTGGCCGTGGTCGCGGTCAAGGAAGAAGCGCCAGGCTCGTACCCGCTCCCCGGCCCGGGGCGCGCCGTGTGCATGCGCGTATCGCCACATCGCGTCTGCTCCCGGGTCCGCGCCGAGGTCCGATTCGGCCAGTTCCAGGCACGCGACGTAGCCGCGCGGCTCGCCTGACGCGGTGCGGAAGACGCGGAACGCCTCGGGACGGCGGTCGAGCCAGTAGGCGGCCAGCTCGGCCTGCTCGTTCCCTTGCCACGCGGCGGTCATGGTGATGATCGGCGCCCGGTCGCCGTCCTGCACGGTGTCGGCGTATGCCTGCATCGTCGCCGGCGGAGTCGAGCACGTCGCCACCTTTGACCGGGCGGCGTCCAGCACGATCGTGTCTGCCAGCAGCTGGATCTGCTCCCGCTCGTCGGCTGTGGCAAGGATCCTTTCTCGCATCGCCGCCGAGACCTGGCGGTGCAGCTCGGCATAGCGGGCAGCGTCGCGCCAGCGCAGATCTGCGTCCAGAGCGTCACGGGCAACGTCGTGCGGATAGAGGCCGTTCGGGCCGTCTTCGATGAACGGCAACGTACGCAGCCAGGCGAACAACTCTCCGGTCTCGCCGCCGAGCACCGCGCGCAGCAGGTCCTCGGTGGTGACCGGCGCGAGCGCGCACAGCTCGAGCGCAGCCCGGTGCAGCGGGGTTGGCGCCTCGTCGACGGTCTGCGCGAGCAGCGCGCCGACGACGGAGGGAACATCGCCGAGCCAGTACGGTTCGGCGCCCTTGCCCGCCGCATCGACCAGCATCGACAACAGTAGGGGATGGCCGTGGCTGATGGCCAGCAACCGATCATGCAGCTTCTCGGGCACCCCTTGAGCGGCCAGATACGTTCGTCCATCCTCGGGAGGCAGGTTCCCGAGCGCGATCTCCCGCATGAGGTCCCGCAACGCGAGATCGGCGTACCACCGCGGCCCCGGCGCCCGGCGCCCGGCCAGCACCACCAGCGCGTCGCCGGGCAACGACGGCAGATACTGCCCCCGGACCCACTCATCGAGCGGCTCCAGCACCTCGTACGTATCGATGAGCAGGACCTGACCGTCGGCGAGCACGGGCAAGACGTCAGGGCCGAGCCGCAGATGGCGGGCATCCACGCGGACGACGGAACGGCCGGCGTCCGCCGCCAGGTCGGCGAACTGGTCGAGCAGGGTGCTTTTGCCCACCCCGCCCGGTCCGTGCACGAACAACAGGCCGGAGTCGGCCAGCGCGGACCGGAACAGTCCGATTTCACGGTCACGCCCGACAAATGAGCGCTGCCGCAGGTCCCGGAGCCGTTCCCCAAGCACCGTCACATCCCAACGCTATCCCACCGAATCGGCTAGGTCGCCTGCTGCACCGCGGGCGAGCGGCCTGCTGCGCTCGGGCGAAACGGGGTCCGGCCGGCCGCGCGCGAAGCCGTTGTTGTCCCAGGCTCGCGGTTCTATTGCAGGCGCGCATTCACGTATGGATACCGGTCGCTGTCTCGCCTGGTACGTAGGACATGGCTTGCCCGGATCGAGGACGCCACGGAAGCATTCCGGGTAGCGGCAGCGCGGGATTCCGGCGTGATCAAGGTGGTTATTGAGTCTGACCGTGCAGTCGGATGCGCCCTATTGACGGTCGCAGGCGTCTGCCTGGCTTCACGGTTGAAGGGTCGGGCGGACGATGATCTCGCCGACGTCTACACTCTCCGGCTGGGCTAGGGCGAAAGCGATCGCCTCAGCCACCGCGTCGGGCGGCATGGCGAGCGCAGCCCGCCGGGCCATGAGTGCCTCGAGCTCATCCGGGTCGCGGGTGGAGGAAATGAAGTCTGTGAACGTGAAGCCCGGAGCGATGAGCGTCGAGCGCACGTTGTGCTCTGTCAGCTCCTGCCTCATGACCTCGCAGAGGGCGCGGACCGCCGCCTTCGTCGCCGCGTACACGCCCTGCGTGGGCACCCATTTGTATGCGGCCGTCGACGCGACGGTGACGATGTGGCCCGAGCGTCGGCCGACGAAATATGGCACCGCGGCTGCGATGCCGTGCAGGACGCCGCGCAGGTTGACGTCGATCATCATGTTCCAGTCGGCCAGCTCCCCGGATGCCAGCGGAGCGTTGACCGCCACGCCAGCGTTGTTCACGAGCGTGTCCAGGCGCCCGTATTCCTCGATCGCGACCTGCACCAGTGCCGTGAGGTCTCGGGGCCGGGTCACGTCGGTGACCCGCGTGACCGCCCGCCCGCCAGCCATGCGGATCGACGCGGCGACAGCCGAGAGCTCGTCGGCGCTTCGCGCCGCCAGCACGACCTCCGCACCGCGGCGCGCGAGCAGGCGCGCTGTCGCTGCGCCCATACCGCGTCCGGCTCCCGTGATGGCCACGACCTGGCCTGCCAAGGGCTGAGCCGAAAGCTGATTCATGTAAGTGCCCTCTCGCAGTGAGACGACCGCTAGAGCCCAGCCCAGCGGAGATCAACATGTCATTGGTGTCGAGACCCTACAGATCGGCTAGGTCGCCTGCTGCACCGCGGGTCGGCGGCCTGCCGTGCTCGGGCGGAATGGGTCCGGCTTGCCGCGGGCGCAAGGGCCAACCGATCAGATTGGGCAGGCGATGGGCACCGGATGGGCTGTCGGCCGCTGGCCGCCGTGACGAGGATCATGCTGCAGGCAACGTGGCGACGGCTTGACGGATCAAGCGGGAGAGGTTCTAGATGACACCGCTGGGCGGTACTGGCATCGATGTTTACCCGGTCGCGCTGGGAGGAACCCCGTTCGGCTGGACCAGTGACGAGACCGCCTCGCACCGGGTGCTAGACGCGTTTATCGCAGGCGGCGGCAACTTCATCGATACCTCGGACAGTTACATGGCGGGCGTGCCCGGGAATTCGGGCGGGGTGTCGGAGACGATCATCGGTTCCTGGCTGGCCGCCCGCAAGAACCGTGACCGGGTGATCATCGGCACCAAGGTCGGCCACCACCCGCGGTTCAAGGGGCTGGCCCCGGCCAACGTCGCGGCGGCCGCGGACGCCTCGCTGAAACGGCTGCAGACCGACTACATCGACGTGTACTACGCCCACTACGACGACCCGGCCACCCCGCTGGCCGAGACCATCGGCGCATTCGAGACGCTGCGCACGGCCGGAAAGATACGGGCAGTGGGCCTGTCCAACTACACCGGCGCCCGGATCACCGAGTGGCTGGAGGCCGCCCGGTCCAGCCGAAGCGAGCCGCCTGCCGTCCTCCAGCCGCACTACAACCTGGTGACCCGCCAGCCGTATGAGCGCGAGATCGCGCCGGTGGCCGCGAGCGCGGGGCTGGCGGTGGTGCCGTACTTCGCGCTGGCCGCCGGGTTCCTCACCGGCAAGTACCGCAAGAAGCCGCGGTCGGCGACGCCCCTGGCGCTGGCCGGCGGCCTTCTCACCGGCAAGCACCGCAGGAACAAGTACGAGTTCGGCGCCCAGGTCCGCCAGATGATGGCCAGCAAGCACGCCAGCGATGCCGGGCTGGCCGTGATCGACGCCCTCGACGGCATCGCGTCCGCGGACGGGGTGGCGATTGCGGCTGTGGCGATTGCCTGGCTCCGGGGCCGCCCGAATGTGGTTGCTCCGATCACCAGCGCCCGCACGGCCGAACAGCTCCCGACGTTGCTGGCCGCGGCGACGCTGAACCTCACCGGCGAGGAGATGGCCACCCTGGACGAGATCTCCGCCGTGGCCGGGTGACGTGAGCCGGGTAACCCGTGAGCGGCTCATCTGAGATGGAGGAACCCGAGGTGGACAGTTTCGATTTCGTGGTCGTCGGCGGCGGGACGGCTGGGTGCGTACTGGCCGCCCGTCTTTCCGAGAACCCCGAGGCGTCGGTGCTGTTGCTGGAGGAAGGAGCAGCCGCGCCCCCCGCGGACGCGGGCGATCCGCAGGCGTGGATGTCCCTGTGGGAATCCCCGGCCATCACGGGCGGGGTCCCGCCGGGCCAGATGATCGCCGGCTCCACCGATCCGATCCGGCGCGGCCGGGTTCTGGGCGGCTCGTCGGCAATCAACACCATGATCTTCGTGCGCGGCCACCGGTCCAGCTACGACCGGTGGGCTGAATCGGGCGCCACCGGCTGGGGCTTCGCTGACCTGCTGCCGTACTTCATGCGCACCGAGACCGCCCCAGGTCGTGATCCCGCGGTCCGCGGCACTGCCGGACCGCTGATCGTCGCCCCGGCGAACCCGCCGGGGCCGGTGTTCGAGGCCTGCCTCGAAGGGGCCGGGGAAGCGGGGCATCGCCGGGCCGACGACATCAGCGCCGGTCTGGAGGAGGGCTTCGGCCTGCCCGACCTGAACATCGTCGCGGGCCGTCGCCAGAGCGCAGTCGACGCCTACCTGGCGCCGGCCGCGAGCCGCGGCAACCTCCGTATCGTGACCGGGGCGCTCGTCCACCGTGTCCTGGTGAACCGGGATCGCTGCGATGGCGTCGAATACAGCGCGGGCGGCGAGCTAGTCCGGGCCGGGTGCACGGGAGAAGTGGTGCTCGCCGCGGGCGCCATCGGGTCGGCTCAGCTGCTGCTGCGCTCGGGGATCGGCCCGGCCGCCGCGCTCCGCCCGCACGGCATCGAGGCGGTCGCGGACCTGCCGGGTGTCGGTGAGAACTTGCAGGATCACCCGGGCGTGAGCCTGGTCTACGCCCCTGGCCAGCCGCTGCCAGCGGAAAGGTTCAACCGCGCTGAGGTGCTGGGCCTGCTGCGCAGCGGTCCGGATGTGGGCTACCCCGACCTGCAGATCGCATTCTCCGACGTTCCGGTGCCTTCGCCCGGCGATAGCGGGCCGCAGGCGCTCATCGTGCTCCTAAGCGCGCTGATGCAGCCGCGCAACCGGGGAACGGTCCGGCTGGCCAGCGCCAGCCCGGACGCGGCGCCCGTGGTAGCCCCGCAATACCTGACCGACCCTCGGGACCTCGACGCCATCATCAGGGGCCTGCAGATAGCCCGGGACATCTCGCGGGCCAGAGCCCTGAAGCCCTGGCTCGCGCAGGAAGTCGCACCGGGCTCCGACGCCGCGGATGACGCGGCGCTGCGTGCGTACGCCACCGTGGCGGTCGTCTCCGGCAATCACCCGGTGGGCACCTGCCGGATCGGGACCGACGACATGGCGGTGGTCGATCCCGAGCTGCGGGTGCGCGGCGTCAGCAGGCTGCGGGTCGCCGACGCGTCCGTAATGCCATCCATTGTCTCCGCCAACACCAACGCCACGGTATACGCCATCGCCGAGCGGGCCGCGGAACTGATGCGGCTGGCGCACGGGAACGGACGATAAGGCGCTAAACGGTCAAGCGGATCCTCGCTATCGCGTCATTACGTCAGCTGCTTGGCGACGGCGTCATCGGTAGCTGATGCCGTGGATGAGGTCGGCAGTGCGCCGCACCCGGAGGTGGAAGGTGGGAAGCCACACAACATCCGCCGGGACTTCGCCGGGCTGCACCGGTTCCCGGCCCGGCTGGCTGCCATGGGTGACTCAGCAGCATCATTCAACCCGGTCTACGGGCAGGGCATGTCGTCGGCCGCGTTGCAGGCCGCGGCGCTGTCGGATTACCTGTCGGAGGGTCCGGACATGACACTCCCGGCCACGTCGTTCTTCGAACGCCAAGACGTCATCGTCGGGGCCGCGTGGGCCACGTCGGCGGGCGGTGACGCGGCACGCGCGGACGCGATCAGCGGGGCCGAGGTGCCAGAAGACGTGCGGCAACAGCGGTGGGCGGCCGACCAGCTCGCCCGCGCGTCGCTGCGGGACGAGACCATCTGGCGAGCGTTCCTCGCCACCGGGCGCATGCTGGCCCACCCGGAGACGTTGTCCGACCCGGCCCTGCTGGACCGGGCCATAGAGATCAACGCGGAGCCGGAGGACTGACGGGCGCGGCCAGTCATGCCGCCGGACACATCGGAGGATTCATGACCACAGTCAGCGGCGCGGCACAGCCGACAGCGGGGCTCGCCAATCACTTGCGTGGCCGGGTGACCCGGCCGGACAGCCCGGACTGGGACACGGCCCGGACCTCATGGAACCGCCGCATCGACCAGCGTCCGCTCCTAGTCGTCGACGCGGCGGGGCCGGACGACATCGCCGCGACGCTCGCCCACGCAGCCCCTCAGCCCGCACGGCCTGGCCCTGCCCACCGGCACGTGCTGGCCGCGGTGACGCTGAATTTGACCGGCACGGAGATGACCGCCCGGGACGAGATCTCCGCAAGGGTTGGGTCAACGTGGGTGGCACACGGGTCGGCTCGTCGACAGCAGGCCCCGACGTCGCAGCGCACCCGGGCCAGCGGATCACTGTCCGGTTCAGTCGAACGTTGCCCGTCCGGGTGTTGGCCATGTCGGAGGCCGCTGCATCGGTCCCGCTTACAACAGCTCGCGTGGCATCCATGACCGCTGAAACGCTCGAACCCCCATCGCCAAGATTGGTCAACGGAAAGAAAAAGAAAGGTAGCAAAATGAGCCAGGCAGACACCACCCGGCTTCGCATCGTCCGACCCGAAGACGGCGAGGCCTATTGGCTCGGCGAGAACCGAATCGTACTCAAGGCCGGTACCGCCGATACCGACGGGCATTACGGGCTGATCGAGTCCCACCATTCGGTTGGCAGTTCGCCGCCGCTGCACGTTCACCACGGCGTTGATGAAGGGGTCTGGGTCGCCCGGGGCCAGATCCGTTTCCGCTGCGGCGAGCGCGACTTCACGGCCGGGCCCGGAACCTTCGTCCTCCTGCCGCGCGATGTCCCGCACACGTTCCTGGTCGAGGGCGACGAAGACGCCGTCCTGGTCGGCCTCCTGTCACCGGGCGGGAGCGAGGGCTTCTTCGCGGACGCCGGTCAACCAGCGACCACACCCACTCCGCCCCCGGGCCCCCCGGACCTCGAACGCGTCGCCCGCGCCAGTGCCAAGTGGAACACCAACTCGACCGTGGGACCCCCGCTCAGCCCCGCCGGGGAATCCAAAGGGACTAAGCAGCATTGATTCCTCAGCCGCCAGCCCGGATCCGGTGCGCTTGTCGCCGTGACCGGCCGGAGCGGCCGCGCGTCCTGACTGGCCGGGCATCGTTCGTCGCGTTAGGGACGACGATGACGGGTCACCCCCCGCGTTTGCCGGATCGCGCACGCAGCCGTGTGGGCGGGATCATTGTCCGCGTGAGCGGGGTGGCTAGCCGGTTGTCTTTGGGAGTACCCGTGTCGCATGACGAGCCTGCTCAACCCACGGCTCGGGCCGCAATGAGGTCGGAAGACATGCTTGAAGATGGGCAAGACACAAGGATCGTGCGCCGGGCGTGGGGAGATCCTCGACCAGTTGCGACGCTCGCGCCTGCCGTGCGTACGCTCGGTCTGCTTGAGTTGTTCGAGCCGCGTAGCGAGGTGCTCCGGCAGGTTTTCGGTGAACTGGAGGCGGAACGTTGAGCATAGTGAAGGTCAATGCGATTACGGTGCCGCGGGAAGACTTCGACGAGTTTGTGCGCCGGTACCGCACACCCGCCGGGGAGATGCCCGATGCCGCAGGCTTTGAGGGATTCGAATTGCTCCAGCCTGACGATGACCGCCGGGTCTTTTTCGTCCTGACCCGCTGGCGCTCGGATGCAGACTTCAAGGCTTGGACTCAGAGTGGCGATTTCGCCGCGCGGCACGCTCGTCACCAGGAGGGCGGTCAGATCGGAACCCACAGCGAAATCTTGTCCTTCCGGAGCGTTGAGTGATACCGCGGACACCACAGTGCCCGATCCTGACCCAGGCCGAGTTGCTGGACTTGGTCGCTTGAGCACCGAGCAGGGAAGGACCATCGAGGTCAACGGGAGTCTCGGTGCACGTGGACGACCGCGGGAGCGGCACCCCGGTGCTGCTCATACCTCGGCAGTGGCTGTAGCGGACGAGCAGTTGCGCCCCGATGCTGCTCATCGACAGACCACAGGCCGCAGAAAACACACGCGGACCGTCGTCGGGCCCGTCCAGCACCATCGGATGCAGGTCGTGCGGGCTTGGGCCTCGTGTCCGGTGATCTCAATCACGAAGTTGGTGAGCAGATGCTGGTAGCTCGAAAAGAGATGCATGGTCGACTCGAGGAACGCCCGCGTGGAAGTGAGCTCCTCCCGTGGACCGCCCATCTCGGTGTAGTCGAGGATGGCGTCACGGCAGGCGTGGAGGCGGCGGTGCCTCTACTCGGCGGGCATGTGCCAGAAGGCGTCCCACGCGGCTTCGTCGGGCGCGGCCTCCCAGTGCTCCGCCAGCTGGCCAGGTCCGCTGAAGCGCCAGAATCCGGCCACCGTCATGTCCAGTTGCTGGCCATTGCGGCTCGCGCTCATGTGTTGCGGGACGACTGCCCAGTTGTCGTCGGCGTAGTACTCGATTGATACCCGCCGCAGCGTTCCGCCGCTAAGCCGGCGCAGCAGCGCGACATGGCCTTTGAACGCCGCTAGTCCGACGAACGTCCCGCCGATCGGGGCATGCCCGGCGGTGTGAGCGACGAAGGGCTCGGTGATCGCTGTATCCAGCAGCGCCGGACCGTCGCCTGCCATAGTCGGGCTGTAGATGCGCTCCAACAGCTTGGCGTTGGGGTGATCGCTTGACAACATCTTCCATCTCCTCTGCATCGCACCCGCCGGCTTTGCAACCGGTGGTGTCCGAATTCAGCGCGACTCTATGCATGGCGTGCTAATCACCGCCACAATCCATACGGAGATGTAAGTTAACCTCCGCTAAGCCAATGAGAAGCCTTGTGAAATTTCATCGTGGACCTTGTTGATCAGAAGATCCTCCAATGCCTCATGCTCGACGGGCGGGTGCCCATGCGGCGCATCGGTGCCGTGGTGGGCGTCTCGGAGCAGACCGCCGCCCGGCGGTACCAGGCCCTGTACCGGGCGGGCGTGCTGCGGGTGCTGGTCGGGCCGTCCACCGTCGCCGGCGGTAGCCGGCTCTGGCTGCTGCGCCTGCAGTGCCGACCAGGCACCGCCGCCGTCCTCGGCGAGCGCCTTGCGGCCCGGGAGGACGTGGGCTGGGTGGCGCTCCTGTCGGGAGGCTCCGAGCTGATGTGCACGACGGCCCTGCCCGCCGACGCGGCTTGCGGCAGCGGGGTGCTTCCCCGGCTCTCGCACACGGCGGCTGTGCTGTCGTTCGCCGCGTACTCCGTGCTGCAGTCCTATTCCGGCGGGCCGGCCGAGTGGTCCGGGTTCGACCAGCCCATCACCGCGGATGAGCAACGGCTGCTGCTGGGCGGCCGGCCCCCCGCCCGCAGGGTGGCCGGCGGTCAGGTGCTGCCCGATGACGTTGGCCTACTGCGCGAACTACGACACGACGGGCGGGCCAGCGTGGTGACGCTGGCCCGCGCTCTGGACTGGCCCCAGTCGCGGGTCAGCGCCCGGCTGCAGTCCCTGCTTGAAAGCGGAGCAGTCGACGTCGACGTCGACTACCTGCTTGAGCCGTTCGGCTTCGCGACCTCGGCTCAGCTCATGCTGCAGGTCGCTCCCAGCCGGATCGTCTCGGTCTGCGAGGCACTCTCGGCGCACCGCCTCACCAGCTGGGTCGCCGCCGTCACGGGCTCGGCGACCGTGACCGCCGCGGTATCCTGCCGCGACAGCAACGAGCTGTTCGCCTACGTTACTGAGCAAGCCGGTCCGCTCGACGGCGTGACCCACGTCGAGATCCTGCCGGTCCTCGCCCGGCTCAAGCAGGCGAGTACCCGCGTCATCGGCGGCCGACTCGAACTCGCCGCCTGACCACCAGCCAACCCGGACAGGCGCCCGTTTTGGCCGTCGCGCGGCGTCGGCACCGGGTTACGGACGCCGGTGCCTGACTTGACGGCCACGGCGCACTGCGGCCCGCATGACGGTGGACGAAGCAGCTGATGTGATGACGGTGCTCGTGGACACGAACACATAGCTGCAGCTCGTCGTTGAACGGCGTTGGGATCCGGACCGGCCTCGGATCAGCTGGGTCAGTCAGGCGTGCTGTCGATACGAGCGATGACCGCGTCAGAGCACCGGCGCAGCGTTCGCAGTTGCTCGGGGTCGAGGGCGTCGATGAACAGCTCGCGTACTCGCCTAACGTGGCCGGGCGCGGCCTGCGCCAGGTAGGCGTAGCCGGTGTCGGTCAAGATTGCCTGCGTGTACCGGCCGTTACACGGATCGGGTTCGCGGCACAGGAAACGGCGCTTCTCAAGGCGGCTGACCATATGCGACAGGCGCGACAGCTCCGATTCGGCCATGTCGGCGAGCTCGCTCATCCGCATCCGTCGCTCGGGCTGATCGGACAGGATCGCCAGCACGGAGTACTCGATGAAACTGAGCTGGGCGTCCTGCTCAAGCTGGCGGTCAAGCGCGGCGGGAAGCCTGCGCGCCAGGCGCACGAACCCGCGCCACGCCGCAATCTGGTCAGCGGTCAGCCAGGGCGGCTCGGCCGCCGCAGGTTCCCGTTGAGCAGGCATGCCCACAGCTTAAGGCTAGCGGTGTCTGTGCTGACTTGAAAATTCATGTTAGGGCCGTTAGACTCTGACATGAAACTTCAAGTCAGTTGGCCCGAGCAGCGCCTGGAGGAATGTCATGAGTGACCTGAGGCTAGCTATCATCCTGGGCAGCACCCGTCCTGGCCGTAAGGGAGAAGCTGTGGCGGACTGGGTGCTCGCCAAGGCAAAGGAGCGGCCCAGCGCCGACTACGAGCTGATCGACCTGATCGACTATCCGCTGCCGCACCTGGACGAGCCGGTTCCGCCGTCCCGAGGCACTTATGCCGGCGAGCACACGAAGGCCTGGGCGGCCAGGATCGGCGAGTTCGACGGGTACATCTTCGTCACGCCGGAGTACAACCACTCCACCTCCGGCGTGCTCAAGAACGCGATCGATTATCTCTATGCCGAGTGGAACAACAAGGCGGCGGGCTTCGTGTCGTATGGCGTGCTCGGCGGGGCCCGGGCGATCGAGCACCTACGGGCAATATCGAGCGAGCTGCAGATGGCCCACGTGCGCCAGCAGCTGTCATTCTCGCTGATGACCGACTTCGAGAACCTTTCAGTGTTCAAGCCTGCGGCACACCACGACGCCGCGGCCGCCCTCCTGTTTACCCAGCTCGAGTCCTGGGCCGGCGCGCTGAAGGCCATCAGGCACTGACACGCCTTGTCGCCGTTATGCCGCGGTGAGTTCGATCCTTCAACTCATTGCCGGGTGCACCCACCCGAGTGAGGAGCACGTCATGACCTCAGTCTTCAATCCAGAGATTCCGGCCGGCGCCTACGACGAATTCCTGCCCGGCGCCCTGGACCGCGCCAGGACCCAGCAGGAGTGGACACCCGCGGACGGCACGCTGCCCGCACTGTACCTCAGCCACGGCGCCCCGATGCTGTTCAACGACGCTCTGTGGCTGCGCCAGCTGCTCGACTGGTCGCAGTCCCTCCCCAAGCCCAAGGCGATCCTCATCATCTCCGCGCACTGGGAAACGGCCCCGCTGATGATGACCGCCCCAGGCGCCGGGACACCGCTGTACTACGACTTCACCGGCTTCCACCCGCGCTACTACGCGATGCAGTACCCGACGCCCGACGCGACCGGGCTCGCCCGGCGGGTTGCCGCGCAAATGCCCAGCAACGACCCCGTCTACCAGCACCCGAGCCGCGGCCTTGACCACGGCTCCTGGGTACCGCTGATGGCGATGTACCCGCTGGCAGACATCCCCGTCGTCCAGCTCAGCATGCCCACCCACGACCCGGACAGGCTTATTGAGATCGGCGCCCGGCTACGCTCCCTGCGTGACGAGGGCGTCATGGTCATCGGCTCGGGGTTCATGACCCACGGAACGCCGTTCATCGACTGGAGGGGAGTCATGACGGGCAACGCCGCCGTACCTGGCTGGTCGTCTGACTTCGACGCCTGGGCTGCTGACGCCCTGGCCCGCGGCGACGTCGACGAGCTGGCCGCCTACGCCTCCCGGGCCCCGGGCATGCCCTTCGCGCACCCGACCCCGGACCACTACATCCCGCTGTTTGTCACCCTGGGAGCATCCGGCGACCCCGGACGCCCGGTCAAGACTGCGGCGATCGAGGGCTACCAGGCCGGCGGGCTGTCCAAGCGCTCGTTCCAGACGCAATAAAGAAGTACCTTCCCCAGGTCACCCGTGCCGGGCCGACCGACGGGCAGCCCTAGACGGTGGACTCGGGTGCGGTTGGTGAGGCGAGCGTCGTGTCGGCTTGGTAGGTCCCGGCTATTGCGCCGTTGGACTCGGGCGGGTTTTCGCCGAGGCCGAATCGTGGCCAGTGGTACTGGTCGAAGATCTTGGCGACCAGTTCTCGCCGCGACCCTACGCCGGCTTTTGCGAAGATCACTTTCAGGTGGTCCTGCACGGTATAGGGCGAAAGATAAGTCTGGGCGGCGATCTCCTTGGTGGACAGACCCTGGAGAACCAGGCTGGTCACTCGCGATTCACGGGGCGACAGACTGTAGGCGCGGAGGATGAGCGGCGCGATCTCCGATGGCCTGGCTTCCTCGATGATGACGGCGGTGTTCGCAGACCCTGCGCTGGTTTCGCGGAGCAGGGACGCGTGGATCGTCAGCCACCGGCCCGAGGCGCCGCGAACCCGGGCGCGCGGCACGCGGTCCTGGGGGATGTCGCTGCCCCGGGGTTGCCTGACACATCCGACGACTGACCGGATCGCGTCGGGTAGCCCGGGGCAGCCGTCGGTGAGTTCTTCAAGCCAGCGCTCGGCGTTCGAGGTCATGGTGACGACGTCCAGGTTGTTGTCGACGATGAGCATGCCGGGGCCGCTGGGGGTGCAGTCGACTGAGGTAGCGCCCAGAGCGATGCCGATCCTCAGGCCGTAGGCCAGAGCCTGCGACAGCGAGGCGACGCGGCGCGCCTCGGCCGGCGTGAAGTCGGGGGCGCCTGGCTCTCGCAGCAGTGCGAGCCCGCCCCATAGGGCTGAATTGTCGCTCAGGGCTAGTCGGAGCTCGTGCTCGTAGTTCAGCGGGGCCAGCATGCGCCGGTAGCGCTCGCTGCGCTCCAGCTGGCCGCCAGTCGCGGCGCTGAGCACTCCCGCCTTGGCGGGGCGGCGTGCCAGAACGCGGAACTTGTTGTAGTCGGTGGGGCCGAACTCGTTGCTGTGCAGGCCGCCGCAGATGGCGTGGTCAGAGGGAAGGGGCTTGAAGACGCCGCTGGTGAACAGGGTGCTCGCCGGGTCGGTGGTCCACCACCACGCTGCGGCGAACGGCAGCGCCGCGCGTAGGTGGCTGATCGCCTGCTCCCGGTAGGCAAACGAGTCGAGGCCGGCGTGCGCCAGGTTGTTCAGCTTGCCGCGAGTGACTTGCATGGTCGTTGCTCCGGGCACTTCGCCAGTCTGCGCGACCCGGGCACCGATCACAACCCCACGAATGTGGGGCGTTCCAGGGCCGCGGTGGCCCAGGTTACTGGGGTGTCATCCGGCGCAGGCCTGGTGTCTGCTGGCAGTCATCAAGTGACCCAGACGGAAGGCAGACTAATGGCAGTCCAGTCCGAAGCGGTGCCGCTCTCCCAGGTGGACGTGGTGCTCGGGACGTTCTTTGAGGCCAAGACCGCGTGCGATGTCGACGGGACGATGGCCTATTTCGCGCCGGATATGGCCGCCTATATCGATGCGACTCTGGGCTGGGATTTCGACAGCTATGCATCGCTGAGGGCCGTCTTCGAGCAGTACATGCCTGGCTGGGCACCTCCAGCTCGCTCCTACGCCTCAAAGATTCTGGCGGGGGAGGACAGCGCGCTGGTGCACATGGTCGACACGCCGGAGCTGTTCGGCGGCGAGCTGAGGATTCTCGCGGCGGTTGACTTCGCCGGCGGCAAGATTGTGCGGTGGGTCGACTACTGGGATAGCTCGGCGTACGACACCGGTCTGTACAACCAATTCCGCACACCAGCAGGCACCCTCCCTGCAGACCTCAAGGACGCTCTGGTGCCGACACGGGCCGCGGCCGAGCTGGTCACAGCGGCGACAGCGCTGTACCAGGCGTTCGCGTCGGCGGACGCGTCAGCCGCAGCCGCCGCGATGCACACCGACGTCGTGTTCGCTGACATGGCGCTGCGGACCCAGGTAATCGGCCGGATCGAGACGACGCGTTACCTGCATCGCGTCCTCGGGCTGGCCCCCTATGGTGCCGCCAGCACCCTGCGTCATGCGGTCGGCGGGCGCCGCGGTGGTGGTTTCGAATGGACCGCCGGTCCCCACGCCGGCCACCTGCCCGGCATCACCGCGCTAGAACTGGATGCCAGTGGCCTCATCACCGCGATTACCTCGGTCTACGACTCTCGGCAAATCGACCCAGCGAGCAGGCAGTCCCTCCTCGATGCGGCGGCCGGGCAGCCCGGATGAGAAGTCGAGGACTCCCGGAATTCAACCGGGCATCGAAATCGCAGAGCAGAATTGCCATCTAAGGGAGACAAGTGTCCGATAGCGGCTTTTCTATCACCGGGCTCCGCGGGCAGCTGACCGGGCCGGTGTTCTTGCCGGGCGAACCAGGGTATTCCGGAGAATGTAGTACTTACAATCTGATGACCCCGCTAAGCCCCAGGGTCGCCGTCGGCCCCGAAAGCCTGGCCGACGTCCAGGCTGCGGTGCGCTTCGCCGCGAAAAACGGCATGGGAATCGGCGTCCGCGGCGGGGGTCATATAGTTGCAAAACAGGACGAAGAGATCGTCGTCATCAACATGCGCCGCATGCGGGGCGTGAGCGTCGATCCCGGTGGACGGCGCGTCCGCTTCGGTGGCGGAGCCTTGTGGCAGGACGTGCTGGACGCCGTCACGCCCCTGGGACTGGCCCCCATGAACGGCTCATCGCCAACCGTCGGCGCCACGGGGTACATGCTGGGCGGCGGCCACAGCCCGACTCTTGGCCGGTCGCTCGGATGGGCAGCCGAGTACATCAGCGCCCTCGAGCTGGTGACGGCAGACGGCCAGGTTCGCAGGGTCACGGCCGAGAGCGAACCTGAGCTGTTTTTCGCGCTCCGGGGAACCAAGGGAAACTTCGGGCTCGTCACCGCAGTTGACTGCGAGGTCTTCCCGGTTACGCACATTTACGGCGGCGGTCTCTGGTTTGCTGGCGACGACATCGCTGAGGTGCTCCATACCTGGCGCGAATGGGTCACCGAGATTCCGGACGAGATGTCTACCTCTGTCGCCGTGCAGCGGCTGCCTCCGGATCCGGCCCTGCCGCAACCGCTGCGCGGAGCGTTCGTCGTGCACGTGCGCGTCGCCTACAACGGCATGGCGGAGGAAGGCGAGAAACAGCTGGCCCGGTTGCGCGCCATCGCGCCGACGATCTTCGACACGGTCGGCGAGCTGACCTACGCGCAGGCGGCCACGATCCATATGGATCCGCCGCTACCGCTGCGATACGCCGATCGCTCCTCCGGACTGGCCGAATTGACCGCCCAAACCGTGGAGGCGCTGGTCGAGTTCGCCGGGCCGCACTCGGACTGCCAGCTTGCCAGCATGGAGATACGGCATCTAGGGGGCGCGCTCGACCGGGCGCCGCGCACACCGGACGCCATCCCGGTACGCGGTCTGCCCTTCCAGCTGTTCGCCTTCGGCGTGGGACCTGTAGAACAGATGCCGGCGCTGCGCGGCCAGCTCGCTGAGATGGTCGACAAGGTGCGGCCCTGGGCGGACACCCGGCGCATGGTCAGCTTCCTTTCGCCAGAGGAGGCAACCCGCCCGGCCGCTATGCGGGAAATCTACGGCCCCGAACTCTACGACCGCCTTGCCCGGATCAAGCGGGAATACGATCCCGCGAATATGTTCCGCGTCAACCACAACATCGAGCCAGCCTGACATGTGCGCTCGTATGTTGCAGGTGGCGACGACAAACCTGAACCAGTAGTGATCATGTTCACATCAGTCAAGGACCTCATCGGCACTTTCTACGAGGCTGCGTCACTTGGTGAGCCATTCCCGGGCGGTATCGCGAACGTAGGTCCGGTAGTTCCGCGGCGGATGGCCCAGCAGCTGCTCGGTGGCCTTCAGCGCCCTCGGATCTGTCGGAGTTCCGTTGGTCGAAAGGTAGTCGAAGGTGTACAGCCAGTCCGTCAGTTTGGTCCCGGTCAGGCGGCGGGCGATCGCTGGCCGCCAGGCTTGCTCGTCATCGCCCAGGTAACGGACCGGGCGGGAGAGCTCGGCCGCCCAGATGTCGGCGCACTGCTGACCGCTCAGCGACTCAGGTCCGA
>Ga0123356_10002632_pt1 | contig 19099 bp, 10 predicted proteins | sample TergutEmb28metaG_2_FD_92546 | JGI IMG/M metagenome (GOLD analysis project Ga0123356, IMG submission 92546) | Embiratermes neotenicus P3 segment gut microbial communities from Petit-Saut dam, French Guiana - Emb289 P3 | ecosystem: Host-associated > Arthropoda: Insects > Digestive system > Gut ...
AATGGTCCTGATAATGCTACTAATGTTGTTCTTACTGATAAACTTGATCCTAGACTTGTTTATGTGAATCATGGTGCGGATACTGGAACTTATAATCCTGCTACTGGTGTATGGGCTATTGGTAATATTGATATTGGTGAATCATATAGTCTTATTATCGTTACTCGTGTCATGGGTACTGGTAATATTACTAATGTTGCAAGAGTGACTGTTGATCAGCCTAATGTTGGTATGTATAATAGAAATGTTACTGTTGAGGTTCCTAAGATAGTTACTAATTCTTCAGTGAGTGCTACTGGTGAGTTTAAGGTTGATAAGCCTATGACTATTAGTGGTGTTGCTCGTGATCAGTTTGGTAATAGTATTGCTAATAGGGCTTTGAGTGTTACTATTGATGGTAATACTTATTCTGTCACTACTAGATCTGATGGGTCTTGGAATTTGGTGATAAGTGAACATAGGTATGGTACTTTTGTTTTAGCTGTTTCCTGGGGAGGTAATGCTTCTCATGCAGCATTTACAAATTCTACTACTATTGTTGTTGAAAGGTATGCTACTACTCTTGATATTTATAATAAGAACATTCAAGAAGGTAAGGATGCTATAATTACTCTTCACTTAAAAGATCATCTTGGTAATAATATGGCTAATCATAAGGTTACTAAGACTATTGCTGGTAAAACCTATACTGGTGTTACTAATAAGAATGGTATGGTTACTTTCACTGTTAAGGGCTTAAAAGGTAAAAAGCACGCGGTTAAAGGAATGTATGATGGTACTGACTATCATGGCAATTCACTTGCTAATACTGTGCAAGTGGTTCATCCTAGAGTTGATTTAGCTATCACGAAAATTAAGCTTATAAAAGCTACTAATAAACGTACTAATTCCCAAATTGCTTACTATAAGGTGACTATTCAGAATAAAGGTAGTTTAAAATCAAAAACCACTCAATTGCTTTCTTGGCATATTCGTAAAGGTATTATGGTTGAAAATAAGTATAAGAAGGTTAAACCACTTAAAGGTGGTCAGAAGAAGACTTTCCTCTTTAAGTATTATCCTGATAGGGATCATCATAAGTACTGTATGCATGGTCAATATTTCGTTTTGAATCCTAAGCGGACTATGAAAGAGATTGGCTATAAGAATAATAAGGCGCTTGTGATTGGTAAGAGTGTGATTAAGAGGGATTTTGGTTTTAGTTGGAATCCTAAGTCTTATAAAAAGAATGATAAAGGTCCGAATTTTAAGAAGGTAAATAATTTTGCAAGAACCATCTAATTTGACAAAATAAATGATTTAAGTCAGATTTGAAAATACATGGCTAATATTTGGGATTAAAGACAGTAAGATAATATAAACACAAAAAATATGAACCATGATATGTGAAAAATGAGGAAGTGATTATTGAAAAACAAAGAATTTATATGTAAATATATATTTGTTTACCAAAAGCTTCAAAACCTTAAAGCTTATGGTAAACATACTTATTAAATTAAAAAAATTCGAGACTGTCAAAAATCGGTCAGATATTTTAATTTCAAATTAAAAACTTCACAAAGTTAAACTTGGAATTTTCCATTTCTAGCTGATTTAAAGTAAATGAGGCATTTTATGCAGGTTTTCATATTTATACAATTTAAAGTTGCACTAATATTTTGAAAAACCTGACCGATTTTTGACAGCCTCAAAAATTCAAATTTTCATTTAGATGAGGAATTGTATTTTCCTCTTCACATTTTTTTTATCATTTTTTTTTAATATTATTTCTATTATTTTTTTTTTTATTTATTCAATGAATTCAATTATTTTATCTATTTTCTATATTATTGAAAATGTTAATATAGTGAAACAACACCATAATATACTAAATTTTGGCATTGAAATTAATACTGTTTTTGATTATATATATGTCAGAAAATTTAATATGTGAAAATACGGTTTCGTATTGATATCATTAAATGTTTTAATATAGTATCAGTCATTAAATTTCTTAAGTGTTTATCTATAATTGTATTTAAAAAATCTAAAATATCTAAAAAAATCCAAAAAGCATAGTTATATAACTGTTATTATACATATTACAATGTACAAATATCAGAGGTCATATAAAATGTCAGAAGAAAATATTGTATATATAGGAAGTAAACCAGTGATGAACTATGTCCTTGCAGTAGTAACTCAAATGAATAGTGGTGTGGTAGAAGTTGTTTTGAAAGCAAGGGGAAGAGCAATCAGTAGGGCAGTGGATGTAGCTGAAATAGTCAGAAATCGTTTCATACCTGATATGGACATTGAAAATATAGATATTTCCACAGAAGAAATAGTTGGAAATGATGGTGTTTCAACAAATGTATCTACTATAGAGATACACCTTAAAAAAGATGATTAAGGTTTAAGTATTAATTATTAATCATATTAACTTATTTATTTTTATTTTTTATTATATCAAAATATTTAGCTTCCAGTAAATTTCTTTCAATTTCTTTCCCATGGGCTGGTAAAAATAGGGTACAATTTGTATCTAATAATTTTTCCCACGCTTTGGGTAGAAGTTCAGGAAAATCTGCAAATGGAGGAAAGATATTCCCTATCTTATTTACCATAGTATCCCCTACAACAGCTATTTCATTATCAATAATAAAACTCACAGACCCAGAGCTGTGGCCAGGTGTATGTAATATCTGAATTTTTAAAATATCAGGGAAGGAATCACAAAAATTCTCTTCAGTAAAAATTTTATCACTTTCACAGCCCTGATATCGCTGAAAACTCATTATTTTATCACCAATAATTGATGTTAATAATTTAGTAATTGGCAAAGTCCCTTTAGGCACATAGGTATATCCTTCTTTTAAATATTCTAATTCAGAAGAATGTATAAAAACATTGCTCCAAAATTTTTTTTGTAGAATTTGGGTGTTTCCTGCATGGTCAAAATGGGAATGGGTCAACATTATACAATGAAGTTTTGTAATATTTAGTTTATTCAAGTGATCCAGTATTATTCCTTCTTCATAATCAATACTAGTATCAATAAGCACATAAAAATTGTTTTTTGTTACTAGATAACAGTTACATCTATTGTTTAATATTTTAAATATTTTGATAATGTTTTTTTGAGTAGTCCACTTTTTAAAGCTAATCACCCCCTGTAGATATTAGGCTTTTAGATATTAACTTTTATAATGAATTTTATCTATTTTTCATATTCCAATAAGAGGTTTTCCATTAGTAAAAACCCAAATTCAATGTTATATTTTAATTCTTTTGTTTTTTTAGCTATTATTTATATTGTTTGGAACTTATTGTCAATATTGCAACAACTTTTTTGGTGTTCGACAGTTATACAATGATAGTGCCATTTTGGGGCAATGATGCACACAACGATAACAGTTTTCACAGTTTTTTGAAGTATACAATGGATAATTATCCTTGTCTATGGAGAATGCTGAATGAGGGCATTGTTCAATGCAACGACTGCACTTAATGCACTTATCTTCATGTAAGTATATTTTTAATGTAATAAGCTGCCCTGCCATTTTATTCGGTGCATTTATAATGCTTCCAAATCTGAAGTGAGGAATATAGCCTTGTGGAGTGTCCTTTTTCAACAATTCCAAAAAATCTATACAGTCACGGTCAATCTTTTTTTCAATGTCTTTTTCAAATTTAAAAAACCGTTTGACGAACGGAGCCATGATTGAGCCGTCGCTTGCTGGACCTCTGTATTCTCTGTCCATAATTGTTGTTATATTTTTTTCATAGAGTTTTTTCGATAGTATTCGATTTGTATTGAGTGAGTGTGATCCACGTGTATTATAAACAAATGCAGGAGTTTTTTTGCTCAATTGAGGCATCAGATTCCAATAACTCATGACAGCTTTTGGGGGAGCACCGTGATAAACAGGTGTTCCAATTATAAAGGCATCATATTCATCAATATTTGTTGTGTTTTCACTTTCAATCGAAAAAATATCTGTTTCGCAATTTTGTGATATTCTCTCATGTATAAGTCCTGCAACCTTTTTCGTTGCACCAACTCCAGAAAAATATAAAATTAATATTTTTTTCATCAATGTGTTCCTTTGTTGTGTTCACTTAATAAATATGCTTTTTTAACAATATTTTCTACAATTAATAGTATATTAATAATAATATAGTTTTAATCATTACAATTTAATAATATTATCAATATAATAATAAATGAATTATAATAGTAAATCTAATAATAATTAAATTTGAAAAATTATCTATACATAATAAACTTAACTATTTTTCCAATGGTTCTGAAGTACCACCTGTCCATGGTTTTACTAACATTTTTAAGCTCATCCACAATAGCTATATCTTGTGGGCATTTTCCCTCACAAACTCTACATCCTTTACATTTGTAAGCTGCTGATTTATCATCAGTTGCAAATACATACATCCCAACTGGTTTAAATCCTCCAAACATTGATTTATCATTGTAAGATGAAAAACAAGTTGGTATATCTACACCTCGTGGGCAAGGCATACAATATGCGCAGCTTGTACAATCTATTTTAATTTTACTCTTAAATTCTTCTTTGACTTTCTCTAACATCTCTTTTTCTTCATTCATACCTGATAGAACTACTTTCACAGCAGGATGATTCCAAACCCATCGAAGTGCCCATTCTCCAGGAGATCTTTTAATATTAAAATCTTCAATGTATTTTTGAGCATTTTTAGGTAATTTATCAACAAGCATTCCTCCTCTAAGAGGTTCCATTATTATTACTCCTACCCCTTTAGAATCAGCATACTCTAATCCAACTCTTCCTGCCTGATAATTTTCATCAACATAATTATATTGAATCATGGTGAATTCCCAGTTATAATCATCTATTATCTTTTTAAAATGATGTAGATTACCATGGAATGAAAATCCAAAGTTTATTATCCGTCCTTTTTTCTTTTCTTCATCTACAAACTCTAAAATCCCATTTTTTTTTAGTTTTTCCCAATCTTCAAACTGAATTAAGTTATGGATCATATAATAATCAATATAATCAGTTTGAAGTCTGTTGAGCTGGTTTTCGAAGATTTCATCCATTTTTTCACTGTTTTTTGCAGTGAGTGCTGGCATCTTATCAGCAATTTTCACTTTTTCTCGCATATTGTTATTTTTTAAGATTTTTCCTAGGGTTTTTTCACTTCCAGGATATAAGTAAGCTGTATCAAAATAATTAACACCATTTTCAATAGCTGTCATTATTTGTTTTTCTGTTCTTTTATAATCAATAGAACCATTTTTATTTGGATAACGCATACATCCATATCCTAAGATGGATAATTCATCTCCATTATTTTCTATTTTTCGGTATTCCATTTAAATTTCCCCTTATTTATGTATGATTATTGTTTAGTCATATATCTCTATATTAGTTAAATTAACAATAGTTTATATGAAAAAACTCTAGTTTAATCTCAAAACCAAACAATTAATAAACTTAATATCATGAGTTCTCAAATTTCATTATTTAAATATAATACAAATATTACTAAATATCATTGTTAAACGTTACATAAGGATTTATATATCTTTCTCGTTTTTTTGTTGAATTGCCATATTCTATTGCTTTTGATGGGCAGCGATTGATACATGCAGTACAATGACTACATTTTTCTTTAACCCATTCTGGTTTTCCTTCTTTTATATGTATCGCTTGTGATGGACATATTCTTTCGCATTGTCCACAATTTGCACATTTTTCACTTACATTGAACTTTTTGGTTTTGCGATACATTTCATAAATTTTGTATACAAAAGAACTAAAGATTGTAAACGGCCCGTGCTTTGCAAAATACCCTTTTTCATTGCTTTTTACACCTTCAATTAATTTTTTAATTTGATTTTCTGCCAGTTCTAGTGATGACTTTACATTTTCTTTATTTGGTGTATTATACATAATGATATAATTTGAAAGCATTTTAACTGAGTAGCTACTGCTTAGTTCTAAATTTTTTGATTTTAGTAGTTTTGCTAAATCCTTATCGGCATTTCTAGCATAGGAACCACAAGTGATTACTGTGTATATAAATGGATTTTCACTATTTTCTAATTTTAATTTTTTCACAAATTCAGATACTATGGTAGGTAATCCCCAGAAGTAAACTGGAAATATAATACCTACTTTTTCTCCTTTTTCAATTGTATAGTTAAAACTATTTTTATTCAATGCCTGTCCTATGTCGATTAATTCTCCACCATCTGCTTCTTGTATTTTTTTAGCAACATATAATGAATTTCCTGTTCCTGTAAAATAAAAAATCATTCTAATCTTTCCTTTTTTAGTTTCATAGTTTTCTAATTTGATAACTTTCAAATTGTTTTTATAAAAAATAATATTATTTCTTATTTAGCTTTAAAAGTTCATTTACTTCATCAACTATTTCTGCATTGATTGTTGCAACTAAAAATTTACCTTTTCGTTCAGTAAATATCAAATCAGCATTGCTTAATTCTTTAAGGTGATGAGAGATAGTAGGAGATCCAATATTGAATGTTTGAGCAATATCACTTATTAAACAACCTTCACAAGTTTCATAGCTGGTTTCTTGATTTTCAACAATTTTTAGATAAAGTTCTAACCTATTAGGGTTAGAGAGTGCTTTAAAAACCTTTGCCATTTTTTTTGTATCCATCAAATACCTCAATATTACAATTCGATAAGTATCAAAATAATATTTCTATAAATTAGTATATAAATGTTTTTATAGATTTTCTATAGATTTGAAAAGAATAATTTATTTTAATAATTTATTTTTTAAAAAATTAAATTGACAACATTTATTAATGCGCCATGTTTCTGGGAAGTTAATTTGCTGCTTATAAAATTAAATATTTGGGTAGAAAGTTTTTTGATGTTTTTCATTTTTATTTTTTTGACCAATTATTTCTGTTTCCTTTGTTTTATTTATTTATCATTGTTTTTATAGCTGATGGCAATCTTTATGTCCTTGTGGAGTGTTTATTTTGGTAATTTTAACACTCGTTTTAGATGCCCCTTTATATATGAGGTTAAACAACATTAAAATACAATTCAATAAAAATTTCAAAACTTACAAACTGTTCGATATTGGACATTCACATATTAATAAGTTTATTGAATATGTTTTTAGATCAATGTTAAAAGAATTTAATCAAATTATAAGTAGTTTTTTCATAAATTAATCTTTTGATTTTTTTCGCATTGATAAAAAAAGAGCATTTGCTTTGGAAATACCAATAATAATGGAGAACTATAGTTTAGAGAGAAAATTATAGTTTAGAATAGTTTAGAGAGAAATTATAGTTTAGAAAGAGGGCAATGAATTGTTATTTATAGTAATAATCATCTTTTAAATATAAATTAAATGATAAGTAGGTAGATATCTTGAATAAATTAAATAGGCCATTAATTAAGATAAGTATGTTAACAGCTATTCTTTTATTATTTTTGTGCTGTTTACAATCAGTTAGTGCAGCTGATCAGAATATTAATAATACAACTACTGGCGGTATTAATACTGCTATTAATAATGTTAATTCTGGGGAAACTGTTTTTTTAGATCCTGGAAATTATTCAGGATCTAATAATGTTGGAATAACGATTAATAAGAATGTGCGTATTGTGGGCAAAGGTTCTACAAATAATGTGATTATTGATGGACGAGGACAATCACAAGGGATATTCACAATAGGCAGTATTAATCTCAATGTTTCTTTTATAAATATAACATTCATAAATGGAAGAAATGTTAATAATGGTGGAGCAATCAATAATGGATGGTCTAATACATTCATGACCTTTATAAACTGTACATTTATCAACAATACTGCAGTGGCTGGTTGGGGCGGTGCCATCTACAATAATGGTAATGGTTCTATGATGATAGATAATTGTAATTTCACTAATAACACTGTACTTAATAATACTTCAGGTGTTGGTGGGGCAATCCACAATAAGGGTGCTGTTAATATAACCAATAGCAAATTCACAAATAACAAGGCGCTTGATGGTGGGGCAATCAATAATCTTGGAAACAATGTCAATATAACTAATTGTAAATTCATTAATAACAGTGCAACTTTACATGGTGGGGCAATTTATAACCATTGGGGTGGAAGTGCAAATAATGTTATTATATTTAATAACACATTTATTAACAACACTGCTAATGGTCCTGAAGGTGGTGGAGCAATTTGGAATGGTGGCCTAAATATCAATATAAGTAATAATAACTTCATTAACAACACTGCAACAAATATTACTTCTGGTCGTGGTGGAGCAATTTACAATCATTTAGATAGGAATAATATTATCATAGCTAATAACAACTTCACTAACAACAAAGCAACTAATGGTGGAGCAATTTACAATGGTGGTATAAATGTTAATATAACTAATAATAACTTCACATCCAACAATGCAACTGGTTCTGGTGCCGCTATTTATAATAATGGTAGTTTGAGAGTTAATGGTTCTAGTTTCATAAACAATAGTGCAACTGGTTCTGGTGGTGCTATTTATAATAACAATGACATGACTCTTTCTGGCAATAATATGTCTGGTAACAATGCTGGTTTAGGTCAAGTGATTTATAATAATGGTCGTATTGGTGGTTTAAACTTAACTTTTACTACTAACTCTACTACTATTAATAAAGGTCAGAGTGTTACTTTATATGCTCGTTTGACTGATGATATGGGTAATGAAGTCACAGGACAGAATATAGCTTTCATAGTCAATGGTTCATCAGTTGGAAATGCTTTAATTATTGAAGGAAATGCGAATATATCTTATTCTCCAAATTATAGTGGAATGGTTATTGTGAGTGGAACCTATGTTGACAGCATCAACCCTATAAACATATTCACTAGCCAATTAATAATCAGAGCACCTACTAACTCAACAATTATTATTCCTGGCACTGTTAATACTACTTCAAATGTTACTATTTCTGGTGTTTTGCGTGATGAGAATGGCATCCTTTTAGCTAATGCTACTATTACTATTATTATTGGTGGTAATTATTATACTACAACTACAAATGATTATGGTGTTTGGACTTTTTCTTTTGTTCCTTTAAATGCAGGAATTCTAGATATTGGGGTTTCATGGTCAGGTAATGAGTTTTTCATGGGCTTTACTAATATTACTAATTTAGCTGTTATTAAATTAGGTACTAATTCATCTATTGTTATTTCTGGTTCTTCTAAATATGGAGATATTCTTATTATTAATGGTGTTTTGTGTGATAGTAATGGTATTCCAATAGCTAATGCCACTCTTACTATTACTATTGGAAACCAATCTTTCACTGTCACTACTAATGATTTTGGTGTTTGGACTTTAAATTATACTCCTGTTAGTACAGGAAACATGGGTGTGATTGTCTTTTGGTCAGGCAATAATACTTATGAGGGTTTTACAAATAGTACTAACTTCATCATTCCTCCTACTGTGAATTTGACTATTGTTAAGACGGTGACTCCTGCAAATACTATTTTTGGCAGTGTAATTGTTTATACTATTACTGTGACTAATCATGGTCCTGATGGTGCTACTGGTGTAGTTGTTATTGATGTACTTGATGGTAGACTTGTTTATTTAAATAGTACTGGTGGTAGAGGCACTGGTTATGATCCTTTTACTGGTTTGTGGAATATTGGTAATTTAGATTGTGGTGAATCAATTACTCTTATTATTACTGTGAGAATTAATGGTTTTGGTAATATTTCTAATGTTGCTAATGTGACAGTGGACCAGCCTAATGTTGGTAGTAGTGGTATTAATATCACTATTAATGTTCGTAAAACAATTAGTGGTTCTACAATAATTGCTATTGGTGATTTTAAAGTTGATGGCTATATGGCTGTTATGGGTATTGCTAATGATAAATTTGGTAACCCTTTGTCTAATATTGCTTTGAACCTTCTTATTGATGGTAAAATTTATTCTGTCACTACTAAATCTGATGGGTCTTGGAATTTGAGATTAAATCCACTTAAGTATGGTAACTACAGTTTCTATGTTACTTGGACAGGTAATGCTACTCATTCTGGATTTACAAATTCCACTTTTGTTAAAATCACAAAGCATAATACAAAAGTTGTTTTATCTACCCGTACTATTAGTGAAGGTAAGCATGCTAAACTTACTGCTACTTTAAAAGATGAATATGGTAATGTTTTGAGTAAAAAGAAAATTACTATAACTATCAATAAAAAAGTTTACACTGGAACCACTAATCACCGTGGAATTGCTAAATTCACCATTAAAAGATTAAAAGGTAAAAAACACCCAGTTACTGCAAGTTTCAATGCTACTGACTATCACCATGGCTCAAAACATTCTGAAGTACAAGTGGTTAAACCTAGAGTTGATTTAGCTATTGTAAAAATTAAGCTTATAAAAGCTTCTAATAAACGTAGTAAATCACAGATAGCTTATTATAAAGTGACTATTAAAAATAAAGGTAGTTTAAAATCAAAAACCACAAAATTACTTTCCTGGCATATTCGTAAAGGTGTTATGACTACGAATAAGCATAAAAAAGTCAAACCACTTAAAGGTGGTCAGAAAAAGACTATTCTTTTTAAGCATTATCCTGATAAGGATTATCATAAGCACTGTATGTATGGCCAATACTTTGTCATAAACCCTAAGAAGTCTATGAAGGAAATAGGTAATAAAAATAATAAGGCACTTTTGATTGGTAAAAGCAAGATTAAAAGGAATTTTTCCTTTAGCTGGAATCATAAGGCTTATAAAAAGAATGGTAAAGGCATAAAGCTAAAAAAATCTAAACCACTATGTTGACAAAAATGAACTAAATATATATGAAGAATAATGATTAATCTGGGCTTAAAAGAAACAAAACAAATATAAAACACATAAAACACATAAAACGCAATATAAAAGAAAATGAAAAGTTGGTCATTGAAAAACAAGAGTCGATATATAATATTTTACTTACCAAAAGCTTCAAAACATTTGGGCTTATGGTAATTAATATACCCATAAAATCAAAAAGATTTAAATTTTTATTTTTTTTCCTTTTTTTTTTAACTGTTTATATTTGATTACAATAGTTCATTATTAGTATTTTTGATTGTTAACTTTCTTTATTTTCATATTTTAATATTATTCGAGTTTTAGGAAATATTTTTTTCTTTTAAAGTATTTTTCATTAAATTTTAAGAATCTTGTATTTTCAACTTTATTTTGTATATATAGGGAAAGTCTAACTTCATATCATTTTTTAATGAAACAATAAGGATTTTCTTGAAAATACAATACAAAAATTAAGGAAAAGTATAAGAATATGCCGATGAATTTATAAAATAAATTAAATCGCACTGAAAATTAGATATTTCAATTGTATATAGATAAATTAAAATAATAATGGTTAACAAAATCAATATGATTGAATATTAACTAAACAGAAAAAAGATTAACTGAATAATCTTTTTATCTCATCGAAAGTTAAATATCTTTTAAATTCAGGGATATTACTCATTTTAACTATTTTTTCCAAATCAAGATATTTTTCAACTGTATCTAGTGCGGCTTTTGAAAATTCTTCCAGTTTAATCTCTACTTCTGGAGTTGTACTTCTTTCATCTAGTTTCACTTTTGGAACAGCTAATATATCATCCTTAGATAAGCTATCTCTAGAATTTGTAGCTACATAATCAGCTACTTTATTAAAAATATCCATATCATAAACTTTATTAAATATAATTCCATTTACATCTATTCCCATTTTCTCAAGAGTTTTTGCACTGGAAACAACGTCCAATGCAGCTGATTCAATTCCTCCTTTGCTAACACCAGAAACAAGGAGTATTGGAATATTAGAAGAATAAGCTATTTCAGCACCAGAATATGGAATTTTTCCATTTAAAAGCCCGGTAAATACACTCATAACCCCTTCAACAATTACAAAATCATAATTTGAAGATTTTAACCTTTTCAACGTGTTTTCAATATCCATCCACCCTAGATGCCCAATTTTAATAGAACCATATTCTTCCATTTTATTTTTTGTAAGATAAAGAGAGGGTTCAGTGTCTCTAAGATCAGGACCAACTTTTAAAACACAAACATTTAATCCTCGCTTAGTAAGGGCTCCAGCAATTCCAGTAGTGATAAATGTCTTTCCAGAATCAGAACTCGTACCTCCAATCATAAGCATTGGTGGAGTTCCATAGGAGACAGAATCAATATCGTGAGTAAGACTTTTATTTTTATTATTCATCTTCGATGAACTAGAAAATCTTTGATTTTCTTTATTTTTATTATTCAATGAACTTAAAAGCATCTTCTTAAATTCATTACAATATTTGATATTTTTAATATCAATACCAGTATCAATAGCTAATTCTGATTTGATTCTTTTTTTAACTTTTTCATTAGCTATAAAAATATTATTTATATCATTAAAATCAGCACCAAGATATTCAAAGATATTTTCAACAATTAAAGGATTTTCATCAAGAATACCATGAATCATAGTACCAATAACATTTCCATCCTCATTACTAACACCAGATAGAACATTGCTTTTAGTATCACTATAATTCATTCTTTTAATTGAAGAATAAAGAATAGGAAATACATTATCACTATCACCATAATCATTATCATAATTATTATTATCCTTATTATCATTATTTATCTCAATATTGCCATAAGTATGACAATGAAAACCAGTGATGACATCAGAAGAAGAAATATTTTTAATAAAAAAAGAGCTATCAGTACTAAATTTAGTGTTATCAGCTATTTTAGCTTCCACACGATCATTGCTAATAAGTGGAGAAAAATTAACATCTAACAACCCTAATCCTTTTTTAATAATGGGACAAGGGGATTTCCTTCCAACATCAGTTTGATTAGCTAAAGCTTGAAATCCAGAACAAATTCCAATAACAATTTTACCATCACAGGCCATGGTTTTAATTTCATTAGCTAAATCATTAGAAATAGAATTAGATTCAAGAATAGAACCTCCCGGAATAATTATTCCGTCAAGTTCATCACTAGCTTTAACACCATTTGTACCATCAACAAAACCATTAGATTTAACAAAATTTGTTGGAAGATTTCCAAAATCTTCAAATCCAGGAAGAGATCCTTTAATATAAGTTAATCCGATTTTCATGGTCTATCATCATTTTATATATTATAATTTTATATATACAATTTCATATATACAATTTTATATATTATATATGTACTATTATATATTATATAATAAAATATAAAGAAATATAATAAAAAATAATAAAATAGTAGAATCTAATTATAATAATATTATAGTAATTATAATAATATTAAGTAATTATAATAATATTTATAGTAACTATAATATTTTTAAGATTTTGACTATTCTAATAATTCTAATGCAGCCATAGCTTTAATAATTTTAGCATCATCATTAGGTTTAGCTTGAAGTTGTAATCCTACTGGAATTCCATCAGACTCTCCAGCTTTAATACTTCCTGCTGGGATACCCGCTAAGTTAGCCATAGCTGTTAAAGTATCATAAGCATACATTTCCATTGGTTCAAGCTTTTCTCCGATTTTATGTGGAAGCTTAGGAATTGTTGGTCCAACAATAAGATCAACATCCTCGAAGAGTTTATTAACCTCGTTTCTAATAAGAGATCTAGCTTGAAGAGCTTTTTTATAGTATTTTTCACTGAATTCTTGCTGTGAAATGTATGAACCAATCTCTATCCTTCGCAGTACCTCTTCACCACAAACATCCTCGATTTTATGGCCATACTTCCTTCCATCATATTTTCTAGTACCTGAGAAAAATTCAACACAATTTATTAGGTAATAAGTAGGTAAACATAAATCAATATGATCAAAACTTAATTCAACTATTTCAGCCCCTATCTGCCTAATTTTATCAATTGATTCATCAACTATATCATTGATATTATCATCGCTCAGGGCTTTAAATTGGGTGATGACTCCTATTTTCATATTTTTCATATCTTCTTTCAATTTTTCAGGGTTCTGATTCGCAATTTCTGTAAAAACACCGAATTCTTGATTTAAACTAGTACAATCAGTTTCATCATAGCGAACTATTGCATCAAGTGCCATAGCTATCCCTGAAACATCTTGTGCAAGAGGGCCAATTTGATCAAGACTCATTGAAAGATCTAGGAGGCCTTGTCTTGAAACTGCACCATAGGTAGGTTTAAAACCAATAACACCACAATGAGACGCAGGATTTCTTATTGAACCTCCAGTATCAGAACCAAGACTTATATCACACATATTAGCTGCGATAGCTGCAGCACTACCACCACTAGAACCACCAGGGATGTGGTCTGGAGATGCTGGATTAACAGTAGGGCCGAAAAAAGAGTTTTCAGTTGAATTACCTGCTGCAAACTCATCCATGTTACAAATTCCAACTATTATTCCATCACACTCTTTGATATACTTTACAACAGATGCATCGAAACTTCCCTGATAATTTTCTAGAGTTTTGGAAGCTCCAGATATTATCTCATCTTCTACACTTATGTTAGCTTTTATCCCAAATACAAGACCAGCTAAATGCCCAATATCTTCGCCATTTTTGATTTTTTCATCTATCTTTTTAGCTTGAGATAACGCATATTCTCTATTCACTCTCAAAAATGCATTGATAGAAGGATTGTCTTTTTCAATTATAGTTAAAAAGTTTTCCACATTTTCTGTAGCTGTTAAATTTTGGTTTTTAATTGCTTGTGATTTTTCAAAAGTATTCATTGAAACACCTAATAACATTCCATAGAATGAAATATTGTTATATATAATTAATTGTTAAAGATAAATATTATCATGATAAACTCAATTTTTAATTTTACTTATATATTACCTGAATTTAGTAAAATTTAATTTAATTATTATATAATATTATACTATATAATATTGCAATAATTAATAATATCAATAATATATATAAATAATATAATAATTATAGATTTTAGAGCATAAATAATTTAGTAATTTATTATATAAATATAAATTTAATTATATACTTTATTGTTAAAGCGAAGTAAAATTAATAATAAATAATTTATTAACTCTTAAACACTAAATTTAACATAAAAAAGCTTTAAGGAGATAATACCATGGAAAAAAAAGCTATTGTCTTTGATAATGCAGGAACACTTTTAGAAAGATGTAGAGCTATCAAAAATATGGAAACTGGTGAAAGAGTGAACAATAGCTCTTTAGACATAATAGATGAAATAAAAAATAGTGCACTTGTTGTTATGCAGACAGACATCAAAAAATGTATTATGTTAGCTAATCCAGAAAAAAGATTATATGATTTCATAAAGAACAATAAAATCCCCTTAGATATTAGCTATTCATCTTCAAACATAAGTGAAGATGAAATACTTCCTATGCTTGCCAAATCCAATGTTAAACTCAAAGATTTTCATGAAACAGCATATCAACTTAGTGCAGAAAACAAGTTCATAGAATTATGTAGTGGGTCTGCATTTATTTTAAACACTGAGAAAAAACAAGTAGTGTATGTTATTACAGCTGGAGGAAAAGTGTTTCCAAATGTTAGTTTAGTTATTGAAACCCTCAGAAATCGTGGTATTCACACATTCATAGCTTCAGGAGATAGACTTAAGTCATTACATGAACTTGCAGAAATTATAAACCTTCCTGAAGAAAATGTTTTTGAAACTGCCAACCCAGAAAAGAAAAAAGAAATTATAGCTAAATTACAGAAAGAAGGCTACAAAGTCATGATGGTTGGAAATGGTCCAAATGACATACTTGCCTTTAAAAAATCTGATTTAGCTGTTCTCACACTTGAACAGGGTGAAAAAGTCTCTCAAAAAGTGTTTGATGGAGCAGATATTGTTATTAAAGAGATTTCTGAAGTATTAGATATTAAATTTTAATTTATATTATTAATTACTAATATTGTTAAAAATAAACACATTTTTCATTTTATGGCATGATTATAAATACTAATTTTATGGTATGATTATAATATACTAATTTTATGGCATGATTATAAATACTATAAAGATATATAGTTTAGATTAATATATAATTATAATTTATCAAATAAGTAATAATAAAGATATATATTTATCAATTTATTAGAAAATATTTAATATATAATTATAGTTTATTATCATTTTATGAGAGATATTGAAGATAAATCATAGTTTATATTAAGTAATAATAAAGATATTATTATCATTTTATGAGAGATATTGCTTAAGTTATTGATTCCTTATTAATATGAACTAACCATAATATTATTCGAATAAATGAATCATTATTGACTAAAAATAAGTCATCATTGGCTAAAAAATCAAGTTTTTCACTAAGGAGGGTGAAAGCTTTGAAAATTTTATCTAAAATAGTCTTTATCTTTTTAGTGGTATCTACAATATTCATGATGATTGGAGCTTCCTATGCTGAAGAAAATAGCTTAAGCACTCCTAATCAGGAATATAATAATGATTCTAATTCTGCCTCTTTAAATGATTCTAATTCTACTATTAATTCGAATCACATTTCTAATTCTGATTTTAATTCTTCTTCTGATTTTAATTTTTCTCCTAGTTTTAATTCTTCTTCTAATTCTAATTCTAGTTATAGTTCTAATTCTAGTTCTAATTCTAATACTGTCACTGTTCTTTCAAATGAAATGGGAATTCTTGCTATTGGTGATGACGTGTATGTTTCTACAAATGGTAGTGATAGTAACGATGGTTATACGCCAGGAACAGCTAAATTAACCATTGCTGCAGCAATAGCTACTGTAAATCCTGGGGGGATTATTTATATTCTAGGGGGAACTTATTCTGGAACTGGAAATTATGGACTTACTATTAGTCAAGATCTTACAATAATGGCTTATGACCTTACTCAAGCTGTTATTATTGATGGATTAGGTACTAATCAGATCATGACTATTTCTGCTAGTGTAAATCTTGAAATATATAATATAAACTTTGTAAATGCTTATACTTCTGGCAATGGTGGTGTTATCACTGCAACACCAGGTATGTTTGCTACTTTTAATCTCAATATAACTTTAAACAATTGTACATTCAAAAACAATAGGGCTTCTGGCGAAGGAGGTGCTATATACTTTATTGCTATAGGGTCTGGTGCTTTGGGTTCTACATCAAGTAACCTTACAGTTATCAATTGTATATTTACTAATAATACTGGAGGTAATTATGGTGGTGCCATGTCGATTTCTACTGGAAATCTTCTTTATATAGAAAATTCAAGCTTCAACAATAATACAGCTCATTCTAGTGGAGCTATTGAAATCACACTATTCAATGCAATAATGATCAATTCTAATTTCACTGAAAATGCTGCAATTGGAGGAAGTACAGGATATGGGGGGGTTATGAACTATCAATATGGTCCTGGAAATGTAACAGTAAACAATTGTATTTTCACAAATAACACTGCTTATTCTAATGGGGGAGTTTTTAGTATTTATTCATACCAAGGCTTAATTTATTTAAATGTAAATAATTCTTCATTCACTGGTAATTTTGCAGGTAATGACCCTAATGAGTCTCAAGGTGGAGCTATTTATAATCGAGATGGGGTTATTACAGTCAATAACTCAAATTTTACAAACAATGGGGCTAACATTAGGGGAGGAGCAATTGGGTCTTGGTCAGGAAACTCTAATGCAGGACTTTTTGTCACTGGATGTAACTTTGTAAACAACTATGTTTTAGGTTCAGATTCAACAGCCAGTGGTGCTATATTTATTTTGGGTAACCATCCAGTACAAATTAATTACAATCGTTTTTTTAATAATATGGATATCAACAATAATCAGACAGTATATGTTAGTAATGCTCTTTCAAGCGGTAATTTAAGCTTTAATTGGTGGGGAAATAACAATTTACCTTCTCTTGGCTCAAATGCTCTTAATATAATTAACAACTACTTTGTAGTCAATGTTGTTTTTGATAGTTCTTCAAGAGGAATGGCTTATTTTAATTATACAATAAGATTAAATAATAATGGAAGTTTTAACCCTAATGAGTTACCAGAATTTTTTGGAAATGATATTAGATATCCTAATTTTTATAATGGAACTTTTTTAGCTAATTCTTCAGGAACAATAAGTATTCCATTAAATGGAAATTATGGGAACATAACCTTTAATTTTACAGTTGATAACTGGACCACATCTATTACAGAATTTATAACAGCAGTTACTAATTCTACTATCAATGTTCCTTCTAGTGTTGTTGCTGGGGTTCCTTTCAATATTTCTGGTGTTTTAACTGATGATGCTGGTGATTTTTTAGCTAATGTTGTTTTAAATATTAGTGTTGGTGGTAATACTTTTACTGTGACTACTGGTGCTAGTGGTCAGTGGCTTGTGTCTTATGTATTAAATTTTACTGGTAATTTCATTGTTTCTGTTGCTTGGGATGGAAATACTTCTTATCTTGCTTTTTCTAATTCTACTAGTGTGAATGTTTATCAATTGACTTTGAATTCTACTATCAATGTTCCTTCTGGTGGTGTTGTTAATCAGATTGTTACTATTGGTGGTGTTTTGACTGATGAGTTTGGTAATTCTGTTTCTGGGCTTGTTTTGAATATCACTATTAATGGTGTGTATTTTACTGCAACTACTGATGGTAGTGGTGGATGGTCTTTATTGTATAATGCTACTGTTAGTGGTAATCTTAGTGTTCTTGTTTCTTGGACAGGTAATACCACATATATTGGGTTTTCTAATGCTACTGTCTTGGATGTTCGTCTTTTAAATATTAATTCTACTATCAATGTTCTTTCTGGTGTTGTTGTTGATCAGATTGTTACTATTGGTGGTGTTTTGATTGATGAGTTTGGTAATCCTGTTGTTGGTGTTGTTTTGAATATTACTGTTAATGGTGTGTATTTTTCTGTAACTACTGATGGTAGTGGTGGATGGTCTTTATTGTATAATGCTACTGTTAGTGGTGCTCTTCCGATTTTTGTTTCTTGGGGGGGTAATAATACTTATAATGCTTTCATAAATACTAGTGCTTTGGCTGTAAGTC
>Ga0123356_10002633_pt1 | contig 19090 bp, 16 predicted proteins | sample TergutEmb28metaG_2_FD_92546 | JGI IMG/M metagenome (GOLD analysis project Ga0123356, IMG submission 92546) | Embiratermes neotenicus P3 segment gut microbial communities from Petit-Saut dam, French Guiana - Emb289 P3 | ecosystem: Host-associated > Arthropoda: Insects > Digestive system > Gut ...
GAAGATACGGACCAGTAGCGGATTGTCGATGGTGATTGACCGCTTCATCTCGTCAATCTCGCCGGCCAGGTAACGCACGTCGATCGCGGTGACCCGCGCGATCTTCAGCAGGTTTTCGCGACCAGGCTTCTTGGGTGAGTTCTCCCACTGGTGAACGAGGCTCTTGCTTACACCGAGCGCTTCCGCGAAGGCGGTGAGAGTGCGGTAGCCGGCGTCGAGCCGCGCTCTGCGGATTCGGTCCCCCATGTTCATGCCCTGGAGCGTGGCCGCGGTCGCGCCGCCTGTCGGTAGACAAATTGTGTTCACCTCTGGTAAATTTTCGTCACGGCGGTGCTCGCTTGCATCGAGCGGATGCGGGCTCACGGATGACCCCAGGCGCGGATCATCCGCGAACTCGGGATTGCCAAAGGGGCGGTCTCGAAATGGAAAGAGGTCCCGGCAGGCCGCGTCATCACGGTTGCAAAGATCGCTGGTATTTCACGCTGCAGATTGCGTCCGGACATCTACTCACCTCCCCTGGAAGTCTACCCGGAAGACAGCGTCGCGGACGTCAGGCGGGCGTAAGCCAAGGCTAAGCTTCCTAGTATGCCAAGCGTAAGACACGCCGAAATATCAAGCAAATATCGGGAACCACCCAAGAGCAGAATAAGTTCCGTTAATTTGGAATCGGCGCCGCGTGCCGAGGCCGACAGCAAGGGGTCGACAATGAAAATGGCGTTGAAACTGGCGTTCCTGGTCGCGGCGGCCGTCCTCTCGGTGACGGCCGCACGAGCGCAGATCCACGTCGGGGCTCAGGCCGCGGAGGCCTCGGCCCCGTTCGTCATGACGCGGGTGGCGAGCTTCAACCAGCCGTGGCGAATCGCCTTCCTGCCCGACCGGCGCATGCTGATCACGGAGAGGGTCGGCCCGATCTGGCTGGTGACCCAGGCCGGTCATAAAACAAAGGTGGCCAACGTCCCGGCCGTGCTGGCCCAGGGGCAGGGCGGCATGCTCGGCGTGTTCCTCTCGCCCCACTACGCCGCGGACCACGAGGTCTACCTGACCTACTCCGCGCGGGAGGAATCGCGCGCAATTTTCTGGCTGCTGTCCATCTCGTCGCCGGCGCCATTTGGCTCAATTGACGGCAGGCTCTAGCTGGCGGCGGTAGCGGAGTATGGGCGAAGCGCACCCGAATCGACCAACTCGCTCAATTCGCGGGTCAAAGTCGCATCAGCGCCGTCAAGCACGTTGAAGAGCGCTCGCAACCTGTGCTGACGACGAGAGAGCTCGAACCCCATGTAAGCGACCACGAAAATCCCTGCAACGCCAGCCAGAACGTCCGTAAGGCTCCATTGGTCGAACATGGTGCATCTCCTTGTTGCTGTTCCGGTCCGTTGACGGTCGCATTATACTTTCAGCAAGTCGTTGTGAGGCGTGCTACCTGCCATGATAGCGACCGCTCCCCTCAGCCCCTCAAGCTGCAGCCGGCTGTGCACTTCGGCCTCGAAGTTGTCGGAGGCTTCGTGTCGTGCAAGGAAGTGGATCACCATCTGCAAAGCGCGAGTCAACGCATCTTCAGAGCGCAGAAGTCCCAGATGAAGGCGTAATCCATGCACTCCTAGGCCGCCTCGGGAGCGCTTGACCGTGCCAAGGTCATGCACGCAGAGAATCGGGTCGCGTCCAATGAGCTCTCGATGCTTGCGCAGAATCGCCACTGAAGTCTTGCGATCGAGCCAATAGGTCGGCGTATGGCCGGTCAACGTGTCGAACAGTGGTATCTGCTTCCGCAACACTTTGTGGGCTGCTTCGTTCCATCCAGTGTCGATCACGAAAACCCTGAACCGCGCTTCTGGCTCTGGTTCGCTCGATGCTCCTGCGGCCTCCAGTAATTCGGGCACCGCGACACCGCGATTAGTCTTCTTCTTACCGCCCGTTGCGACCTGATCTCCGATGGCTTCTGTTCCGGCCGCCGTCTCGGAATCGATCGGACGTTCGCCGGTTCCGGCGGGTTCGACGTCCGGTGCGGTGTTGAACAACTCGGTCCCTGTCGCCGAATCAGCCATGTTTGTTCTCTCCTCCAACCAGTCCAGGTCTCACATGAGCAGCGGCAATCACACTACGGCCGCGGCCCACGGCTAGTCGTGCCCGCGGTCTTAGAAACTTCGCTGACTCCGCTGTACTCGAGAGATTCCCAGCTTGACGCAATCTCAACGTCGTCATACCCGCTCTTGCGCAACTCCAGTTCCAGAAGATGCCGCCGCTCAGCCTCGATCGCGGCTACCTTCCGCATTGGCCGGATCCCATTGGCCAATGCCATGAGACCGGCAATATTGTTGGTCAGCACCGACATGCCGATGCCGAAGCCCAGGGTGAAGACGCCCGCAATACAAATGATGTTTGGCACCAGGATCAGCGCCCAACTTAGGCGAACATTGCGCTCCAGCTGACGCGCCAGATCGTGCAGCTCGCACAGCTTCCCTAGACTTTGCTCGAGGAACACAACATGAGCGATATCGGTTGCGATCGATGTTGCCCCACGCAGCGAAACCGAGACATTGGCTTGCTTCAATGCGATAGCGTCATTGATCCCATCGCCTACAAAGCAGACATTCCGCCCCTCTTGTTGAAGTCTCACAACATATTGGGCCTTGTCGCTTGGCAGCACTTGCGCGAAATACCGGTCAACTCCTAGCTGCTCGGCCAGTCGGCGGGTCGGCGTCTCGTGGTCGCCGGAGATGATCGCTATGTGCCTGATCCCGGCGGCTCGTAGGCCCGCGACGATCTCCGGCACCTCCGGCCGTACCGACGCACGCAGCTCAAGGGCGCCGCCGAGCCGGTCATCGACCGCGACCAGGACCATGGTGTGCCCTTCCAGGTGCACACGTTCCAGCGCTGCGTGGATCTCCCCGGTGAGATCCAGCCCCTCCATTTCGATAAACCTGCGACTCCCCACACGCACCCTGCGGCCATTGACCCCGACCGTGATCCCGTAGCCAACTTTGTATTGGCTGTCGTCGGTAATCGGCAGATCGAGTCGTGCATCGGCGGCGCGACGCAGGATCGCCCGTGCGATTGGATGATGGAACCGCCGCTCCGCAGCGGCCGCAAACAACAGAATGTCGTCGGCGGAGAAGTCATTGCTGGGAATGATCAGCCCGACTTCCGGCTGCTCGTCCGTGAGCGTGCCGGTCTTGTCGAACAGCACGGTATCAACGTCACACAGTTGGTCGAGAGCACGACCATCTTTCACCAGAATGCCGCGCTGGGCGCACAGTGCCAGCGTTGACAGCATCGCCAAAGGTGCAGCAATTCTGATGCCGGTTCCCAGATCGCTGTTGAGTACCGCAGCGGCACCCTGCGGCCCCATTGTTGCAAGAGCTATCCCGCCCAAGGCCAGCGTGGGGACCACCGCCTTATCGGCGAGCCGCTCGCCCCTGTGCTGTGACGCAAGCTTGTAACCGGCAGTCTCTTGCAGGATCTGCCCAATTTTGGCGGTTGCGGTGTCGCTCCCGGACTTCTCGACCGACACAGAGATCTTGCCGGCCACCATAAGCGTCGAAGCGAAGACGTGGTCGCCAACACCTCGCTCTGCCGGCATCGCTTCGCCTGTAAGCGATTGCTGATCGACCATTGCGAGTCCATCGACGATGATCCCGTCCACCGGGACCACTTCGCCCGTGTGGACCACGACGATGTCGTTTTTCATAAGCTTATCAACTGAAATCTCTATTTCCTGATCTTCCCGTAGCAGCCAGCAGAAGCGCGGCTGTTTGCCGAAGGCGCCGAGCAGCATCCGCTTGGAATTGTCCTCAGTGCGCTGCACGAGATAGCGCCCAAATGCGAGGCACCAGGTCATCATAGCACCGGGTAGAATCTGGCCCGTTCCCAAGCAGGCGAGGACGACAACGGAATCCAGCACATCGACGCCTAGCCGGCGTTCCCGGGTGAGTACGCGCCAAGCGCGCCTGAAGCTGGGCAGTGCCGTGTACAAAAGCAGCGCGCCAGCGGCCGGCAACAGCGCCGGCACCACGAACTGCGCAAGAACGGCGATCGGCAACGAAGCCGTCGCTATCGCGAGATCATGGTTGACCTTATCCAATTGCGGCTGATCTTCGCTGCCGGCAAGCGCGGTATCAAGACTCTCGATCAATTGTGCCACGTTGATCTGGCGCGGGTCATAATCGATGTCGACCCGGCATTGGAGCGCCAGACTGGCGTTATGGTGGACCCCGAATATGCCCATCAATTCGCGGTCGATCGCCTGGCACAGAGTGCTCTTGCGGTAGAGGACAGGGTTGGACAACCGGAGCGACCCGAGCCCCTCACGTTCCACCCGCCACCCGGTCACGCGATCCGCGTAACGGCAGTACCGCACGACACCATACCGGTCGCGTGCTGTGACCGCGGGTGCAACAGCCAACCGTCGATTGTCGTCTGTGCTTTCGCCACTCAGGAGGTCGGCGAGTCGCCGCAGTAGGTGACGATGGTCATGCAGCGCACCGTCGAAACACAGTTCTGCCGCGGGCGTAGAGCCCGGCAGAAGGGCAACGGACTCGATCTCCGGAGCCAGCAAAGCACGGCGCAGGAAATATCGACATAGTGCTTCGTCGGGCTCTGTGAACAGGCTCGCGCTCAGCACCCGAATGACGCCCGACCGCGGCAGCGCGATCTTTACGTCAGTCGTCCCGACGATGGGAGTGTCACCCATGGTGCACAAGCGCTCAGCGAACTAACCGCTGCGTCGCAGCGCGTCGCGTGCTGCCGCGCCACCATCGTGAAAGCCGTGCGACACGGCGTTCCCCTGCGGCAATGACTGTACCACAAATAAAGCGGCATAAACGGCGCCGTAGGAGAGCATATAGGAGATGCCGTAGAGCGCGCGTGATAAAGACGGCAGCGCCCATGGTCCCGCATCGCCGATCGCCGTGCTGGAACCTGCGGCAGGCTCGGTGGCCGTCGACGCCGCATCGCGCATCGCCGCTGCGACGGCGTTCATCGCCGATTGGGTCGACGGGTCGGCCGAGGCACCGCTTTCTTCGATCGTTGTGCTGGCGACATTCAAAGCTACGTCTCCTTTAAGGCCTGTCAAACCACGCCCAGCCAGACTGCGCATCCGCTCCACGCTCCAATGCCCCCCACCGAGGTGGAAGCGCCTGATCCGCTCTCCCTGCCGCGAACGGGCGAAAGCCCGCGGGATGCGCAAAGTGCAACATCCCTCAACAAGGGTGGAGTCCGCTTAGTCGCCACCCGACATCCCCTGCAGTGCACCCAGCAGCCCGACGCCGCAGGTTACCGCCGTGAGGCAGACTGTCAGACCCAGATACCAGCCACCCAGCCTCAAGTGCGGAGGTAGACACGTAGCCGCGAGCACGATCAAGAAAGTCAGCACGACAGGGAGCAAGAACACATTGACGACCTGCGCCATAATGTTGAGCCAGACGAGGTTCGGGCTTAACAGCACCAGCGCAGCGGCAGAGACCACTCCGGCGACGTAGATAAGAAAGAACCAGCGCAGCCGCAGCGGTTCGCGCTCCAGCGACCGGCGCAAGCCGCACAGTTCGCCAATTCCCCAGGCAAGCGACAGCGAGCAGACGATCGCGGCTACCATTGAGGCGCCAAGGACGCCAACGCTGAATACCAGTGGACCGAGCGTCGGACCAAGCAGTGGTTTTGTGGCAGCGCTAATCTCGCCAACCGTCTCCAGAGTGGCGTCAGAACCAGACGTGCCGAAGCTGGTGGCGACGGCAAACAGAACCGCCCCCGTCAGTAACTGTGCTATCAGAGCTCCGACGGCCGTCTCGATCCTTGAAACTTTCAGATCGCGCAGACGAAGCCCTTTATCCACCACGGCGGATTGCTGATAGAACATCATCCATGGGTTGAGGCATGCGCCAATGATCGCAGCGGCAAGAAACAGGAATGAATGATTACCGATCGGAAAATCGGCAATCTCGTAGACGACCCGGTGGGGGTCGGGGCGAGCGGTTGCTGCCACCGCAATGAAGGCAAGTTGAAACAAGCCGATCCAGAGGGTCAAAAACTCTATACGACGGTAGGTGCCGGTCGCTACGATCGCAAGCAGTATGCCGCCCGCCAGGGGCACGCCAATGGTGCGTGACACGCCGTAGAGCTCGCCGACGCCTGCCACACCGGTGAATTCCGTGACCAGCGAGGCAAGCACTGCCATGACTAATCCGGCGGCGGCGATTACGCTCCAGCCGCCGCCGAACCGTTCGGCCACCAGCTCGCCGAGACCCCGATGGGTGAGAATACCAACCCGCAACGTGAGTTCCTGGATCACGTAAAGTACCGGGATGAGCACCACCAATAAGGGCAGCAGACGAAACCCGAACGTGGCGCCGGCTTTGGCAGCAGTCACAACATTTCCGACATCGGCGTCGGCCAGCATGACAAGAAGGCCCGGGCCAATCGCGGCCAATGCCATGAGGGCTGCTCGGCGCCCCACGGTCGCGCGAACGAATTCGCTCATTCAGCGCGTTGTTCCTTTTCGCCTTGAGGAACCTGCCTCAAGTGGCCCTGCCTTATACTCCCGGGTGTCTTCCGAACGGAGTTAGGCACGCCGGCTAACATTAAGCCAGGTTTTGTCGATTAGAGTGGGGGTCACAGCGGCTGTCCAATGGCAGTTTGATGACGGGCAAATTTTGGGCGGGCCTGCGAAGGCGCCGCGACGCGGGGGCGCGAAAATGCGCGTCCGCATGGAGCGTCTATCGGATCCTCAAGGCTGAGGCTTCATGACATCTCTTACGGCGCCTTCACGTATCAACATAACACTAGCGTAGTCAGTCATGGGCGGCTATTTCGAGCGACCGAGCCGACCAACGCCGTTCTGACGCGAACATCTGCGTCACGATCAAGGAGTGTCGCCTTGGTGCCGCCTTTTGCTCACTCCGGGTCCCCATCGGCCCCTTTGATTGTTGTCCTCTCCTGGCCGCGTCTACATCGCGCACCGATCTTTCGGCCTTTGTTGACGGGCGGGGGCAAGCCATGACCGCCATCGTTGTGGACGCGGCCGGCGTGCGGGCCGTCGCCAACCCGCCAGATATCCGCAGTTGGGTCGGTCCAGGCATGTTTCTCTGGCTCGACCTGGTCGGGACAGAGCAGTCCAGCGTCACGACATGGCTCGATGAGCTAGGCCTCGACCCAGCCGATGTCACATGGGCAATGCGGTTTGGACAGACGGGGCGGATGCGCATTGGGGGTCAGGGGCTGAGGGTGGCGACCTGGATCGCAGACCCCGAGGGCGCGCTGATTGAGCTCCATTTGCTCGGCTGCGCGAAGGGCCTCGCTACTGTATGGGAAGGCGAACCGGCGATCCTCGAGCGAACCCGACGCCTTTTTACCGAGCGTGGCGCTTGTTCCGAGAGCAATTTGCATCTCGCCGCGGGAATCCTGTTGCAGCTCCTTCTCGCAACGCTCGACGATGCATTGCAGCGGCTGGACAGCAGAATCGATGACCTCCGGCTCAGCCTCGATCGGCAGTCGTTCTCAGCCGACTTTTCTTCGATCACCCGCGCGCTTCAAGAATTGCAAACCTTTGCCGCCAGCTTCAGCCGGTTTAGCAGCGCAGTTCGATCCGCGACGGTCGGAGTCGAAAACGTGCCTGGCATCGCCGACCGCGGCGCACAGGAATTGAACGACTACGTCGAGCAGGTAGAGGACTTCGAGGAACAGCTGTACGAACGCAGACGCGGGATGTCGGACATAGCGCACGATTTCGCCACAGCGATCGCTCAGCGGCAAAGCGAACAGATCGGCCGACTTACCCTCGTGTCGCTGATCTTTCTTCCGCTAACCTCGCTGACCGGGTTCTTCGGGATGAATTTCGATTGGCTGAATAGAGCGATCACGAGCCGCGGGGCGTTTTTTCTCCTAGGCGTGCTCGTGCCCGCGCTCAGCGTCGTGCTGACTGTTGCCTGGCTGTGGTGGAAGGGATTGGTCCACTTTGGCTTGCGACGTTGAGCCGAGTGGCGCTGCGATCGAAACCACGAATGCCGTGGCGACGTCCCATTTCATGTATTCCCGCGTGAATCAGCTTCCATCGCGACCCGGGGTGTAACGATATCTTAATGACGCAGCGAGCTTTTGGCCACTATCAAAATGAAGCCGGCCCGCTACGTAACCGTTTAGCGTTTCAAAGGGTTCGAGAACGGCGATGTCCAGCACCGAACAGCAACCGGAAGAGGCCGGAGCGCAAGCGGTCGCGGATGCGACAACGGCGAAGACTGACCGCAGCGATATCGCAACCACGGCGGCCGTGGTCGGGGTTGTTGCTGTGGGCGCGCTGATATTCGAGACGGCGTTGATCCCAGGCATGATCCTTGGGGTCGGCGCGATGCTGGTGCCGAAGGCCCTGCCCGGACTTGGGCAAGGCGTGCAGCCCGCGTTCCGGGCAACGGTGCGAGGCGCCTATAAAGCTGGCGGGACCGTGCGCCACGCTTTCGCTGAAGCGAGGGAGCAGGTCCATGACGTCGTCGGCGGAGCAAAGGCCGATAGCGCGACGACGCAGCACTGATGCGCCCGCTGGTAGCTAACGCCCGGCGTGGCGCGGTGCCGCCAGCGTGCAGTACCGCGGCGGAGGCCCTCTTGTGAAGCGTCACACGAGAGTCACGCGAAAGTGGCGCACCACGAGTCGGGAAGGCTGCGCGTCACGCTCGAGACCGCGCGCGCGAAGAGCTGGGCCTTGTGCCGAGGATCGACACCCTCAAGCCAGATTCGGGCAGCCTCGTGCTTCCTAATCCCGAGGTGGAGATAGAGGTGCGCTTCGCGAGTCGCAGCAGCGAGCATGGCGGAGGTGGAGTGTCTTGCCGGCTACTCGCAATGGACACACGCGGCGGTCGAGTTCTTCAAGCAGTTCGATCGGCAAATCGGCGCCGCCACCGGTGACGCGATCGATCTCAAAATCGTGCTCGCTCTGGACCTTGCGGTCGTCACGTTCCTGGGCGTCGGCGCAGCGGCAGCAACGCCGATGTGGGTAACCCTCGCACTGTTCGCGCTCGACCATTGGATGAACCAGCGTCAACCGCCCGTCCTAGCCACCGTGGCTGCTTGAGGCGGCGGCTGGGCCACACCACCGAGAGGCCATGCAGTTCACCGTTCGCCACGCGATCCCCGGTCGCATCCGCATTCAGATGTCGGCGCTGGAGAACAACTCGCCGCTGGCCGACGCGACACTCGCGTGGCTGCGCAACCAGAGCTGGGTGGTGGGCGCGCGAATCAACCACGCTGCGACGAGCCTGATCGTCGAATACGATCCTGCGCGGCAGGAGATGATAGATGGTGTGTTGTCGCTGCTGCAGCATGCCGACGTCGACGACCTGCGCCGTCTCGTCGCCGTCTCCGCGCTGGCGCGGGTCGATTTTTCTGCGCCGAACCTTGCCGATGAGCCTTTTGTCCTGGACAGAGTCGGCGATTGGCCACTCATGCTGCCGACCGTCTCCGTCGCGCTGTCGTTCCTGACCGGTCCGGCGGCACTCGCTGTCAACATTCCGTTGATGCTGTTCAACGCTGCGCCGATCTTCCGGCGCGGCTGGCGCGTGCTCACCGAGGAGCGGCGACTCAACATCGACTTCCTTGATACGCTGGCAATCGCTGCCTCGATCTATCAAGGTAACATGATCACCGGCAGCATCATCGTCTGGCTGGTCCGACTCGGCGACTGGATCCGCGACCTGACTGCCGCCGGCTCCCGCAAGGCGATCGACGAGCTGCTGGAATTCCAGGGCAAGACTGCGTGGCGTGTCGTCGGTGACCAAGTTGTCGCCGTGCCCGTCGCACAACTCGCGGCTGGCGACACTGTAATCGTCTATCACGGCGAACTGATCCCGGTGGACGGCGAGATCGTCCACGGCCGCGCCAGGATCGACCAGAAAACCATTACCGGCGAGAGCCTGCCGGTGACGCGCGGCAAGGGCGAGGCGACGTTTGCCGGCACGATCGTACGCGAGGGTCAGATCACCGTCTGCGCCACGCGCGTCGGCATGGCGACGACTGCCGCGCAGATCGTTCGGCTGGTCGATCAGGCCCCGATCGGCGACACCCGCATGCAGAACCATGCAGAAAAGTTCGCCGACCGGCTGGTCGCGCCCTCGCTTGCGCTTGCCGTCGGCGCGGCGGCGGTGACCGCCGATTTCGATCGCTTCCTCTCGCTCGTCATCGTTGATTACGGCACCGGTATCCGCGTCGCCGCACCGACGACGATGCTCGCCTCGATAACGCACGCCGCGCGCTCCGGCATCGTCATCAAAAGTGGCCGGCACATGGAACAGCTCGCGGAGGTCGACACCATTGTCTTCGACAAGACCGGCACCCTGACATACGGCGCACCGGTGGTGCATCAGGTCCTTGCCTACCAGAACCATATCTCGCCCGATCAGCTTCTGGCGGTCGCGGTCGCCGCCGAGACGCGGTTGAAGCATCCCGTAGCCGAAGCCTTGCGCTTCCGTGCCGCCGAATTGGGTCTCGGCATTCCCGGCTGCCATGAGGCGGAGTTCCATGTCGGCCTCGGCGTCGAAGGGCAGGTCAACGGGTGGTACGTGCATGTCGGCAGTGAGCGGTTTCTGCGGCAGAGCGGCATCCGCCTCGACCGCGGCGGCGCCGATATGGTGGCGCTCAACGAGCGGGGCGAGTCGTGCATATTCGTGGCGGCAGAGGGCGAGCTGATCGGTCTCGTCTCTTATGCCGATCAGCTTCGCGATGAGAGCCGCGCGGTGGTCGAGCGACTGCACGCCATGGGTGTGCGCGACACCATCATGCTGACCGGCGACAACGCCACGGTGGCGCAGGCCGTTCGCCGTCGCCTGGGGCTGACGCGGGAGTTTGCCGAGTTGCTGCCGGCCGACAAGGTCGAAGCGATTCAGCAGCTTCAGCGCGAAGGCCGGGTTGTCGCGATGGTCGGCGACGGGATCAACGACTCACCCGCGCTGTCGTACGCCGATGTCGGGATTGCGGTGAAGTATGGCGCCGATATCGCCCACGAATCGGCCAATATCGTTCTGCTCGAGGACTCGTTGTGGAAGTTGGTACGCGCAGTTGAAATGTCGCGTGACGCAGTCGGCCTGATCAAGCAGGATTACGCGATCGTAGCGGGGATGAATTTGGCAGCTTTCGGCTTGGTGTTACCAGGTGGGATCATCCCGCCCAGTGTGACAGCGTTGATCAGCAACGGATCGGCGGTTTTGGCCAGCCTGAACGGCATGCGGCCGCTGCTACGAGAGCCGTGACTAGCGGCGCGCCGGCAGCGCGCCGCCCCGGTCCCGGCATGGGATGCCCGGAGTCTCACGGATGCAAGCAACCCCATGAACCCCGGACTGGCGTGAACGGTTCCCTCACCGGTGCCGCTCAGAGATTGGCGCATAACGCTGCGGCGCCGTGGCCGAACTCTCGCTGGCAGCATTGAAGCGCGCCCAACCCCTATGATCGCCGCGACCTCGGAGGCCTCCCCCATGCGGATAGCAAGATTTCGCCGCAGGAGAAGGCATTCATTTCATGCTTGAGCCCGCCGATTTCCGACCCGGTGCTGACGCCTATCAACCGCTCCCAGCCCCAAAGCATGTCAGCCAGCGTGAGGTGGTGTCGGCAACGATGTCACCGCCGCGACGCGTGTCGGTTTCATCACGGGCCGAAATTTCCTCAGTTCCTGCGGCCCTGATCCCCGTTGTTTCTGTCGGGTGGTGTCGAAATAAACATAGCCATAGTACCCAGTAACTTCAGGTAGGTTGCAGCGCGTCGTTCCCTGGCTGATGCTGGACCGTGCGGGGCTCGACGTGCTTGGTGCGTCCGCTGACCGATGCCATGTACGACACCCACAGCTTCGATGCGCTCTGGCTCGGGACGCCGGTCAATGTAAAGCTCGACCATATGCGAACGCCGGCCGGCGCTGTGGGGTTGGCAGGTGTTGTGATCGGTCTCTTGCACTCGGCGCGGGATTATTTCGCGGCAGGTGGCCGCGGCATACTCATCGGCGATCGACGGCTGCCCGATTACGGATTGGAGAAGATCGTCGAGGCCTACTCCCCCCTCGGTCACGGTTGTAGGCAGGGTTGGCGAGGTACTGGTAGTCGAGCCTGACTGTTGGGGCTTTGGGCTCCGCATCCATGCAGAAATGTAACTGACCTATCAAACGGTCGAGCCAGGGGTGCGAAATGCCGAATACTCACGTTCAACTTTTCGCGGCGCTGGGCCGCCTAGGCCTCGCCCTGCTTCTCGGCTCGGCGATCGGTTTTGAGCGACAGTGGCATCAGAAGATGGCGGGGCTCAGGACCAATGCGCTGGTGGCGCTCGGTTCCTGTGGCTTCGTCGTGTTCTCGGCTATGGTCGGTCAGGGCGATCCGACCCGCGTCGCAGCACAGGTCGTGACGGGCATCGGCTTTCTGGGCGCAGGGATAATTCTCCGCGAGGGTATCAACGTCCATGGGCTCAACACCGCGGCAACACTTTGGTGTTCTGGAATGGTGGGGACCTTCGCGGGAGGCGGCTTCTGGGCGCCGAGCCTCGCTGCCGCCGGATTCGTCGTCCTCACCAATATCCTGCTGCGTCCTCTCGTGCAGCGTCTCAATATGCGCGCGCTGATGTCCCCGGATGCCGAGACGCACTACTCGGTTGAGATAACGTGCAAAGGCGTCGAGGAAGCACATATGCGCTCGCTGCTTCTCCACGCTCTCTCGCAAGCGGGTCTCGGCCTACGCCGCATCGACAGCGAGGATATCCCCGACACTTCAAAAGTATCGGTCACGGCGCAAGCGGTCGCGAGCAAGCGCAGCGACGCCGCGTTGGAGCATATCGTCGGTCGATTGAGCCTCGAGCCCCACGTCACGGCCGCGACGTGGCAGGTCGACCGCACCATTCCGGAGGAGTAGCAGCGGGAACCGCGGCGGCGCGCTGTGTACAGCAAATAAGTATCCCCTGGCAGAGGCAGGGGCTTTAGCCGACGGGCCGCTGATGCAGCCCGCGGTTCAGGTGGTCACACTAAAGTCGCCGGTCAGCGCCAGAAATTCATCTGGCGCTGGCCTTCCTCCTCCGGGTTGCGGATGTACGCCGGAATCACCTCCTCGTCTCGGCCCACCGTCGAGACAAACTACCCGCGTGCCTAACAGGTCTGACCCACGAAGTTGCGGCGATCTGCGCGAGGCCAGCATTGGTAAATCGCCATGCCCAACTTCCTCGGGCACATATTCAACGTCCCGCTTCGGGCCAAAATGACCGCCACGACAGGATTCGGCCGGATAATGCATGATCGCTCAATCAACGCCAGGTTGCAGCGCAGATCATCGCTGCGTGAGGTGCCTCACATCGAAGCCAGATCGCTGCACCCTGCGCATAGAGAGCGGCACTCGGCAGCCGGCGCTGCGTTCGGTGCGGATGATGCTGCCGATTCTGAAGCTCTGCTGACGGTATCGGCTGCTCGATCCTGCGTGGGTCTCCAAGCCGACGGACGGCGAAGCCGTTGATTCCGAGGCAACACGGAAAGAAGCGGCGTCTCGGCATCCTCATCATAAACAACGAACTACAACGACCGGCACACGTGCTTGGTGCATTGATCTGGATCATCCGGTGCGAGGCGATCTTGTTCCCGTGCGAGCAGAACACTACCGTGTGCTGATGACCAAACCTGCGAACTGTGAACAGCAGGAACGAAACGCGGGAGGGGCAACGACGAGCCGCTCAGGGTTGAGCCGCGCCGTGTCATGGACCGCACATCTTCATTCTCGTCGGGATCTGGATCGCGCGCGGTAGTGCGTCCTCTTACTACAAGTACTCAAGTACCGTAACGCCCGGTACCTCCCCGCAGGAGATGGCCATTGCGAATGCGGAGAGTTCCGGATCGTGGGATTGACACCAGACCACAATCGAGCGCAGGATGCAGTTGGAGCTGGAAACTCCGAGACAGTAGCGGGAACTGCGCCGTGATGCGGTAGTCCGTTCAATGCAACGCCCAGGGGGCGCGTAGGGATGTCCAGGGCCTTCGGGCCTAAAGCTACGCGTGCCCGATCTACTGCCGGGTTTCCACCCCTGGGTTGCGCGGCCTGGAAACTGCGGAGCCCAGCAATACGAGCAGTAGGAGAACGCGATGCCAAAGCCTCGCGATCGCGACGCAGCGCGTGCCAGACCCGAAATTTCTTGCCGCAAGCCGCTGACGGACGCGCGCGGTGCTCTGCCCCGGAGCGCGGCAGTCACGTCCCGGGAGGCGAAGGGTGCCTCGCTGAACGATGCCACCTCACAAGCCGATCCTGACGCCCAACTTTTGGCGCTGCAGGTGACCCTGAACCAGCAGCACGCAATCGTTGCCGCCATCGAGGAGGAAGGGCGTCAGCTGCCCAAACGCATCACACACGCCAGTCGGGATCACGAACGCCGGCTGGAGCAAGCGCTGGACCGCCGCGCCGAGATACTCGATCGCGTCGTCGCGGCGCGGGCTTCTACACCGGATGGACTGCGCGTCAAGGCGGAGGTGTTCGTACTGGTCGCTCTGCGATGTGTGTGGTCGCGGGAAAGCAAGGCTCTGGAGGAGGTCGCTCGTTATGGCGATGCACGGGACCACCTTGCGCTGTCTTTGGCCTCCGACGTGCTGACGTGGAGCATCGGCGCAGGAGCGCGTCCGTCAATATCGACCCCGGGCCGCGGGGAACTGGACACCATGGCGGATCTCATCGACCGGCTGAGAGCCGCGCTTCCAGGGTCAGATGCTCGTCCGGAACGTCCGGCCGCAGCCGATCCGGCGGCAGAAGTCCCGCTGGCGGAGGTTGCGCGAGGCCAGCGTTGGTAAATCTCATTTCCGGACCGCTCATTTCAAACAATCCCAGTCGGTAAGCGGAATCGCAGGAACCTGAAGTAGCCATCGGGTTAGAGCATTCGGAAGAGTCACTGCACAACCGGTCCCATGTTGGCCAGCGTGCCGCTGATTGCGGTGCGCTGATCAGCATAGGGCCGAAGGTGCATGTCCTTGTTAACCATGACGACGAAGCGATAGCCGGGCCGAATCTCCAAGGTGTTTGGGATCGACAGACCCGCGCGCGCATATTCCTGCCCGAGCGCGCCGAACTGCTGACCGAGTGCGGCAGCAGCGATTTGCTGGGAGTTGTAATTTTGCCCATTGACCGCCTGAGGCTGTGAAAGCTGCACGCCGGCTCCCGCGACCGAGATCAGCAATGCATTGCCTATCTTCGACCAGAAATGCGTGTCCACCCTGTCATGGAAGCCGGAATAGCCGCCCCGATCCGCAGCCTCCATCGAGCCGAGGTCGATCGACCCGGTGTCCGGGAAGATGATCCGGTTCCAGATCACGCCGACGCGGGTCTGACCGTTGGCGACCATGTTGTCGTATGAGCCGATCAGTCGCGATCCCTGAGGAATCAGCAGGAAACGCCCAGTCGCTGTGTCATAAACATTCTGGGCGACCTGGCCGATCACCATTCCCGGAAGATCCGAGTTGATGCCACCCGTCATCACTGCCGAAATCGCAGTTCCCGCCGTGACGAGATAGGGCGAGGAGGGTTCGCGAAGCGTCACCCGGAGATCGTCGGAGCTCCCGGTCACGTCGCCGCGTTGATCGAGAAATGCCTGTTTCTCCCGTTGTGCACTGGCATCAACCCGCGCAGGTGGATAGCTGGGCAGGTCGAACCCGCTGGAGTATGCCAGCCCCGCCGACGCAGGCATGACTGCTCCCTCCGTGCCGCCTTCGGACACTGGCATCGCCGGAGCTGGCGGCGAGGCGGTGACGTTCGCGGCAGTCGCCTGTCCGCCTTGATTCTGCTTCAGCGTAGTGTCGGCCGTCATTGCCGACGTGGCCGCTGTCAGGCGTTCCTTCTGAAGCTGTGCGAGCTGCTGATAATAGGTCTGCCACGCTTCATGCCGGGCCTTGGTAGCGGCATCATCTTCCCACGATGCTTTGCCTCCGCTGTCGGACGGTGCCGCGAGCGATTGCTGAACCGGGTGCGCCGGCGATACGCCCTGCCGCGACGCCAGCGACTTGTTGGCGGCTGCAGGGTTAATCTCGCCGCCGATTGGCGCGTTGGACAGCACGGCCGCGCCGCTGGCGGGTTCCGGGTTGTGCGAGGCGGCCTGCTGCAGGTCCGCCACCGACTGCATGAGACGTTCACGATAGGTGTAGCCGATCGCCGCCACGACCAGCATGGCAGCGCCTATGCCGAAGACGATTGGCAGTCTGTTCAGACGACGCACGCCAGGGCTGCGCGACGGCGGAGACGAAAGCAGGCCGGGTGATTGGTCAGGTTTACCGGAGGCTCCGCTCATCGCATGGTCTCCGCCTGCGTCATTGTGAACGGACCTCCCGGCTGGAGACTCCGCCGGAGTTGCGCACCAAGAACTGCGCCCCTTCCGTCGTTCCGTCGATTGACAGCCGCGCGAGCGCGCCGTTGTCGAGTGGCGTCACCAGGTAACGGACGCGATGCGTGGTCCCAGCCAGCGGCCGGCTGCCGTCGCCAATGGTGAACCCGTAGCGACGCAGCGCTGCGTCGAACATCGGCGTGAGCGTGTTACGCGCCTGATTCGCGGGCGTTGGATCGAGCACGAGGACGCCTCGTGCAGCACGGGGCAAGTTCATCGAGACGAATTCAGCCATCGCGGTTGCAACGGCCCCGGCATCACCGGGCGGCCCAAAATTCCCGACATAGGATGTGTTTGGACCGATCGCGCATCCGGAGACCGAGATCACGGTCAGGATCCCCAGGGCAGGCACGCAGCTGCGGCCGATCATGGCGAGCCATCCCGCGTGATCAGCACGCGCGTCTGCCCCCTGCCGACCCCGGACACCAGTTCCGCGCGATCGAGCACCTGATCGACGACATAGCGGTTGCCGACGATCCGGTAGTTCACCACTTCTTCGGTTGGAGCCGAAAACCAGCTGCCGTCGCGAGCCAGGCCGACAAGTGCGGGTGCACTCCCGAAGCCCAGCGAGTGCGGAAACTGAATGTAGGTTTTTGCCCCGTCCGTATAGACCCGGAGCGGACGCCAGCGTGGATTGTCGCCGCTGATCCTGAACCCGAAATCAAGGTCCGCGGCGTTCCCGCCGGCCGACGGATCAGATGCCGGGGCCCGGAACGCGACGTTCTGCCGATAGGCGCTCCACCGGCGCTGCGTGTCGTCGGGATAATTGAACGCAATCAACGGCATCCATTCGTGCTGCATGGACACCAGCTTGACCGCGTAGGTGCGCCGGTCCGTCTCGATCGTCATGCTGGAAACCAGTCCGGCATCGGCAGGCTTGATGATCAGATGGGTGATCTGGCCTTGCGGTGAGCCGGAGACGGCGGGAGCAACATTCCAGCGCACCTTGTCACCGAGGTTGACGTTGTTGACGATCTCGCCCGGCTGCAGCGCAAGGTCGCAGACTTGGAGCGGCGCGCACACGACGGTCGGCAATGTGGCGCCGTAGAGATAGCGGATCACGCCGCCGGGCCCGCGTTGCGGCATCTCTGCCCGCATCACCCATCGCCGCGCAAGGGAGACCGCGTGTCTTTCCTTGGCGTTCAACGTGGCCGAAGGGGACACGAGCCGAATTGGCGGTGGCTGAGCCGCCGGTGCGGCAGCAGCAACCGTCCCGCTCGCCCCGGCCGGCGTGGATGCTGCCCCGGTGACGGCATGGCGGGACGTTGCCGACACGGACGCCGATGCCGCAGCCGCGGCGTCGGCGCGCACAATCGCAGGGACCTGGGCCGGGGGTTCTGCCTGCGCCAATGCGGGCAGAGTGAGGAGAAGAGCGGCGCCAACAGCCTTCTTCATGCGGTTTCTCCCGCGTTCATTGACGTTGCGACCAGTCGAAAGACTCGACGTAAAGCCCGGTCGGGTTGACCAGGATCGTCGTGTCATCCGTTGGCGGATTGATGCTGACGGTGATCGTCGCCTGCCACTGCTGCGACGATTCCAACGCACCCTGGCGCGTGCGCGTATCTTCCCGCCATTCCACGCGCCAGGTACTGGCGGACAGCGGCAGAACCGACTGCACCGCGACGGAAACCGAGTCGTCCCGCGCCCGCCTGAAAGGATCGTTGCGCGCGAACCAGTCGCTCAGCGTCGGGCCGGCCGCCGCGTTGCGGTCCACCATCGCGTAGCCTTCGGAGACGATATGCTTCTCCGCTCCGACATCCACGTAGACGGATCGCACGTCGCTGACCCAGCGGGCGAGCTGGGCGCGAACCAGGCGCGAATCGATCGGAGCCGCGGCGTCGGCGCGCCGGACGGCGATGGCATCACCGAGCTTATCGGTCTGCACGACGTAGGGAACGATGCGGTTCTGCGCGCCGATCCATGCAATCCCGGAGACGGCGACGAAGGAAATCCCAAGCGACACGAGGGCCGTGAGCCGCCAGGCGTGGGCCTCGGCGATGTAGCTCCCGTAGCGTTCATTCCACTCGCGTCGCGCCGCGAGATAGACGGCGGAATGAGGATTGTCCGGATCGAGGGCAGGGACCTTTGCAGAGCGGGCCATGACACCAACTCAACTGATCGTATTGCCGTTTCCGTTACCGGGCGGCATGGGCTTGTTGGAATCCTCGCGGAGCAGGCGTGCGCGGTTGGCGAGATCGGCACTCATGCGCCCGGTCATGACGCCGTGGCGCGGGTGCTGACCGCTCAGGCGGCGCCCGACATCGGCCGTTGCAGCGGACGCCACGTTCCGGGCCGTGTAACCGGTCAGAGCCGCGGCGCGGCTGACCTTCGAACGTTGTGGTGCACCGTCATTGCTTGCCTCCGCGGTTTTGGCGTCCGCGGCATCGATCTGTGCGCTGGCAAGGCGCATGGCATTCCCGACAGTCGGACCGGTACCAAGCATTCCGAGAGTGCCGAGACCGACAGCGCCACCGACGGCGGCGGCGGCACCGACGAGGGCTGATCCGGTCGCCATGCTGGATCCGTTGACGATGCGCTGCATCGTCTCCGGCAGCACCTTCACAAGCGCCAGAAGAACAATGGAGCATCCGACCAGGATGCAGAGCGACTGGGCCGTCACGTCATGAAACGTCGACGCCCATTGCGGGATCAGGCCGTTGCCGATACTGACCAGAAGTTGCAGCACGAAGAGCTTGGCGCCAACCGAAAGCGTATAGCGGACCGTGCTGACCGCCAGTTCCTTCGTCCA
>Ga0123356_10002634_pt1 | contig 19087 bp, 17 predicted proteins | sample TergutEmb28metaG_2_FD_92546 | JGI IMG/M metagenome (GOLD analysis project Ga0123356, IMG submission 92546) | Embiratermes neotenicus P3 segment gut microbial communities from Petit-Saut dam, French Guiana - Emb289 P3 | ecosystem: Host-associated > Arthropoda: Insects > Digestive system > Gut ...
CCCGCCCCAACACCCCGGCCCCGAATGACCCCCGGCCCCGACCGCCAGCTCTCCGCCTTTCCAGATCCCCACGACAAATGCTTCTGGAACATGGACATCGACAACCTGGATCCCGAAAACCCCGAGGATTGGCCGATCATTTGGGAGATTATGATGCAGCCCATCACCGTGCTGAACGTAGACCCCAAGGCCCATGTGTACCCGCTCAACGAACCCAATGCCGACCCCAAGGATTACAGCAACATCACCGGCCAACTCCACGGCGCCACCCAAGGTGTGCACGTGCTGGAAAACCTGTCCGGCGGCTGGTCGCGCATCGAAGCGTACTCCAACGACGGCTTTAACGCGCCCCGGAGTTTTATCCGCGGGTTTAATTCCAAATTGATCCACGGTTACGTGCGCACCAACCAGCTCAAAACCGTAAGGCCGAATCAAGATATCGCCCTGCTGATCGACAAGCTGCGCCAGCGGATGTACGTGTTCGAAAAGGGCGAAATGACCGGCCAGCTTAGGATCTCCACCGGCTTGGCCACCAAGACGCAACCCTACGCCGAAACCCCTGCCGGTGAATTCCTTGCCGACAGCTGGGTGGGCAAATTTATGAACGGCAATATGTATTGCGACATGGCCATCCGCATCAACGGGGGCATCCTAATCCACGAAGTGCCCTATGTGATACGGGACAACGGGGAAAATAACTGGGCCTCTTTTGAGCAGTTCCTGGGCCGGAAGGCCAGCATGGGCTGCATCCGGGTGCCCCGGGATACAAACGAACAGGGCATGAACATGCGCTGGCTTTGGCGGAATTTGCAGCGCCAGAGCAAGGTGCTGATTTGGGACGACTTGGGCCGCGGCCTGCCGCCCCCTGATCCGGATCTGCCGGTATTCTACAATCCCGACGGCGGCAGAAATTATCACTTGAACCAACAGTGCCCCGGCGTCAAGAATCGCTTTTTGCCCCTTACGGGTTTGGTGTATGCCGAGCTTTTTGGCCCACCCTTCGACAGCCTAACGCCCTGCACCACCTGCGATCCCCCGCCCCGCCACGAAGATGAATACTATCACTACGAGGTGCCCGAAGAGATTCATGGGGTGGCCGAAGAATCGGAGGAACCGGATGATGAGCCATAATCCAACCCCATTGGCTTCTTTACGGAACATCGGCAAAGAAATAGCAAAAAAGCTACAGTCCGTTGATATTCCAACAGCAGAGGAATTAAAAAGAGTTGGCAGCAAGGAAGCCTTTTTTAGGCTCAAAACATTGTATCCAAATGTATGTCTTGTTACTCTTTATGCGCTTGAGGGAGCGCTTACTGATACGGAGTACAACCAATTACCGCAGGATGTAAAGCAAAACTTAAAAGCATATGGCGACAGCTTAAAATAGCTTTATGTCGTGATCAACGAAAGAGGATGAGGAACCATGAAATTGTCCAAAAAGAATATCCCACGCAGAGCTTTTGCGGCGCTGCTTACAGCGGCGCTATGCCTGGTTTTCCTGCCCGCAAAGGCGCAAACCGTGATCACCCTCTCCTTTGTGGGGGACTGCACCCTGGGTGGCGACGAAAGCTGGATGAACATGCGCCATACCTTTATGCACACGGTAGCCGAGCATGGGATGGCCTATCCCTTTGCCAAAGTGCGCCATTTGCTTGAGGCCGACGATGTAACCGTCGCCAACCTAGAGGGCGTGCTGCAAGATACGGCGACGGGCCGTCAAAGGGCCTTAAAATACAATTTCCGCGGGCCCACGGCGTATACCCAGATACTCACCCTAGGCAGCGTGGAAGCCGTGAGCCTAGGCAACAACCACAGCGGGGATTACGGCGAGCAAGGGTTAGCCAGCACCAAAACCGCGTTAACTGCCGCAGGCATCGGCTTTTTTATCGACGAGGAAGTGTTTATCTTTGAAAAGGACGGCGTGCGTATCGCGCTGATGGGCTTTCACGGAAGGCGTTACACCGCCCTACAAGACACTATCCCGGGCACCATTGCCAGGCTCCGATCCGAAGGCTGCCAAGCCGTGATTGTTAGCCTGCATTTTGGCAAGCAATATGTGGCCAGGCACAACAGCCAACAGACGGAATTGGCCCATCACGCCATCGACAGCGGCGCCGACCTGGTGGTGGGCCACCACCCCCACGTGGTGCAAGGCATCGAGATCTACAAGCAGCGTTTGATCCTGTACAGCCTGGGCAACTTTGCCTATGGGGGCAACCGCCAGCCCCGCACCATCGAGTTCCCTTCAGTCGTCGCCCAGGTGGCGATGGCCTTTGACGAAAGGGGTTTTGTTTCCCAGACCCTCACGCTGCACCCGGTACATATCTCGGGCACACGGCCGCGCAACAACTATCAACCCTATCCGGTTTTTGGCGCAGATGCCCAGGCGGTGATCAACCAAATCCAAGGGGACACGCCCTTCCCCCTGAACCCCTATGTGGAGGGGCTGGGCGCGATGCAAGAAACGGTGTACGCGTATCCAAAAGAAAAATGATGCCAAAACATTGACACAGCCTCAATCCCATGGTATCCTATCCAAGCAACAAGCAGAAGCCGCCCGCTTCTCACCCGGCGACCATGGTCAGCCTGGGTTCACGGCAAGGTTTTTTGTAGCCTTGATTTTGGGAGTGGGTGGAGTCACCCACTCTTTTATTTTTTGCAGGAGGTGCGTCGATATCAACATGGATCTGATGATTAACGAGGACATTCGCGATCGCGAGGTGCGCGTGATCGGCCAAGACGGCGCGCAGTTGGGCGTAATGCTCACCGCGCGCGCACTGGAGATGGCGGAGCAGGCCCAATTGGACCTGGTCAAAATCGTGCCCAACGCCCAGCCGCCCGTGTGCAAGTTGATGGACTACGACAAGTACCGCTTCGAACAGGCCAAAAAAGAACGCGAAATCCGAAAAAATCAAAAGGTCGTTATCCTAAAAGAAGTGCAGCTTTCCGCCACCATCGAAGAAAACGACGTGCTCACCAAGGCCAAAAAGGCCGTGCGCTTTTTGCAGGAAGGGGACAAGGTAAAGGTCTCGATCCGCTTCCGGGGCCGCCAGATCACCCACACCGAGGTGGGCCTGCGCGTAATGCAGGACTTTATCAAGCGGGTGGAGGATATCGCGGTGGTAGAGCGCCGCCCCCTGGTGGAAGGCCGCCACATGATCATGATCCTGGCCCCCAAGGATGCCAGCAAGGAAGCCAAAAAGGGCGCGCCACCTGTTGCCGCTAGGCCCGTGAGCAAACCCACGCCCCAACCAGAAAAGTCCGCGCCGGCCATCAAGGCCGACGCTTAACAGGAGAGGAGGAGCCCCATGCCCAAGCAAAAAACCCATCGCGGCGCGGCCAAGCGAATGTCCATTACCAAAGGAGGGCTAGTGAAACGCGCAAAGGCTTACAAAAGCCACATCCTAAACAAAAAATCCACCAAGCGCAAACGCAACCTGCGCAAGCCCGCCTTTGTTTCCCCTGGTGAAGTCAAGGTTATCAAAAAACTGATACCGTACAAATAAGCCCTACGTTGGCTTAGGGAGAGGAGAAATTCGCAATGGCCAGAATAAAAATTGCCGTCCATGCCCATAAAAAGCGCAGAAAGATCATGAAGCTGGCGAAGGGCTACTGGGGCGCAAAGTCCAAACAATATCGCGCCGCCAGTGAGCAGGTACGCCGTTCCTTACGTTACGCCTACATCGGCCGCAAACTCCGCAAGCGGGATTTCCGCCGCCTGTGGATCACCCGCATCAACGCGGCCGCCCGTATCAACGATATGTCTTACAGCACCTTTATCAACGGCCTAAAGCGCGCCAACGTCACCATAAACCGCAAGATGCTGGCCGATATGGCGGTAAACGATTCCGCCGGGTTTGCGGAGTTGGTGAGCCTAGCCAAAAAGGCGTAAAAAGAACATCGGGCAACTTTTCATTGGGGAGCGCTTCATGCGCGCCCCGTTTTTTTATTGCCCGGCTATTGACAAGCCCTCCCCACAGTGATACCATGGGATCGCAATCCAGAGTAAAACAATCAGAATTCGGAGGCCCTATGAAATTGTCTACACGCGCCAAGTACGGCATCCACGCCATGCTGGACCTGGCGATGAACCGGGGCACGGGCCCGCAGTCCATCAAGCTGATCGCCGAACGTCAGGGCATCCCGGAGCAGTACCTGGAGCAACTCATCGCCCTGCTGCGGCGGGAGGGGTTGGTCAGCAGCGTGCGGGGCGCACAAGGCGGATACCTGCTATCAAGCCCTCCCGGCGATATCACCATGGCCGAGCTGATGCGGGTACTGGAGGGGCCCATCTCCCTGTCCAACTGCCTGGAAGATCAAGACTGCTGCGACCGGGCCTGCGTGTGCTCGGCCCGGCGGGTGTGGGAGCGTCTCTCCCAAAGCATCGATCAGGTGCTGCACAGCGTAACGCTGGAAGATATGCTGGAGGATCACATGCGTTTGCAGGCAGAGATGGAGGAGCCGTTATGAGTATGTATTTTGATAACGCGGGTACCACTGCCATAAAACCCGAGGTGATGGAAGCCGTGCTCCCCTATCTGGCCGGGTATTACGGAAACGCCAGCAGCATCCATGCGGTGGGGCGGGACGCGCGCAAAGCAGTCGAAAACGCCCGGGCGCAGGTAGCCGCCGCCATCCACGCCAAACCCGAAGAGATCTACTTCACCGCCGGGGGCACCGAAAGCGATAATTGGGCCGTAAAGGGCACGGCCTTTGCCCATTGCGAAAAGGGCAAACATATCATCACCAGCGCCATTGAACACCACGCGGTGCTGCACAGCTGCCAGTGGCTGCAAAAACAAGGCTTTGATATTACCTACCTGCCGGTGGATGCCCACGGGCTGGTATCCCTTGCCGATGTGGAAGCGGCCATCCGGCCCGACACCATCCTGATCTCCATCATGATGGCCAACAACGAAATTGGCGCCATACAGCCCGTCGCCGAGATCGGGGCGCTGGCCAAGGCCCATAAAGTTTTATTTCACACCGACGCCGTGCAGGCCGTGGGCGCTGTACCCATCGACGTGGGCGCGCTGGGCGTGGACATGCTGTCCCTGTCCGGCCACAAGATTTACGGGGTCAAGGGCGTGGGGGCGCTGTACATCCGCCAGGGCGTACGCATCGACAGCCTGCTCCACGGCGGCGCACAGGAGCGCGGGCGGCGCGCCGGTACCGAAAACCTACCGGCCATCGTGGGCCTGGGCGCGGCTATCGAGCTGATAACGCAGGATATAGAGAGCCACGTTCTACGATTGATAAAAAAACGGGATAGGCTGATCGGCGGCATTTTGACCGCCATCCCCCATACCCGGCTCAACGGCCACCCCACCCGCCGGCTGCCCGGCAATGTCAACGTGTCGGTGGATTACATAGAGGGCGAAGCGTTGTTGCTCCGGCTGGATCTGGCCGGGTTTCAGGCCTCCAGCGGATCGGCTTGTACCTCGGGCTCTTTGGACCCCTCCCATGTGCTGCTGGCCATCGGCCTGTCTCACGAGGCGGCCCACGGCTCGTTGCGCCTGTCTGTAGGGGATTTTAACACCGAACAGGATGTAGACGAGCTGCTGGCCGTTTTGCCGGGCATTGTGCAGTCTTTGCGGGATATGTCGCCCATGTATCAGAATAGATCATAACGGGAGGAAATACGATGTACAGCGAACAGGTCATGGATCATTTCACCAGCCCGCGCAATGTGGGCGAAATCAACAGCGCCGACGGCGAGGGTACCGTGGGCAACGCCAAGTGCGGCGACATCATGCGCATGTACATCAAGGTGGACAACGGCGTGATTACCGATGTGAAGTTCAAAACCTTTGGCTGCGGGGCAGCCATCGCCACCAGCAGCATGGCCACCGAAATGGTAAAAGGAAAAACTGTGGAGGAAGCGCTGCAGCTTACCAATCAAGCGGTAGCCGACGCCCTGGGCGGCCTGCCCCCGGTGAAGATGCACTGTTCGCTGCTGGCCGAAGAAGCGATTAAGGCGGCGATTGAGGATTACATGTCGAAGCATCCCTCCGCCTAAAAAAAGGAGGAACAACTGCATATGATACACGGAAACATAGATGGAATCCGCAAGTCCACATTGGACTCGCTAGAAACCCTATACGAGATGGAAATTCCGGAGGACATGTTTTTACCGCCGGATTTGATGCAAAAGCTGGCCCAGGTCAGCTCGGCCATCAATCGCGAGATATCGGTATATGTGTCCCGCGCGGGCGAGGTGATCGATGTAACCATCGGTGGCCTGGAAAGTGTACCCCTAACCGACAAACACCAGCGCCGAAATTTACAGCGCCTGGCCATGGTGCGGTGCATCCACACCCATCCGGGGGGATGCCCACTGCTATCCGATGTGGATCTGGGCGCGCTCAAGTCGTTGCGCTTGGATGCCATCGCGGCCATCGGCGTGCTGGAGGGCCGCGCCACCGGCGTGCAGGCTGCTTTTTTGGGCGAACGGGTGGCCGGGGTTCCCCAGCCCATCGTAATGGAGCCGGTGAAACCTTCCCGCATCCCCCAAGAAGCGTGGATGGACGAAATCCAACAAAGCGAACGCCGGGTGATGGAGGGCGAGCAGGCCACCAGCCAAGAGGAAGCCATCGAGCGGGCCGTGCTGGTGGGCCTGGAAGACGAAATCTCCCTGGCCGAGCTGGCGCGGCTGGCCGATACCGCTGGCATTGAGGTGATCGGCCAGGTATTGCAAAAACGATCCAAGCCCGATCCGGCCACCTATATCGGCAGCGGCAAGGCTGATGAACTTTCGCTGCTGTGCCAGGGCCTGGACGCCACCATGGTGATATTCGACGCCGAACTCTCCGGCGCGCAAACTCGCAACTTAGAAGAGCTGCTGGGCGGGGCCGAGGTAGTAGACCGCACCGTGCTCATCCTGGCCATATTCGCCAAGCGCGCCCAATCACGGGAAGGGCGGCTCCAGGTGGAGTTGGCCCAGCTCAACTATCAGTTGCCGCGCCTGATCGGCTACGGCCTGGTGCTGTCCCGCATTGGCGCGGGGGCCGGGTTGCGCACCCGGGGGCCGGGCGAAACCCGGCTGGAGCTGGATCGCCGCCGCATCCGCAAACGTATCGCCGACCTGCAGCGGGAGCTGGAGGACTTGGGCAAACAGCGGGATGTGCGCCGCGCCCGCCGCCAGCGCAACGAGGTGCCGGTGGTGGCGCTGGTGGGATACACCAACGCGGGCAAATCCACACTGCTCAACCGCATCAGCGGCGCAGGCGTGCTGGCCGAAGATAAACTTTTTGCCACCCTGGATCCGGTGACCCGCAGCGTGCGCCTGCCCCAAGGCGGCGAGTTTCTGCTGGTGGACACCGTGGGTTTCATCAACAAACTGCCCCATACGCTGGTCAAAGCCTTCCATTCCACGCTGGAGGAAGCGCAATTGGCCGATCTGCTGATTGTGGTGTCCGACGCCTCCTCGCCGGAACTGGCGCGCCAGCACGGGGTGGTCAATCAGGTGCTGGACACCCTGGGCGCAGGAGATAAACCGCGCGTTGAGGTGCTCAACAAACGCGATCTGTGCACCCCGGAGCAGCTGCACGAGGTGGCGATGCACTGGCCGGGCGCCCTTCCGATAAGCGCCGCCACCAGCGGCGGAGGCATCAATGCGTTGCTAGATGCGATCATGGAACAAATACATACTCTGCGGCGGCCCACCTGCCTGCTGATCCCCTACGAGCACGGCGCTTTGCTCTCTCAACTGCACGATGGCGGGCGGGTGCTGCGCGAGGAGTACGAGGCTGGCGGAACGCGCATTGTTGCGATGCTGGACGATGCCACCCGCGACCGACTGGTGCAAAAGCTGGGGGCAGGGGCGGTGCAGGCGATGCCGGGGGAGGGGTAAGAAAAAACGATAGGTTCGGTTTGTTATTGACACTTCCTATAATCCTTGATATGATAAATCAAGGATTATAGGAATATTTTTTGCATTTCCAAATAAACTATGAAAGGTAAAAATACGATGTATGGTTTGGAGAATGCTGTTATGGAGCGGAAAATCATCAACGTGACAGGCAAAAGACAGGTCACGATTCCTTTAAAGTTCTATGAAAAACTCCGTTTTGGCAAAGAAGTCGAGTGCTTTCTTGCCGACGACGCAATCGTACTTCGCCCGCTTACCAGTTCGGACGATGGATTTACTATGGAAATCCTAAAAGATTTGATTTCTCAAGGCTACAGTGGTGACGCATTACTCACAGAGTTTTCGCAGCGGCGCGCCAATATCAAAAAGGCAATCAGCTTACTGATTGATGAAGCAGACGAAATTGCAGAAGGTAAACGAAAAAGCGTCTCAACAAAGGACATTTTTGGGGAGGAATAACCGATGTATACAATCAGTTATTCCAAAGCCGCCGAGCGATATCTAAAAAAGATCAAGGACAGGCGGTTGCTTGGGGCATTCAAAACCGCGGTTGATACGCTAAAAGTCAACCCATATGTTGGAACGCAAAAAACCGGCGATTTGCGTGGCGTTTATGGCTATGATGTAAAATGCAATGGCATAAATTACGAGCTTGCCTATCGGATTTATGAGAAAAACGGTCGGCTTGTCGTTATCCTTCTTGCCGGAACGCGGGAAAACTTCTATGAGGAACTAAAACGCTTGATAAAGTAGGGCAGTTCATTTCCATAACCTCCTACGCAACACCGCCTCGCTCCCCTCCGCCCCCACCTTCACACAATGCGCCAGGATTGCCTCCCGCGCCTCCTCTTGGGGCAATAGCGGGGCCGCCGCCAGCCAATCGCCGTGCCACTCCTCGGCCAGCGCGTAATTCACCGCAGGCCACCCATAGGGCTGGCCCAGGGCGTTGGTTTTTTGTTTGCTGCCACACACCGTGATATAAAATTCCCGCATCAGCGCCTCGATTGCGCCAAACATCTTGCTTACGCCTTCTTTTTTGGACCCGATCAGTTGGGCGCGCAACTCAAAGGTGCTCAGAGGCTGGCCGGGCAAAAACAGGGCCAGCGCGCGCTGCTGCATGCGGGGCACCAGGCCGTCGGCATACCGCTCCTCCAACGAGAGGGGCGGCCTGGAGGCGGCAAAAAACAGCGGGTACAACGCGGGGGCGATAAAACCTTTGCGCCCGCCCAACACGTTGCCCACCGCGGCACGGCCCCCGGCAGCGGCCCGCTCCCGCCATTGCCAGGGATCGGTGTCCGGGTCGCCGGTGTGCCATTGCGCATCTTCAGTATACGCACACAGGGAGGGCAAACCAACCGGCTGCCCCGACGAAAACCAAACCAAACCACACTCCTGCAAAAGAGCCAAAAAATCCGCGTATGTTTTTAAGTGCATAGAAATGCCTCCTTGTGGCTTGGCTTACCCCACAGAATGGCCACCCCAGCAGCGGGACGCCGAGGGCGGCGTCCCCTACAGGGTCACGTATTGTGCGTCCGTAAGCCCGACCATCCCCATTGTAGGGGACGCCGCCCTCGGCGTCCCGCCATCAACTGATACAGTACCACGAGCCCCTCGAAAACGTCAATATTTGCATATTTTTTGCGAAAAAGCGATTGTGTGCGCATGCCGGATCGTATATAATGTAATCTGGTATCTTGTCCCTTCACCAACTGATAGAAAAGAGCTGTGTATGAGAAGAATCGCGGGCTTCTTTCGCAAGAAACTTGAGGATTTTCTAAATATGCTAGGCTTGGATATGCGAACCAAGTTGGTTCTCATCTTTTTGGTGGTAAAAGTGATCCCCTTGCTGGTGCTGACCCTTCTGGCCTGGCGGCAGATCAACCTGCTGGGCGGTGACCTGCGCGAGATCGCCGTAAGCGATTCTTCCGCGGCCTTAAATGCCAACGCAGTAGAGAACATTGAGCGCATGACCACCGATACAGCCAACGCGGTAGCCTCCTTTCTGTACGCCCGGGACAACGACATCCGCTACCTGGCCTCTATTGAACCCAGCGAAGAAAATTACCGCAACTTCCTGCAGAACAAAACGGGCCGCCTGGTAGAGCAGGGCGAATGGGCGCTGGCGGAAGACGGTTTGTCCTGGGTCACCAACCGGGCCGAGCCCCAGGCGGGGGGCGATGTCTCCACCAATCCCGAAAACAATGACATGGACGGCTTTCACTATCGCCACCCGGACACCCTGCGTTATCAAAATGTCCCCCTATACGACGAGATTGCCTTTGTGGACTTGGCCGGTAATGAAGTGATCAAGGTGATAGCGGAGAATTCCACCAAAACCCGCTACCCCATGACTGCCAAGAAGCAAAACGTAGCCCAACGGGAGAATACCTACGTAAAATCCGAGACGTATTTTGCTAAGCTGAAAGATTTACAGCCTGGAGATATCTTCGTATCCGATGTGATCGGGGCATACACGCCCTCCAACTACATCGGCATGTATGTGCCCCAAGTAGTAGCTGCTGCTGCTGATCGTGGATACGATATCCCCTACGAACCGGAAGCCCAAGCCTTTGCCGGCCAGGAGAACCCCCATGGCCAGCGTTTTGAGGGCATCGTACGCTGGGCAACGCCGGTGGCTGACGAAAACGACGGGATCATAGGCTACGTAACCTTTGCCCTGAATCACGACCATATCATGGCGTTTGTAGACCACATCACCCCCACAAACGAACGTTATACCGAGTTGCCCAGCGCCTTTGAGGGAAACTACGCGTTTATATGGGACTATCAATGCCGCAGCATCTGCCATCCGCGGCATCATTCCATCTATGGTTTTGATCCAAACACCGGCGATCCGCAGATCCCGTGGCTGGAAACCAGCATCCACGATGCTTGGCACGCTTGGCAAGAGGAAAATGGCCCAATCCAATGGATGGACTTTGTGGAAATGACCAACTGGCCCCTATTTGACGAACAATCCCGCGACAAGCGGCCCGCGCCCGAATTAACGCGGCTGGGCCTGGTAGGCTTAGACGGGCGCTACCTGAACAACGCGCCCCAGTGCACCGGGTGGATGGACTTAACCGTGGACGGTGGCTCCGGCTCCTTCTACATCCTGTGGAGTGGGCTGTACAAGCTGACCACCGCCGCAGCCATTCCCTACTACACAGGCCCGTACGAGCCTTCAATCGAAAACGGCTTTTCCAAGCGAGGATTTGGTATCGTGACCATCGGCGCCAGCTTGGAGGACTTTGCCCGCCCCGCCACCGAAACAGAAGAGCGGTTCACCATGGCCATCAACACCAATCTGCGGTCCACCTTTGCCCAGCTCTTTATCAGCGTGGCCATCATCATCGTGTTTGTGGTGCTGATCGCCATGTGGATCGCCTCCTTCCTAACGGTCAACATCACGCGGCTCATCTCGGGCATCTCACGGTTCCGAAATGGCGCGCGGCAATTCCGGTTCCAATGGCGGATCAAAAACGAGTTCGGCACCCTGGCCGATTCCTTTGACGACATGGCCCAAAGCATCGTAGACAGCGAAAAAAACGCGCTGAGTATCATCGACGCGGAACACCGAATTATCTACATGAACGATGTGGGCCTTAAGCTCTGCGGCAAAACCCTGAACCAGGCGGTGGGCCTGCCTTACAGCCAAACCAGCGTGTATCCCACCGGCACAGTATATGATCCCCTGCGCGCCCTGCGCCTGGGGCAAGAAGCCGAAATTCTTTACATCAAGGATAAGGAGCGTTACGTACACGGTACGGCCAGCCACTTCTTTAACAAAAGCGGCCAAAAAATCGGCTACATCATTCAGAGTGTGGACGTTACCGACATGGTGCTCAAGCAGCAAAAAATTGAGGAGCAGCGCACCCTACTGGACAAGATTTTCTCCGCTTCGCCCGATTTGGTGTGGTATATGGACGGGCAGGGCCGGTATCTTACCGTAAACCCACGCTTTTCCGCCATCGTCGGCCAAGAGCCCGAAGCTTTTACGGGCAAAACGGCCATGGAAGCCCTGCCGGCCGGCATCGCCCAGGCCTTGAGCCAAAACGACCAAGAGGCCATGCAAACCGGGCACCCTCTTTACTCGGAAGAAACGCTGTCCTTTGCCGACGGGCACCAAGAGGTGCTGGACTCGGTGCGCACCCCCATTTGGGATGCTAGCGGCGCCCTGGTGGGCCTGCTGGGTTTCGCACGCAACGTGGACGCCCGCGTAACCATCGAGGCCGAGTTGCGCAACACCCAAATGGAATTGGAGCGGGCTGTAAACGACGCCAACCGCGCCAACGAGCACAAGGGCGACTTCCTGGCCCGCATGAGCCACGAGATCCGCACGCCCATGAACGCCATCATCGGCATTACCGGCATCTTGCAGAAAAAACTGCTGGCGTTTCGTAGCGGACATAAGCTGGAATCCAACGAGCTGGCAGAGGTCGCCCTGCACATGAACCAGATCGAAACTTCTTCCCAGCACCTGCTGGGCCTGCTCAACGACATATTGGACATCTCCAAAATCGAGGCCGGCAAGATCGAACTCTCCGAAGAAGCGGTGGACCTGGTGAAACTGGCCAACACCGTGGTGGGCATCATCACGCCCCGTTGCGACGAAAAGGGCATCTCCTTCCTTACCTGCTTTGATTCCTTCTCGCCCACGGCCTTTGTGTGCGATCCCCTCCGCCTGCGCCAGGTGCTCATCAACCTGCTGGGCAACGCCGTAAAGTTTACGCCCGAAAACGGCGCTGTGGAGTTCCATGTTAAAAAGAAGGATCAACGCCCGGGCGAAACACTGGTGGAATTCATCGTGGGGGACAACGGCGTAGGTATTTCCAAAGAAGCGCAAGCCGATATATTCGAACCCTTTGAGCAGGGCGGCGCAAAGGTAAGCAGAAAGTACGGCGGCAGCGGGCTGGGCCTGGCCATCAGCCGCAACATTGTGCGCCTGTTTGGCGGGGAGATCGTGCTGGAGAGCCAAGAAGGAAAAGGCAGCGAGTTCCGCTTCAGTATATGGATGCGGGAGTCAGAAACCGAGGTGCCCCCGGAAGAGATCGTGGTCGAATTAACCGATGAGTTTGTGGGCAAACGGGTCCTGCTGGTGGACGACGTGGAGATCAACCGCATCATCGTGGCGGCCATGCTGGAAAACACGGGCATACTGATCGACGACGCCGCCGACGGCATCGCCGCCCTCAAGGCCTTCGAAACATCGCCAACCGGCACCTATGATGCCATTTTGATGGACGTACAAATGCCCAACATGAACGGTTACGAAGCCTCTATGGCTATTCGGGAAATGAGCGCCAAACGGCCCGACGCCAGCACCGTACCCATCATAGCCCTAACCGCCAACGCCTTTAAAGAAGACATCGACGAAGCGTTACGAAGCGGCATGAATGCCCACATCGCCAAGCCGGTGGAGCAAGAAAAGCTGGTGGAGATGTTGCTGCGGTTTTTAGTGAAAAAGTAGCGTAATGAATAAAAAAGGACTATCCTACAAAAGTGCAGAATATTGTGTTGCAATCCCGCTAAAAGCTTGACATCTCTACTGCTTTTAGGCTATAATCAAGTGTAATTTAGTGGGAGGAGGTTCATTTTCGGGATAGGGGCTGCGAGAATTGGACATCATGCATGGAAGAACAAGCGCTCCGTTGCCCTGCTGCAACTACTGAACGCTCGATTTGGGTAGAACAGCGAGAGGTTGATGTAGATGATGAAAGAGCGCAGGATGAGTAATCGTTCTAAGCGTGGGAAAGCTATTAGTATCTTCCTGTATATTCTATTGGGCGTCGTTGCCTTCCTTGGTTTCTTTTTCGTTGTGCCGCCCCTATTGTATTGGTTGATGGCTAGGTGTGTTCACCCGTTCTGGGCAAATCGTTCACATACACTGTCACATATGAAGGTGAATGATTTGTCAAACACCATAGTGGCGACTGCTACGTTGGTGCTTTCTGTTGTAGTTTTCTTTATGGATCAGCGCAGGCGGCGCACCGAACACCGCAACAAAGAACAGCACGACAAAAAAGAGCTCTTCCCCAAATGGGGGAATATTTGCTTCGCCACTTGTTCCATTGCGACAAAAAGACCAAACGGACTCCGAAACTACCTCTACGATGATTCCACCGACGGAAGCGAACGCGATGATACGCAGGTGTTCATCGTTTATCTCCACTTTGCAGCCAATCCGATACCGACTACCCTTCGCTATTGTGTACGCAGGGTCACTGTTGAAATTTCCGGTGAGTCGTTCACGTATACGAACGCTCGGCAGCAAGAAGAGGGGATCGTCATCCAACCAGGTGGTCAATATGTTATTGGTTTCTGTTTGCAACTGCTCAACAAAAAAAGTTATGCTCAGTACTATGCTGCTCTTAATTATCCCGAGTCACAGAACCCTTATTACCGCAAGATCATCCTAACCCTGGATTTCAATTTTTCAGTGAATGTGGATTACAAGGACAAGGCAAAGCCATTAACTAAACAACGCAAGACAACCATCTTGATAGCTAACATTGATGACGGCAAGGACAAAGACACAATGGAGAGAAAGTACAAAGTTGAAGAAGTTAAGCACGGCTAAGATTTTTTTAGACAAAACCATAAAAGCAATCGCTTTTGAGGATTTTGTTGACAACGATGCTGATAGGGCCTTTTTGCGAGAGAGTTTGATCTCTATTTTGCGCGAACCACTTTACAAAGAAATCTATTTCTTTTTTAAGGAAGCAATTCACACTTGTGATTATGATGTGGTAATCATTGTAGCAAACAAGTGCTATAATTTCTACAAACTGTTATTGCGGATCATGCCGCTAGAAGAACCGAGCGCGTTGGTCATCAGCGACGACGCAATCCCTTATTTTAGCGAGGGTCTGCAGGGCAAGCGCATTCTGATACTGGATGACATCGTTGAGTATGCACGGTCTTTAAAAAGGCTCCAGAAAGAGTTGCTCAGCGAAAAATACGAAGCGGTCAAAGTCGATATCAAGACATTCATTAAGAGTGACCGACAACCGACCAAAACACATGGCATCCGTTCCGCGGCCATCATGTCCAAGGATAGCTGGCGATTTGCGTCGCAGCGATTGGTAAGCGCATTTGATATGCTGGGGCAGCCGAACACCTATTGCGGGCCGATGCTTCAAATCGATATTTCCGCGCTGATGCACGCGTATGGCGGCGATGATACCGCATTGTTGGCTGGTTTGTTTGACTTTGCTACAGTGGATGAGATTCAATGCCTTCAACCGCACGTCGCTAAGCTGAGCCGCGATTATCTCGTGGTGCCAAAGACAAAGCAGGAGTTTAATTGCTTTAAACCTTCTGATTTTGTGTATTTTCATGCGCAGCTAAACCGGAAGGGAAGATACGCGCTTCGTCTGGTTCCGTTCGTGATATTTGACAGACTGTCCAGTGAGCAAATTTGCACTAGCGTTCAACGCGTCCGAGAGGCATTCGCCATGAATTACACAGAAGCCTCTCCTAGAGATGAAACTGCCTACGTCCAATCTTTCCGTTTTGCTCAATACGCATTGCGGCTGGCGAATTGCTATGAGCTGTTCACACGAATAGAGCCTAAGATACAGTCTGCCATCATTGACAACAGCGATTTGCTTATGAGCTTTGGGCAGAAAGAGCAAGACGCGTTGACGCATAGAACGTATGCAAAGCACATTGGCTATTGTCTGCCCGGAGCGACGGCAAGCCGCGCCCTTTCTCCACCATCTATATCAAACTACGCACGTACGTTTTACCTATACACGCTATATTTTTTCCAGATGAAATTGCGCGACGAAAAGAATGCACCGAAAAACCCGAAAAGGCGAATCATTGTCTTGCCCTGGCATCTTTTATTGGGAAAGGTGATTAAAGGCGTCGATCCGATAGGATTGATAAAGGGATGGCTTGCATGCCTTATCACATCCATCGCCGCGTTAAAAGCGGATTTCGATGATAAGAAACAACTCGTTAGGCTAATCACATGTGCCGGAGAGCACTCTTACTCGCACATGGAGATGCACGGGCAAGCGTTGCTGAAGGAACTTCAAAAGCCAAACACATCAAAACCTGAAAAAAGGATCATGCTTCGCAATTATGTTCGCCAATACCGCCGGCAAAAGAAAACCGAGGGTCCCCATGATGCGGAAAAGCAATTTGCAAACGCGCTAAAAGTAATCGCGAAAGAATCGAATGTGGATATGTTTAATCAATATTGTGATTTCATTTCATCCATTGACGTTAAGCGCCTAGAGCTTATCGAATACGCCGCTGAGCAAATGAAATCCTGCAATAGGCTTTTTTAATCCGCACGCAACGTGTTCATCTCATTTATAACAAAGGATGTGTGGCGAGCGATGCAACCAGCACAAGTAAAGAAGATAATCGAAGAACTCGCGACCGTCTATTTGTGGTTTCGTAATACCCGGATGCAATGCGATCCAAATAACCACCCTGCAGACACATGTTGTTGCCCGGACAGAAGCCAGCTCGACGAGGCACTAACTTTTGCTGATTCCAGGGGCAATTTGATTGATCAGTGGGTAGATGCGGCAGAAGCTCTATCCGACAACCTTTTTGTGGATGTTAACATCGATAAAGAAGCAAAACTAAATTTACGCTTTCACAACAAGCCCAATGAGGATATTTCGGACGATTGCCTATGTATCGCAGCAATCATTCTGCACCTAAATCTATCAAAACAATTGAATGAACCGATAGACTCGCTGAGAGCAAAACTCGCTGAGATTTTGGCCGCCTGCAATTGTAAGTATTTGCTTCTTCGCCTCTATTTTACCATTAGCACTTTGCAGCATGGTGCTTCCACATCAAGTGAATCAATCCGTTATACCAATGGGTACGATACCCTTCGTACATTGTTTTCTTTTGTTGAATCGCTTACCGGCGATACTGTGCTCGATGATCAATGCGCAAGAATCCGTGATACAGCTGTAGAAGCCATTATGGATCAGATACGTGAGATCATTAGAGAGCAACACAGGCAGATCGACAACGACGGAGGCAAAAAAATCGATCCTTTTGCAGAATCACGGATAAAGTGGAAGCTGGATGAGCTCGGGCTCACGAGCGACTGCAAAGATAGACGTGACCTCTCACATCCGGAAGTCAGCAGCAAAATAAAGGAAATTATTGACACGATCCTGCCGGTAAAGCATTCGCTACGCAATGGTTTGTATCAGAGCGGCCACCTATTCGCGATTAGAAGCAAGTTACGGCCACTTCTTGCTGATTACTTCTTAGACATGTATTCCATATAAGCGATAAGCACAAATATGTCTATTTTAAACACATACCGCATATGTTTTGCCCGTATCGCCAACCCAAAAAGGGAGAGATGCGGGTGTTTCCTGTATTGATCATTCAATGCGCGCAGGCCGGGCTTCTATATGTAAACGGGCAATTCTGCGGTGAACTTACCGAGCCGCTTATGTTGCCTGTGCGCCCGGAGGGGCGCGTGTATCTGGAATTCCGCCCGCTTACCGGGGAAGCGTTCCCTTTAGCGGCTGCGCTGGAGTTTTCCCAAGGCAAACTCCTGCCCCCGCTACCGGCTTCGGTCTACGCCCTGCAGTGGCCGGATCGGGTGATCGATTTAGAATTGCGGCCCGTGCCGATGCCGGTGGCCGATGCTCCCCGTGAACCTCTCTCCTCCCTTACGCTGGGCAAAACCCGCCTTTTCCACCAGCGCCTGGGCAATGAAGAAGCCATCTGCACCCGTAGCAAGCCGCTTTTTGCCATACCTAACGGCACCCGCAACCTGCACGCACTTCCGCTGCCGGAGGGGATAACGCTGCTGCTGGGCGAGCATTCGGGCGGGGCGTCGGTCTGGCTATTGGATATTGCCGACCCGGAACAGCCCGCGTTGGCCGATCATATCCATGCCCAGCAGTTGGCCTTGGAAGAAAAAGACGGCACGCTGCGCGCCCTATCGTACGCAAACGATGCCGTGGGGCATGCGTTTCTAACGGTCTATCGCCCGCAAGGCAGTCGGTTGGCGACCCAGAGCCGGGAGCACGCTTGGACGCCCGGCGCGCCCCACTGGCCCCAATCCGGACCCGAAACCCTACGCGCCTACGTGGAAGCCCAACGCCTAGGGGCCGAAAAAGAAGCGACCGCCTATCTGTCTTCCGCAGCTAGGGATCTGTTGGCCACCGCTCCCCTGCCCACCTTTCACACGGTGTTGGAACTCCCCCGGCCACTGCTCACGCCACCGCCAGATCATCCGTTATCCTTGGGGTTATTGGAAACGCAGGGCATCAATCTCGGCACGGTTCATGCAGTATCCGCCCGCGCTGTGTCCTCGGAGCATGCACAAGGCCGGTTTTTGTTGGAGAGTATTTCTGTGAATTGACATACCCCCATCACCGCCGCCATAATCAAAATCGAAAAGAAATTAGAGAAATACCGATCCCGCTGCTCCCACACCAGCAAAAACAAAAAGATGCCCAGCAACGCAATCAAGGGCTGGGGATATCGTACGGCCAGCGCATTTTTAGCAAATAACCCCTCGGCGGCGGCATACATCGCCAGCAGCACCAGCGCCAGCATGATGCCCGAACAATACGCGTCATACTGTGGGTAATGTATCCCATCGTACAGCAAGTAATCGTGGAGCCAGGTTTCGTTCCATGGGTCATCATCCAAGAAATCCGAGAGGCCTAGCGTGCCGGTTCCTATGCTTTCGGCGGTTTTTAGAACGGCAAGATCGAGCAATGTGCCGTTTTGCCATCGGTTTTTTACAGCGTCGCCAAACATCTGCCAACCGGCGGCAGTGCGTTCTTCTTCGGTCTCGCCCGCGTAAAATACATCATGAAAGGCGCCGCGGTCGTTGGTGGCGCCAAGTACCAGCCAGGCCACCCACGGCACCTTGTACTCCTCGATGATGTCGTCGCCCATGTGCCGCCTGAGCACCTGGGCGTTCCATATCGAAAGGCCCAGCGCAAACACACAAACGGTGGCGATCACCTGGCCAACCAGCAACTTGGGCCGCCATTGCAGCAAATCCACCAGCCAGATGGCGGCAAGCATAATCAGCGGCGTAGCTTTGATGATGTACCCAAGAAAAGCGCACACCGCCCACAACAAATCCAGCGGCAAACGGCGCAGCAGGGGCTTATGCCGGGCCACCAGGTGGAGCCACAGCAGCAGCGGCGGAAACACAAAGCTCATGGTATCGGTATAGAACGCCGCGCTCCCCACATAGTA
>Ga0123356_10002635_pt1 | contig 19084 bp, 16 predicted proteins | sample TergutEmb28metaG_2_FD_92546 | JGI IMG/M metagenome (GOLD analysis project Ga0123356, IMG submission 92546) | Embiratermes neotenicus P3 segment gut microbial communities from Petit-Saut dam, French Guiana - Emb289 P3 | ecosystem: Host-associated > Arthropoda: Insects > Digestive system > Gut ...
GTTGTCCTCGGCGCACTCGTCGGTCGCGCTGTCACGGTTGTACTCGGCGCGCTCGTCGGTCGCGTCGTCGCCGCAGTCGTCGGACTTGTGGTTGGTGCTGTTGTCTGCAATTCTGTCGTCGCCGCAGTCGTCGGACTTGTGGTTGGTGCTGTTGTCTGCAATTCTGTCGTCGCCGCAGTCGTCGCGACTGCCGCCGGCACAGATGGTGTCATTTCGTTGAGTGTTTCCGGCTCTGTTGTAATTGCTGTTGGTACTTCTGCCGCGATTGCTCTCGTCGGCTCTGTTGCGATTGGTTCTGTGGTTGCGGAGGTGGTTGCAGGAGTGCTTTCGAGAACTCCTGTATCGCCGCGGTCCGGGAGCAGCCAAAACCCCGCGACTACAATAGCGAGAGCCGCCGCCGCACTCGCGAAAGCCGCGACATAGCGCGGACGCAGAGCTTTCACAAACGGCACAGACATAACAGGTGCTGCGGCGGCACGCACCTTCGCGTTTTCGAGCATACGCGCTTTCGCCTCCGAGTCAGGGGCGTAGCTGTCATATGCTTTTTTGATGTTTTCGTTCTTCATGATTATAAATACGCTCCTTCCTCTAAGATTTCGCGCAGTAAGCCTTTTGCTTTTTCTAAGTTTCGCCGCACTGTCGATTTCGACAACTTGACGATTTTCGCGACTTCGTCTAAGGTGTAGCCCTCATAGAAGTATAAGTATACGACGCTTCGGCAGTCTTCAGGAAGACTGCGTACAGCGTCCATGATTTCGCGGTTTTGCGTGGTGTCAGGCGCGGCAAGGCTCTCAAGTTCTTCATAAGGAAGGGCAGTGGTTTTCTTGAGCGAGTCTTTGCAGGTGTTAATCGCAACACGAATGAGCCAATGCTTCTCATGCTCCTGCGAGTCAAATTGCGGCGCAGCTTTGATTAGCTTCATAAAAGTGTCTGAAACGCAGTCTTCCGTGTCGGCTTTGGTTTTAACATAGGAAAGACAGACCCGGTAAACCGTGTCTACGTGCCGCGAGTAAATCGCGCCGATGTCATACTCTTTTCTTAATACCGACAACTAACAGTCACCACCTATTAAATTGCCTTTCTGACCCTAATACGAATCAGAAAGGCAAAAGTGTTCACATTTTGTGAAAAAGTTTTTTTACTCTGCTGCAGATTCTGCCATTTCGGCTGATTCAGCAGTTTCGTCGCCTTCCTCCGCCGCGACAGGTTCGAGCAAGGCGCGGATTGAAAGGCTGATTCTCTCACGCCCTTCGTCGATTTCGGTGATTTGCACCTGAACCTCTTGCCCTATAGAGACTGCCTGAGAAACATCTGTTACCCGCTCAGTGGAGATTTGGCTGATGTGAATCAGCCCGTCAATTCCGGGCATGATTTGCGCGAACGCCCCGAAAGGCGTAATGTTCACGATTGTTGCAGTGGCGGTATCACCTTCGTGATACTGCTCTGTGAATTTCGACCAAGGATTTTCGTCAGGGTTTTTCGCGCAGAGAGACACGCGCTTCTTCTCAAAGTCAAAAGCTTTGATGAACACGTTGAGTTTGTCGCCCAATTGCACCGCGTCGCGAGGGTGCTTGATGCGTTTCCACGTGAGTTCGGAGAGGTGAACCATTCCGTCAACGCCGCCTAAGTCCACGAATACGCCGTAATTCTCAATTGATTTAACTTCGCCTGTGAACTTCTTGCCGATTTCGATTTCTTCCCAGAACTTAGCGCGTGATGCGGCGTTGCCTTGGCGGTCAGCCGCTCTGATAGAACCGATGAGCCGCTTACGCTGCTCGTTGATTTCGATGATTTTGAACGCCACTTTCTTCTTAGCGAGTGTGTTAAGGTCTCCCCCTCGCGGCACTCCGCTTTGAGAGGCGGGGATAAACACTTTGCTGCCTTCGTAATCAACGATTACGCCCGAGTTTACAATCGCTTCAACGAAACCTTCGATTGTTTCGTCCGCGTTATGCGCCACAGTGAGCTTCTCATATCCGAGTTCGGAGTCAACCGCTTTCTTAGACAGGTGGACAACACCTTCAGCGTCGTTGACTTTGGTAACGACACAGTCGATTTCGTCTCCGGGTTTGACAATCATGTCCGGCGTGCTTCCGGGTTCGCCGCCGATTTCGTCTGCGGGTATGTACCCGGACTGTTTAACGCCTAAGTCAACAACGACTTCGTTGGCATTAACAGCAACAACAAACGCTTTAACCCTTTTCCCTGTATATAATTTTTGGGGGAGTGTTTTTTCCACCTCCGCCATAAAGTCGATTCCGTAATCGCTTTCTGCCTCATAGTCTTGAACCTTGCTGATTTCTTCGTTCATAGTTTTATGAACCTCCTTAATTATTTCTGCAGGAACGCTCGCCCCTGCAGTAATTCCTGCCGCACCTGCGGCGAGTAATGGTGAAGGGAGAACCTCACTGAGCTTGGAAGCCAAGCCTTGCGCGTTCTCTATAAAAAGAGTATGACAACAGCTCTCGGCACAAATCTCGAAGAGTTTGACCGAATTGCTGCTGTGTGTACTGCCTATGACAATCATCACATCACAATTACGGGAAAGCTCCCTCGCTTGACGTTGTCGTTTTACAGTCGCTTTACATATTGTATCAAATATTTTTGCGTTTGTACAGTACTTTTTAATAATTTGTATACAATCTCGCCATTTTAACTCATTAAACGTGGTTTGAACAACAAAACTTTGTGCATTTCGCCGAAAAAGTTCGCCTGACAATAAACACTCTAATTTCTCGGGAGAATTTGCCGCTAAAATGTCATTTCCGTGTCCGATAATCCCCTGAACTTCGGGGTGATTTTCGTCCCCTATGATTATTATACCACTTATGTCTTTCACTATGTCATGGATTTTTTTGACATAAGGGCAAGTCGCGTCGTAATACTCAATCCCCGACTGCTCTAACTGTTCATACACTGCCCGCCCGACTCCGTGGCTGCGAATCACCGCCACTGCCCCTGCGGGAATGTCCTCTGTGCTGTTCGCCGCGAACACGTTCTTGCTCTGCAAAATTCGAAGAGCGTCATTGTTATGCACAAGCTCCCCGAGTGTGTACGCCTGTCCGTGTTTTTGCGCCGCCGCGACTGCCATATCGAACGCCCGCCGTACTCCCGAGCAAAACCCTGCACTTTCAGCAATTGTGATTGTTATTTTCGGCAAGCTATCCCCTCCGTGCGAGCAAAGCCCGCCCTGCGGGGAATCGCTCTTGTTTTGCTTCGGCAACTGTGATTGATGGCGTTTTCACCGAGGCACCGCCAATCGCGCTAACTCGTCGCAGCGTTCGTTTTCCGCGTGCCCTGCGTGTCCGCGAATCCACTCGAAAGTTACCTCATGCGTCCCGCAGAGTTCTAACAGCTTCTCCCACAAATCGGCATTAAGGGCGGGTTTCTTATCGCTTTTAATCCAATTGTTACGCTTCCATGACTTCGCCCAGCCCTTCTCAATCCCGTTGACCACGTACTGCGAGTCGGTCTTGATTATCGCTTTGCATGGGTATTTCAGCCGCTGTAACGCCTCAATCACGCCCATGAGTTCCATGCGGTTATTAGTCGTCTGCTTTTCCCCCCCGGAAATCTCGGTGGAAATAGGCTCTCCGCCGTTTTCACCGCCGTAGCGCAAAATCGCACCCCAGCCGCCCGGCCCGGGGTTGCCGGAGCAAGCCCCGTCTGTAAATATGTGTATTGTTTTTAATTTCATAATAATATCATACCATAAAAATGTTGACACGTCAAGGATTTTATGATATAATATTTACGTAAATTAAATCTTATAGTGAGGTTTTCGACCATGAAACACATCTCCATAGCTATAGACGGGCCTGTAGGGGCAGGAAAAAGCAGTATTTCACGTGAGGTTGCGAAGGGGCTCGGGTTTATATATGTCGATACCGGCGCGTTATACCGCACACTCGGTGTTTATTCTAAACTCCACTCGCTTTCGCCGAGCTGTGAACTTCCGAAAATCACAATCAAGTTCATTGACGGGTTGCAGCACGTGTTCGCGAACGGCGTTGACTACACCGACAAAATCCGCACGCCTGAGGCTTCCATGCTCGCGTCGGACATTTCCGCAAAACCCGAAATCCGCGAATATCTGCTTGAACTCCAGCGTGAGTTCGCCCGCACAGCCTCTGTTGTCATGGACGGGCGGGACATCGGCACGGTTGTTCTCCCGAATGCGACGCTGAAAATCTTCCTCACGGCTTCCCCCGAAGAGCGGGCCTGCCGCCGTCATGAAGAACTGCTCCGTAAAGACAGTGCGGCTGCGCCTTCTTACGAGAGCGTGCTTGAAGACCTCAAACTCCGTGACCATAACGACTCGACCCGCACGCACGCGCCGCTCAAGCAAGCAGATGACGCGGTTGTCGTGGATACAACGGGTAACACTTTCGAACAGTCAGTGGAGGTAATGCTGAAAACAATCAAGGAGCGTATATAAAATGGGAGCATTCTTTTACGCGATTGCACGGGCTTTAGTCTGGCTCTATTTCCGAATGCGCTATCGCCTTAAAATTCATAACAAGCACAATATTCCGAAGCTCAAGGGGAACTACATCATCGCCTGTAATCATCAGAGCTACAGCGACCCCCCTGCAATCGCCGCCGTAATCAAAGGGCGATTTGCCTTCATGGCTAAGCAGGAGCTGTTTCAGGGCAACAAAATTTTCGCGTGGCTGATTCGCGCTTTGGGGGCTTTCCCCGTTGTTCGCGGGGCAAAAGACGGTGCGGCAGTCAACATCGCTGTCGAGAAGCTGCGTGCAGGCAGAACATTCGTGATTTTCCCTGAGGGGACGCGCAGCAAAGACGGGGAAATCGGCAGAGCAAAGTCCGGTGTTGCGCTGATTGCGGCTAAGGCTAAAGTGCCGATTTTGCCGGTGTGTATCGTGTACGGGCAAGGGGGCAAACGCGGGAAACGCAAGGTAGTTCATTTCGCAGTCGGGGAACTGATTCAACCCGGCGAAACAGAAATCGGGCTGCAAAATCGCGCAGAGTTAAAGGCTTTCGCAAGCAGCATTATCGACGCAATCAAAGACTTACAGGAGCAAATAAAGAAAGGAACGACAGTAAACTGACCGACAATCGCATAACTGTCAATTGTCAATTGTCAACTGTCAATTATCATCATGAGTAACGTAACTTACAAATATATCAAGCAAAATAAAGATGTGCAGACCTATATCGCACACGCGGATTCGGCTTTGTTCAAAATCGGGTATACGGAGCATTCAACAGCACACGCAGAAATCTGCGCAAGAACTGCACATATGATTCTGCAGAACTGCGGCTTCGATGAGAGGACGTGCGAACTCGCGCAAATCGCGGCTTATATGCACGACATCGGAAACGTAGTCAATCGGCAAGACCATGCCCAAAGCGGCGCGGTAATGGCGTTTCGCCTCCTCGATTGTATGGGTATGCCCGCAGAGGAAATCGCCGTAATCGTGTCTGCAATCGGCAACCACGATGAGCGGACTGCTCGCCCTGTCAACCCCGTATCGGCGGCGGTAATCTTAGCAGACAAGTGCGACGTTCGCCGCTCGCGAGTGCGACAAGGCGTAATCGACGAGGCCATGAGCGGTGTTTACACCCAAGACATTCATGACCGCGTGAACTACGCCTGTGTCAAGTCTGTCGTCAGTTATTGTGACCAGCGCGGTGCAATTGTCCTTGACCTCACCATTGATGAGAAAATCAGCTCAATCATGGAATATTTCGAAATCTTCCTGAATAGAATGGTTCTTTGCCGCAAATCCGCCGAAACTCTCGGCACTCGCTTCGAGTTGGTTATGAATAACTCGAGAATACTCTAACGACTTCGCTCGCCTTTCGGCTCGCTGCGCGTCGTCGGGCAAAACCCGACTTCCTTGCGATTATATTATACAAGGGGAATTAACATATGAAAACAGTAGGCACAATATCACGGGGGATTTGCACCCCGATTATCAAACAAGGTATGGACTTAGTCGCAGTAGTCGCCGAGTCTGTACTCGCCGCCGCAAAAAGCGAAAACTTCGCTCTTCGGGACAGAGATGTTGTCGGTATAACCGAGTCGATTTTGGCACGCTCTCAAGGCAACTATGCCACACTCGACCAAATCGCAGATGACATTAAAGCCAAAATCGGTGACTGCGACTGCTTGGGCATAACTTTGCCTATATTCAGCAGAAACCGCTTCTCTCAGATTTTGCGCGGAATTGCCCGCGCCGCGAAAGGCAAGAAGCTTTTCATTTTGCTTGGCTACCCCTCGGACGAAGTGGGCAATCCGCTGATTGACATAAATCGCCTTGACGAGAAAGGCATTAACCCCTACACCGATACACTCACCGCCGAAAAGTTCGCAGAGCTTTTCGGGGCGTGTGTCCACCCCTTCACGGGAATTGACTATATCAAGTATTACAAGCAAATCGCGGAGGAAGAAGGCGCAGACGCCTCTATTATCCTCGGGAATGACCCTCGTGCGATTCTGCCCTACACAAGCAATGTGATTGTGGCTGATGTTCACACCCGCGAACGCTCGAAACGCTTGCTCCGCCAAGCAGGGGCGGCTGTTGTCATCGGGCTTGACGATATTCTCAATACGCCTGCTTCCGATAACGACAATCGCGGCTGGCACGGCGAATACGGGCTTCTCGGTTCTAACATGGCAACGAATGACAGCGTGAAACTCTTCCCACGGGACGCTCAAGCCTTCTGCGACGCGCTGAGCAATCGCTTGTACGAACTCATGAGCAAAGAAATCGAAGTTTTAGTCTATGGCGACGGCGCGTTCAAAGACCCTGTCGGCGGAATCTGGGAACTTGCCGACCCCGTCGTAAGCCCGGGATTCACTTCAGGGCTTTCGGGAACGCCCAACGAAGTTAAACTCAAATACCTTGCGGACAATGTCAGCGGGGAGGAAGACGTAATCAAGGCGGCAATCCGCAACAAAAAAGCAGACTTAACAGGGGATATGTCCGCTCTCGGGACTACGCCGCGCCGAATCACCGACCTCCTCGGAAGCCTCTGCGATTTGACCAGCGGTTCGGGCGACAAGGGCACTCCCGTGGTATTGGTGCAAGGATATTTCGACAGCTACGCAGATTAAGGTTGATGTATAAGGAAGGAGATTCTCATGAAAAAGCGGATTTTATCTATGTTTTTGGCAGTGGTTATGGTGGTTTGCAATGCGGTTCTTACGGGCGACCGTGGACGGTCGCCCCTACAGGCAGTCGCGGAGGAAGCTCTTGAACCCCCTCGCGAAACCCGCACATTCACCTGCGACTCCTGCGACTTCGAGAAAGACTGCGATTTCGACTGTACAATCCCCGACTGCTACATCTGCGTGCATTTCTGCCCGGGAGATGTGAACGGCGACGGTGTGATTTCGATTCATGATATGCGATTAGCCTTAGCCGCATCAATAAGTTTCCTAAACTTGATTGTACTCCCTGTAGATTGCCCTCGCGGAGTGGGAAACAACTCATATCATGCCGCGAATTTTGACGATACCGTGCCTTTAACTAAGGAAGCTCAACAACGCCGTATGTTTGACGGAGGTATGCAAATAATGAGGCTATTTCGTGGAAGCGAACTTCTCCCCGATAATTCACCTCTGCTAAGTAATATTCTGCCTGTTATAATGGGTTATAACGTACCGAGAAAGCAAGTCTTTGCTGAAATTTGCCGCAAAGACAGCGTAATCCGATACTCCACTGCTGAACCAATTCAAGCGGACGGAGAATTTGTTCTTGAGTTTATCGCAACCGTACAAGAAGAAGTTGAGTTATTAGAAGACTTCTTTGAAGATTTCCGTTTTGTGAGAGGTGGCGTTCCCCCTCGTGGATTGACACCATTCTGGCGGCAAACTTCACCGACTGAAGTAGAGTTTTTCTTCTATGTTGAACAAATCCGCGAAAACATTCCCGCAAACACATTGTTTTTAACGCAAGAATTCGACTCCACTCTCCCCGACTTCACCCTCACTGGCGATGATTTAGCTTCTGTTTCGCGCTGTTCTCTCGACTGCTGTTGCTATTGCCTCACCTGCGAGCCGAGCGACACTCCGCGACTTGACGACGCACTCGAAATTCTGCGCAACATAATCGGGATTGAGAAATCCCTGTGTCGCGGCTACACAATCAACGACGCGCTGGCGATACTGCGGGGCATAATCGGGCTTGATGTCAGTTGACAATGGACAATTGACAGTTGACAGTTATGGAGGATTGGTATGCGGATTTACACAAGCATAACAGAGCTAATCGGGAAAACACCGCTCCTTGAGCTTCGCGGCTTTGCCCGTGAGCGTGGGATTGCCTCGCGAATTTTAGGCAAGCTCGAGTACTTCAATCCCGCAGGGAGCGTCAAGGACAGGGTCGCACTCGCCATGCTTGAGGCGGCGAACTTGCCCGCGGAGGTCGCCGCAGGCGCAAGCCGAAGGACGACCGAAGTAGTAGTGGTCGAAGCCACAAGCGGGAACACAGGCATAGGGCTTGCGGCAATCGCGGCGGCGAAAGGCTACAGGCTGATTTTAACTATGCCCGAAAGCATGAGCGTGGAGCGGCGAACCCTGCTCAAGGCTTACGGCGCAGAGCTTGTACTCACGCCGAAAGCGGCGGGAATGCAGGGGGCAATCGACAAAGCGCGGGAGCTTGCCGACGAAATCAGCGGCGCATTCATGCCGAGCCAGTTTACTAATCCCGCGAACCCCGCTGCTCATCGAGAGACTACAGGGGTGGAGTTGTGGGAGGACAGCGGCGGCAAAATCGACGTGTTAGTCGCGGGGGTCGGCACAGGGGGGACTATTTCGGGAGTCGGCGGCTTCCTTAAAAGCAAAAACCCCGCGATTAAAATAATCGCGGTTGAACCTGATTCTTCTGCTGTGTTAGGAGGAGGAACTCACAGCCCCCATAAAATCCAAGGCATAGGTGCGGGATTTGTTCCCGCAACCTTAGACACGAGCGTCTATGATGAAGTGATTGCCGTATCAGAGGAAAACGCCTTCGAATGCGCAAAACTTGTCGCGACTACCGACGGCATTCTCGTGGGAATATCGTCAGGGGCGGCACTCGTGGCGGCGGCAGAGGTCGCGCTACGGAGCGAATATGCCGACAAAACAATCGCCGTCATTCTGCCTGATACAGGAGAGCGGTATTTGTCGATGTTTTAAGAAATCCCGGATTTTTCCGGCTTTTCTCCCTTATCTGTGGCATATAATCCCGCCGTCATGACGAGTTCGGCGTAAATTGCGGCGATTACCGAATACAGCTCAGGGGGGACTTTCTCGCCGGAGTTCAGCATAACAAGCAGTGCCGCCGCCGAATCGTCGCGGTAGACAGGCACGCCGTTTTCGTCCGCGATGTTGAGGATTTTCTGGGCAAGATGCCCTAACCCTGCCGCCACGACTACAGGGGCGTAGTTGAGGTCGGGGTTGTATTTCAGCGCGACTGCCGCCTTCTGCCCGAACTTGGCGCGGCGCGGTTCTTTCCCGTGGGCGTTTTCCATAACTGTTCTCCTTAAATAACTGTCAACTATATAGTAATATCCAATCTTTAGACTCCGCTCACCTGCGGTTCGCTGCGCGTCGTCGGGCAAAGCCCGACTTCCTTGCCACTATATTATATAGTAATATCAAGCCCCGTTCTTTTATCTAAAATCCGAGGGAAAATCTGCGTAAGGTCGTGAGGGACGCGCAGAACCCCTGTGCGGAGTTCTTTGACCGTGTAGTCTGTTGACGCGATGATTTGCGAAACACGTTCCCGCAGAGCAGCCATTTCCGATGTGAAGCCCTCGGGGTGCAAAATCGCGACGCTGATGTCTTTTCCGTGGGCGTACATATCCGCTTCGAACCGCCCCACGTGTTCGACCTCAAAAGTCAAGAACAGGTGATAATTCTCGCCGCCGTTTTTGGCACGCCCCCCTGAGTTCTTGTCCTCATTATCCACCCACAATTCCCCGAACGCCCGTGCATTCCCGATTTGCAGAGGGATTACGAAATGCGCTAAAGGTGTGTAAACACCCGGTGCGTTAATAAGGCTCTGGAGCAGGTTTGACGCATTGTAGCTGTCTAACGACTTCAGCGCAGAGTGGTTGATGTTCTTTTCGATGAACGCCGTCAATTCTTCAAGAGCAGAACCGCCTCCCGCTGCTTGTGCTTGAGCCGCCGCAGGCGGGGGAGGAGCGGCTTTCCCTTCGGCAGTTTCGGGCATAGCCGCGCCTTGAGCTTGCCCCTGCGGAACAGGCGCGGATTTTAAGTCATTAAGATTGGCTAATTCCTGCGCGACTGTCGCATTCGGCGCGTTTTGCCCTTGAGCCTGCGATTTGCTTTCTTGAGGCAATTCGCCTTTTTCAGACATTTCCGCGACTATTTCAGAGAGCATATTAAACAAAATCTGCCGCTCAGGCACATCAGGCAAGGGCTTGAGTATATCATTGAGGTAGTTCACCAGCATAGTTAAGCTGTCGATTTTCGCTAAATCCGCTTGCATAGCGACTAAGAGCCGCGCATCGGCCGCACCCTCAATCAAGTTCGTGAGCGTAAGCGTAACTGCGTCCATTCCCGAAAGCTTGCCGAGCAGAACACCGCGCAACCCGTTCGCTAAAGAGTCTTCCGTCATTCGCATGGGCGGAAAAACCCTGCCTTCTTCGAAAGACTTCGCGTACAGCGCAGGGAAAGACTCCTCCCCAAACCCCGACGACAGAACGACTGCGGGTTTAGCCTGCGCCGCCGCCAGCTTTTCGGTGTCTTCTGCCGCTACTGGAATAGTCGCACCGCCGGGTTTTGCAGGGTCTTGCGGAACTTGCGGGGCAATCTGCTCTTTGGTATAAGTCCCCGCCGACTGCGCACTCTTATGTGCGACATTCTTGAACACGCCTTTGAGAACCGCGTCCAAAAACTCGTCGAATGCTGTCATAAACGCGCCTTTCTGCGCATGAGGAACGTGTACCATCACCCCCGAGAACGACTCTTTGAGCATATAGTCGTTGGTGTTATATCGTGAGAGGTTATGAATAATCAGCGGTATGAGGATTTGCGTTTTGTCGTTGTTCAGCAAGCTTTCAGACACGTTGTACAGAAGCCTCACCGTTTCGTCTTTAAGTGCGGCAAAGTCTCCGTGGGCACGCTGGGAAGCCCAAGCGTTGGCTAACTCCGTGAGTTTGTCGGACAAAACCGCAGAGGGCTGAAAATACGTCGCTAAAAATCGCATATTCGCGGCAAGGGCGTTGAGGATTTCCCCGCGATTGAAGCTGAAGTTCACGGCTTTGAGAAAGTTCGCGATTGCATTCGCCGCGTCTTCGTTATTCGTCGCGATTGCGTTTCCGGCAATTCCCCTGAGCAAGTCAAACAAACGATTGCCCGAAAACATTGTTGTTTGTTCTTCTTGATTGAGGATTTCCTGAACAAGGGCGTCTATGTTAAGGTAAATCGACTTTGACAGCGTCTCGAGTTCGCCGTGAAGCTCAGTATAGCCGTTCGCCGCCGCAGTCGCTAAGAGTTCCGAACCCATGAGCTGCTTGAGGGTTTCCACTGCCATAGTCGGGTCTTTAGCGGTTTTAACCATGAGCTGGGGCAAGTCTTCGCGATTATGGGCAAGCTGCCGCGTAGCGTCGTCCATGTTGCGCTTCGCGGCATCTGCAACGCTCTGGGGTTTGGTAAGCTCGATAATTTCGAACTGTTCCCCGCCTGCGCCTTTTTGATTGCCAAGCCCCGTCTGGTAGCCTTTTCCCTGAAACGGGGTGGATATTTGAGGAATAATTGGCATATTTTGCACACTCCATGTACCTTTTTTCGCGCCTAATTCATTGTCATATTAACATTTTAACATATTTTTTGAAAATAAGCAATTATTTTTTGAAAAAATATATCTTTTTTCGAAAATTTATGTTATAATAAATATAAATAGAAATTTTCAGGCGCGATTAGGCGCAACTCACTTATCCGAAAAGGAGTGTACAATCATGTCAAAAATAGACCCCGGAATGGCGGCAATGCTTGATGCCTACTTATTTGAGAACTCATCATTGCTCGAACAATTAGACGACATTCTCTTACGCACAGAGTCGGCAGGTGTCTTCACAGAAGAAGACATCAACGAAATCTTTCGAATCATGCACACCGTAAAAGGCTCATCTGCTATGATGGGCTTCGAGAGCTTGCAGGAACTTTCGCACAAAGGAGAAGACCTGTTCTTCCTCATTCGCGAAAACAAAATCGACGACACGTCTTTCGTGTATGACCTTGTTTTCCGTATGTCTGACCTGTTTAAGGAAGAGATTGACCTCATCCAGACAGAAGACTATGAACCGTCGGACTTCTCGGACATTATCAAAGAACTCGAGAAAGGTGCGGACATTCTTGCGGGGAAAACTGCTGCTGCTGACTCTTCAGCCGCCCCGGCTTCCCCTGTTGCGGCAGCCGGCGCGAGTGATGACGGCGCAGTCGCAGACTTCGGCGCAGATTTCACGACTGTAATCATTCACTTCGAGAGCGGGATTGAGATGGAAAACCTCCGTGCGTTCTTGCTTTTGAATAAGTTTCATGAGGAAACAGAAGTCGCCGACAGTTTTCCGAAAAACGTAGACTCTGACCCGTCTACAGCGTCAATCATTGCTGATACCGGCTTCAGAATCACTTTCCGCGCTGAAGACAAAGAGGCGATTATTAAGCTTCTTAATGTTTCCCTTAATATCGACGGGTTTGACTTCATTGAAAACCCCGCCGGTGCAGTTCCCGAGGGCGGCATTCCGTCTTTGGCAGTTGAAGTTGCCCCCGCGCCTAAAGCACCTGTGCAGGAAGTACGTGCTGAAGTTCGCGCTGAAGCCCATGACGCTCCTGCGGATTCTGCCCCTGCGAAAGCGGCGGCGAACAATCCTATTGCGGGAATGGGCGGAGCGACGAAGCAGAGCATCATCAGCGTAAACTTAGCGAAGTTAGACCAACTCCATGACATCGTGGGTGAAATTATCACCACGGAGTCTATGGTTATATCTAACCCGGAACTCGAAGGGCTTCAACTTGAGAGCTTCCATAAGGCGGCGCGTGATTTACGCAAACTCACTGACGAGTTGCAAGATACCGTCATGTCCATCAGAATGGTACCGCTTTCGGGCCCGTTCTCGAAGATGAACAGAATTGTCCGCGATATGAAAAAAGCCTTAGGGAAAGACGTGGAGCTGATTATCGAGGGCGAAAACACTGAGGTTGACAAAAGCATTGTCGATAACTTAAACGACCCGCTCATGCACTTAGTCCGTAACTGTATGGACCACGGAATCGAAACCAACGTCGAAGACAGAGTAGCTAACGGCAAGCCCGAAAAAGCTTTCATTAAGCTTGCGGCGGTGAATGCGTCGGGAGAGGTTATCATTACCATTACTGATGACGGCAAGGGAATCGACCATGAGCGTGTTCTTGACAAAGCGGAGCGGCTCGGGCTTTTGATGAAATCCCGCTCGGACTATACCGAACGTGAGGCGCAAAACTTGATTACTATGCCCGGGTTCTCAACGAATGAGCAAGTTACCGAATACTCGGGGCGTGGCGTAGGAATGGACGTGGTTAAGCAGAACATCGAGAAATGCGGCGGAACTGTAACAGTCGAGAGCCGCCTTGGCAGCGGAACGACGTTCATAATCAAAATCCCGCTTACTCTTGCGATTATCGACGGAATGGAAATCGAAGTCGGCGGAACGGTGTTCACAATCCCCATTTCGATGATTAAACAGAGTTTCAAAGTAACGGAAGACCAGATTATCCGTGATACTCAGCGTGGCGAGATGATAATGATACGCGGAGAGTGCTATCCTATTATGCGCCTCCATGAGCGGTTCAATATCATGAGCGAGGTTACTAACTTTGAAGACGGTATTCTGATTTTAGTGGAAACCGAGAACAAGGCAGTCTGCCTCTTCTCTGACAAGCTAATCGGGGAGCAGCAGGTGGTTGTGAAACCTTTCCCGCCGTATTTCTCACGCTATAATATCAAGGGGGCGGGGCTTTCGGGCTGTACGATTATGGGGGACGGCAGTATCGCACTCATTATCGACGTGGCGAATTTAATTGAGAACTAAAGCAAAAGAAGAGCGGGCGAAGCGGCGGCTTTGCCGTCGCACAGACCGCTTGACAGGCTTCAATATTATCTGGAGGATTATAAATCATGACTGAAGCGAAATCATTAGCTCTCGCAAAGAGAGGCGACAAGCCGGCAAGTTCTTCGGTAGCAAGAACCGGGAAAGAAAACGAAGTTACCAAAGTGCTGACTTTTTTAATCGGCGAGCAGGTGTACGGAATCGAAATCCCGTATATCATTGAGATTATCGGTGTTCCGCCGATAACGACTGTTCCGTGCTATGAAATCCCGAGTTTCATCAAAGGTATAATCAACGTGCGAAGCAAAGTTGTGCCTGTGGTGAATGTTCGCGCTTGTTTCGGCAAGCCCGAGATTGACTATGACGAGCGTGCCTGCACGGTGATTGTTTCCCACGAAGGTGTTTCTGTGGGGCTGATTGTAGACCAAGTCCTAGATGTGTCAAGCGTGTCTGAAAAGCACTTAGCGCGGACACCTGAGCTGAACCACGTCAACAACAATAAGTTCATCGACTACATTCTCGAAATGGCGGACGGTGTTAAACTTGTTCTTGATGTTCAGAAGCTTATTTTCGACCACGACGTCGCGTATTGACGGCAATTGACGGCAATTGACAGTTGACAGTTTGGTTTAGGCGCATTGCATCAGATTAAAAGGAGAGTACTACAGCTATGGCTTCATTAAAGATTTCTGACAATGATTTTAACAGGTTAGTTAAATTCATGGAAGACAAATACGGCATTAACCTCAAGCAGAAGCGTATTCTGATTGAGGGGCGGCTTTCGAACACCGTAACTCAACGCGGGTTTACCGACTTTACGAAGTTTCTTGACACCGTGTTCGCCGACCGTTCGGGTACTGAGATGATTAACCTGCTCAACAAGCTGACGACTAATCATACCTACTTCTACCGCGAAGACGGACACTATGAGTTCATGAAAAACGTCGCCCTGCCCGAGCTTGAAAAGCTCAAGAAAGATAACCGCATTTACCTCTGGAGTGCGGCAAGTTCCAGCGGAGAAGAGCCTTACACCAACATAATGGCTCTGCTTGAGTATTTCAAGTTCAAATCCGGTTCGTGGAATCTTTCCACTCTCGCGACGGATATTTCCCAGAAAGTCTTAGACATGGCGAAAGAGGGGGTTTACTCGAAAGAGTCGCTCTCTAAACTTCCGCCGGAGTGGAAGAAGAAGTATTTCCTTCCACAGCCGAATGACTGCTTCAAAGTCGCGCCTGATGTCATGAAACGCGCCGAGTACAAGGTCTTTAACCTCATGGACAGGATTCCTTTCCGCTTGTATCCTTTCGACATAATCTTCTGCCGTAATGTCATGATTTATTTCGAGACTGATATTAAAATCGCCCTTGTTAATCGCCTTTATGAGGTTTTGCGTCCGGGCGGCTATCTGTTCATCGGGCACGCCGAAAGCATTCCCCGTGATACGACGAAGTTCAAATACATCAAACCTGCGATTTATCAAAAACCGCTTGACGGTTAAGAAAGGTGTAGGTCATGCTCAAAAAAATACGTGTTCTCATAGTCGATGACTCCATGATGTTTCGCAACGTCCTCACTGCCGCGCTTACTGCGCCGGACATTGAGATTATCGGCACTGCAGTTGACCCCGTTGACGCGAAGGAGAAAATCCTCAAGCTCAAGCCGGACGTAATCACACTCGACGTTGAAATGCCGAAAATGAACGGGATTGAGTTCCTCAAGAAACTTCTGCCCGTCCATAAAGTCGCCGCGATTGTTGTTACTGCCTCCGCTGTCGAAGCTTTCGAAGCTGTATCAGCAGGTGCAGTCGATTACATTAAAAAACCCGGAGCAAGAGATATGGAGGCGTTCGCAGTCCAGCTCAAGAGAGCGGTTCGCGTTGCGTCTACCGCTAAAGTCGGCATTGCCAATCAGCACGCCGCCGCTCCTGCCGCACAGACTATGCGGCAAACCGTCTTCGATATGGCGCGAAGCTCAGGCAAGCTTATTGCAATCGGTGCGTCTACTGGCGGCACGGAGGCAATCCAAGTCGTTGTCGAAAACCTCCCCGCGACTACGCCGGGGATTGTGATTGTTCAACATATGCCTGCGGGGTTCACGAAAATGTACGCTGACAGGCTTAATAAAATCTGCCAAATGGAAGTTAAAGAAGCGCAAGACGGCGACAAAGTCCGCCAAGGCTTGATTATCATTGCGGCAGGCGGAGAGCAAATGCGCATCAAGCGCGACGGAATGGGCGGCTATCGCATTGAAAGCAAACCCGGCGAAAAAGTCTCGGGGCATTGCCCTTCTGTTGATGTTCTGTTTGACTCTGTGGCGCAAATCGCAGGGGCGAAAGCTCTCGGGGTAATCCTCACGGGAATGGGTGCAGACGGCGCGAAAGGAATGCTCGCTATGCGAAAAGCAGGGGCGCACACAATCGGGCAAGACCAAGCGAGCTGTATCGTCTATGGGATGCCTATGGTGGCGCAGAACATGGGTGCAGTCGTGAAGCAAGCCCCTCTCGGAAGCATCGCCGGGCTGATTATAAACGCACTGAAGTAAGTAAAAGAAGAGCGATTCCGCCGCAGAAGCGGCTCTGCCGCTTCGCGCATATAAGTTTCACACCCCCGCCCGTCATCAGACGCGGCGGGGGTGTTTTCTTATCCTTTAAGCAGAGTAAGCTGAGAATTAACTTTCTTGTCTTTGGCAGCTTTTTTAACGCGGGAATACTCGCCGCTTGAGTCCATTTCCCAAGCGTTGGTATTGTCGAGCCACATGAGGTCGAGAATATCGACGGCGCGGGTTTTGATTTGCGGGTCTTCCACCGGGAAAACGACTTCTACGCGGCTGAGGAGGTTGCGGGGCATGAGGTCGGCACTGCCCATGTACAGAAGCGGTTCGCCTGCGTTTTCGAATACATAAATGCGTGAGTGTTCGAGGAAAGTTCCTACAACGCTGCGGACGCGGATATTCTCACTGACGTTTTTGACACCGGGAACAAGCCCGCATATTCCGCGAACAAGGAGCTTCACGGGAACACCCGCTTGAGACGCTTCGTAGAGTTTTACGATTACGTCTGTTTCGAGAAGCGAGTTGGTCTTGAAGTTGATTCCGCAAGGAAGCCCGTTCTTGGCGTTACGGATTTCCTGTTCAATGCCGTCAATAAAGAACTGCTTGAGGTGCTTCGGCGCGACTACGAGTTTGTTATAGTGCGGAGGCATGGAGAATCCCGTGAGGTGGTTAAACAGCGCGGAAGCGTCCGTGCCGAAAGCAGGGCGGCAAGTGAAAATGCAGGTGTCGGTGTAGATTCGGGCGGTAACATCGTTATAGTTGCCTGTGCCGAGATGGAGATAGCGGCGAATGCCGTCTTCTTCGCGTCGGACTACGAGGGTAACTTTGCAGTGGGTTTTCAGCCCTTGAATACCGTAGATTACGTGGCACCCTGCCCGTTCAAGCTGCGTTGCCCATTGAATGTTGTTTTCTTCGTCGAACCGCGCTTTGAGTTCCACGAGAACGGTTACTTGTTTTCCCGCATCTGCGGCACGCTCCAAGGCGGTTATGATTTTGCTCTTCCCGCTGACACGGTAGAGTGTCTGCTTGATTGCAAGAACACTCGGGTCGTCGGCGGCACGGTTGATGAACTCGACAACGGGGTCAAAGCTCTCGAAGGGGCAGTGAATAAAGCGGTCTTTTTCGCGGATATGGTCGAAGATGTTGTCATACTCGAAAAAGTCGGCAGGAACTTTCGGCGCAGGAGGCGTGAAACGAAGTTTCTCAAATCCCGACAAGAACGACATTTTCATGAGTGCGTTAAGGTCAAGGAAGTTCGGCGACTCGAACATGAAGCGTTTGCTGACAGGGAGCATTTCCCGCAGAAAAGAACGCATTTGCGCATCAAATCCATCGCTGACTTCAAGGCAAATCGGCTTGCCGCGCTTACGCTTTTTGACTGCGCGTTTCATTTCTTCCAGAAGGTCGTCGGTCTCTTCGTCCGCGTCGAAGCCTGCGCTTCGGGTAATGCGGAAACAGCCGTAAGCCTCAATGTCATAGAGGTTGCAGATTTCGCCGATATGCTCGATAATCAGCTCTTCGAGAGGCAGGAAATACTGCACCTCACCGCTGCTGCGAATGGGGATAAACCGCGGCAGAATCGACGGAACCTGTATGATTGAATACAGCTCGTTGCCGTCTTCGTCGGACATTCGCACACCAATGTTGAGGGTCATGTTCGCTAATAGCGGAAAAGGACGCGAAATGTCAACCGCAAGGGGCGTGAGTACGGGCAGAACCTCGTCTTCAAAATAGTTCTTGAGATACTGTCGCTGATTAGCTGTGATTTGCCCCGAATCTTCAGGCTTGAGGGATTTGAGGAAGACAATGTTGCTCTTTTGCAAATCCTCAAGAATTTCGCCGTGGTATTGGTTTTGCTTGCTCTTAAACTCGGTGATTCTGTCAAGGAGCTGTTCTAACTGCTCTCCCGCAGTCAACCCTGCGTCATCGACAGTGCCGGTGCCCTTGCGGTCGTTGAGGTACGACACGCGAACCATAAAGAACTCATCTAAGTTAGACGCAGTAATCGCGAGGAATTTGAGCCGCTCCAAGGGCAGCGCCCCCGGTACCCGCGCCGCCTCTGCAAGCACACGCTCGTTGAATTTCATCCAGCTTAATTCCCTGCTGATGAAAGGTAGATTTTTTTTATCCATGTGTTTCACCTCTTCTTTAACTAGTCATAAATATTATCAATCACAAGTTTCGGAGTAATCCCGAAAACTTGGCGGAACATATTGCTCCTTTGGTTAAAAGTCCAGCTCTCTAAGGTGTAGTCTTCACGGAGTTCAAGGAAAATGACAAGTTCATTCTCTTCGAGATTAAGCCGAACCAAAGTGATTTTCGCCTTCTGCTTGTGAGAATAGTCAAGGGAATCGGCAATGCGCGAGAGTGCGTGCATTTTAGCAATAAACAGCACGTCTTCTTTCGCGAAGGCACCGCTGTAGCTTTCTTCGCTGATTTTCTTGAAGCCTTTGAATCCCTTGCTCCA
>Ga0123356_10002636_pt1 | contig 19083 bp, 18 predicted proteins | sample TergutEmb28metaG_2_FD_92546 | JGI IMG/M metagenome (GOLD analysis project Ga0123356, IMG submission 92546) | Embiratermes neotenicus P3 segment gut microbial communities from Petit-Saut dam, French Guiana - Emb289 P3 | ecosystem: Host-associated > Arthropoda: Insects > Digestive system > Gut ...
ACCCAATGGTCATAGCCGTAATTGGTCGATAAAACAAACGCAGTCGGAAACATTGCTATTATTGCCATTATATGCTTACCGCTGTTTAGTCGTTTAATAGCGAAATAAACAATTGTTATGTACACCAGGTGGTTTCCGAGAAGACCCATCCGTAAGATATTTAAAGGTGCGAGCGCCAGGCTCCTGCCTATAAAGAGCATAATACCTGTGGGAACATATGCAATCCTATTGTAAAAGGAAAGTCCTTCTCCGCCGACCAACGCTTGTAAGTGATTCCCCAACTGATACTGATGCACAGTTGCAAGCTCTCCGCCCGATATAAGCTGTGGGAAACCGTCATATGCAGGTGTTATACTAAATGGTATAAATCCGTTTGCAGCTAAAATTACATCTACTTGACTAGCTGAAGCATATCTGAAAAATGATTCCTCAAGTGACCACGCGTAATGAATGAAATTATCCCAACCATACCAATAATGCGGATGTGCCATAATAAATACTAATCCGATTACCAGTGATAACAGTACAAATAGTCTTTCCACATTTTTGTTAAAGAGTATTATAAAATATATTGACAGACCGGTAGCAATAAAAAATAATGTTCTTGCCATACGTGCCCATCTTAATTTAGAACCGGCATCTACGGTAAAAGAAACTATAAGCATTGCTATAAATACGATAGAAATAAGAATCCCTACGTGTATTAAGAGTTGTTTTGGGTTTTCTTTGATATTATTAACGCAGTTTTTTATCAGCTGCGATATACGTGTAATTATTCTGTCCAACTTTCCTGTTAAAAGACCAATTAGCCATAGAAACGTTATACCAGTTCCTATAATAAATGCCATATATAAACCGTCTGTATTTCCAACCCACTGCCGAATCATTTCTCCTTGTGCGTCTTTGATAAAATGAAATGACGAATATGCATAAAAATAGTTGCAGACACCAAGAATTCCAATTGGTGTCAATAGCAATAACCACACAACAAAATGTTTTATATGTAATTTCGGTATATACTGCACAATTTTTTTTATCATCTATCTTATGCCTCTTAACCTAATCTTACTATAAGTGTGTTCCATACTCCATATAACAACACAAAGCTCATAATACTAAATATACCTGTAGTATATGCTGTTTTGTTTATGTTGTTTTCTATCTTAAATCCCCCGATGATATATAGTACAGGAAATAAAACCGGTAACATATATCTGGCTTGTGCGCCAAAAATACCGTTGTATCCAACAGGCGTTATTACAATATATGCAGCAGTGTGAAACAATGAAATCGTTCCAAATGCAACAACCGAAACTATCACTTTGTACATTGCTCTTGTAGATATTAAATCCTTTTCGTTTCTGTCCGTAAACATTACAAACAAAATTAGCATCCAGGTCAGGTAAAAATATGGAGTAGTACCCATATACGCAAAACTCGTCACATAGTTTGAGTTTGTAAATACATTTAAATATTCTTTCAGACTATCTATTAATATACCAATATATGTTAAAGGGTTATTTAATATAAATGACATTTGGTTTTCATAACTAACAACACTATAATCTGCGCGAGGATCTCCCGGACCGGTATTGCCGGTTAAAATCGGTATCATAAAAATTGATGCCACGACAAGTATCCCCAAGGTCACTGCAAGTAAATAAAGCCAATGTCCTTTTGTTGTTTTAAATTTATTTCTCTTGATAAAAAATAAAATAACCATCATAGAAATATATGTTGCTTTTGGTCCCATTCCGACAATAAACGAACCAATCATAGTTATTATAGTATTTAACTTTATTTTCTCATTGGGATTTTGTATTTCATTAAAGTAATAGGCAAAGCCCAGCATAGCAAACGCAATCACCCAATAGTCATAACCATAATTGGTAGATAATACAAACACTGTCGGAAACATAGCTATTATTGCCATTAAATGTTTTCCGCTGTTTAAACGTTTGATTGCATAATAAACAATTGCAGTATATATCAAGTGATTTGCAAACAGTCCGAGTCGTAAAATGTTTAAAGGTGAAAGCACCAGACTCCTGCCGATAAACAACATAATCCCTGCAGGAATATGTGCTAATCTCATCAGTAATGTATGTCCTTCCGAACCAATAAAGGACAGAGAGCCACTTTTTAAGTGAAATTGACTTATTGTAACGAGTTCTCTACCTGTCATTAATTGTGGAAACCCATCATAAGCAGGAGTTATACTAAATGGTATATGCCCGTTTTGTGCTAATGCTAAATCAACTTCGTTTATTGAAGCATATCTTACAAACGACTCCTCAAATGCATATGCATAGTGCACAGCATTGTCCCAACCATACCAGTAATGCGGATGTGCCATAATAAAAATAAAACCAATTGATAATGATAACAATACAAATAGTTTTTCAACATTTCGATGGAAAAACACTATAAAATATATGGAAAAACCTGAAGCGATAAAAAACAGTGTTCTTGCCATACGTGCCCAGGCGAGTTTCGACCCGGTACTTACAGAGAGAGGCACGATTAACATTGCTATTATAATGATAGATATTAATATACCTGCATGTATTGCTGTTTTTTTAGGATTGCTTTTTATGAAGGCTATCCGGTTTTTTATTGATTGTGGGATAGAAGTCATCAAATTGTCCAGTTTTCCGGTAAAAACACCAATTAACCACAACAATATAATTATTGCACTAAGAATCATCGTCATTAAAATACCATCTGTGTCGCCAACCCACTGCCGGTATATTTCTCCCCGGGCATTTTCAACATTATGAAATGACGAATAAGCAAAAAAGTAATTACTAACACCAATTAAAACAATTGGTGCAAGCAATAATATTAACAAAAATATGTGTTTTACTTGAAATTTTTGTATATACTGTACTATTCTTTTTGACATTTTGCGCTGTACTCCGTCTCTTTTCAATCCGGTTTATATATGCTATAATATTATAGCATAAAAAACGAAAAAAGGAAATTCAAAGTGAGCGTTTTTGTCATCATTCAAGCAAGATCGGGATCGTCCCGATTGCCTTCTAAAGTATTATTACCTATTATGAAAAAACCTGTACTTGGATGGGTTGTAGACAGGGTGTCGAAATGTAAAGAAGCTTCTATTATTGCAGTTGCCACAACTCTTGAGTCTTTAGATGATCCTGTTGAAGATCTATGCAAGAGTTTGAATATATCTTGCTTTAGAGGCAGCGAGGAAGATGTGCTCGACCGTTATTATGGTACAGCCCGCTTTGTATCGGCAAAAACCGGCGATATTATTGTGCGTATTACAGGCGACTGTCCATTTATAGATCCCGATGTTTGTGATGATGTTATACGGCTTTTAAAAAAAACAGGTGTTGATTATGCTTCAAATATTTCACCACCAAGTTTCCCCGATGGGTTGGATTGCGAGGTTTTTACCTTTGAAACACTTGAAAAAGCATGGTCTGAAGCTAAATTAATATACGAACGTGAGCATGTGACCCAATATATAATCAAAAACCCTGAGCTCTTTTCGTCAAAAAATCTATCGGCTTCGGAGGACTTCTCGGATATGAGATGGACTATCGACTATCCCGAGGATTATGAGTTCCTGTCGGCAGTTGCCGGGCGTTTGGGATGCTATGATTTTACATATGACAATGTCCTACGACTCCTTAAATCCGAACCTGAGCTTATGGATATCAACACTAAACACGAACGCAACGAAGGACTGCAAATCAGTATTGATAACGAGATAGGTGCCGGATTATGAAGATATGTTTGGGAACAGTATCGTTTGGAATGGATTATGGTATAAAAGGTGGTAAAAAGCCTGATATCTCTAATGTTTTATCATTACTTGAGACCGCTGTTTATCAGTGCGGTATCGACTGTTTTGATACTGCCGCGGCATATGGTGAGGCAGAAAGTATTCTTGGTACTTTTTTCGAGAAGAATCCTTCTTGCAAAGAATCTGTTTCAGTTGTAACAAAATTAGCTTCGGATGCTTTACTCGGAGCACAGGAGAGTGACTACCCTGCGGTAATACGGTGCTGTGTTGAAGCTTCCCTAACGCGGTTAAATCTTGATTCTTTGGACGGCTATTTGCTGCATAATCCGGCTCACGCAACAAATCCTAATGTTTTAGATTCGCTATGGAGTTTAAAAAATCTTGGTCTTGTTAAAAGAGTTGGTGTTTCCTGTTATAAACCTGAGGAAGCTCTTTTGGCAGCAGGTAATCCTCAAATTGATGATATTCAAATACCTTTTAACGCAATCGACTATCGGCTGATTAACACAGGATTTTTTGATAAAATAGCAAAAGTACGTATTTTCGCACGCAGTGTTTTTCTGCAGGGACTTTTGGTAATGGACGAGCTGCCTGAGAAAATGGGCTTTGCAAGGGATGTTGTTAGAAAATTCCAAAATATTGCAAGAGAACATAAGCTGTCATATAATGAAGCTTGTCTTATGTATGTTTCGTCAATCCCGCAAATAGATTATTTAGTACTTGGAATTGATGATATTTCAGAGCTTAGAGAAAATATCGAAGCATTGAAAATACCGGTAAACGAAGCGTTTATCGTAGATTGTAAAGAAGCCTTCGGAGCTGCAGGAGCAGTGGGTGAGCGTATATTAATGCCAAACTTATGGCATGTAGAGGAAGGTTAAGGGAAAGTTAATGGGAAAAGGACAAGAGCTATATAAAAAAGCCAAAAAATTAATACCGGGAGGAACACAGCTTCTTTCAAAACGTCCTGAAATGTTTTTACCTGACTACTGGCCGGTATATTACGAAAAAGCTGAAGGCTGCCATGTTTGGGATATGGATGACACAGAGCTTACCGATATGTCATTTATGGGTATCGGTGCCAATGTGCTCGGCTACTGTGACCCGGATGTTGATGCAGCAGTTTTGGAAGCCGTAAAAAAAGGCAACATGAACACATTAAACTGCCATGAAGAGGTAGAGCTTGCCGAGCGTATGTGCGCTATTCATCCCTGGGCAGATATGGTGCGTTATGCCAAAACCGGCGGTGAATCTATGGCAATTGCGGTAAGAATCGCAAGAGCAGCTACAGGGCGTGACATTGTGCTCTTTTCAGGCTATCATGGGTGGCATGACTGGTATTTATCAGCAAATCTCTCAGTTTCCGATAGTCTTTCGGGGGTTCACCTTGGCGGTCTTGAGCCGAGTGGTGTTCCGAAAGTTCTTGCAGGCAGTGCATATACCTTCCATTACAATAACTATGAGGAATTTGATGCTTTACTTAAAAAATATGACGGTCGCATAGCTGCGGTTGTTATGGAACCTCTGCGCAGCGAATATCCGAAGGATAACTTTTTAGGTAAAATCCGCGAAGCAACCAAAAAACATGGCATCGTTCTTTTATTTGACGAGATTTCTTCGGGTATGCGTCTTTGCCTCGGCGGGGCACATCTTATTTTAGGAGTTACTCCCGATATTGCAATTTTTGCAAAGGGTATTTCAAACGGATATCCGCAAGCAATTATCCTGGGTAAAAAAGAAGTTATGGAAGCGGCCGAGGGTAGCTTTATAAGCTCGACATACTGGACAGAACGTATAGGTCTGGTTGCTACTTTGGCGACTCTGGATAAATACGAGAGGGAAAATGTCCACCGGCACTTGGAAAAAGCGGGAAGAACCGTGCAGGAAGGTTGGGATAAACTTGCTAAAAAACATGGTTTAAAAGCTCATATCGGCGGTATTTACCCGTTTAGTCATTTTGCGATAGAAAGTGACTCACCGCTTGCTGTTAAGACATTCTTTACTCAGGAGATGTTGGTACAAGGATTTTTAGCATCCACGGCGTTTTACGCTTCTTATGCTCATAAGGATGAAGATATTTCGCGGTATTTATCAGCATGTGATAAAGTTTTTAGTGAAATTAAGCTGTTTCTAACATTTGATGAACCATTCGAAAAGAACTTGAGAGGGCCTGTTTGTCACGGTGGGTTCGAAAGGCTCACAAAATGATTTGTATTTTTACCGAAGCCGGCGGGAGCAGTGGGTTTGGGCATCTGACAAGATGTTTATCCCTTTATGATGAATGTGTTTCCCGTGGCTTAGAAGCCAAACTCATAATCAATGCATTTTCAGAACTTCCCGACTCAATAGGTGAGCGGGTAGTTCATTTGTGCGACTGGTTGGACCTTACATTTTTACAAGGTTTAATTAACTCCGGAGACTATGCAATAATTGATTCATATTTAGCACCAAATGAAGCCTACGATTTAATATCAAGAACTTGTGTAAATGCTGTTTTTATTGACGATTATATAAGGCTTTCTTACCCAAAGGGAGTGGTAGTCAGCCCATCATTATATGGAGATAGGCTGCCATATCCGAAGACCCCGGGTGTTTGCTTTTTTGGCGGTCCCGATTATATTATTCTGCGTAGCGAGTTTCTCGAGCCTGTATGCATAAAACCCGAACCCACCATAAAGCCCGCCAACTCTGAGCCTTCACACTTCCTTATTACCATGGGTGGAACCGATATTTTTAAGTTAACCGCTCCGGTTTTATCTGTAATATGTAAAGAGTTTCCTGATTCAAAGAAATCAGTAGTACTGGGTTCAGGCACATTTGATAAAAACGTAATTAGCGAGGCAGCAGACAAGAGCACTGAGTTCTTCGTTTCTCTTGACGCAAAAAAGATGCGTGATATAATGATTCAAGCGGATTTCGCAATAACCGCAGCAGGTCAAACCATCCACGAGCTCTTACGCTGCGGTGTCTCTATGATACCGATTTTAGTAGCAGACAATCAACGTTTGAACATACGAGGTCTTGAAAATCTTGGGTTTTCACACATTAATGCGTTGGATAAAACTTTAGACCCCGATGCAATAAATTGGAAATCTTTGGTAGCAAAAACACCACGCCTTGCACCAATGACATTTGAAGGTCATAGAAATATTATTGATATTCTTATAAAAGGTACCAAACTATGAAATATTGCACAAAATGTGTCTTGCCTGAAAGTCATGAATCAATAAAGTTTGATGAAAACGGAGTTTGTAACATTTGTAATCAAGCTTCTGTAAAACATACCGAAATCGATTGGGACGAGCGGCGTAAAATGTTGGACAAAGTTGTTGACACCTACCGTGACAAAGGTGATTATGATTGCATAGTACCTTTTAGTGGCGGAAAAGACAGTGCTTTTCAATTATGGTATGTGGTAAAAGAGCTGGGGTTAAAACCCTTAGTTGTCCGCTTTAATCATTGGGGGTACCGCCCGCTTATTCATGAAAACAATGTACAGATATTCAAAACTCTTGGAGTTGATGTCCTGGAGTTTACTCCAAATCTTAAAGTCGTTAAGGCTTTGATGTTAGAAGCCTTAAAGCAAACCGGTGATTTTTGCTGGCATTGCCATACCGGGATTTTTTCCGGTACTATGCAAATAGCTGTAAAACATAATATCCCTCTGGTTATACTTGGCGAGTCATCTTCCGAATATTTGGCTTATCGCACAGCTGAAGAACTTGACGAACTTGATGAAGATTTTTTTAACAGGCTGATAAATTTGGGAATAAACGCTGATAAAATGTATGAGCTATTGGATGGTAAAGTTGATAAACGCGACCTGAAACCATATCAGTTCCCTTCAAAAGAAGCTTTAAAAAATTCCGGTGTCCGTGCTATTTATCTTGGAAATTATATAAAATGGCATACCAAAAATAATGTTGAATTAATAAAAAAAGAACTCGGATGGTTGGGACAGATTGTCGAAGGTATACCTCCCGAATATGACTATGAAAAAATAGAGTGCCGCTGGCAGGGGATACGCGACTATTGTAAATTTATCAAAAGAGGTTTTGGACGTACAAATCATCTGGTTTGTATTGATATCCGCAATGGAGAGCTTGAACGCGATAAGGGTTTGCAATTGGTTCGGGATTATGATGGCAAACGACCCGCTTCTTTGGATGATTTTCTGGAATTTCTCGGCATTAATGAAGACGAATTTGAAAGTATATTACTTGGTAATAGCGTTGCAAACTGGGGTTTTGACCGCAGCGGTTTAGTTATTGGCGCTCCTCTACCCGATATGAAATCATGGGATAATTTATTATGATATATGACGGAACCCTAAAGGGAAGCTTAATAACACTACGAAGCATAACACTTTCTGACTGCACAGATTTATATGTGTCGTGGCTTAATGATGAAGCCATTAACGTTTACCTTGAAACACGTTTTGAAGTGCACACAGTAGAGAGTATAAGAAGCTTTGTTGAGGGTATACTTAAAAGTGATTCGTCATATATGTTTGCAATGATTGCAAATGACACAAATAAACATATAGGAAATATAAAACTCGGACCTATACATCCTCATTATCTATATGCCGATGTTGGTTATTTAATAGGTGATAAAAACTACTGGGGCAAAGGAATAGCAACCGAAGCGATTAAACTTGTAGTTGACTTTGCTTTTAATGAACTAAACCTGCGACGTGTTCAAGCAGGGGTGTTTGAGCATAATATAGCAAGTGAAAAAGCTCTCACAAAAGCCGGCTTCTCTCTTGAAGGCAGAATGAGAAAACAGCTGTCTGTAGATCCTCAGCAAGCTAAATGGCAGGACCATCTTTATTATGGGATTCTTAAGGAGGATATTATATAATGCAAATAAATGAAGCTTATTTGCATGAACTGATAGATTTTACCGATATGACATCGCAGCAACGTAGCGAAGTCCTTGAGTGGCGAAATCACGAGTCAGTCCGAAACTCCAGTCATAACAGGGAGATTATCTCTGCTGAAGACCATGTAAATTTTATCAACGGACTTAAAGGAGACAACACAAGACTATATTTTTATGTAGAAAGTGATGAAGGTGGTATTGGCGTCTTTTCACTGACGGATATAACCGTCGAAAATGCTGTATATGGGTGTTACAAAAACCCTGATTTTGATAAAAAAGGTACCGGGACAGAAATAACAAAGCTGGCAGCTGCTTATGCACGCGAAACACTTGGTTTAATGTCTTTAAATGTAGAAGTATATTTAGATAATCCGGCATCACTCAGGATGTTTGAAAAAAACGGGTACAAGGAAACAGGAAGAACAAATGACCTTGTTAAAATGAGGCTTGATTTTTAATGAATAAAACTTTTATTGTTGCCGAACTTTCTGCAAATCATAACGGCAGTTTAGATGTTGCAAAGAAAACCATACTGGCAGCGGCCGAGTCCGGTGCTGATGCCGTTAAGCTTCAAACATATACTGCCGACACCTTAACCATTGAATGTGATAAACCAAACTTTCAAATCAAGTCCGAAACCCTTTGGGACGGCTTGACTTTATATGAGCTTTATAAAAAAGCATACACACCTTGGGAGTGGCACGAAGAACTTTTTGCTTATGGTAGGTCACTTGGTTTAACTGTTTTTTCCACTCCATTTGATTATACTGCTGTTGATTTTTTGGAAGAACTTTCTAATCCTATAATCAAGATAGCTTCGTTCGAAGCTATGGATTATCTGTTAATTGCATATGCAGCAAAAAAAATGAAGCCTATGGTCATATCGACGGGTGTTCTTTCTCTTGAAGAAATCGGGAATGCTGTAAAAACATGTCGCAATGCAGGAAATAACGATATAACATTACTGGTTTGCACTTCCGAGTACCCTGCAAAACCTGAGGATGCACAGCTTTTAAAGATTAAGGACTTAAAAGGACGTTTTGATGTAAATGTCGGTTTGAGCGATCATACAATGGGAATCGCAGTCGCTTCAGCTGCCGTTGCGCTCGGCGCCTCAATGATAGAAAAGCATTTCACCCTCGACCGGAGCGCCGATGATGTGGATAGTGCATTTTCTATGGAGCCTGTAGCGTTTAAGCAGATGGTTGAGTCTATCAGAATAGTAGAGCAAGCAGTTTCACCTCCGGATTATAGTAAAATCAGTCCGGGACGTAAATTTGCGCGAAGCCTTTTTGTAGTTAAAGATATTGCAGCAGGTCAGGAGTTTACAAAAGATAACCTCCGTTCTATCCGCCCGTCAAATGGTCTTCATCCGGGGTTTTATCCCGAGATATTAGGCAAAAAAGCTGTGATACCAATAGAACGCGGAACTCCGTTATCATGGGATTTAATCGATACAGGAATGTAAGTAAAGGGGAAATCTTGAGAAAATTATCAAACCAGGAAGAGCTTTGGAAAGGTTCACATGGAGATGAATACACTGACCACCACGCTAATGCTAATCTTCTTGAATCTAATATTAGTTTCTTTCAAAAAGTTTTGGACCACATAGTACCGGATTCACAACCTTTATCAGTAATTGAGTTTGGTAGTAATGTTGGATTATGCCTTATTGCGTTAAATAAATTGCTTCCCGATGCTCTGTTGACAGGACTTGAAATTAATACTAAGGCTTTTATAGAGTTAAGCAAATTAAAATACATCAACGCAATAAACGAGTCAATGTTCGATTTTATTACCGATAAACCAAGAACCTTGTCGTTTACAAAAGGCGTTCTTATTAATCAGGCACCTGAGCTCTTACCTAAGGCATACGAAAAATTATATCAGTCTTCGTCAAAGTATATTTTAATCGCAGAGTACTATAATCCCACTCCTGTTGAAGTAATTTATCACGGTAAGACAGATGCTTTGTTTAAAAGAGATTTTGCCGGAGAACTTATGGACAAGTACCCCGATGTAAAACTTGTGGATTATGGGTTTGTATATAAAAGAGACCCTTTGTTTCCACTGGATGATATAACATGGTTTTTGATGAAAAAGGACTAAACAAATGAGCATTCTTGCAATAAATGGTGGTAAACCAATCCGTGATACAAAAATTTATTATGGACGTCAGTATATCGACGAAAGTGATTTAGAAGCTGTACGAGAGACTCTTCTGAGCGACTATTTAACTTGCGGTCCTCGTATTGCAGCCTTGGAAAAAATGCTTTGCGATTTGACCGGAGCAAAATACGCCGTCGCAATAGCCAATGGAACAGCAGCTCTTCACGCTACATGTTTTGCTGCCGGCTTTGGTCCCGGCGATGAAATAATCACCACACCTATCACTTTTGCTGCTTCCGCAAACTGTGCCTTGTATGTGGGTGCCACACCGGTTTTTGCCGATATAGACCCGGAAACATATAATATTTCACTGAAATCTATAGAAGAAAAGATAACAGATAAGACTAAGGCAGTCATTGCGGTGGACTTTACCGGTCAAGCCTGCCGGTATGACGAAATCAAAGAGATTTGCAAAAAACACGATTTCCTTCTTATAGATGATGCTGCGCACTCAATAGGCACAAGGTATAAAGGACAAAGCATCGGTACTCTTTCGGATATGACTACACTTAGTTTTCATCCTGTCAAAACCGTTACAGGTGGCGAAGGCGGAGCGATACTGACAGATAATAAAAAACTATATGACAGATTAATGCTTTTTCGCACTCACGGCATAACAAGAAACCCTAATCAAATGAACAACACTCCCGAAGGCGGATGGTATTACGAACAAATTGAGCTGGGGTACAATTATAGATTAACCGATTTTCAAGCCGCACTCATTATGAGCCAGCTTGATAAGCTGCCGATGTTTGCAAAGCGCAGAAAAGAAATTGTCAATCGTTATAACGAGGCATTTTCAACGTTTCCCGAGCTCTTTGTGCAAAAAAATATACCCGAATCGGATACTGTCAATCACTTATATATAGTTCAACTTAAACCCGATAAGATAAAAGGCACGAGGCGCGAGGTTTTTGACGCATTATATGCAGAAAACATCTGCTGTAACGTACACTATATCCCTGTTTATACTCTCCCTTATTATCAAAAGCTCGGTTACCCCAAAGGTTTGTGCCCGAATGCAGAGCATCTGTATGAAAATATGCTTAGTATCCCTCTTTATTACGGGATGACCGACGCTGATGTAGAGTCTGTTATAGCCGGGATTCGCAAGGTTCTCGATTACTACAATCAGTCACTGTAAGGGTTGTCTGTGTATGAAAACCCTTTATCCTTTAAGTACTTGTACCCCAAAGTGATATTTTCTTCTATAGTTTGCAGATAACCTGCAGCAGATGAATCGATATTAATTAACTTTCTTACTTTCAAGCTTGTACTGAGCGTAAACACTTCAGCTGATACACAAGGCGGTATAATTACACACCTCTTGTCTTTACCGATAAGTGGTGTGTAATCTGTTTTATCTACCGGGTGAGGTTTTATTACTATGATATCTGCGTCTGACATATACTCAGCCATAACATTTTCACATACAGCCAAATGCACCGCGTCGCGGGTTTCTCCATCTATTGCTGTTGTTAAAAACATATCAACAATCAATGACTCGTCAAAGTTGAAGTTATATGCTTTAGCATATATTTGATATATAAATTCTCCTTGCTCTGATGATAAATCGCCAACTAACTTGTCAATCGACAACTCCCTTATTTCTTTTCCTTTTGTGTCTGAAATCAGATTCTTATTTTCGCTGACTTCTATTGCTTTAATATACCGGTTTGAACCTCTGATTCCATGTATGATACGTAGTTTTGCTAAATATCTCAGAACATTTAATATTTTTAAATATTTACCGGCGAGAGCATTCTTTCCATGTTCAACATAGATAATATTTTTTTGTTTTCTGTGATACAAGAAAAAATTTATAGTTGATGTGCAGTCGGTAATATGAATTTCATCATATTTTTCTATATCAAGTCCTTCCGGAAGGGTGATTTTTTTTGCTGTTCGTTGTGTTTTTAAATAATTAAAGAATGCAATTACCATATAAAAAAGGTTGATACTGTGATCTTTTATGTCTGTGATATTTTCTACTTTAAACTTATTAATACCTTTAACATTTCGACGATATATTTTATATTTACATCCATCAAAAAAGTAAACATTACCAAACAGTTTACTCTTTTTTAATTCTTCACATATACAACTCATGCCTTCTATGTATTCTGTTATAAGAATATCCTGCTCATTTTCTGAGTTAATTGCTTTTATTAGAGCACGAAACAGATTATACGGCCACTCGCAAACATATAGTATTTTCAATTCTACCTCCGAAAAGCTTATATACCGGAATATTATCGTTAAAAATTAAGGAGCTGCTCTTCAGTAATTAATCCTTTTTCAAAGATATAATCATATCCGAGTGTTATGATTTCTTTTGTGGATTTGAAGCAATCGGCAGACGATGAATCGATATGTATGAGCTTTCTAATCTTCAAGCTTGTACTTTGTGTAAATATTTCTGCTGATACACAAGACGGGATAATAATACATCTTTTATCTTTTTCGATAAGAGATGTATAATCCTCCATATCTTTGGGGTGTGGTTTTATTATTATACTGTCAGCATCTGACATAAATTCGGCAATAACTTCTTCACATAATGCAAAATGCACACCTTTGCGGTTTTCTCCGTTTATAGTTGTTGTTAAAAACATATCGACAACAGATGTTTCCTGAAAGTCGAATTTGTATGATTTGGCATATAATTGATAAATAAATTCTCCTTGCTGCGTAGTTAAATCACTTACTAAATTATCAAACGGTACTTCACGTATTTCTTTGCCTTTTGTGTCCGATGTAAGATTTTTATTTTCGTTTACTTCTATTGCTTTAATGTATCGGTTGGATCCTCTGATTCCATGTATGATACGTAGCTTTGCCAGAATTACCAACACATTCAATAATTTCGTATATTCACCGCTAAGAGAATTTTTTGCATGCTCTACATAAATTAAGTTTTTGCTCTTTCTGTGATATAAATAAAAATTGATAATTGTTGTGCTGTCTGTTATATGAATCTCATCATATGTCTCAATGTCAAGTCCTTCCGGCAGAGTGATTTTTTTTGCTTTGCGCTGTGATGTCAAGTAGTCAAAGAAACCACGAATCATATAAAATATAGCGAAAAATACATATTTAATGTCAGACACTTTTTTTACGGCAAGCGTATTCCTTGTTTTCAGAATGTAAGTAAATTCATTATGCCGGTATTCGTTATAGTAGAAAACATTGTTAAATAAGTTACTGTTTTTCAGTTCGTTATACATAGTTCCCATGCCCTCTGTAGTCTCTGTTATAAGGATATCTTGTTTTTCATCGGAATTAACAGCTTTCAAGAGTGTACGATATAAGTTATATGGTCGTTCGCAAACATATAATATCTTCATTATTCTACCTCACCGGGTAATTGATTATACATAAAGTCAATTAATCTTTTTTGCTGAGTATTAAATTCAAAATGCTCTAAATAATATGCTTTAGCACGTGCTCCCATTTCTTCACGTTCTTTTTTTGTTGCCAAATACATTTTACATATATTCTCGTATAAAGCTTCGACATCGTTTGCAGGTCCGCAATAACCCGTTTGTGTGCTTTTTATCAATTCTGCTGCATCGCCGTCAAGTGCTCCTATTACGGGTTTCCCGGCAGCAAAATATGGGATTATTTTTGCAGGTATTCCAAAATCTCCTAATATGGACTTTGTCAAACATGCTATGAATGCATCTGTAACACCATAATACTTAGGCATATCTTCTACCGGAAGAAATCCTTCAAAATGAAATACTTCCGTGAGTCCTGCTTGTAGTACATCTTTTTCAACATCCTTTTTACTCAGTCCGTCTCCTACAATTATCCAATGAATATCTGTATATCCTACATCATAACAATTTTTAGCTGCAGCGACTACTATATCAAAACACTGTGCAGGGTTAATGCATCCGGTAAAAGTTATACAAAAGTTTTCGTTGTATTTTTTGTGTATTTCTTCATCATATATATTTTGTTCATGATATTTTCCGCAAGCTTGAGGTATGTAAATTGTTTTTTCCGGAGGTATACCCACATCGCTTATCAGCATTTTTTGGATACCTTCAAACGATGCAATTAGTCCGTCGGCTTTTTTATAATGCCATTGTGATATTTTTGTTATCAGTTTTTTTAGGAATTTACTTTTGATGTTCATTACAGCAAATACGCTAAATGGCCAGTAGTCCAGGATCTTAATAAAAAGTGGTGTTTTTGCAGCTTTTGCGTATAGTATTGCCGGAAAAGCCATGATGACCGGCGTCAGCTGATACATTAATACTTTATCATAACCTTTTCCAATAAACGGAAGATAAAATAAGCAAAAAAACGGCCATGAGACAAAGTTTAAAAATATCCTAAGCAGATTGTTTTTTCGCCCCCGCGGGATTTCCCATATCCTACGTATCCTAACACCTTCCCACTGCTCCTTAGTTCGCTTGAAAAATCCCCAACCTTTGGTAATTTTTCCTGTCGGGTAGTTTGGAAGGCCACAGATAACATCTACATGATACCCTTGCTGAACCAATCCTTTGCATATGTCATTAATCCTAAACACTTCGGGCCAAAAATGTTGGCTGAAGACCAGTATTTTTTTCACTTTTTATTATTTTCCTCAAACTCATTGATTGCTATATTTTGAGTCAGCTTACGTAATCTGTCCGAAAGCTTTGATACTACTACTGTAAGGCTGATGCAAATACATGCGAGAAATGCAATACATATAAGAAATAATGTGTTTACCGGTGTGTCAATACCAAGCAGTGCTGATAACCTTTCAAGCAAGTGAGGGAATATGCAAAATACAGCTATACCGGATAATCCGATAATCCAAACAAGACAGTAGCGTAACTCGATTTTTTGCTTTCTGAGTAAGATTATAAAGAAAACAAACATTGCTGTAATTACTGCTAAAATTAACATTCGAAGTCCGAATAACATTAAATTATACCTCTAATTCCTATATTTTTACTCTTGGTTTTATCAAGCTGATAATAATGCCTAATGACACTTTAAACATGTAGTAAACTGATTTGACCGGTGTTATGGAAGAGGCACCACCTTGACGTTCACGCATTGTAACAGGGAGCTCCTTTACATTAAGTCTATTTCTTATTGCAAGCGTGTTACTTTCGGGTTCGGGATAATCCGTTGCATAATATATAGTAAAGAGTTTGATCGCTTTTCGGTTTGCTGCTCGAAACCCACTCGTAGCATCTGTGATTTTCTTGCCACTCAGAAGCCGTATGAGAAGTTCAAAGAGTTTTATTCCGGTTCTGCGCAATTTGGTTGACTGAAACCCGGTTTTGTCAATATATCGAGAGCCGATGACGAGATCTGCATCTCCTTGTTTTATGGGTTCTATCAGCTTTTCTACCCACTGCGGGTCATGCTGTCCATCTCCGTCAATCTGTATAGCAATATCATAATTATTTTTTAGAGCATACCGGTAGCCTGTCTGTACCGCACCACCTATCCCGAGATTGATAGGCAGATTGAGGTGTGGGATGTTTTGATCCACTAATATCTGCTCACTATTGTCTGTACTGCAATCATTAACAACGATTAGATCGCAACCTGTCTTTATCTTTATTTCACTACATAGCGATGCTATGCTGTCTTGTTCATTATAACACGGTATAATAATCAGAATTTTCATGTTTTCTCCATGTTATTTTACATGTTTCCCAAAAAAGAACTTCAGAATCATATAAGAGTATTTTCCTGTCACAACAGCAAAATCCCGTTTCTTAAAATGATATATACTGCGTTTTAATAAAAACAACAAGTTTAAAAACCCCAGACTTTTCGGATACTCCTTTTGTTGTTCTTCGTTTCCTTTCACTTCCAATAAATGCTTTTCAAGTTTTCGATTTGACATCTTTCTTATTGAAATACGCATAAGAAGAACATTACTAAGCGTCGGACGTTTGATAACATATGAGGAGTCGGCGCATTTTATGTTATTTTCTTCAAAATGCGTTGCTAACTCTGTTCCCGGTAAAGTACGCAGAGAAAATATATTGCTTGTAAACGGTCTTGCTAAGTTATTAAAGAACCGCAAAGATGAAATAATATCATCTTTTGTTTCGAGCGGATTGTCACAGATAATATCATATAAAGGTGGCAATGTATGGTGCCTTTTTTGTATATCTGCCAGAATATCAACCCCGCTTTTTATTTTTTCAAGTGAAGTGTTTCGTTTATATAAATCCAGGATTTTCTCACTGCCGCTTTGAATACCCATTCTTGCTTTTGTCATCCCGTGCGATGCAAACAATTCCAGTTTTTCTCTATCAATTGTGTTGGGATTAATGCCAAGAATCGTAAAAGGAAGATTAATTTGCTTTTTATACAGTTTACAAAACTCTTCTAAAGTATCATAAGGTAAGGTAATAATATTATCGTCATGAAAATCTATTCTGGATATATACGGATGGTTTTTTACTACTCTTTCAATTTCGTTAACTACAACACCCGGCTTTGAATATCTGATTTTCAGGTAATCTTTGTTAATTTTTGAAAAGCCACTATTTGAACAATACGAGCACCGATATGGGCAACCAAGTGTCCATATGTGATTATAGACAAGCCCGTTAAACTTTATATAATCCCATTTACTTAACTTGTTAAACTGCTTTTTTTTGCTGTCATATAATTTAAATTCTGTAAAATCAATACCAAAATGATATTCGTTTAACTCTTCGTTTGTGTGTAATAGGATATGCTGATTTTTTACTATCTGTGTGTTTAATTTAAACCATAGACCTTGAGTAACATAAAAATCCCTTTTTTCTTGAAATGCTTCAAGAAATTCTTTTATTGGTTTTTCACCTTCTCCGACACATATTGCATCAAAGTGTTCTATTGCATCATTTGGATAAAGAATCGCATGAACACCACCCAATAGTGTAAATACATCAGAATTATATTCTTTAAGTTTCTCAACTATGTCATACACAATATTTATTGTCATTGTCATACTTGAAAAACATACTAAATCATATGAAGCAAGATGTTTTGCAATTATATCTATGTCGTTAGAAGATATGTCATATTTATTTTCTTTTTTTTGTAAAACTGAAGATACAGAACGTAAGTTATAATCAGTTATGATGAAAATATCTAATGACTCTACTACCTTCTTTGCAACGGCTGCGACCCGTCTGGCACCGGTAGCATTTATTTCATTTCCAACTATAACAAATGCAGTTTTTATCATACTAATCCTATTATTCCGGCTCTTTTTTTATTCTTTCAAATAATCCGATAAATTGATTGCCAAATATGTGTCGTGTCGAAAAATACTTTAGCAGAAAATAGAACACACCTGAGTAGAGTTTCGTAAATAAGCCCGGCTTTCCGTATATACCTGCCATCATTTCTCCTCCGCCGTCTTCCTTTTTAGTACCTTTGAGGAAGTAGCCAAAAGCAACCATACATCGCATAATAGGATTAAAAATCGGAAACCCTGCATAATATGTTTTTATTTTGCTAAACCCTCTTTGTGTTAAATAATCTTCCATTTCTCCTCTTTTGAAGCTACGTACATGTCCGCTTATAGCATCATATTTCCACATCCTACCTGCCGGAAATGAAAGTAAGATATACTTGTTTGAACTTTTAATAAACTTATCGACAATAGGTTTCCATTCATCAAGATGTTCAAGAACTTCAAAACATGTTATAAGATCATACTTATTTTCCCATAAGGATTCATCTCCTGCTTCTACACATGTGTATTCCAAACCGGATATTCCTTCACACCATGTTTTTCTTGCTTGCTCTATACCGGCCTCGGAAAAGTCTGCACCCAACACGGATGCATCAGGTATTCTAGTTTTCAGAAAAAATGTACGAGACCCCTCTCCACAACCGACATCAATAACACTTTTTATGCTGTTAATATCTGCTTTTTTTAGTATTTTTTCCAATAAGTATGTAATCCATCGCATCCCGGGGCTCATTGTTGCAAAGTTTGCTGCAGCGCTCCAGACCTTACTGTATAACTTCTTATTTATATTGCTCACAGTCTAATCAAATCTCTCCTCTGTATTTTTTGTCGGTAATTTTAATATAAATACCGCTCCAGTGCATCTTGCCATGTCGGCAGGCGGTTAAAGCCTGCGTCGTCGAGGCTTTTTTTTGATAATCGTGAATTCTTCGGGCGTGTTGCTTTTGTCGGGTACTGCTCTGTTGTGATGTAATTGATTTTACACGTTTTCCCGCTTATTTTCATTATTTCTTCTGCAAACTGCGCCCAGGAGCAG